>Ga0164309_10001562_pt1 | contig 11102 bp, 9 predicted proteins | sample Whisoiple_247_MG_FD_109984 | JGI IMG/M metagenome (GOLD analysis project Ga0164309, IMG submission 109984) | Soil microbial communities amended with fresh organic matter from upstate New York, USA - Whitman soil sample_247_MG | ecosystem: Environmental > Terrestrial > Soil > Unclassified >... | reverse complement strand
CGGGAGGCGACCTCGGACCGCGACGGGACGAGGAAGACGTCGCCGTAGGTGAGGTCGGAGGAGGGCTGGTGCCCGGGCAGGAAGCGCATAGGTGTGTTCCCCTTTCCGCCCGATGCTACCGGGCGCCGTGCGGCACCCACCCGGGACCGCGGGACCCCGCACCGGGGCCCCGCGGGACGGGCACTACTCCTTCACAGCACCGGCGCTCTGGTTCATGATCCGCTTCTGGAAGATGAAGAACAGCACGGCGACCGGGATCGTCATGATCGCCGCGGCGGCCAGCTTGAGCGGGTACTGCGTGCCTTGGGACAGCTGCCCGGACGCCAGCTGGGCGACGCCCTTGGTGAGGGTGACCAGCTGCGGGTCCTGGGACGCGACGATGAAGTGCGACAGCTCGTTCCAGGAGCCCTGGAACGACAGGATGACGATGGTGACCAGCGCGGGCCGGGCCATCGGCAGCACGACGGACCAGAACACCCGGAACGTCCCCGCGCCGTCCATGCGGGCGGCCTCCTCGACCGACGGCGGGATCGACTCGAAGAAGTTCTTCATGATGAAGATGCCGGCGGCGTCCGCGAGCAGCGGGATGATCAGGCCCGCGAACGAGTTGTAGATGCCCACCTGCTTGATCACCAGGAACTTCGGGATGAGCAGCACGACGTTCGGCACGGCCATGACCGCGACGAGCCCGGCGAACACGAGCCCGCGCCCCCGGAACCGCAGCCGCGCCAGCGCGTACCCGGCGAGCGAGTTGATGAACACCCGCCCGATCGTGACGACGACCGTGACGACCACCGAGTTCCGGAACCACAGCGGGAAGTCGGACCGCAGGAACAGCCGCTCGTACGCTGCGGTGGACCAGGTCTGCGGGATCAGCGAGATCGCGTTCTGCGCGGCCTCGGCGTCGGTCTTGAACGACGTCGCGACCTGGATGAGGAACGGGTAGACGTACAGGATCGCCAGGACGACGAGCACGGCGTAGGTGAAGGACGTCGCGAGCATCCGGCGCCGGCTGCGGCGCGGCCGCACGGCGACGCCGCCGGAGCGCCCCGCCGTGCCCCGGGACGACCCCCGGGTGCCGCTGGTGACGGTGGCGGCGGTCATCGGTCGCTCCCGGTCGTCGAGGTGGAGGTGGTGCTGCCCGCGCCGGGCCCGCCGGTCGTGGCGGCGGTCGCGGCGACGGCGGCCGGGGGAGCGGGCGGGGTCCGGTGGAACCGCTTGCGCCGGGGTACGTCGCGCTCCCGGAGCACGACCCGCTGCAGGACGGTGAGCAGCACGATGATCGCGAACAGCACGAACGCGATGGCGGCGCCGCGGCCCCACTCGTTGTTCTGGAACGCCGCCGTGTACGACAGGTACGCCGGGGTGAGGGTGGTCTTCGCGGGGCCGCCCTGGGTGCCCGTGTAGATCTGGTCGAACACCTGCCAGGTGCCGATCAGGCCGAGGGTCAGGACGGTGAACACCGTCGGCTTGAGCATCGGGAGGGTGACCCGGAAGAACCGCTGCCGGGCGTTGGCCCCGTCCATCAGCGCGGCCTCCTCGACCTCCGCCGACACGGCCTGCAGCGCCGCGAGGAACAGCAGCATGAACGTGCCGGAGGTGGTGAAGATCGCCAGCAGGATGAACGCGGTCATCGCCACGGACGGGCCGGCGGCCCACTCCCACAGCGAGATGCCGAGGAACCCGTGCTGCGCCAGCGCGGCCGGCGCCGAGTCGACGCCGAGGGTGCCGAGCAGCAGGTGGAGCACGCCCTGGGGGTCGTTGAACCAGTTGGGCCCGGTGATCGACAGCTTCGCGAGGATCGCGTTGATCGTGCCGGAGGCGGAGAACAGGAACAGCCACAGCACCGTGATCGCGACCGACGAAGGTCACCGACGGGAAGTAGAACGCCGTCCGGAAGAAGCCCTTCCCGCGCAGCGCGGCGCGGTTGACCATCGTGGCGAGGAACAGCGCGAGGGCGGTCTGCAGCGGGACGACGAGCAGCACGTAGTACGCGTTGTTGCGCATCGCCGTGCCGAAGTCCTGGGTGGCGAGGCCGCCGCCGAGCAGCAGGCGCTCGTAGTTGTCGAGCCCGACGAACCCGACGTCGGACGACAGCGGGCTGCCGCGGCCGGTCCAGTCGGACAGGCTGACCCAGAGCGCCATGAGGACGGGCACGACCAGGAACAGCCCCAGGATGACGAGCATCGGGGTGAGGAACAGCCACCCCGACGCGGCCTCGCGGCCCCGGGTGGACCCGGGGCCGCGCGACCGGCGGCGGAGCACCTGCGCCGTCGCGGGCACAGCGGTCATGGTGTCAGGACGCGTTCTCGTCGAGCACGGCCTGCAGGTTCGTCTGCACCGAGCCGAGGATCGCGGCCGGGTCGCCGGTCTTCAGGCCCTCGAGCTGGGCGTTGAAGTCGGTGATGACGTCCGCGGCCCCGCGGGCGTTGACGACGTTCTGCGCGAAGTCGGCCGAGTCGATGAACGCGGTCATCTCCGGGAACAGCTCCTTCCAGCCGTCCGCCGCGGACTGCACGGACGGCATGACGCCGAACGCCTCGGAGAACGCGAGCTGCTGGTCGGTGGCGGTCAGGTACTGCACCAGGTCGACCGCGTCGGACTGGCTGGACGAGTCGGCGGCGACGCCCCAGCAGTTGGTGAACTGCAGGGTGCCCTGGCCGGCCGGGCCGGCGGGCAGCTCGACGACGCGGTAGTCGACGTCCGGGTAGTCGTTCTCCATGGCGCCGGTGATCCAGTTGCCCTCGATGGTCATCGCGGCAGCGCCGGTGCCGAACGCCTCGCCGCCCCAGCCGGTGCCGAGGTCGGCGGCGTAGGCCGCGGAGCCCGACGCGAGCAGCTGCTGGACGTAGGTGAGGCCCTCGAGGTTCTCGGCGGAGTCGGCGGTGGCCTCGGTGCCGTCCGCGCTGACCAGCGTGCCGCCGGCCTGGGCGAGGAACGCGCCGACGCGGGCGTACTCGCCGGAGAAGCCGAGGCCGACCTGGCCGTCGGTGGTGAGCTTCCCGGCGACGTCGGTCAGCTGGTCCCAGGTCGTCGGGACGTCGGCGTCGGTGAGGCCCGCGGCCTCCCACGCGGCGTTGTTGATGATCAGGCCGAGGGTGGAGAAGTCCTTCGGCGCGCAGACGAGCTCGTCGTCGTAGCTGAACTGCTCGACCAGCGACGGGTAGAAGTCGTCGGCGTTGTCCAGCTCCGAGCCGTACGGGTACAGCGAGCCGTTCGCGGCGTAGGTCTGGAACTGGTCGGCGCTCACGTAGAACACGTCGGCCGGGTCGCCGGACGCGAAGCCCTGGCTGAGCTCCTGGGTCAGGTCGGAGGCGACCTGCACGGTGGCGTCGACGCCGGACTCCTCGGACCAGGCGGCGACGGCGGCCTTGACGGCGTCGGTCTCGGCGTCGCCCGACGAGCCGATGAGGATGCTGAGCGAGCCGCCGCCCTCGGTGGACGCGGCGTCGGCGCCGTCGTCGTCGAAGCCGGAGCCGCCGCCGCAGGCGGACAGGGCGAGGATGCCGGCTGCGCCGACGGCGGTGGACGCCAGGAGGCGCCGTCCTCGCACGGGGATGCGGTGCTGCATGGGGGTTCTCTCCTTCAGGGGGTGGTGCACGGAGGGTCGGGTGGTCAGGGGGTGCGGCTGGACGCGCGCTCGACCAGGTGCGGGGCCAGCAGGACCTCGCGGCTGCGGGTCCCCCCGGTGCCGTCGAGCTGGTCGAGCAGCAGGTCGAGCGCGCGCTGCGCGGCCTCGGAGAGCGGCTGGGCCACGGACGTCAGGCCGACGGCGGCGGCGACGGGGGTGTCGTCGAAGCCGACGACGGCGAGCGTCGTGCCCTGGCTCCGGGCGACCGTGAGGGCGCCGAGGGCCAGGGAGTCGGAGGCGCACACCACGGCGGTGGGCGCGGCGTCGGCGAGCACGCGCTCGATCGCCTGGGCGCCGGCGGCGACGCCGTCGGGGACGCGGGCGTGCAGCCGGCGGAGCAGGGAGCCGTCGTGTCCGGCGTCGACCATCGCGGCCGCCCAGCCGCCGGCCCGGTCCTCGCCGACGTCGGAGCCGTCCGGCCAGCCGAGGTAGGCGATCCGCTCGTGGCCGAGCCGGCGCAGGTGGGCGACGGCGGCGCGGGTGCCGGCGGCGCCGTCGACGTCGACCCACGGGTGGGCGGCGGCGTCCGAGGGCCGCGCGCCCCAGGGCCGGCCGAACGTCACGAACGGCACGTCCCGCTCCGCGAGCCAGGCGGCCCGCTCGTCCTCGCGGTGCGTGCTGGTGAGGACGAACCCGTCGAGGTCCGCGGTGTCGAGCAGCTCGCTGTACTGGGCGATCTCGCCCGCGTCGTCGGGGGCGGTGAACAGCATGAGCCGGTAGCCGCGCGCCTGGGCGCTCTCCGTGAGCGCGTGCAGGAACCGGTCGAGCACGGCGCCGTTGATGCCGTCGTGCACGGGCTCGAGGCGCAGCCCCAGGACGCGGGACCGGCCGGTGCGCAGCTGGCGCGCGGCGGAGGACGGCCGGTAGCCGAGCGCGTCGATGGCGGCGCGGACCCGGTCGGTGGTGTCGGCGCGCACCAGGTGCGGCGCGTTGAGCACGTTCGACACGGTCTGGCGGGACACGCCGGCACGCTGGGCGACGCTCTCCAGCGTCGGCCTCGTCGTGGCGTCCACGGGCGCTCCCTCGCGTCGGTCGGTGTGCATATGATCGTTCCAAGTTGCGATTGGAACGCTCAAACGGATGCCCCTAGAGTTGCCAGCGCCCCCGGGCCTGTCAAGCCGGGTGGGGCCGTCCCGGGTCACGATCCGGTCTCGGCGGGCCCCGCCACCGACCACCGCACACCCCTCCCGAACGACGAGGTACCCATGGAGCTCCAGCCCCTGCTGCACGACCTGATGGTCGCCGTCCACGCCCCCACGCAGGCGTGGTCGGACGCCGACGGCCAGATCGCCCTGGCGGACGGCCGCGGCGCCCAGGGCGTCTACCACGGCGACGTGCGGGTCCTGGCCGGCGCCCGGCTGACCGTCGGCGGCGCCGTGCCCGAGGCGGTCGCGTCCGGCGCGGACGGCCCCGGCCGCGCCCGCACGGTGCTGCTCGCCCGCTCGGTGGACGGCCCCGGCGCGGACCCCACCGCGCGCCTGGAGCGGCTGCGCGAGGTGGTCCCGGGGCGGGTCACGGAGACGCTGACGCTGTCCTGCTCGACCGCGGAGCCCGTGGCGGCGCGCCTCGAGGTGGCGCTGCGCCCGGACGGCACGCCCATGGACTGGATCAAGTCGGGCGCCCCCGTGCAGGGCACGCCCGCCGCGGAGCGCACCGCCGAGGGCGCGCGCTGGCAGGCCGACGACGACGTCGCGGCCGTGCTGTCCGCGCCGGACGCGGACGTCGCGGTGGACGCGGACGGCACCGTGCGGCTGGCCTGGGACCTGACGGCGACGACCGGGGCGCCGGTCGCGGTCGCCTGGACCCTCGACGTCACGGACGCGGCCGGCCCGGTCACGGCGCCCCGCCGCGCGGAGCCCGAGTGGCAGCCGCTGGACGTCGAGGCGGCGGACCGCCGGCTGCCCGCCCTGCTCGACCAGGCCCTGGCCGATCTCGGCACGCTGCGCCTGAGCGCCCGGTTCGCGCCGGACGACGTGTTCCTGGCCGCGGGCGCCCCGTGGTTCTTCACCCTGTTCGGCCGGGACTCGATCTGGGCGGCGCGGATGCTGCTGCCGCTCGGCACCGAGCTCGCGGCGGGCACGCTGCGGACGCTCGCGACGCTGCAGGGCACGAGGGTCGACCCCACCACCGCCGAGCAGCCCGGCAAGATCCTGCACGAGGTGCGCCGCGCCGAGCTGTCGATGCCCGGCGAGGGCACGGTGCTGCCGCCGGTGTACTACGGCACCGTCGACGCGACCCCGCTGTGGATCTGCCTGCTGCACGACGCCTGGCGCTGGGGCATGCCGGCCGAGGAGGTCGAGGCGCTGCTGCCCGCGATGGAGCGCGCCCTGGCCTGGATGTCCGACCACGGCGACTCGGACGGCGACGGGTTCCTCGAGTACGCCGACGAGACCGGCTCCGGCCTGGCGAACCAGGGCTGGAAGGACTCGGGCGACTCGGTGCAGTGGAAGGCCGGCGGGCTCGCGACCGGCCCCATCGCCCTCGCGGAGGTGCAGGGGTACGCCCACGAGGCCGCCGTCGCCGGAGCCGCGCTGCTCGACGCGTTCGGGCGCGAGGGCGGCGACCGCTGGCGGTCCTGGGCCGCCGCGCTGGCCGAGCGGTTCCGGGCGTCGTTCTGGACCTCGGACGAGCGCGGCGCCTACCCGGGGATCGCGCTGGACGCGGACAAGCGGGTCGTGGACACGCTGACGTCGAACATCGGTCACCTGCTGGGCACCGGCATCCTGTCCGCCGAGGAGGAGGCGACGGTCGCCGCGCGGCTCGTCGGCCCCGACATGGACTCCGGCTACGGCCTGCGCACGATGTCGACCGAGTCGGCCGGCTACTGGGAGCTGCGGTACCACGGCGGCGCCGTGTGGCCGCACGACACCGCGATCGTCGTGCAAGGGCTGGCGCGCGCCGGCCACGCCCGGGAGGCGGCGGCGCTCGCGGAGGGGCTGCTCGCCGCCGCGCAGGACTTCGACCAGCGGCTGCCCGAGCTCTACGGCGGCGACGCCCGCGGCACCGTCCCGCGCGCCGTGCCGTACCCCGCGGCGTGCCGCCCGCAGGCCTGGTCGGCCGCGGCGGCGGTGTCGGTGCTCGGCGCTGCGCTCGGGCTGGCGCCCGACGTGCCCGGGGGCCGGCTGACGGTGGCGCCGCCGGTGCCGTCGCCCCTCGGGGCGGTGGCCGTGCGCGGGCTGCGCCTGGGCGGCGCGCCGCTCGCGGTGCGGGTCGGCGCGGACGGCTCGGTCCAGGTCGAGGCGGAGGCCGACGTGGCGGTGCACCTGCGGTCCTAGGCGCGGCGCGCGGTCGTCCACCCAACGCCTGGAACGGCACCACTCACGATCCGGGTGAGGACCACCCCATGTCCGCCGATCCCTCGTAGGTGGAGCACTCCGGTGGTTCCCGGACCTCTAGCGTCGCCGCGTCAGGGAGCTGAGGCGACGAAGGAGTCGGTCATCATGAACAAGCGGGTTCGCGTGGTGCTGGTCGCAGGTATGGCGGGGATCCTGAGCTGTACGGGTCTGGCGGGAGCTCAAGCCGGTGGTCCGTACTCCGGGGCGCAGACCTCTCCTGCGGGAGTGGTGGAGCCTTCCCCCGGTGCTGGCGAGCCGGTTCCCGCCGCTCCGGCCGCCACCGTGGACGGAGTGCAGCGGGCGCAGAAGCCGTCGCCCGCGGGGTGCACCGGCAGCACCGACTACCCGCACAAGAGCGGGAACGACGTGTCGGTCCACGCCGTCATGAGCTGCAAGAAGACGGTGTCCCGGGTCGAGACCCTCACGACGATCTACCGCGACCGGTGGTACGGACCGGAGCTGGTCGTATCCGGCTCGGCGGTCCGGGACAACAGCTCGACCTCGGGCAAGGCCACCCCGCACAAGTCGTGCAAGGGGCAGGGGACGTTCACCTACAAGGCCTACTCGGCGCACGCCTCGCTCGAGGGCGGCACGGTCTACAAGGCGAACACCAGCAACTGGCAGGATCCCGGCAAGAGCCGCTTCGCTTGCTGATCGACCTGCGAGCACCCCGCCCACGCCCGTGGCTGCGCGGGGTGCTCGCGGTCGCCGGCGGGGCAGCGATCGCCTCGTGCTCGGGGCAGCCGCCCGAGCTCGGCTCCGACGTCTCCGAGGCGCCGACGGGAGCACTGTTGTCCAGGGTGGACGACCCGCCGGGCCGTCCGCCGGAGATGGAGGTCGACGGTGCCGTCCGGGACCCGCTGTCCTGGACGTGGTACGACCCCGCGAGCGGGGTGTTCGAGGCAGGACGCGACGACGGGGTGACCGCATCCGACATGCCGGTCGTGGACGCCTCGGAACCCGTCGAGATGTTCGTGCTGGCGCCGCAGCTGCCCGCGATGGTGTCCGTCCAGACCTACCGTGCCGTCGACGACTCGGGGATCCCGCAGGACCAGGGCCGGTCCCTCGACTGCTCCGACGTGAACGACGCATGTGCTCTGACCCGGCACACCGACCGGGTCGGCCTCGCACTGGATCTCGACCACCAGGACGAGGTGGCCTTCCTGTCGATCAGCGTGTTCTACGATCTGCCCCAGCTCGGCCTGGAACAGCCCTACGACATCGTCACCTACGGCGTGAGCGTGCGAACTCCATGACCACCGCCGGACCAGCTGTCGCCCACGTCGGTGCGGATGACGGGCGCGTGAGCGGATTCGCCACCGCCACGCACGAGATCGTCGCGCGCCTCTTCCTGCCGGTCCGCGGGGCCGGCGACGTGCTCGAGTCGTGGTCCGGACTCGCCCGCCGGGCCGGGATCCCGCTGACCTCGACGCTGACCTTCACGGAGCTGACAGCAGCACTCCCTCCCGACGAGGCGACCGTGCTGGCGAAGCCCGCCGGCGAGCTGCCTCCCCGGGAGACCTCGGCCCTGGTGGACGTCCTCCGGCGGGCGACCACGACGCCGACCCGGTGCTTCTTCGGTCTGTGGGAAGGGTCGTCCACCGACCTCGAGGGTCTCGAGCTCGCACCGTTTCCCCCGGCACTCGACGCGCTCGCGCACCGCCACGGCGGCCTCGCCCTGCACGTCGCACCGTTGAGCTGGCTCGTCGACCGGGCGCGGCGGTTCCCGCCCCAGCGCATGCCGGTGTTCGTCTGGCCCCAGGACGGCGCCTTCCTGCTGAGCTGCCCGATCTACCGCGACTCGCTGTTCGTGTCCTGCTCGCGGTCGACGCGTGACGCGCTCCGCGCCGCCGGGTTCGACGTGCTTCCGGCCGCGCCCGATGACCCCGTGCCCCAGGAGTGGGAGTGACCCGATCACCCGAGCGACGCGGCACGGACGTCGCAGACCTCGGACACCGCGAGGCGCCCGCGCCCGGGGCGACCCCGCCCCGTAGGGTGGGGTCTTCTCGGACGCGAGCCGCGCGGACGACGGCGACGGGCGGTGGGACATGGGGCTGCTGGACCGCATCGGGTCCCCGGCCGACCTGCGCGCGCTGAGCGCCGGCCAGGTGCGGGCGCTGGCCGGGGAGATCCGCGGCTACCTGGTCGACCAGGTGTCCCGCACGGGCGGCCACCTGGGGCCGAACCTCGGCGTGGTCGAGCTGACGATCGCCCTGCACCGGGTGTTCGAGTCGCCGCGGGACACGCTGGTGTTCGACACCGGCCACCAGGCGTACGTGCACAAGCTGCTGACGGGCCGGCAGGACTTCGCCCGGCTCCGCAAGAGCGGCGGGCTGTCCGGGTACCCCAGCCGGGCCGAGTCCGAGCACGACGTCGTCGAGAACTCGCACGCGTCCACCGCGCTGTCCTGGGCGGACGGCATCGCGCGGGCGAACGCCCTCGCCGGCCGCGGTGACCGGCACGTCGTGGCGGTCGTCGGCGACGGGGCGCTCACCGGCGGCATGGCCTGGGAGGCGCTCAACAACATCGCCGACGGCGCGGACCGCCGGCTGGTGGTCGTGGTGAACGACAACGGCCGGTCCTACGCGCCGACGATCGGCGGGCTCGCGCTGCACCTCGACGCGCTGCGCACCACCCGCGGGTACGAGACGGTGCTGTCCTGGGGCAAGCAGGCCCTGCGGCGGTCCGGCCCGCCCGGGCGGGTGGCGTACGACGCGCTGCACGGCCTGAAGAAGGGCATCAAGGACGTCGTCGCCCCGCAGGGGATGTTCGAGGACCTGGGCCTGAAGTACGTCGGCCCGGTGGACGGGCACGACGAGGCGGCGGTGGAGTTCGCGCTGCGCCGGGCCCGGTCGTTCGGCGGACCGGTGATCGTGCACGTCATCACCGAGAAGGGCCGCGGGTACTCGCCGGCCGAGCAGGACGTCGCGGACCGGTTCCACGCGGTCGGCCAGATCCACCCCGAGACCGGGCTGCCGGTCGCGCCGTCGCGGTTCGGCTGGACGGGCGTGTTCGCGGACGAGATCGTGCGGATCGGCCGCCGCCGGCCCGACGTCGTGGCGATCACGGCGGCGATGCTGCAGCCCGTCGGGCTGGCGCCGTTCGCGGAGGCGTTCCCCGACCGCACGTTCGACGTCGGGATCGCCGAGCAGCACGCCGTGACCACGGCCGCGGGCATGGCGTTCGCCGGGCTGCACCCGGTGGTCGCGGTGTACGCGACGTTCCTCAACCGGGCCTTCGACCAGGTGCTGATGGACGTGGGCCTGCACCGGGCCGGGGTGACGTTCGTGCTGGACCGGGCGGGGCTCACCGGCGACGACGGCCCGTCGCACAACGGCATGTGGGACATGGCGCTGCTCGGGGTCGTCCCGGGCCTGCGGCTGGCCGCGCCGCGCGACGAGGACACGCTGCGGGCCGCGCTGCGCGCGGCGGTGGACGTGGACGACGCGCCCACGGTGGTGCGGTACCCGAAGGGCGCGCTGACCGAGGCGCTGCCCGCGGTCGACGACGTCGACGGCGTGGACGTGCTCGCGCGGCACGGGGTCGCGGGGGCCGACGGCGCCGCGCGGTCGGTGCTGGTCTGCGGCGTCGGCTCGATGGCACGCACCGCCCTGGCGCTCGGCGAGCTGCTGGCGCAGCACGGCCTGCGGGTGACGGTCGTCGACCCGCGCTGGGTGCTGCCCGTGCCGGCGGCGCTGGTGAAGCTCGTGGGGGAGCACGACCACGCGGTGACGATCGAGGACGGCGTGCGCGAGGGCGGCGTCGGGTCGGCGCTCGGGCTCCGGGCGCGGGACGCGGGGATCGCGACGCCCGTGCAGGCGTTCGGGGTGCCGCGCCGGTACCTCGAGCACGCGAGCCGGGACGAGCTGCTGACCGGGCTCCGGCTGACCGCGCCCGACCTCGCCCGCGACGTGCTCGCGGCGCTCGGCGCGACCGCCTGACGGGACCTCCGTCCGTGACGTGAGCACCGTCACGCGCCCCCCGCGCGCCCCCGGACCGGGGCAGGGACCTCCGTCCCAAGACATCCCATGACCTCGTGAATAGCGTCGCAAGTACGACGCACTCAGCGAGGGAGCTTCAGATGTCCACCACCGCAGTACCCACGACCGGGTCCGACGCCACCGCGCCGGCCTGGG
>Ga0164309_10001561_pt1 | contig 11104 bp, 11 predicted proteins | sample Whisoiple_247_MG_FD_109984 | JGI IMG/M metagenome (GOLD analysis project Ga0164309, IMG submission 109984) | Soil microbial communities amended with fresh organic matter from upstate New York, USA - Whitman soil sample_247_MG | ecosystem: Environmental > Terrestrial > Soil > Unclassified >... | reverse complement strand
ATCTTGTGCAACATCGGCCACTTCGACAGCGAGATCGACATCGCCTGGTTGGAGAACAACAAGGAGATCCGCGAGGAGAACATCAAGCCGCAGGTCGATCACTTCATCTTCCCGGACGGCAAGAAGCTGATCGTGCTTGCGCGCGGTCGGCTCGTGAACCTCGGTTGCGCCACGGGTCACCCGAGCTTCGTGATGAGCTCGAGCTTCACCAACCAGGTGCTCGCGCAGCTCGCGCTGTTCGGCGAGAAGTTCCCGGTCGGCGTGCACATCCTGCCGAAGAAGCTGGACGAAAAGGTCGCGCGCTTGCACCTCGGCAAGTTGGGCGTGAAGCTCGACCGCCTCTCGGGCAAGCAGGCCGAGTACCTCGGCGTGTCGGTCGAAGGTCCGTACAAGCCCGAGCTGTACCGCTACTGAGCGGCGAGCCTCCCGTGCTCCGCGGTGGGCACGAGCGGCCGGAGTGGGTTCCCCACGACACGCGAACGTTCGGGCGAGGTCCATAACTGGGGCGGGGGAGAATCCCCCGATACTCCGACGCCCCGACGCCCCGATGTTCGAAAAGCTGAAACGCGCGCGGTTCTTACCAGGGCCGCGCGTTTTTCAGTTTGTCAGGCGCCCCTGGTGTAGGCTTGGCGGTCATGACCCCCGGCGAAAAGAACATCGTGAAGTGTCTGGTGGCTGTGGCTTGGGCTGACGGCAAAGTGGCCTCGCCCGAATCAGGGGTCATCGAGGGCCTTTTGTGTGGTTTCGATGCCAGCCCCGAGGAGGAGCGAGAGCTGCTCGAGTACGCCAAGTACAAGCGAACGCTCAGCGCGGACGCGCCGTTGAAGGAGCTTACGCGCGAGGAACGCGAGCTGCTCCTCGCGAACGCGGCTTTGCTCACCCATGCCGACGGCGAACAAAGCGCGTCGGAAGCGGAGCTCTTGAACAAGCTGGTCTCGCTGCTCGAGTTCGACGCCGAGTCAGCAGGTCAGATTTTGGAATCCGTGCAGGACGGCGCCCTGAACCTCGGCTCGCGTGTGCTCGAACCCGACGAAACGGCGTGAGCGGGGGGCCCGGAGGGCTCAGCGCATGCTTGCCGGAGGCAACAAGGATTGTCCAACGCCGAGCCCCGACACACCGCCCGAGATGATGAACGTCATCAGCTCCGCGCTGTTTACGTCCAAGGCCTCCACGTATTCGCGCGGCACCACCGCCAAGTAGCCGGCGAAGTTGTAAGACTGTGGGAAATACACGGCGACGTGGAGCGGCATGTCGATGGCGTGTAAACCATCGCGGGTAATGAAACCGAGCGTCTTCATGCCGGTCGCGGGATTGATGGTGACGGCGACCGGACGGTTGAAGCTCTTCTTGTCGCCCATGAACGCGTCGATCAAGTCCTTGATGGATGAGTAGATGAGCTTGACGAGCGGCAGCCGTTTCAAGATGCGATCGGTGGACTCGACGACGCTCCGCCCAATCACGTTCGAGGTGGCCATGCCAACGAGCGTCACCAAGCACAAGGTGAGCAGCAACCCGACCCCTGGAATCCCGACCGGCAAGAGCTGGTCGATGGCGCGCAGGATCGTGTAGAGAATGTACACGGTCAGGCCGAGTGGCGCCGACACCAGGCAACCGCGCACGAAGTAGCCGATCAGACGCTTCAAAGTCATGGTGAGGCGAGCATAGCCTCACTCACGCGAAATCGGGCTAGTTTGCCGGGTGCCACGCGGCCAGTCGCTCGAGCCCTTCGAGTCGCTGCAAGACGAAGCGCTCGGGAGCACTGAGTTCTTCCACACGAGCTTGCAGAAAATCCCGATAGCGTCGTAAGAGCTCGCGGTCTATCCCGCGCACGTGCCGCAGCACCGTGTACATCTCGTCGACGATCGGTAGCGGGATCGTGGCACTGAGTGCGTCGTACAGACGAAAGGCAAAATCGAGCCAAGAAGCCTTGCCCGTCGCGGTCGCGAGCTTGACTGCATATTGCGCCGCGGTGCGCGCGACTTCGGGAGCGACGGCGCGGCCGGCGACTGCATCGCTCAGAATGGCAACCAGCTGCGTACCGAGCACGTGCTCCGCCTCGTGCCCTCGACCGAGCGCCAGCGCCTTGTCGGCGACGTTGCTCAGCAAGTGCAGCGCATCGGCGCGCCGCGTGGCAATGGCGGACTCTTCAGCCGTGCTCGCGTGCGTACCGGCGGGAACGCGCGAAGACTCGCGGATCGATTTCAGCTCCAACCCCGAAGTTCGCTCGTCCCTCGCGGACGACAGTTCGGTGAGCACGAAATCGTTGTCGCCGATGGTGACGCGATCGCCGATCAGCAGTGCGGTTGGGGTTTCGATCGGTACGTCGTTGACGAGCACGCCGTTTTGGCTGCCCAGATCGATGACGACAACGCCCGCTTCGGTTTCGTGGAACTCGGCATGCCGCCGCGAAACCAGCGGTCCGGACAGCACGATGTCCGCGTCCGAGCCGCGCCCGACCACGAGCGGGGTGTGATTCAACGGGTAGTCGACGAGCCCCTCGCGCAAAGCGTAGGCGGGGCGCGTGCGAGTCTGAAGACCGCTGTCGCTGGTCCCCTGCGGGTCGCTCGTTTCACTTGCCTGCCGCTGAGCCACTTAGAGAACAGGTTATCGAACCTGCCTACTCGTGTCTACAGTGGCCTACATGGCGGCTTCTAGGTGGGGTTCGTCGGCCGCGTCAGGCGGGCGGTCAAGTCGCTCGCGGATAGCTGCCGAGGACCCGCACCGTCGAGCATTGGCTTTCGAGCTCGGATAGCGCGCTCGCGACCGCCTCGTCCTCGCGGTGTCCCTCGAGGTCGGTGAGGAACACGTACTCCCAGCGCCGCGCGGGGTTGGGGCGTGATTCGATCCGACTCAGATTGAGCCCGGCGCGGTCGAAGATTTCGAGCGCCTTTCGCAGTGCGCCGCGGCTGTGCTCGGTCGAAAAAACCAGACTCGTCTTGTCGCGACCGGTCCGCTTGGCGTCGCTCTTGGCGATCACCACGAAGCGCGTCGCGTTCTCGGCGTTGTCTTGGATCCCCGCGACCAGTACGCGGAGCCCGTTGAGCTCGGCGGCGAGCGGGCTCGAGATGGCAGCGAGCGTTGCGTCACTCGCGGCTTCTCGTGCCGCCGCCGTGGTGGAAAGCGCAGCGACTTGCTCGGCGTTGGGTAAGTGTTCAGCGAGCCAGCGCCGACACTGTGCGAGTCCCTGAGGGTGCGAAGCGACTCGCGCGATGTGGCCGAGGTCGCTGGCCAGCCCCAGCAGGCACTGCGCAATTTCCAGCACGACCTCGCCGCTGATCCAGAGCTTGCGCGCCAACAGCTCGTCGACGGTTTGGTTGACGCCGCCTTCCGTGGAGTTCTCGATGGGTACCACCCCGAAGCTTGCAGCGCCGCTCGAGACAGCCTCGAAAACCTGGGAAATAGTGGAGTTTTCTCGGTAGTCGGCAGCTGGACCGAAGGCCACACGCGCCGCGGCGTGCGTCCACGCGCCAAACTGGCCGAAAAACGCGATCGGACCCGCCGGTACTTTCTGCGCTGGTTCGAGCGACACTAGCGACTCCGCTCGATCATCGCGCGTAGCACGGCTGCAGCGTGCACGCGCGCGTAGTCCTTCCAACCGAGGAGCTCGGAGGTTCCGTCGACGATCGCCGCCCAATGATCGGGTTCGTCGTGCAGTTTACGCACGACGTACAGGGCTCGCTCGAACGGCATGCGCTCGCGAATGCCAGTCGGCAGGCTGCTATGCAAGACTCCGGCGCAGGCATGATACGCGGCTTGCAGTTGTTGGTCATGGCGCGGCGTGCCGCGGATCGCTCCGTGCGCGCGACCGACCAGATGGGCGACGCGCAAGATGTGAGCCTCGCTCGCTCCACTCATCGACCAAGCCGCCCAAGTGCGTGCGATCGCCGCCTGCTCGACGGCGTCGACCGTGCCGCCCTGAATGCGCTCTTCGAGCCAATCGGCGAGTGCTCGAGCCGCACGCATCCACTCCGGAGACAGTGGCGGGAGCGACTCGCGCGCGCGCCGTGCATTCTTCCGGCGGCTGTCGGGGGTTTCGGTAAACTCGTCGTGCTGGTCGAGCGCCGCGAGCTCCTGCGCACCCGGCGAGGACGACGTCAGCGTCAGCTTCGGATCGGCTGGAAAGTCGCTCGGTTGGCCTTCGTCGAAGAGGGGCCAAGTGCCGGCGAGATCCGGATTCTTTTTGCTTGGCCCGGTCATCTCAGCGCACGATGGCGAGCAAGCTTTGCAGACGCAGCGCCAAGCTCATGTCGCCTTCGACGCGCAATTGATTGCTGAAGAAGAGTTGCTCACCGGTGACTTTGCCTTCGAACAGCGCCACGCCATTTTCTGCGGACATGGCCAGCGTGCAGTCAGAAGCGCCATCGCCCGGAGTCAACGTGGCGTCGCCTTTGAGATTCATGATCCAAGTTCCGCCGCCCTCACCCTCGAGTACGAACTTGTAGATTGCGCCGATCTCGGATGCTGCTTGCTTGTTCGCTGCCAAGCGTTCGGCAACCGTGGCCATGATTTCTTGCGCGCTGCTCATGGTGCCGCCGATGCGGTGGGAGCAACCGTGGCCGAGGCGGTGGGTAGGGGTTTTGCGGCGTGCAGGCCCGGCGGGCGCGGTTGGGTGGGCGGCGTGGTGGGGACCGCCGTGGCGGTCGGCGCGGTCGCAGTGGCCGTGACCAACGGCGGATTCGTCGCGGTGGCCGGCGGCGTCGCGGTTGCTGTCGTGCTCGCGACCGCGGGTGGCGCGCTGTCTGCGGGCTTTTCGGTCGTGATGTAACAAGCCGGGACGAGGACCGCTAAGGTCACGGCAAATGTCAGCGCTTTATGCTCTGTTTTCATGAAGTACCGCCTCCAAGTGGAGCCATCACGTTAGCATCCTTCATCGCGCGCGGAAGCCCCTCCTGATCACTCGCGCATCGCGCGCGGGACTAGCCAGAACCAGGAGGCTTGGTCGAACCGGTCCGCGCGTGTTCGCCGAACTTTGCGGCCAAGAGCGTGGCGGCTTCCCGGCCTAGATCGGTCGTTGGAACGTACGCATCGGGTGCATTCGAGAGCGAGCGTGCTTTGAGTTCTCGCTGGCCCATGCCGATCAACACCTCCAAATCGGCAATCAGTTCGTCCATCGTCGCGTAGCGGCGTTCGCGGTCCTTCTGTGTGGCCATTTGGACGACGCGGTCGACACGCGGGTCCAAATTGTCGTTCAGCCAAGACGGTGGGGGCACGGTAGAAAACAGTTGATGGCGCAGGAGGTCGGCCTGTCCCACTGATTCGAAGGGCAGGTGGCCGGAGAAGACTCGGAACATCACCACGCCGAGGCTGTAGATGTCGCTGCGCGCATCGACCGACTCCGCCAAAATCTGTTCAGGCGACATGTACTCGGCGGTGCCCATCACTTTGTGCGCTTCACCGCCAGCGTCGTCCACGTCCCACAACTTGGCCAAGCCGAAGTCGATGACCTTGAGCCCGTAAGGTTCACCCGGCGGCCCGAGCAGCAAGAAATTGTCCGGCTTCACGTCGCGATGCACGATGCCCGCGCGGTGCGCCGCCGAAAGCCCAGCTGCGGCCTGACGCAGCAAGATGAGTCCGATGTCGAGGGGGATTTGCTCGCGCCGGACATACTCGCCCAAAGTCTCGCCGAGTAGGGCCTCCATCGCCAGAAAGGGCACGCCTTCTTCCGTTTCACCGCTGTCGATCACCGTCGCCACGTTGGGATGCGAGATGGCCTTCATGGCTTGCCCCTCACGCACCAGGCGAATGCGGAACTCGGGCGACAGCGCGGTCTCCGGCGCCAAGATCTTCAGCGCGACCGGCGAGGCCGTCGTGAGATCTTCAGCCAAGTAGATGCGGGCGTGCGCGCCTCGCTGCAAGAAGCCGCGCACCTGATAGCGCCCCGCGAGTATTGCCCCACTTCTCCTCGACTCTTTGGCGGCATACGAGGAGAAGGGGGAGCCTGACTGGAGTTCGTCCAGCGATTGCGGGTCGAGCTCCGAGTCAGGGGTCAATTTCATATGCGTTCGAGTCACCAGCGCAAAAATCAGTCGGTCTGGGGCTTCGAGCCCGTGGCGGCGGGCGCGAGCGAAGCCGGCGAACGCTTATCCATCGGGATGAAGTCGCGCTCGTCGTAGCCCGTGTAGATTTGACGCGGGCGCGCGATCTTCTGATCCTTGTCGAGCAGCATCTCCTCCCACTGCGCGAGCCAGCCGGAGGTACGCGGGATGGCGAACAGGACCGGGAACATGTCGACCGGGATCTGCAACGCTTCGTAGATGAGCCCGGAGTAGAAATCGACGTTCGGGTACAGCTTGCGCGTGACGAAGTAGTCGTCGGTGAGTGCGATGCGTTCGAGCTCGAGGGCGACCGGCAGCAGCGGGCTCTTCTTGCCCACCAGGTCGAACACCTGGTCCGCCAAGCGCTTGATCACCTTCGCGCGCGGGTCGTAGTTTTTGTACACGCGGTGGCCGAAGCCCATCAGGCGCGCACCGACGCCGCTCTTCACTTCTTTGACGAAGGCGGGAATGGCCGAGACGTCACCGATCTCGCGCAGCATGCGCAAGACCGCTTCGTTCGCGCCGCCGTGCAGCGGGCCATAAAGCGCCGCTGCGGCGCCGGCGACCGCGACGTACGGATCGGCGCGCGAGCTGCCGATCGAGCGCATCACGTTCGTGGAGCAGTTCTGTTCGTGATCGGCGTGCAAGATGAAGAGCACGTCGAGTGCCTTGACGATCTCCGGATGCACCTCGAACTTCGGCTCGGCGATGCGCTTCAACATCTGCAAGAAGTTCTCGCTGTAGCTGACTTCGTTGCTCGGATAGACGAAGGGCATGCCCATGCTGTGGCGGTAGCTCCACGCCGCGAGCGTCGGCATCTTCGCGATCAAACGCACCATTTGCTGGCGGCGAATGTCGTGATCGAGCACGTGCTTGGCTTCCGGGTAGAACGTGCTGAGCGCGCTGACGGTGGCGCACAGCATGCCCATCGGATGCGCGTCGTAGCGGAAGCCGTCGATGAACGTGCGCACGTTCTCGTGCACGAACGTGTGATGGGTGATGTCGCTCGTGAACTTGTCGAGCTGAGGTTGGGTGGGTAGCTCGCCGTTGATCAGCAAGTAGGCGCACTCGAGGTACGTCGCCTTTTCCGCGAGCTGATCGACTGGATAACCGCGGTAACGCAGGATGCCCTTGTCGCCGTCGATGTAGGTGATGGCGGAGCGACAGGACGCCGTGTTCATGAACGCGGGGTCGTAAGTCATCAATCCAAAGTCACCATCAGTGAGGTGGATCTGCTTCAGATCCAGCGCCTTGATCGTGTCTTCGGTCACCGGGACCTCGTAGGTCTTGCCGGTGCGGTTGTCGGTAATCGTTAGTGTTTCCTTCGCCATGGATCGCTTCGCTTCTCGCTTAGGAATGAGGGGGGACCCGCCCGTCCGGCGGCTCCGAGGGCCGCACAGTACGCCGATTTTTGGGCCCAACCGTCAGCTTTTGGCATGTGTGGGTTATGCTTTCGTCGGTAGGGTTCAGTTTCGGAAAGAAGGCCGCCTCGCTCGCGGTCCTGGCCACTCTTGCCGGCTGTAACGGTCCGAGCCCGTTCGACTCCAAAGACCCGGCGGCCTCTCGGCTCAAGCCGGAAAATGGCGGAATAGTTGCAGATCCGAACGACTTTTCGCGGGTCCCTGTGCCTCCGGCGGATGGGCCGCAGCTCGCTCCAATCGCGATGACCGTGGCCGTGATGCGAAAACCCGACCCGAAGGCCGAGGCGCTCGGCTACCTGCGCATCGGAGCCCGGGTGGCTCGATCCGAGAAACCGATCGCCAACGAGGGGTGTCCGGAGGGCTGGTACGCGATTCGACCGGCCGGTTTCGTGTGCGCGGGGCCGTACGCGACGCTCAAGCTCGATCACCCGCTTGCTCGGGCCATCCAAGTCGAGCCCGACCGCAGCAAGCCGATGCCGTACAAGTACGCGTTCTTACGTTCGATCGCGCCGAACTACATGCGCATTCCGAGCAAGGCCGAGCAGTTCCAATACGAAATGCGCCTCGAACGACATTTGCGCAACTGGAACAAGTTGCGCACCAAATGGGACGCGCTCGACGTGGGCGCCAATGACGTTCCGCTCAACGAAAGCGGAGTCGCGATCGGTGCGATTCCGGAGCAAGCGAAGCCCATGGACCAAAACGTCCGCTTCGGTGGCAACGGCGATGATCATGTTCCGTGGTGGCTGCAGGGTGAACGGCGCATCCCGAACATCTCGAGCTTCAAGGCGCCGAGCTTCGCGGTGATCGCCGATCGCTTGAAGCGACACGCCGGCGTGTCACTGATCGGCACATTCGTGGCTGGCCCCGAAGCTCAGGACCGACGCTTCGCCGTTTCGACGGACGCGCGCCTGATCCCCGCCGACAAACTCAAGGCCGAGTCGGGCTCGCCCTTCCACGGGGTCGACATTCGAGCGGTGGGGTTGCCGGTGGCCTTCGCCCAAAAGGACGGCACGAACTATTACGACTTCGCCGGTAGTGCGCCGGTGCGCGGCGATGCGCTGGCCGGGCGCGAGTTCGTGCCGCTGAACGGCAATATCAAGGAATACAACGGAGATCGTTTCGTTCAAGCCCGCTCCGGTCGCTGGTTGAAGAGCGCTGAGCTGCGCACCGCGGCGAAGTCCAGCCGTTTGCCGGCGTGGGCGAACCGCAAAGCGAAGTGGATCGAGATCTCGATCGTCAATCAGACGCTCGTGCTGTGGGAGGGCGACGTCCCGGTGTACGCGACGTTGGTCTCGACGGGTCGCGACGGCATGGGTGATCCGCAGAAGACGCTGAGCACGCCGACCGGCACCTTTCGCGTCTACCAAAAGCACATCACGACCACGATGGACTCGAGTGTGGCCGATCACGAGTTCGAACTGCGTGACGTGCCCTGGGTGATGTACTTCAAGAGCGGCTACGCGTTGCACGCGGCGTATTGGCACGACGACTTCGGTCACGTGCGCTCGCACGGCTGCGTGAACATGTCGCCCATCGACGCGCGCCGCACGTTCCTCTGGTCCGCGCCGGACGTGCCCGAGCATTGGCACGCCGCGTACGTGGGCGATGGCCAGGAACAGGGCACGATCGTGTACATTCACGCGTAGGAACGCGCCGTCCGCGCTACGAGAACGTGAGCGAGAAGACGCGCCGCGCGCCCACAGCGCTGCGCCCGATCGTTCACCTTCGGTAGCGGAACGCGCGTGGAACACCGCGATCCAGCAAGGTGCGTGGCGGGAGCGCGAGCGCCCCCTTCACTCCTTCACTGGATCGTGAAGCTCTTGCTGACGGTGACCGGATCGCCGGAGAAGGGGGGGACTTTGGCGGAGCGGAAGATGCGTGCGACGCAGCCGCCGACTTCGGTGCCCGCGAGATCCCCCGCGACGCTCGTCGCCGTGGCGCGACCGCTGGGCGCGAATGTGACCGATACTTTGCCGGAGCCAGTGGGGCCGTCGGCGGTCTTGCAGCTCGCGGCGCTCGCCGCTGCAGCGCTGAGCGCCGCGACTGCTGCATTCTTGTCGAAGGCGGCGCCTTCAGCGGGGGCAGGTGCTTCCGCTGGTTTCGCCGCAGCTGCAGTTTCGGCAGGTTTTGTGGCTGCGGCGGCTGCCGCCGGGGTCGCAGCGGCCGCGGCTGCCGGCGCCGCGGGCGTTGCCGGTGCCGCAGCGGTGCTCGGTTTCACGCTCGCGGCGGGCGCAGCGCTCGGGGCACTCGCGGCGGGTGCGGCGGGTGCGGCGCTCGGCGCGCTGCCCGCGCTTGCCGCGGCGCTCGCGCTCGCGCTCGCCGCAGGTTCGGCGCTGGCGGAAGGGGCGTTGCTCGCGGCGGGCGCTTCGGAACTCGGCTCGGCCGACGCTCGGGCTTGAGTGGTGGCACTTGGCGTTGCGGTCGCCGCCTCGTTCGCTGGCTGCTGTTGTTTCTTCATCATGAAGAAGGCGACGCCTGCGACCGCCGCGATCGCCAGAAATCCGACCAACAACACCATGCCTCCGCGACCCTTGCTGGGCGCGTCGGCCGTTTCCAGCGAATCGCCCAGGCGCACCGGTGGTGCGACGGCGGACACCGGTTTCGTGAAATCGGGAGCGGCCATCGCGTTCAGGCCTGCGCCGCCCAAATTCATCAGCGAGTCAGGTGCGCTCTCGCCGAAAAGCGCTTCACTTGCTTCTCGTTCGCGCTCCTTCGCCTTCACCTGGCTGGCTTTTTGATCGGGTTTGGTCAGCGCGTCGAGGGAGAACAGGACCGAGCTTTCGTTGCGCGCGCCGGTCAGCTTTTGCCCGCGATCATCACTCGCGCCGAGGTCGAGCGAGACGTCACCCTCGCTGCCAGCCGCTGCGACTTGGCCGAAGAGATCGACCGCGCCGCCGCGCTTCTCGGCGCGCCGTGCAGCCGTCGGCTTTTCGATGACGGGTTCTGGTTCTGCGGCGGGCTTCGGCGCGGCTTCGGCAGGCGCGGCAACTGCTGCAGTCGGAGGAACCGAGGGTTGGCTCGCTGCGATCGCGGCGGCAACCTCCGGATCATCGAGCGGCGAGCGCACGACCAGGGTCGCTTCATCCTCAGCGACGGGGTTGAAGCCTGGAGCGGGTGCAACGGCAGCCGTGCGTGGCGCGACGTTTTTGGCGCGGAACGCGGCCGCGAGCTCGGGCACGTCGAACGGCGACACCCAATCTGCCATGCCGTCTTTCCAGACCAAGGTTTCCTGGTCGAGCTTGCCGGCGCCGTACAGCTCCACGATTTGAGCGATCGTGTGCGTTTCTTGGCGGTCGTCGGCGAAGCCGACGATGTACATGACCTCGGTGGGCGCTGCGCTGGCTTTACCTTGAGCAGCCTTGGCCATCGCGCCACTGGTTTCACGCTTGTTCGCGGCCGACGGCTGCGGCGCGTGAGTGGCAGGTTTCGGCGCAGCGTCGGCGCTCGTGTCGAAGGCCGTGCCGTCAACGACGATGTTCGTCCCGCAGTGCTTGCAGGTGATGCGGACTTTTTTCCCGCGAACTTTCTCGTCCGGAACCGCATATTTCGCCGGACAGCCGGTGCAGGTCACATTCATCGCTTACGTCCAACGCCCGCAAATGTGGCGGCTAGGGTCACCCAAACGCCAGAATTACCACGGCTTTT
>Ga0164309_10001560_pt1 | contig 11108 bp, 9 predicted proteins | sample Whisoiple_247_MG_FD_109984 | JGI IMG/M metagenome (GOLD analysis project Ga0164309, IMG submission 109984) | Soil microbial communities amended with fresh organic matter from upstate New York, USA - Whitman soil sample_247_MG | ecosystem: Environmental > Terrestrial > Soil > Unclassified >... | reverse complement strand
TGATCGGCCTGCATTTCTGGCTGCGGATGAAAGCGTTCTTCAGGCGCGCTGCGCCGTTTCTGCTCGCCGCGGCGGTGCTGGTTCCGACGCTGGCGCTGCTCGGCTTTTATCAGGGCGGACGCGCCGTCGCAGCCGCCAGCCAAAACGAGGATTGGCGCGCCAACAATCTTGCTGAACGTCAGGTGGGGACCCCCGCCCAGCAAAGCACGCTGGACCACATCGCCGACTATTTCCTGATCGGCTATCTCGGCCTGGTCGGTTGGGCGCTGCTGGCGCGCGGCGCGCGCGCGCTGAACGAGCGCCGCCGCGGCATGATCTCGCTGTCCTACGGCAACGGCCGCACGAGCCGGGTGCCGAAGGGCCTCAGCGTGCTGGAAGCAAGCCTGCGCAACAATGTGCCGCACGCCAGCGTCTGCGGCGGCCGCGCCCGCTGCTCCACCTGCCGTATCAGGGTGATCGGCGACTGCAGCGCGTTGCCCGAGCCCTCCAAACGCGAAGCCTTCGTGCTCAACCGCGTCGGCGCCACCGATCCGTCGATCCGGCTGGCCTGCCAGCTGCGCCCGACCGAAGACCTGTCGTTTTTTCAGCTCTTCGTGCCGCACACGGCATCGGCCCATGCGCACAACGCGCAACCGCATAGCATCGGCGAGGAGCGATATCTCGTGAGCCTGTTCGTGGACATGCGCGGTTCGACCGAGCTTGCCGAAGCGCGGCTGCCGTTCGACACCGTCTTTATCGTCAACCGGTTCCTGAGCGCGGTATCGCAGGCGGTGATCAAATGCGGCGGCGAGCCCAACCAGTTCGTTGGCGACGGCGAAATGGCGCTGTTCGGGCTGCACAGCGGCCCGCAGGTCGCTTGCCGTCAGGCGCTGGAGGCGGCCGCGATGATTGCCGCCAACGTGGACGAACTGAACCGATTTCTCAGTCATGATCTCAATGAACCGATCCGCTTCGGGATCGGCATTCACGGCGGTGAAGTGATCATCGGCGACATCGCTATCGCGATCACATGGTGTTCACCGCGCTTGGCGACGCGGTCAATGTCGCGGCCCGGCTGCAGGAGATGACCAAGAGTCTTGCCTGCGAAGCCATCGTTTCGGAGGAGGTTCGCATTACCGCCGGCATTGCGGCCGAAACCCTGCCCGCGCGGGAGGTCGCGATTCGCGGACGCAGCGAACCGATGACCGTGCGCTACATCGTCCATGCCAAGGATTTGTCCGCGCAGGCAGGCGCCCCTGATGGTCGCCGCGTAGAGTCCGCTTTTCGTTCAACGCGTTTTCCTTGGACCGGCTTAGAACGATGGCAACTGCTATGTGAGACGTCGGGTCACGACGTCGTTCGGCTATCGCCTGCGCAGTGTGAACGTCTGCGGGTGATTGCGGACTTCCAGGCTTCGGATCCGGACTCCCCGGTCGCCTCGCGCGGCCGGGCTTTTAATCCCGCCGCGCGGCCCCAAAATTCAAGCAAGGTCGGCTCTTACATGCGTTTTCCGGTTCGCCGGGAGCCAAGGTTAGCTGTTCCTTAACGCCGCAATGTTCGGTGGGCCGGTGCGGTCCGGAGGGCGAGGCGGCGCAAAATCGGCAAAAAGCGCCAAATGTGCCGCGATTATGATCGTTTTCTGCCCGAATCCCAATGTCGTTTAAGCTATCAAGGTTCGCGTAGACCGCGTATCGTGCGCCCGTCGGACATGCCGGTTTGCGGGGACCGGCGGTTCGTGATCGATTTTGATCCCGCGGAGACGACGTGATGGCTAAAGGTACTGTGAAGTGGTTCAACGCGACCAAGGGTTATGGCTTTATCCAGCCCGCAAGTGGCGGCAAGGATGTTTTCGTTCATATTTCGGCGGTCGAAAAGGCTGGACTGTCTTCGCTCAACGAAGGACAGATGGTGGAATACGAAGAGGTCGCCAACCGTGGCAAGACCTCGGCCGAGAACCTCAAGGTTTAAGGCGAAGACGTCAGGGCTGGGAATCGGCATCACCACTCTCCCGGACGGCATCCGGGAACGGGGCTTGCAGGAACAAACCAGACATTCCCATTGTTCGGCAGGAGCAGGCAGTGCTCTTGCGCGCATTTGATTCGGCGCGGATGCGCGCCTTCGAACTGGCGCCGCGCGCCGGTTCTTTTTTCAGCTTTCCTTGAGCCATTTCGCGAGCGTCATGACGTCCGGCGGCTGGGCATAGCCGCGCGGCCACATATCCACGACCCACTCGACCCGGGTGGCGCGCTCGACCAGCACCGCGGTGTTGTGCGGCAACTGGTCGACGAGCGGATTGCCGCGATAGTGCGGATCGCCGACGCTGTGAAACCTGAGCAGACCCCATTGCTGCAGCACCAGCAAGAGGCCGGTGACGTTGCGGGTGGTGTCCCAGCAATCGTAATTGTGCTTGTCGTCCATCGCGCGGATATCCGCATTGGCCACACGCTTGTTGGTCCCGAGCAAGGGCCCCATGCGGCGATCGAACCAGATCACGGCGCGCTGCACCGCGGCCCGTTCCGCCGCCGCCGACGCACGGCCTGCAGCGATGATCCGCGTCAGCGCGGCGCGGTCGCCGGCGGTGAAATTGAGGATTTCACGGCGGCGGCACACGAAGCCATAGCAAACCGTCATGGCGGACGCCGAAGGCGGATAGATTGAAACCGTGCTGTAGAGTGCGGCCTGCGGAGCGCTCAATTCGCCGGCGCGCGCCGGCAACGTCGCCGCTGCCAGCATCGATCCGACCGACAACAGCACCGATATCAGGCGTTTGCTGCACACGCGCTTGAATTCCATCGGCCGTCGCTTCACATCAATTCGGTGCGAAACCTATCGCAGCGGTTTCGCGATTCCAAGTCGCGGTCCATGATGGCGACTGGGAATTTCGGGTTGCCATATGTCAGATTCCTCGCCATTGCCGCCATTCGAAGCGCCCTACGCGCCGGACGATCGCGTGGTCGCGGCGCAGTTGCTCGCAGCCGCCGGATTGGGCACGGAAGAAGAGCAGCGGATCGACCGCACTGCGACGCGGCTGATCAAGGCGATCCGGACCAATGACGATCCGCTCGGCGGCATCGAGGACATGTTGCGCGAATTCGCGCTCTCCACCAGGGAAGGCCTCGCGCTGATGGTGCTGGCGGAGGCGCTGCTGCGGGTGCCGGACGGCCATACCGCCGATCGCTTCATCGAAGACCGGCTGGGCCACGGCGACTTCGTACACCACGAAACCCGCTCCAGCGCGTTTTTGGTCAACGCGTCGGCATGGGCGCTCGGCGTGTCGGCCCGCGTGATCCAGCCCGGCGAGACGCCGCAGGGCACCATCGGGCGGCTGGCCAAACGGCTGGGCCTGCCGGCGGTGCGCGCCGCCACGCGGCAGGCGATGCGGTTGATGGGCAGTCATTTCGTGCTCGGCGAGACCATCGAGGCGGCGCTCGAACGGGCGCAGGCAGACCGCGCGCCGGCGCCGCGCTATTCCTTCGACATGCTCGGCGAAGGCGCCCGCACCGCCGCGGATGCGACGCGTTATTTCAACGCTTACGCCAGCGCGATCGCGGCGATCGGCCGCGACGCCGGTCACCGGCCGCTGCCCGACCGGCCCGGCATTTCCGTCAAACTCTCCGCACTGCACCCACGCTATGAGGCGGCGAGCCAGGCGCGCGTCACAAGCGAGCTGGTGCCGCGGCTGATCGATCTCGCACGCCGCGCCAAGGCGCATGACCTCAATTTCACCGTCGATGCCGAGGAAGCCGATAGGCTCGAATTGTCGCTCGACGTGGTCGCAGCCGCGCTGGCCGACCGCTCGCTTTCGGGATGGGACGGTTTTGGGCTCGCGATACAGGCTTACCAGAAGCGCGCGATCGCGGTGATCGATTACGCCGACGGCCTCGCGCGGAGCCTCAACCGCCGCCTGATGGTGCGGCTGGTCAAGGGCGCCTATTGGGACACCGAGATCAAGCGCGCGCAGGAGCGCGGGCTCGACGACTATCCGGTGTTCACGCGCAAGGCGATGACCGATTTGAGCTACGTCGCCTGCGCCCGGCAAATGCTGGCGCTGCGGCCACGGATCTTTCCTCAATTCGCCACCCACAACGCCCTGACGGTGGCGACCATCCTCGAACTTACAGCAAACAGCGGCGATTTCGAATTCCAGCGCCTGCATGGCATGGGAGAAGCGCTCTACGCGCAACTGGGCCGTGACCATCCCGAGCTTGCCTGCCGCACCTATGCGCCGGTCGGCAGCCATCGCGATCTGCTGGCCTATCTGGTGCGGCGACTGCTGGAGAACGGTGCCAACTCCTCCTTCGTGGCGCTCGCCGCCGACGAGAATATTCCGGTCGCGAGCCTGCTGCACCGTCCGGCCGACATCATCGGCGTACCCGATCAGGCGCGGCATCCGAACATTCCGCGCCCGCACGATCTCTATCGGCCGCAACGGATCAACTCGCGCGGCATCGAGTTCGGCGAACGCGCGGCGTTGGGCCAGCTCCTTTCGGCGGTCGCCCGCGATCCCCCGAACGCCAATCGCGTCGCCGAACTCGATCCGCAAGCCGCCGCCCGCCTCGTCACCGCGGCGCAGGCTGGATTTAAAGACTGGGACCGAACGCCTGCTGGCAGTCGCGCCGCGATGCTGGAGCAGGCCGCCGATCTTCTGGAGCGGCGCCGCGCGCATTTCATCGCCCTGCTGCAATCCGAGGGCGGCAAGACGCTGGACGACGCGCTTTCGGAAGTGCGCGAGGCCGCCGATTTCTGCCGCTACTATGCCGCCCAGGGCCGCAAATTGTTCGGCGACGGCGAAGCAATGCCGGGGCCGACCGGCGAGAGCAACCTGCTGCGCTTGCGCGGTCGCGGCGTGTTCATCGCGATCTCGCCATGGAATTTCCCGCTCGCGATCTTCATGGGCCAGGTCACCGCCGCATTGATGGCCGGCAATGCAGTTGTGGCAAAACCCGCCGAGCAGACCCCGCTGATTGCGGCGGAAGCCGTCCGTCTGTTGCACGAAGCCGGCATCCCCGCCTCCGTGCTGCATCTGGCGCAAGGCGACGGCCGCATTGGCGCGGCGCTCGCCGCGCATCCCGCCATCGCCGGCGTGGTGTTCACCGGCTCGACCGAAGTCGCGCGCGCGATCAACCGCGCGCTCGCCGCCAAAGACGGGCCGATCGTGCCGCTGATCGCGGAAACCGGCGGCATCAATGCGATGATCGTCGATGCCACCGCGCTGCCCGAGCAGGTCGCCGACGACGTCGTGACCTCCGCGTTCCGTTCCGCCGGGCAGCGCTGTTCGGCGTTGCGGCTCTTGTTCGTGCAGGACGACGTCGCCGACCGCATGATCGAGATGATCGCGGGCGCCGCGCGTGAATTGAAGATCGGCGATGTTCGTGACGTCGCCGTTCATGTCGGACCGGTCATCGATGCGGAAGCCAAGCAGCGGCTGGATGCGCATATCGCGCGGATGAAGCGCGAGGCGCGGGTGCATTACGCCGGCGTCGCTCCCGCCGGCAATTACGTCGCGCCGCATATTTTCGAGCTGTCGAGCGCGGAGCAGCTTACGGAGGAGGTGTTCGGGCCGATCCTGCATGTGGTGCGCTACCACGCCGATGATATCGAGACCGTGCTGCGATCGATCGAACGCGCGGGCTACGGGCTGACGTTCGGCATTCACTCGCGGATCGAGGATACAATCGAGGACGTGATCGACCGGCTTCAGGTCGGCAACATCTATGTCAACCGCAACATGATCGGCGCGGTGGTCGGCGTGCAGCCGTTCGGCGGCCATGGACTGTCGGGGACCGGACCAAAGGCGGGCGGTCCGCATTATCTGGCGCGCTTTGCCACCGAGCAGACGGTGACGGTCAACACCGCCGCCGCCGGCGGCAACGCCGCGCTGTTGTCAGGGGATGAAGAGAGTTGAGTCCGGCTCGTCACAGCTGTGCATGTTCACTAATTCGCTGATCGAATCCATCCTGGCAGGAGGGATTCAATGCGCGACCCGGATGTCGCTTCGCTCATCCGGGCTACGATTACAAATTGTCGTCATGCCCGGCCTAGTGCCGGGCATCCACGTCTCCTTAGCAAGCAAGACGTGGATGGCCGGGACAAGCCTGGCCATGACGAGTTGCGGATGATTTCAAACAGCAAGCGGGCATAACTTCTCGTTCTCGCGACAACATGCGCCCGAGGTTTGCAATTTCGTTCGCCTTTTTTCAGAGGGCGCAGCGCGACCCTCAAGTGAGGGCGCGGGGAATGCCGGGTGTCCGATGCACCTGTGGTTTGTGCAAAAAATGCACGGTAGTCGCCACAGGTTCACCGGGCTCACACCGGCATTCCCTGCGCGATGGTTTTACGGTTTCCTTCGTGCTCTCTCCGGTGACCGGGCTTTGTTGTCACCGTCGCCGGCGTGATGCCAGGAAAACTCCAGGCATCATCGCCAACTTGACGCCAGCGTCGGGGCGTCAAGACCACACGACTTCGCCGTACGCAAGGCCGCGCCGTTCGCCTGCATGCGCGCTTGCGTCCATCGCTCCCCGCATCCAACGTCCGTGACGATCGCGATACGCCCCTCTTTTCGGGTGCGGGATGGCGCAAGATGTGTTGCTGATTTGCATTCGAGATCAACAACAATGTCTGCGACAGATTAACACGACGGGCAAATCAGCAAATTGCTGTCAAGCGACTTTCTGTTCGTTCCATAATTTGGTCAACTAAGCGTCAGTCGCGGAAATTACTCGACTGGAGGCGTCAGCCGTACTCTCACATCATGACACGGGAATCATTAGGACTGCGAAACTTGATTGCAATGAAGCGAAACGCGCGTCGCGGGAGTCTTACTGTTACTGCACGGGCGCAACAGTTGGTCGCGCCTCCTTCACGTTCCATTTCGGACGATCGGTCTTCTTGCCTAGGTCAAGGGTCCAGCCGCTCTCCTGCCGTACCAGTTCTGCCTCCTGATCGTAAGAAGACCTGCCGTTGATAAATGCCTTCATCTTGATGCGCGTGTCATTCTCCCAAGCTACGACCTCCCAGTTCTCGTACTGCTTGGCCTGGTACTTGACTCCAGCTTGGGAGGATCCGTCTGCATGGACCATATTGCAATGTCGTATTTGCGCTCGCAGGCTTCGCTCTGATCGATCGAGAGCAAGTATTTCGCGCTCGGCGACAACACCGGAATTGCCTGCATAACTGTGTCGCTACCGGTGCGCCGGCTGACGAACAGAAGGTCGCCGCACTCGTAAAGTCCCCGTTCGATCAAGTATGATTGGGTTGATGGAAAGTATTTCAGCATTACGAAGACGAGACACTTCGAATCGTCGACATTTTCGCCATCACACGCCGCTCTGTTGCCGACGTATGTCTTCGATTTACTGCCATCGAGCTTGAGAGTCAGCGTGTCGCCCTTGCGCGTAAACAGCCCCTTCAATTTGTTCTGGCAGGTGCTGTCCTCGACATTGTCCTTGATCTCGCAGGCGATGGGCGCCTGAGGCGGGTTGCTTTGACTACGAGTCGGATTGGTGGAGAGAAATATGGCCGGGAAAAGACCCAATGCAAAAAGATTCTTCACATGCTCACCTACCCTGCTGCGTTTTGGTTCTGATGCAGTACCAACGCGGCGCACGACCTTTAGTCACTCGGTCGGCGACAGTTCAAGCAACTTCTTTTCCGCAGCGTCATACACCTTGATTTGCAACATCGGAAACTCTGCTTTGAGATCCCTTGCCTTCTTCTGCGCCGCTTGAAGCGTTGGAAATACCGTCTTCATGCGGCCATCGACTTCCAAGCCAAAGCCCTCGGTCATCACAAGGTCAGCGCGGATGATGTTGCGGGGTTGCGGCTCGTCCGGGATCGTCAGAGGTTTTTTCATGGAAACTCCTTGGGGTTACCCCTCCTATCTAATCACCGCCCTCCTCGATGGAAGAGCAACGCGCAGCTTTCCTCGGCCTTAATGCGCGGCTACACCAGATGTCCGACTTGTACGTCGGAGCCGAGGAGGCTGAGCGTGACGCCTTCGCTACGGTGCCGTGGCTTGCTGCCTTCCAGCGGTTCACTTTAAGGTCTGCTCCGTCATTAGCGGGCTTGCCCTGCCCCCCTTCCCGAGTCCCGACATTTTGCCGGGGATGGCTACGATCAAAGCGGCGCGAGGGCGGCGCGCAGCGGCGTGCTGGAAATTTGCATTAGTCCAACAAATGCCTGGCTTAACTTCAGGATCAGGAAAAGCGCAGCGGACGCGGAAATGGCAAACACCAACATGGCGACGATGTTTATCGGCGTGAGGCGCGAGAACAAACTGAAGCTCATAAAGATAATGGCAAGCCAAAAGATCAGTATCGCCAGAAAAGGAATGGGGATTGAGGTGTCAGCGTGTTCAAAGAGGAGCAGGCGCGTTTGTGCCACGTCGGTGGCGAGCTGTATTGCACGTTCCCTGAACGAGCGCTGCGCATCCGTTTTTGGCGAAAGAATGAATTTTTACATAAGCATCCTCCGCCAAGGCGGTCGCCCGGAAAGGCGTTCCCTTCGCGAACTCCGATTTGTCCTCTCGCCAAATCCTCCTGACCAAGGGATCAACGGCCCGCCGCAGAAGATCGCGGACATCGCGTGTCTCGGGGCCGTATTGTTCGAGGAGGTTGTCGAGCAGTACGATGTTGGCGGTCAAATGCCTAACTTGGGTGCTCTGGGCATCATATGAGCTATTCGCCGAGCCAACCAGCAGACCGAGCACAAGTCCGGCCAGCGTCGTGATCAGGCCGGTCCCTAGCCGTACGTGTCTCTTGAATCGTCTACCAGATAATGGCCTGGCAGCGTGTTGCGGAGCAAAGTACCGAAGAGTGCGGCAGCAAGGATGATCGCTAACGCAATCAATGACACCGCAATTGGGCTCATTGAGCGCCAGCAGACGCTGGCGGAGGGACCACTAATAATATTCCAGCGAAAAGGGCCGATGAAGCGAAGCGCATCAGGTGGGTCATGTTTATCCTCCCTGGGCGGAATTGTGGACGCAAACCACAGTCATAGCGTGTAGTCCGTTTTATGAACCTTGATCAAGAGCCGGTTATGCCAGCAGCTAACTTTGCCTGCTCCCATCCTCATTTCATCCCGCTCGCGTGCGTGTGCGCTGCGGACAGGAAGCGACTATCGGGGCTTGCCGGCTTATGTCGGAGCCATCCTCGGCCTCTTCGTGTGGCCTCACCCCTACGATGCACGCACTGTGAGATGCTGCTCGCAGGCCGCCAAGGAGGCGCTCTCGCATTTTTTCGAGCCGGCTGAAAGCTTCACAGCATAACGAGGTCGTCGCCGAACTTCGATCGGCGCCAACTGAAAAACCGCCGTTGCATCCCCTGCCCAACCTGATCAAATGGGTTGACGCCGATCGAAGTTCGGCACGCGGACAAACCAACAAACGTCACGGGAGCGACGTCGCCATGGAAGACGGCATCTTCGAAGGCCTCAAGGTGTTGGACTGCGCAAGCTTTATCGCAGCGCCCGCGGCCGCCACCGTGCTGTCGGATTTCGGCGCCGAGGTGATCAAGATCGAGCCGCCGGGCGCCGGCGATCCCTATCGCAACCTGCCGAATTTGCCGGGCTATCCGCGGAGCGAGCACAATTTCGCCTGGCTGCTGGAGTCCCGCAACAAGCGCAGCCTCGCGCTCGATCTCTCCAAACCGGAAGGCCAGGCGGTGCTGCACCGGCTCGCCAGGGACGCGGACGTCTTCATCACCAATTTTCCGCCGGAGGTGCGCGGCCGGCTCGGCATTTCCTGGACGGAGCTCGCGCCGCTCAACCCGCGGCTGATCTATGCCTCATTCACCGGCTACGGCGAAAAGGGCGAGGAAGCCAACAAGCCCGGCTTCGACAGCAACGCCTATTGGGCGCGTTCGGGCCTGATGGATCTGGTGCGCGCGGATGAATCCACCACGCCGGCGCGTTCGGTCGCCGGCATGGGTGACCATCCTTGCGCGATGGCGCTGTATGGCGCGATCGTCACCGCGCTCTACAGACGCGAGCGCACCGGCAAGGGCTCGCACGTCCGCTCCAACCTGATGGCCAACGGCGTCTGGGCCAACGGCGTGCTGGCGCAGGCCAGACTGTGCGGCGCGAAGTTTTCGGAACGGCGCTCGCGCGAGCATGCGCTCAAAGCCGTGACCAACCACTACAAATGCCGCGACGGACGCTGGCTGATCCTGTCGCTGCTCAACGAGGAGCGGCAATGGCCGGCGCTGGCGAAGTGCCGGGCCGTGAGGATCTCGTTACCGACGCACGCTTTGCCACCAGGGCCGACCGCCATGCGCGCTCGGTCGAACTGATCAAACTGTTCGACGGGATTTTTGCCACCCGTGACCTCGCCGAGTGGCGCAAGTGCCTCGACGGCAACGGCCTGGTGTTCGGCGTGGTCGGCATCCTCGACGACCTCCCGACCGACCGGCAGATGATCGACAATGACGTTCTGCTGCCGTTCGAGGGGGACCAACTTCTGACCATCAACAGCCCGATCTGGATCGACGGCAGCCGCAAGACCGCGCCCCGTCATCCGCCCCACATCGGCGAGCACTCGGACGAGGTGTTGCGCGAAGCCGGCTATGACGAGGCCGCGATCCAGCAATTTCGCGCGGCGGGCGCGGTGGGCTGATGTCCTGACTACCTGTGCATGAACACCCAGCCGGCCAGGGAGAGGCAGACAAAAATCGCGATCGCCCAGCTCGACACTCTTATGTCGCCGGTGGTTTGCCGTTCGGCCTCGTTCTCGGCGATCTCGTGGTTGCGCGCCTTGTCCTTCTCCGCTTCGTTCATCAGCCGCCTCTACCGGGTCCGTGGCGCTGTCCGGTCAGCGCCCGCTCGACAGAGTTTACCCTACAGGCCGGTCGGCGTCGATGGATGCGCGATCGAACAACGCCGCGTTGCCGCGACATCGCGGTCGAATTCGGCGTCGAGCGGCCTCAGCGGGTAACGATCAGGCCGCGGCTGGTGACCACGACCCAATGGCCGTCCTGACGGCGGACCGCGTCGATGTGGCCAAGGCCTGGAACCATATCGCCGGCGTAAACTTCGTAGATGCCCCGCCGGCTTTCGATCCAGGCACCGCCGCGGCTGACGTCGCGAAGGATCCAGTTATCGACGATCGGCAAGCGACCTACTTCGGGCTTGGG
>Ga0164309_10001559_pt1 | contig 11115 bp, 19 predicted proteins | sample Whisoiple_247_MG_FD_109984 | JGI IMG/M metagenome (GOLD analysis project Ga0164309, IMG submission 109984) | Soil microbial communities amended with fresh organic matter from upstate New York, USA - Whitman soil sample_247_MG | ecosystem: Environmental > Terrestrial > Soil > Unclassified >... | reverse complement strand
GAGAGAAGATGACATCAAATTACTTAGCAGCATTTAATAGTAAATTAGCTACACAAATATTTAAAAACAGTGTTGGTATAGTTAGTGAGCATGGCCCCAAGATTAGGGTGTCTGTAACTTATGCAACTGAATTATTGATTGACGATATGTGGACTACAGATTACACTAATGCTAATGTAGACCTTTGTGTTGAACGAGCTCATGCGCTTAGAAAAGCTGCACTTGAGCAAGAACTTGAAGGAATGCGTAATGACTCAGGAAGAAAGACTTAACGAAACAACTGAAAGATTTAGTAGAAGATTAGGTGAGAAACCAGGCTTAGGTGATGGAAGTTGCTTTGAGGGTCATAAGCCAGCCCACTATCATGGTTGGCCTACTGTCTTCAGGTGGCTAGCATTTTACTTGTCCCTTTACTTGTTATATGTGTACTTCAAATAGGAGCCGTAATGGTATCACTTGATTTGAGCAGATTGAAGTGGAGTGACAGCCCTAATCATGTCGATTTTAATGCTGGCATTGTCATGGCTGATGTGGCAATTAACAAGAATGAAACACTTACTCTTTACACTACCGAGGAAGGAGCAGAGCTAATCAAGCAAGGTAAGCTTGACCTCTACTCAGACCTAGTTGATTATGCGCATCCAATGATCAGGATGCAAGCCTTATTGAAGAGTATTGAGCAAGCCTGTTTAGATGGTGACTTGGAAGATGCCAGATGTATGGCTAACAACATGACACCATTGACCATGGAATTATCGAATAACCTTACCAAGATGATGACTACGAGGCTTGAGAAGTCCCTCAAGAATAAACCTTGAGTGAATGGATCGATGCTAATGAAGAGCCTCTTGATCTAAATAACATAGAATTAATTATTGATGGTGACATGATTGTCTATGGTGCCCTGTGGAATAGATGGGGTAGTGTTAAAGATGGTCCTGAGAAACAGTTTACGCCTGAAGAGGATCACCTGTACTTGGTGAGTGGCATTAAGAACTTAGATACCATTATCAACAATCTCAGAGAAACCTTATTCGCTGAAGATATTAAGATTGCCATTAAAGGTACTGGTAACTTCCGGTATGATGTATGGCCAGATTACAAGAAGGGTCGGAAGGCTAATAATCGACCTATCAAGAAGTTTGTATCTACACTTAATGAGTGTGCAATCATCAAGCATGGAGCAGTACCTGCTGATGGTATGGAGTCAGATGATCTCATAGGTATCTGGCGTACTGATTCACTAGAACGTGGTAAGACACCTGTAGTAGTGTCAGGTGATAAAGATATGTTATGCTTCCCAGGTTTACACTACAGATTACCTAAAGGAACTTGCTATGGTGAAGAGTCAAGAGATATTTCAAGAGTTATTAATGTATCTGAATGGGATGCTGCAAGGTTTTATCACAAGCAGCTACTCATGGGTGATGGTGTTGATTCTATACCAGGTCTACCCGATATTGGTCCTAAAAGAGCTGATGCAATTCTTAGTGAGTGTAAGTCTATTGCTGATCTCCAGTATATGGTCATTTATGCTTACAAACAGCTTATTGGTGAGAAGTGGAAAGAGGCTCTTATTACTACTGGTAAGCTAATCACTCTGCTACCTCGGAGGGATTACGTCTTCAATATCGAGGGTTGGAATGGAGCCGATTAAACCTCTTCTTGATAAAGCCAAGTTTGACAAGGCTATGAAGTATCTAGAAGATGCCAGACGTGATTTTGAAAAGTTAACAGGTATCACACTTACAGTAAGCAAAGAGCTTAAATCTTTAGGTGAAAGCATGGAGAAGAATCGTAGCTCAAAATTTAAAGAACTCATTAATAAGCACAAAGCTGAACAAGGAGAGCAACACTCATTAAATGAAATAAATGATACACTAGAAGAGTTAGGATTAGGTAAGTATAAGCTAACCTATTCAACTAATGAAGAAGCTTATAGAGTATTCTTAGAGCGCCATAGAGTAAAGAAAATACCTGATCTAGTCTTCACTAGTGTAGGTACTGAGCGTATGCGTATAGATGCTGAAGGTAATCTCGGTATTGGAGATATGCGTGGCTCAAGAGCAATAGCTGAGGTACCTACTATGATCATCGGTATGGAAAGAACTTATGAAAACCCTAATGTAATTAAATCACAATATCCACCTGATCATCCTAATTGTAGGTCAGTGTTAGATCAAGCTATGAGTCCTGCTATGGAGAGGGCAAAGAAATTAGCTGCACGAGTACCTACCGCCGAGGATAACTTTGACTTCTGGAGAAAGAAATGACAGAACACAGAGACAGGATAGACAAGCTTAATCAAGAACTACCTCGGATCTTGCATGAGCTAGCTGGTGCAGCATCTATGTGCTGGGAACCTAAGCCTAGCGAACAAGTGTTTGATAGCAGTACTGCATCTTCATTCTGTGTTAAAGCTCAGTCTGAGATTCAGAATATTATTAGAGGAGTAACGGAGACAACTAATGTACCAGATATTACACCATCAGCCAGGCTATGGGACCAGATTGATCATGATCTTGGTGTACATGATCACAATATGCTACGTGATAGGCCGTACACTGGTCAGCCTCATACGCAACTAGGTGCTCGTGGATCTCAAGAGATTAAAGGAATTACATTCAGAGACTTACGTGATTGCTTTCTTAGAGCCTTTATTCAGAGTCACCCCAGTTATGTACCAGGCACACTCAATAGGATTGAACCTAATGCAACCTTGTATGAGGAAGCAGAGAAGGGTGAGCATGCTGCTATCTGTGATCGTGACATATACAATCTTAATGAAGATTATGGTCTTGACCCTATCGCTGTATCACAGAACTTAGCTTGTGAAATAGAGAAGCTTATGGGCATCTATCCCAATGTTGATCAGTTGACTGTTATTACTCTTTATGGAGAAGCAGATGACAATAGTAGCAGTAAAGGAAATAAAGATAAGAGATGATTGTGCTATAGATGACAGCAACGAGATAGGTGTAAGCTACACCATGGGTATGCGCTTCACTGTCATCAAGCTTACAATAGATGGTAACGAGTATCATATTAACAAAGCATTAGTTCCATTCTTAATTGATGCCTTAAACACAGCTATTAGAGAAACCACATGACTAAAGTTGAAGTTGATGCAAAAGCTTTATTTGAGCTGCTGAATGCTCTTAATGGGCCTGGACACCTCTTACGGGAGATACAGGCACTAAGAGGTAATTCCAAATTATTTGGTAATAACTGTATTGATGTTCTGATGGCCAACTACAATGTTGCAGCTGATGAATGGAATAAGAAGCTGGCAGCTGTAGGTGAGATGATCCTTGATAAGTCAAAGGAAAAAGATGGTCCGAGCCGTACTGATGAGAGGAAATAAATCTCATTATGACAGCTTAAAAGTCAGAAAGCCATATACACTAAGAGCAGACTTACCACCTAATGGTCATTGGCTATTCCCTGAGCAGATGAACGCTAGTGGTAAGTGTGTTGGATTTGTGTATGCAATTAGAAATAGATTAAACGGTATGATGTATATAGGTCGTAAGTTCTATACAGATCGAGGACCTAAGACTAAGGGTTTAGAGACTGATTGGAAGACTTATACCACGAGTAATAGAGATGTTGATAAGTTAGCTAGAGTCTTAATGGCTAAAGGTGTCCCTGTAGGTGAGCTATTCGATATGCATGTGCTGGAAGAATATAAAACAGTAGGTGCATTAACATTCGCTGAGACTTGGTGTTTGGTAACAGCAGAGACACCTTGCAAGAAACAGTTCTATAATACGCTTATTGGTGGTATTAGTTGGCCAGTTAAAGAACCTATTACACCCCGTAATAGACAAAGATTACAATCATTCTTAGATGGAACTTTATGAGCAAGTTTAGGCTATTATTATATTCAGCAAACTTATTTCTACTAGCAATCTCAATGGTTGCAGTATGTATTAAATTAGCTATCTTGCTAATCAATTCTGGACCATGGGGTATATATGAATATATCGCTGTGTTGCTTATACTTGAGGTTATCTTAATAGGTGTATATGGGATCTTAAATAGTTTCTTTGATAAGGTTATACAAGCAAGAAAACTTAGGTTAAGTATCTTAGAGTTTGAGAATAAAGTCCAAGAACTAAGTACCGCCGAAAAACCGGGGGATAGACCGGAGTATGGGGGCATGTAGGGTCTGGGCTCTCGGCGGCAGTCCTGAATCAAGGATAATAAGCCGTTGAAAACCTTGACCCGCTCCCTGGGCCTGGCCTCGCCCTGGCTCTATGTTATGGCATTATGTAATACCGTGCCAATGCGGAACATTGGAATTTGTCTGATGGAGAAATAGAAAATGGGAAAGTTTAAATCTCTTGCAGCGTTTGCAGCTGGCCTACTGTTGGCCTCTGCTGCATCTGCTGGCGTGGTCTGTAACAACTGTTCTTACAATCAGCTTCAACCAGCTACTTACTTAGGTCTGCACAATCCCACCCAGGATGACAACAGCACCTTCGGGAACGCTACGACCGGCCAGAACGGTGACTTCAGCAATTGGTGGGTATTCGACATCAATCCTGCAGGCACCGCTTCCGTCAATGCGATCTTCTTACCTATCGCTAACATCAGTAACTTTGATGTCAAGCTTTACTCGGCAACAGCTACCTGTGGTGGCCTTGGCAGTGTGTGTAATCCATTTACATCCGGTGCTTTGCTTGCTGATGGATTCACCAACCCAGCTTATGCAACAGTTATTGACTTCACTGACTTAGCTGTAGGACGTTACGCATTCAATATCACTGGTACCATCAGTGGTCTGACTGCTACACAACCTGCTAGCTATACCGGCAACTTGCAGGTAAACGAAGCTACTGTGCCTGAACCGGCTACATTGGCTATCGCTGGCCTGGGTCTGCTGGGTGTAGCCTTTACACGTCGCAAGAAGGCCTAACAAGGTCTGAATTAGTTTCTAAGTGAGATGGCCAATGCTGGTTAGTAGCTAGCATTGGTCTTTTGGGTAGATTGTAGTAAAGAATTTGGCTTGATAAGCCGAAACCGTGCCAGTGCGGATCACTGGGAATATGTAATAGGAAATACTGAAATGAACGCAAACGAAGCAATCCTGAGCGAGTTCAACTTCATCGTCCTCGCCGACATCTCTGGCTCTATGGCTGAGCCAGTGAAGGCTGGTTCCTCGATCTCGCGCTGGACTTCTATGCAGGAATCCATTCGTACCCTGATCCGTGATCTCTCCAAGATCGACAGTGATGGTATCGGTATGGTTCAGCTGGGTGGTACCTGCCAAGCATGGGACAATGTCACTGAAGAGAAGGCTCTGACGCTGTTCAAGGATATGTCTCCTCGTGGTGGTACTCCTACTGCTGAAGCTTTGACTGCAGCATTCAAGCTGGGTGCAACGTCCAGCAAGAAGATGTTCATCGTGGTGTACACTGATGGTGTGCCCAATGATGAGAATGCTGTGAAGCAAGTCATCACCAAGCAGGCCAACAGTCAAGTGACTGATGATGCATGCACCATCCTGTTTGTTCAGGTGGGTGATGATGCAGGTGCTGCTACCTTCCTGAAGGGTCTGGATGACAATCTGAAGGGTGCGAAGTTCGATATCGTCGATGCAAAGACGGTGGAAGAAGCTGATGCATTCGCATCGACTACTGAGCTTATCATCGCTGCAATCAACGACTAACATTAGTTAGTTGTTAACAACAAGGAGGGGCTTCGGCCCCTTCTTTTTAAAGGGGATTGTATGCCTGAAGAAATAGCAACACACCCAGTACAGCTTAGAAAGACGAGTGTTGTAGAGAACCCTAAAGCACCTCAAGCAGTAACACTAAGAGCTTATGAAGTCTACTGCCATGTCTATTCACCACAAGAGGCTCTGATCACTGGTTGGTGTCGTGGTGGATTTGGTGTTGGTGAACTTATTGCTTTCCTTTATGCTCATAGCTTTCCTAAGGAAGAGTGGCGTGCTCGTGTAGATGAAGCATTCCGTGGTCTAGAACTAACTCGTTAAGGATTTCTCATGATTGATTTCATTCTGTTCATTTTCTTGGTTGTCATTATTGGTGCAGCATTTTATGCAGGTGTTAAAGTAGGTAGTACCTATCAAACGGTAGGCAAGTTTGTTGAAGAAATGGGTCGCAAGATCTCAGACAAGGAATCTAAGTAAAGGAGTACTGATGATATTCAATCGGGCTGGTTTTACGATTGTATTTCACGATGATGAAGTAGATACCAGTCAGTTTAGAGATCAGTCCTTAGAAGAGTGGTTAGGCTTGATGTTACATGGAGCTCAGCAAGGTGTCAATAGTGTCTATTTTCGTGGCTACTTAGTTGAAGCTACTAGGATGGAAGACACCTTAGGTGAGCCAGTTAAGAAGGATACTATACTAAGAATTAGTACTACAATGCCTTATGAAGTAATGGATTCTGTTATAGAGGACAATCCTCGTGGGTAAGATAGTTAAGGCTCATCAACCATGCAACTTATGTAATAGTGGTGATGCTAGCGCTACTTACGAAGATGGCTCTAAGTTTTGTTTTAGTTGTAGGAGACCAACACCACCACCAGGTGAACAGCATAAAGACTTTAAAGTAGATCCAATAGATGATTCTAAGTATAGTAGAAATAAGGTCTTTAATCTGATTGAAGAATCAGGTTGTGGACCCATTACAGCTAGAGGTATTAGTGATACAGTCACTAGATTCTTTGGTGTTAGAGTCCAGTATGATGAAGATAGAAAGGATGTCAAGCACGCCTATCCTTATTGTGTAGATAAGCTAGGTGTTGCTCAGGCATATAAGCTTAGAGATGTAGCTACTAAGAATTTCAGTTCAATAGGTAAGATTAAGGGTCTATGTGGTCAGCATCTATTTCCTACTGGTGGTAGGAGATTAGTTATCACAGAAGGTGAGATAGACATGCTGTCAGTAGCTGAGGCTACATTTAAGAAGTATGAGAAGATTTATCCAGTTATTTCAGCAAGATCAGCTACCACAATCAAAGATGATTTACTTGAGAATAGAGAGTGGATTAGATCCTTTGATGAAGTAGTATTATGCTTTGATAATGATAAAGCAGGTAAAGCAGCTGTAGAAGAAGCAGCTAAGATTATTGGTTTTGATAAGGCTAAGATAGCTAACTTTGGTGTCCATAAAGATCCTAATGAAGTACTTAAGAAAGAAGGTTTCCTGGCTCTTAATGCCATTATATGGAATGCTGCACCGTTTGTTCCATCAGGTATTATTGATAAAGATAGACTCTGGGATGCTCTGGTTAATTATAATGAGCTGGTATCTGTACCTTATCCTTCTTGTATGTCTAGTGTTAATCTAAAGCTTAAAGGCATTAGAGTTGGTGAATTAGATTTATTTATATCAGGTACTGGCGCTGGTAAATCTACAGTGTTTAGAGAGCTCATCCTGAATCTGTTAGCTGTAACGGAAGACAGGATTGGTGTTATATCACTAGAAGAAGCCCCAGCAGAGACAGCAAGACGTCTGGCAGGTATGGCACTTAATATAAATACATCTGAGATTACTCTCAGCATGGAACAGCTTAAGCTTGGCTTTGAAACAGTGTTCGGTAATAATCGAATCCTGCTACTAGATCACCAAGGTAGTGTTAATGATAGTAGTTTACTCGATATGATTGAGTACATGGCTCTCATGGGTTGTAAGTACATTATGCTCGATCACATTACACTAGCTGTATCTGAAGGTTCTAAAGGACTAACAGGTAATGAAGCAATAGACTCAATGATGTCTAGTTTACTTAAGCTTATTAAAAGACACAACTTCTGGTTAGGTGTTATTAGTCACCTGAGAAAGACTCCTGCTAGTGCTAAGGCATCCTTTGAAGAGGGTGAAATGCCTAACATGGATGACATCAAAGGTTCAGGATCAATTAAGCAGATTGCATTTGCTATTGTAGCATTTGCTAGAGATCAGCTTAATGAAGATCCACTAATTAGAAGCCGAATTGATTTCTGTATCTTAAAGAATAGATATGCAGGGTTAACAGGACCTGTATCTCCAGCTTACTACAATCTTAGAACAGGTCGTCTCCAAGATGAAGAGCCTAGTGAAGGCTTTACTTATGAAGAGCAAGGTGAAATTGACGAGGCCAAAGCGTTGGCTATCGAGCAAATCGCTTTTGAAGCAGTATATGAAGGATATCACATCGAATGAGTAACGATAAAGAGAATGCAGAGAAGTTAGATGAAGCTGTAGAGAAGTTAACTGGTGCTATCACCATGTTTACAGCTAGAGTCGATCATCGTCTGCTAATCATGGCTCTATTCAAATTATTTGCTAATGAAATTATCCACATACAGGATAAGAAGTTCCTGCTGGCGTTAGCAGATGACTTTGCTAACATTTCTGACGACCTCGTTAAACGTGCTAATACCACACCAACCTCTGAGTGAAACATGGATAACAACGGTAAAGATGTGATGCCCCAACAACCTCAACCTCAACAGCTGGATCCACACATCCAGGCTATCTTCGAGGATATTGAGAGCAAGCTTAACCAAGTTAGCATGATGCTGGTTCTGCAGTTCTCGAGCAACATCGCTCTGAATTGCATCTCCCAGTTGCCTGGCATGAAGAAAGAAGTCATGGCCCTTGTTACTGCACCGATTGTTGCAGCTTACAATGCAGCTTTGCAGTACTCTGAAGCTACCAAGCGTAGTGAGATTGCACCTGATGGCGCTCTGAATATGCCAGAAGGTGGTGAGACTGGTGCCACAGCTACACGTACTTTCAATAGTTAAATGATCAGGCCGCTTCTTGCGGCTACCATTGATCCTATGAAGGAGCCTAATGTGTTTAGTCGCATTAGGTTCCCTCTATTGGTTAGCCCAAAGATGGATGGTATCCGTGCATTGTGCTACAATTATAGAGTTTACAGTAGAACAGGTTTAGAGATACCTAGCAAACAGGTTCAAGAGTTGTTTAGCCAGTATGACGGTATTGATGGTGAATTGATTGTAGGTAATCCGACAGATGTTAATGTGTATAATACTACACAATCTAGTGTTATGTCTAAGAGTAAACCAGTAGCAAATCTGACATTACACATCATTGATAAGATTGGTTCACCAAGACACTTTATACATAGGTATCAAGAGCTTATTGAAGACATTAGTCTTATCACTAAGAATGTAAAGATTATTCAACAAACACTAGTTAATGATATAGATGAATTCATAGCTGCTGAAGCTATGTTCATTGAAGCAGGTTATGAAGGCATTATGGGTAGAAGGCCTGATGGTCTTTACAAGTATGGTAGAAGTACTATGAATGAACAACTGCTTATGAAATATAAGCGGTTTACAGATGAAGAAGTAGTTGTTGTTGGATTCGTTGAACAAATGAAGAACAACAATGAAGAAACAGTTAATGCCTTAGGTTATACACAGAGAAGTCAACATCAAGAAGGTATGATACCTGCTGGTACCTTAGGTAAGTTCATTGTGCAATGGATGCAGTTCCACATAGAGATATCTTGTGGTGCCTTCACTCATGCACAAAGAAGGTTTATATGGGAGCATCAGAATATGTTCCTTGGTAAGATCTTAGTTATGCGGTACTTCGGTGTTGGCCAAGAAGGCTATATGCCTAGATTTCCACGTGCAGTTGCTTGGAGAAATAATGGCGAATAGTTTAAGTAAACTGATGAATGCAATCAAGCATATCTTTAGAATTAGACGTGTTAATTTATCAGTAGTCCATGCTCATAGAAAGTCTTTAGTTTTCCATTACAGATCACATAGCAACAAACCAGATACTATTAGTCTGTATCTGACAGATGAAGATGTATTACCTTACTTTACATGGAACTGGATTGATGGACATGATGCCTATCCTCCCAGTATGCTAGGTAGATTGCATTCTTTGTACGAGGCATCTACACCCTTAAACTCAGTTAGCCGCAGGAGTATGATTAATGAATCAATCAATAGAGTGGAAGAATGAAGATGTAGTACCAGAGAAATCTGGTTGGTATGCCATTATGCGAGCTGATGAATCATTATGCCTAAGAGCTTTTGGTAATGATATTTGGTGGATACCATTGAAAGATGGTTGGCTGTCTGGTTTGCCACCTGGTTTTAAGTGGTTTGGCCCACTCATGCCTATTGATTGGGATACGCCATCTAAGACTGAAGGTGCACCACCTGTACTAAAAGAAGGTGGGAGTATAGCTAAAAGCTTAGATACATCAAACATGTCTGACGAAGAGATATTAGATATCAGATATGCAATCCTTAGTGATATAGCTGATGTAAAACCGCCAGGTGATAAGCTTATTAGTGATGAAGACTTTACAGCTAATGGTGGCGTTATCCTGGATTTAGATAAGCCATGAGAAAGCGCATGTATTACAGATGGTCTGATAATCAGTGGCGCTGGGGCAGGTTAATCCTTGCTTGGGATAAGTCCTCTGAGTGGGCTAAGATAGCCTTTGTGTTAACATCTGGTGATCATGATGAAGATACCTGGTGTACACTTAGAATTACATTATGTAAGGCAACACTTATTCTTCTACTCCCTGATCTGATTGCACCTTATGGTGAGCTTGTGAGATCATCTATACCAGGTAACAAACCTTATATGGATTATCACAGAAGAGAGTATGGGTTCAGTATTCATGGTGGAGATTTCTTTCAGTTATTCTATGGTCCACAAACAGATGATAGCAGTACTGAAAAGAGGTATAGTAAGTTCTTACCCTTCTCTTCATGGCGTCTTACCAGTATTAAGTATTATGATAACAATCGTGAGATTTGGGCATCTGCAAATCACAACATAGACTTTAGGAAGAGAGATGAGATACTCAAGAAGCTGCCTAAGGTTCACTTTGATTTAATAGATTATGATGGAACTAAGGTGATTGCATCTACTTATATTGAAGAGTATAGATGGAAGCTTGGTACTGGATGGTTTAAGTGGTTATCATGGTTTAGTAGAGATAAGGTTAGAATGAGCCTTGATATTCAATTTAATGTGCAAGTAGGTCCTGGTAAGCATTCCTGGAAAGGTGGCACACTAGGTCATGGTATAAGCTTAATTAGACCTGATGAGTATCATAACGAGGCAATGTTTCGTTATTGCCAAGAGCAT
>Ga0164309_10001557_pt1 | contig 11143 bp, 7 predicted proteins | sample Whisoiple_247_MG_FD_109984 | JGI IMG/M metagenome (GOLD analysis project Ga0164309, IMG submission 109984) | Soil microbial communities amended with fresh organic matter from upstate New York, USA - Whitman soil sample_247_MG | ecosystem: Environmental > Terrestrial > Soil > Unclassified >... | reverse complement strand
GGCAACGGGACCTGCGATGCGGATCTCGAGTGCAATAGTCAGCTCGAGTGCGTGGTGGGCAGCCCGAGTAGCGGTGGCACCCCAGGCACCGATGGCGGCACAGGTGGATCACCTCCCGCGACCGGCGGCACGGTGGGCTCAGGCGGAAGCGTCGTCACGACGGGCGGCACCTCGAGTGCCTCGGGCGGAGACACCGCGTCCGGCGGAAGCACTTCGTGCGGCGACACGAGCAGCGACTCGGAGAACTGCGGGGAGTGCGGGCACGTATGTGAGTCCTCGTGCGAGGATGGCCAGTGCCGGCCGGCCCTCGTGGGCTGTTTCGAGGAGGACAGCGGATTTGCGACGTGCGACGAGTACTGCCCGAGCATCGGAGAGACTTGCTCCGAAGAGTGTGGGGTAGCCGCCAGCGCCTGGGCTAGCATCGACTTGGCATGGTGCGAAAACGATGAGGACCCCTACTCCTACGTCAGCAAATGCGACGATCCTCTTCCGTACAGTGACAACAACGCGATCTACCGCTGTTGCTGCACGGATTCGTAGACGGCCCCTCGCGCGATGACCAAGCACACGCCGCTCGCTTGCCTGTTCCTCGTCACGAGCATCCTCACTTTCGGCTGTAGCGATCCTGCGAGCGATTCCGGTTCGGGAGGAGGGACTGCGTTGGACGGGACCGGGAGCGGTGGGGCGCCTGGTTCTGGCGGCGTTGGTAGTCTCCCGCCGTTGGGCGAACAGTGCGGCGTGTCGGACGATCGAGAGGTCGTGATCCGGGGCCAATGGGTCACGGGAGAGCTGCCCGAGCCGCTTGGCGGGCCGGTCCAGTCCGGCGTCTACGACCTGACGGCCTACCAGGGATACACGTACAGCACGGATCTACCGGACGACGTCTACCTGGGCTTCAGCGCGCAGAACTCCGGCGTGATTGCGTTCGGCTCCGATGGCACATTTCGCGCCATCCAATCGGACGCCACCTCCGCCTCGGCCTTCACCGGTCAGTTCAGTACCAGCGGGGTGGAGCTCACGCTTCTCTACGTCTGCCCCGCCGGAATCTCCGAAGCGCCACGCCCGTACACTGCGACCGCGTCGACCCTGCATCTCTACGATGGCATCGGGGGGCGGGAGTACGTGTTCACGCGCCGGCCGGATTGAGGCCGGCTGGATGCCTTCTCGGGACCCGCCTTTTCTCTGTGCCGAAGGGCAGACTTGAACTGCCGACCCCACGCTTATGAAGCGTATGCTCTAACCGACTGAGCTACTTCGGCGCTCCCCCGCTCGCGGGGGGCCGAGACTATGGTGGCCGGTTCTGAGGCTGTCAAGCCGAGCGCGCTACCACTTCTCGCCATAATTTCGCGCCTTTGGCGCGGCGTAATTTCAGGCGCTTGGCGCTCGTGGTCTCCGCCCGGTTGCTCTGCGGCGACGAAAATTGCGGCCATGAAAAAAAAGAGGGCGCCTCCGTCGAGGCGCCCGAGCCGGCTATGCGAAACCGGTGAAGCTTAGGTCAAGGGAATCACTCCGGCGCGGAGTGCTGAAAGGGGAATAGTTTCAAGAGGTGGTTCGAGCCCATTCGGTCGACACGTGGCCAAGCTGAGCTCGTTCCGAGAAGCACGCCGCAAGTCCCCGCGGGAACCAATCGGAGGAGGCGGGACCGGGGTCCAGCGGCGCACTCACTTAGTGTCCTACCCACGTGCCGGGCAGGCGCGTTTCTCACACTTCTTTCAGGTTCAAGTCGAAGGAGCTGCGCGCTTCTCGCGTGTGCGGAGAGATCCGCGGACATCGTAGCGAGCCAGCGCGTCAGCAATAGCTGAGTGGTCGCTGCTCAGTTGTCCCCGAACAGCGCGTGGATCTTCGAATCGAGCGCCACGGCGATCTTGTAGAGAGACGAGATCGAGGGGCTCGATTCGGCGCGCTCGATTTGTGACAGGAGCGAGATGGAGAGGCCGGTGCGGCGACTCATCTGCTTGAGCGTCAGCTCTTGGTCTTTGCGCAGGCCGCGGATGGTATCTCCAATGATCTTGTGGAGCTGCTCCTCGGGCGTCCGCGCGAGGCCCTTTTTCTTCATCACGCGGGCCAAAACCTCGCGGAACTCGTCGACGTTGAAGGGCTTCTTGATGTAGTCGACCGCGTCGAGCTTCATCGAGGCCACGGCCGTCTCGAGGTTGGGATGTGCGGTGAACATCACGACCGCAACGTCGCTGTCGATGGCGCGAATGCGCTTGAGCACTTCGATACCGTCGAGCTGCGGCATCATCACGTCGAGGATGATGACGTGGAATGAGCCCTGGCGAACCTCGTCCTCCACGCGCGTCGGATCGCTCTGCGTGCGGACTTCGAACCCGTCCTTTTCCAGGAGGGTCTGCATGTATTCCAGGATGGCTTGGTCGTCGTCGACGATGAGGATGTTGACGTGAGGAACTTCGATGGCCACGGGTGCGCTCCAGGTGCTCGGACAAGGCGGACCGCCGAGAAAGGATTGATTCAGCCGCCTGGAATCGGAGGACTCTCCTGCTTCCAGTGTGGGCACAATACATGCGGCGGGTTACCGTGTCAGTAGATCGAAAGAGAAAAAAGTAACACGCACCAAAAAACCGTGTATTTCTGAACAATTACATGGGCAGCGCGGGCGCGCGTTTCTCGTCGTCGCGATGCGGAACCGCAACCATCTCCTCAGCGACCGCGCTGCGGAACGGGTGACTACGGCAGGAGCTGCAACTCCAGGAGCGGAGCCCAACCCCATAGGACGAGTAGCAGCGTCCGCATGCCACCGAAGGGCAACGTTGGGAGCGTCGGGTGCGCTCATCGTTTGGTCTTGCGGGCTCGTGCACGCCGCGGGCTCTGCGACGTCCGACTCGAGCGCCAGAATCGGTCCAGTCTCGGCCGCGAGTTCGCTCCGAGCAGGATGCTCCGTCGCGCGGCGACGATCGTGCGTGGGGCAACGGCGCAGTCGCCGAACGGGAAAGGTGCGTGACTGCCGATCGATCGCTTCCGTTTGCGGCGCGACCGCTCGGTGGGCGTCGCGCCCCGGCGTTCGAGCCTACGGTGGCGGGAAAACCGCACCAAATTGGTGGGTTTCTTCTGTCTTGCTTGAGTGGAGCCGAGGGGGATCGAACCCCTGACCTCTGCATTGCGAACGCAGCGCTCTCCCAGCTGAGCTACGGCCCCAAGGGGCCTCGGAGGCTAGTCGTGGGCGGCCGGCTGTCAACCGCCGGCTTCCGCCCGGCTCACGCTTCGCCCAGACTCTCGCCATGCTCGGTTTGCACAAGATCCCGCACCCCGACAACTTTGCCTTCGTCGACCGGGTCCGGGCGCACCTGGCGTTGCTGCCGGAGCAGGCCGGCGGTGCGTCGCTGGCCCTCGCGGTGGACGACCTCGGTGACGACGTCTTCCGCGTGAGCGCGAGCGCGGCCGATCGGGAACTTGGACTCCGGCTCGCGCGAGTGGCCTTCTCCAGCCAAAAAAAGAGCCGCTACCGCGCGGATTTTGGCGACAGTGGCGCGTTTCGGCTGGCCCCCAAGCGCGGCGCAGAGGGCCCGGCACTCGCCGGCATGCCGCGGGGGTCCTTGGGCGTGTCGGGTAGCGCGTGGATGCTGCGCTTGGCGAGCGATCCGGGCGACCGCTTCTTCGGCATGGGTGAGCAGTGGGGACGACTGGAGAAGTCGGGTCAGAAGTCGCAGTTCTGGAACACGGACGTGTGGGCCGACTACTCTCCGGATCAGATCGGGCGCGCCGAGATCGACGCCTGCTACGCGTCGATCCCGTACCTCGTCATCGAACGCAGCGGCGCCTTCTTCGGCGTCCTGCTCGACACCACACGGCGCGCTTTCATGGCGACCAACCCCGTGCTCAGTCTGACCGGAGAAGATCCGTTCGGGGCAGGTGAGTCAGCGGCCACCGACGAGCCGACGGGGCAGCTGTTCGTCGGCGCGATGAGCGGGGCAATTGCCCTTTATTTTCTGGTCGGTCCGACGCTGCGGGAGCTGACGCAGAAGCTCCAGATCCTGGTCGGCACGACCCCGCGGCCTCCACTCTGGGCGCTCGGGCACCACCAGTCGCGCTGGGGCTACGGGGACCGGGCCGACCTGCTCGAGCTGGATCGCAAGTTTGCCGAGCACCAGATCCCTTGTGACGGTCTGTGGCTCGACATCGACTACATGAACGGCTTTCGCGTGTTCACGACGCGCAAGGGCGCCCTGCCCGAGGTCGGCGGCGAGTTCGATTGGGGGCCCATCGCCGCGCGGCGACGCCGCATCGTGCCCATCTTGGATCCGGGCGTGAAAATCGACCCTGGGTATTCGGTCTACGACCAAGGTGTCTCCGGCGGACATTTCTGCCTTGGGCCAACGGGGAAGCCGTACGTCGGCATCGTCTGGCCCGGCACCGTGCACTTCCCGGACTTTTCACAAGCAAAGACGCGCGCATTCTGGGCCGACCAGGTGAGCGCGCTGGCCAAGAAGGGATTCCACGCCTTCTGGGTCGACATGAACGACCCGTCGACGGGGCCCGTGGAGGGCGAGTCGATGCGCTTTGCCGAGGGGCGCTTTGCGCACGAGGCCTTCCACAACGAGTACGCGCTCGGCATGGCGCAGGCGACACGCCAGGGACTCTTGGCAGCGCGTCCGAACGAGCGCCCGTTCGTGCTCTCGCGGAGCGCCTCGATTGGCATGGCGCGGGAAGCAGCGGTGTGGACGGGCGACAACGTGTCGACCTTCCGGCATTTGGCGGCAGCCCTACCGACCTCGATCAACCTGGCGCTCTCCGGTGTGCCGTTCAACGGACCGGACGTGCCGGGGTTCGGCGGTGACGCGACCGACGAGCTGGCGCTGCGTTTCTACCAGGCCGCGTTCTTGTTCCCCTTCTTGCGCAACCACAGCGTCAAGGGCTCCCGTCCTCAGGAGCCGTGGGCTTTCGAGCCGAAGACCGTGCGCATCCTGCGGCACTACATTCGCTTGCGCTACCGCTTCCTGCCTTACCTCTATCAGCTGTTCATCGCCCAAGAGAAGCGCGGTGAGCCCATCCTTTCGCCGGCGTTCGTCGACGAGACGAGCCAGCCGGATTGGCACCGGCGCGACGCCGACTTCAGGATCGGCCGGCTCCTTCTGGCACCGGTGGTCGAGGAGGCGCGGAAGCGCAACGTGCGCTTCCCGAGCGGCTACTGGTATTGCCTCCGCAGCGGCGTTTGGGACCGTGGCGAGCAAACCTACGAGGCCCGCGTGCCCTTGGCGGAGACGCCGCTCTTCGTCCGCTCGGGCACGCTCCTGCCCATTGCCGCGGACGAGCACGTGCTGGCTCGCGATGGCGGAGCACCGATCGCCGACCAGCTGATCCGCGCCTTCGACCTCCACGTGTTCCTGCGGCCTGGCGAGCGAGCGGAGCTCCGCTACGTGCAGGACGATGGCGCGACGCTCGGGTACCAGGCCGGGGCCGAGCGGGTGGTCGAGTTCTGGGCCGAACGGCGCGGGGCGACCGTCGTCATCGGGCACACTGCAGAGAGACGAAAGGAGCCGGCGGCCTCGCTCCCGCCGCTCTGCGTGCGCTGGGTGCTGCACGGGGGGGCCAAGAAGCTGCGCAGTGAGGCGGGGGCCATCGATCTGCGCCCCGCGCGGGAGCGCATGACCGGCGGAACGCTCGACGTCCTCGTTTCGGCGCCGATCGTGGTCGACTGACTCGCCTCGGTCAGGCCTTCGGATCCGTGCCGCGCCGCTCGGTGACGACCGACAGGATGATCGCCGTGCTCACGGCGACGACGATGACCAGGAGTGACAGCAAAGGGGGCACCTTCACGTACTGCGAAATCAGCATCTTGACGCCGACGAAGGCCAAGATGCCGGCCAGCGCGGGCTTGAGCAGGCGGAACTTGCCGAGCATCGACTGCAGCGCGAAAAAGAGCGAGCGCAGGCCGAGGATGGCGAAGATGTTCGAGGTGAAGACGATGAAGGGGTCGAGCGTCACCGCGAAGATGGCGGGCACCGAGTCGACTGCGAAAAGGACATCCGAGGCCTCGACCGCGAGCAGGGCCAAGAACACCGGCGTGATGGCCGCCTTCCCCTCGTGACGCGTGAAGAACTCGCCGGGCTTCTGGGGGGGGGCCACCGGGAAGACCAGGCGAGCCAGGCGTACGAGCGGGTTCTTGTCGACGTCGACATCGTCCCCGTCTTCCCCGGCGCGCAGCATCTTGAATGCCGTCCAGAGCAGCACGACGCCCAGCGGGAAGATGAGCCAGTGGAACTCGCGCAGGGCGGCCGTGCCGGCGCCAATCATGATGCCGCGCAGAATGAGCGCGCCTAGAATGCCCCAGTAGAGCACGCGGTGCATCGATTCCTCCGGTACCTTGAAGGCCGCGAGAATCACCGCGATGACGAAGATGTTGTCCAGACTGAGCAGCTTCTCGATCAAGTACCCCGTCAGGTACTTGAAGACGGCGTCCTTGCCGTCGACGGTGCGCATGTCTTCGGGCAGTCGCGCGGAGAACTCGGGGCCCCATGGGCCTTCGTAGAGTGCGTAGACCACGCCGGAGAAGAGCAGCGAGATGACGATCCAGACGGCCGTCCAACGCAGGGCCGATGCGGTCGACATCCGCTCCTGTCCGCGGTGCACGAGGCCGAGGTCGACGGCGAGCAGGAACAAGATGAGCGCGATGAAGCCGATCCAGGCCAGGGTGGGGTGGGAGATGGCGGGCATGTCGCGTTCTTGAGAAGTGAGTGCAGTGTCGCGCCCGGCCGGCCGTCTCGCAATGTTTGTTCGGGCAATGGCTGTTCGGAAGGTGCAGCCGGAAAACGAGAGCGGCCTCCGCGAGGAGGCCGCTTCGTCGAGTTGGTCGATCTGTCGGGGCGGTGAGATTCGAACTCACGACCTCACGATCCCGAACCGTGCGCGCTACCAAACTGCGCTACGCCCCGATCGCTCTCGCCCCCGGCCGGGGGCCCGGCTGGGGCGGGGGACAATGATGCGCAGCGCGCCGGGTGTCAAGAACCTTCCTGTGCCGGCCCATCTCGGTCAGGCCCATCTCGCTCAACCCTTGATGGCCCGCACGAATTCCGGCACCGCCGTGAACAGATCTGCGACGAGCCCGTAGTCGGCGATTTGGAAAATCGGCGCCTCCGGGTCCTTGTTGATGGCCACGATCACCTTGGACCCTTTCATGCCGGCGATGTGCTGGATGGCGCCGGAGATGCCCACGGCCACGTAGAGCGACGGGGCGACGATCTTGCCGGTCTGCCCCACCTGGAAGTCGCCCGGGCAGTAGCCGGCGTCGACGGCCGCACGACTGGCGCCGAGGGCAGCGCCCAGGGCATCGGCCAAGGGCTCCATGACCTCGAAGAAGCGCTCCTTCAGAGCGCGTCCGCCCGAGACGACGACCTTGGCGTCCGCGAGCTCGGGGCGCGCCGACTTGACCGCATCGAGCGACACGAATTCGACTCGGCTCGCAGCGCCGGCCGCCGCGGCCACGCCGGCCGCCTCAATCGGACTCTTGCTGCCCGACGGCTCGCTCGGGTCGACTTCGCTCTGACGCACGGTGACGACCTGGACCGGGCTCGTCAGTTGGCAGAAGCCGTAGACGTTGCCTGCGAACATCGGGCGCTTGAAGGTGAGCTTGCCACCTTCGGCGCTGACGTCGGCGCAATCGCCCGCGTAGCCGGCGCCGAGGCGCGCGGCCACCCGCGGCAAGAGGTCCTTGCCGAAGCTGCTCGCGACGCCGAGGACGAGCTGATAGCCCCGAGCCACGTCGATCACGGTGGGGGCGAAGCGTTCGGCGACGTAGTGGCCGAGGCTCGGGTCTTCGACCTTGATCACCTTGGCGGCGCCGTGCTGGGCGAGCTCCTCGCTCGCGGCCTGGGTGCTCTGGCCGAGCACCAGGATGTCGAAGGAGCTCACGCTGGCCTTGCGTGCGAACGTGATGGCCGAAAGCGTACCCCGCTTGAGCGAGCCGTCTTCGCCGAGCTCGGCGACGATGAGAGCCTTGGTCATAGGACGCGTGCCTCCGTCTTGAGTTTCTCCACCAGCTCCGCGGCGCTCTTGACCAGAACACCTGCTTTGCGGCTCTTGGGCAATTCGAACTTGCCGTAGGTGCTCTGGGGCTTGGCTGCGGTCAGGGCCGCCAGAGGTTTGACGTCGAGAGGCTTTTTCTTCGCCTTCATGATCGCCGGCAAGGGCGCGAAGCGCACCCCTTCAGCGTAGCGGAAGCTCCGCTCGGTCTTCTTCGAGTAGACGCTCTCGGGCGCCACGATGCGCAAGTCCACCGTGATGAGGCAGGGCGGAGTGAGGCGCAGACTCAGCACGCCGCCATCCACCTCACGACCGACGAGCAGCTTGCCCGAGGCTTCTTCCACGATGGTCGCAGCGAAGGTGGCCATGGGGAAATCGAGCAGCTCTGCCAGGCGCTGGCCGACCTGATTGGAATCGCCGTCCACGGCCTGTTTGCCCAGGATCACGAGGTCGGGCTTTTCCTCCTGGCACACTTTGGCGAGCGCTTCGGCCACGACGCCGCCGTCGAGCGCTTCGTCCTCGGCCTCGATGCGGATGGCCCGGTCCGCCCCGGTGGCCAAGGCCGAGCGCAGGGTCGTCTCCGTGTCCTTGTTGCCCAAAGTCACCACGACGACTTCGCCCTCTCGCGTCTTGCTCTTGCCGTCTTCGGTCAGGCGCAGGGCCGCCTCGAGTGCGTACTCGTCGAACGGATTGACCTTCCACTCGAGGCCCGAGGTATCGACCGTGCTTCCACCGGCCCCGACCTTCACCTTGTTGGCGTGGTCTGGGTCGCTCACTCGCTTCAACGCCACCAGAATCTTCACCGTGTTCTCCTCGCTCTTGGTCACGTCGAGAACCCTCACTTGGGCTCGCGTGTTCCATTCTCTCCAAGGTAGGGGGTGAAGCTTTGGCGTCAAGGCGGACAGGTGTCACTAAGCTGCTGAAATTTCGTAAAAAAGTGACTGACGTCCCACAGCCTGTGGCGGCTCCGATGGGGGTCGTCCTCCCACATCTCGGATTTCTTGAGGTATGAGTGCGGCTCGCATGAGCAGCGCCGCGGATTTTCTCGTCTTGGGCAGTGGCATCGCTGGCTTGTCCTTCGCCCTGCGCGCCGCCGAATTCGGTGACGTCCTGGTGGTGACCAAGCGTTCGATCAGCGAGTCGGCGACCGGCTGGGCTCAGGGTGGCGTCGCTGCCGTGCTCGACCCGGCCGATTCGTTCGAGGAGCACGCCAAGGACACGCACGTGGCGGGGGCAGGGCTCTGTCGCGACGAGGCCGTCGAGCTGTGTGTCCGCCAGGGACCCGAGGTGCTGCGTTGGCTGATGGACCTCGGCGCTGCGTTCACGGCTCAGGCTAGTGGCCAGCTCGATTTGGCGCGGGAAGGCGGGCACAGCGCGCGCCGCGTCGCGCACGCGGGCGACGTCACGGGTGCGGAAATCCAGCGGGCTCTGGTGGCCGCCATCACCAGCCATCCACGCATCCGCGTGCTCGAGTGGACGATGGGCGTGGATTTGATCATCACGAGCGAGCGCGGCAAGCCCGAACGCTGTGTTGGCGCGTACGTCCTGGACGAAAAGAAGGGCAAGGTCGAGAAGTTGCTCGCTCGGGCGACCATCCTGGCCACGGGTGGGGCCGGCAAGGTGTACCTCTACACGTCCAACCCCGACGTAGCGACCGGGGACGGCGTGGCCATGGCCTATCGCGCGGGAGCGGAGATCTCCAACATGGAGTTCTTCCAGTTTCACCCCACGGTGCTGTTCGAGCCTAGGGCCAAGAGTTTTCTGATCAGCGAGGCGTTGCGCGGTGAAGGCGCGGTGCTGCGCTTGCCGGACGGCGACGCATTCATGAAGCGGCACCACAAGCTGGCTGATTTGGCGCCTCGCGACGTGGTAGCCCGCGCGATCGACTTCGAGATGAAGCGCACCGGTTCGGAGCACGTGCTGCTCGACATCACTCACAAGCCGCGGCAGTTCACCGAGGACCGTTTTCCGAATATCTCTGCTCGCTGCGCCCAGTACGGCATCGACATGTCACGCGAGCCGATTCCGGTCGTGCCCGCGGCTCACTACTCCTGCGGCGGAGTTGCGAGCGACCTGTTCGGTCGTTCGAGCGTGCCCGGCCTGTTCGCCATCGGCGAGACGGCCTGTACGGGGCTGCACGGGGCGAATCGCCTGGCATCGAACTCCCTGCTCGAAGGCCTCGTATTCGCCAAGCAGGCGGCGCTGAAGCTCGAGTCGCAAATTCACGAGCTCCGGCAGAAGCCCCTGCCCGATGCGCCCGATTGGCAGGTTGGCGACGCCATCCCCAGCGACGAAGCCGTCATCATCACCCAGAATTGGGACGAGATTCGGCGCCTGATGTGGAACTACGTCGGTATCGTGCGCAGCGACAATCGCCTGGAGCGCGCCGCGCGTCGGGTGAGCCTGCTGGAGCAGGAGATCCGGGAGTACTACTGGAAGTACTTGGTGACGCGCGATCTGCTGGAGCTTCGGAACATCCAGACGGTGGCTGAGCTCGTGATCAATGCCGCGCGCGTGAGGAAGGAGAGTCGAGGCCTCCACTTCACCGTGAATCATCCCGAGCTCGATCTCGGACCGGCCAAAGAGAGCGTGCAGAAGCGCGGCGTCCTGGCGCACCTGGGAGCATTGCCGTGAACGCTCCGGCGGGGACGTCGGCGCCATTTTCCACCATCCATGCAGTGCTTTGGATGTCGACGGCATTCTTCTGGATGCTTCTCGGCGCCCTGCTCCTCGGCGCCGTCCGCCAGGAAGCACTCAGGGACATGGTCTCACTCGGGGGCCTCAGCGCGGTCGTATTCCTGCTCACCTCGGCGATGCTCACCAGTCGTCATCCTGGTGGCGACACGCTCCGGGAAGCGCTTGGCTTTCGCGCGACCGCCGCGCTCTATCTCCCGCTCGCCTTCGTCGGTGGCGCTTTGGCTCAGGTGCCTGCCGAAGGCGTCGTGCACCTGGAAGGCCTCCTCGTGCCGGGGGTAGACCAAGCGATGGCACAGCGGGCAAATCTGCTCTTGCCGCACGGAACGCTACATGGCGTCCTCCTGGTGCTCGTGCTCGCCGTGCTCGTGCCCATCGCCGAGGAAGCGTTTTTCCGCGGCGCCGTCTATGGTGCGTTGCGACGCGCCCAGCACCCGGGCTGGCAGGCGGGCCTCATCAGCGGAGTCGGCTT
>Ga0164309_10001556_pt1 | contig 11146 bp, 9 predicted proteins | sample Whisoiple_247_MG_FD_109984 | JGI IMG/M metagenome (GOLD analysis project Ga0164309, IMG submission 109984) | Soil microbial communities amended with fresh organic matter from upstate New York, USA - Whitman soil sample_247_MG | ecosystem: Environmental > Terrestrial > Soil > Unclassified >... | reverse complement strand
TCACGTTGGCTAGCTCGTGCGCGCCCAGGATGTTGAGTGCGGCCGGCATGTGTCGTCGGAGGAACGGAAACCTCGCGACTACCATCGCAACTCATGGCCGCGACGTCAAAGCAGGTTGTGTCTCCTGTGCCTGGCGAATTCCGTCGTCATTGAGACACGGGCTCGAACTCTTAGGGTTCCATACTGTGCGCGTCGTCAGGGTAGGCGAGTACGCCCATTTCCGGCATGTCCAAGCCGCTCACTTCGTCCTCGGCGGAGACGCGATTGCCGACCAACTTGTTGGTTATCCAAAATGTCGCACTGGTCATCGCCCCGACATAGATGATGTTCGTGAGCACGCCGATACACTGCGCCATGAGCTGTGAGGAATCACCGAAGAGCGAGCCCGTCACTTTGCCGGCGACGCCGTTCAGACCGTCACCGTAGCTGCCGTTCGCGAACAAGCCCAGACTGAGCGCTCCCCAAACCCCACACGCTCCATGCACACTGGATGCACCCACGGGGTCGTCGATCTTGAGCGTATTCTCGACGAAATTCGCGGACACGATCACGAGCACGCCCGCCACGGCGCCGATCAGCGCGGCTTCTGGCGCGCCGACGTACGCGCACGGTGCAGTGATCGCCACCAAGCCGGCGAGCAAGCCATTGCCGAGCCAAGTCGGATCCGGCTTGCCGTAACGGATCCAAACGAACAACGAGGCGCTGAAGGCGCCTGCGGCCGAGGACAGCAACGTGTTCACGGCCACGATCGCGATGTGCGTGTCCGTGCCAGCCAGCGTCGACCCCGCGTTGAAGCCGAACCAACCAAAAGCCAGGATGAACGTGCCGAGCAAGGACATCGGGATGTTGTGCCCCGGAATGGGCTGCGCTTTGCCGAAGCGATCGTATTTGCCGATGCGGGCGCCGAGCTGCTTTGCGCCGATCAGTGCAGCCACGCCGCCCGTCAGATGAACCACCGAGCTGCCGGCAAAATCGACGTGGCCATGTCCGAGGTGATAGTTCACCCCCAGCTTCGACAGCCAGCCGCCGCCCCACACCCAATTGGCATAGATGGGGTAGATGACGGTCGAAATCGCGAAGCTGAACAGCACGAAGGCTATGAACTTCCAGCGTTCGGCGAGCGCGCCCGTGGGGATGGTCGCGCTGGTGTCCATGAATACGATCTGGAACAAGAACAGCGCTGCCACGGCGGGCGTGAAGTTGGTGAAGGTGAGGAAGAAGCCTTGCATCCCGAACAACCCGAACGACTTGCCATGCACGTCGATCACGAATTCGTGGGACAGCGTAGCGTCACCACCGAGGGTGGTGAGCGAACCGACGCCGCCCATTTGGAAGCCGAAGCCGATCGCCCAGAAGCCCAGAATCCCGATCGCGTAGACCAGGAAGTTCATGGACATGACGTGTGCGGCATTCTTCTTTCGGCACAGGCCGGTTTCGACCAGCGCGAAGCCAGCCTGCATGAACAGGGCCAAGAAGCCGCAGATCAGCATCCAGACGATGTTCGTGGCGCTCGCCAACTCCGATAGTGTCGGTTCAATCACAGCCGCAACTCCTTGCTCCGGACCTCACACGATGCGCATCGTTGCTAGGCATTTACTAGGGAATTTTGCAGAACTTGGCGAACCAAGGGCAGTTCGAGTCGGCTCGACACCGACAAGCCATCGACGGCGCGCCGCGGACGGGACACAATCGCCGTCGTGTCTTTTCCTGCACACACACCAGAAACCAAACGCGGCGATTTCGTTTGGTCCAGCGAGCCCGAGCCACACGCGGCGCGCCGGCGCGAGATGTTGCAGAAGTATCCGCAGATCAAGGAGCTCTACGGTCCGTGCCCGCGCACGAAGTACGTCTGTACCGCCCTAGTTCTGGTGCAAGTGCTCAGCGCCTACCTGCTACGCGACGCGCCGTGGTGGCTCCTGATACTGGTCGCGTACTCGTTCGGTGGGGTGATCAACCAGGCGCTGATGCTCGCTATCCACGAGCTGAGCCACAATTTGGCGTTCCAAAAGCCCTGGCAGAATCGGCTTTTTGCACTGTTCGCCAATCTGCCGATTGGCGTGCCGGTCGCCGAGACCTTCCGCTACTACCACCTGCTGCATCATGTCCATCAGGGGCTGGAAGGAACCGATACGGATTTGCCGACCGCGCGCGAGGGGCGCATCTTGAGCGGGCCGTTTCGTTGGCCGCTCAAGACGCTGTGGGTCATGGGGCAAGGATTCGCCTACGCCTTGCGACCGCTGTTCGTCCATCCGAAGCGGCCGTCTGGCGCCGAGCTGGGGAACCTCGTGCTTCAGCTCGCGTTCAATGCACTGATCCTACATTTCTGGGGGGGGAAGGCATTCGCGTATTTGCCGATCGGTTCGCTGATCGTCATGGGCCTTCATCCGGTCGCCGGTCACTACATTTCCGAGCACTACCTGTTTCACCCTGGGCAAGAGACTTACTCTTACTACGGGCCCTTGAACCGATTGACGTTCAACGTGGGCTACCACAACGAACATCACGATTTCCCGTATATCGCGGGCTCCCGGCTCGCGGAGCTGCGCGCGCTCGCGCCCGAGTACTACGACTCGCTGTACAGCCATCGCTCCTGGACCATGACTCTATTGCGCTATATCAGTCGTCCGGACCTGGGTGGATATAGCCGCGTCAAGCGACGATAGGATATTGCGCCGACAGCGCGAGTGAGCGCGCCGCGCGCACAGGGTGAGATCGAGAACAGTGCGCTCGCTTCGCAGAACCAGCTGAAAACAAGCTGAGTTCGAGCGCATTTCACGATCACGAAAAACGACCGAAACCGGCGCTCGCTACTTTCGCGGACGATTCGGATGAATCGCGCCGCACGCGAGAAAGGTCCCATGGCTACCCTTGTCGACGCCGAACCAGAGGCTATCGCAATCAATCCCGAACGCACGGCCGTGGTCGTGATCGACATGCAGCGGGATTTCTTGGAGCCCGGAGGCTTCGGTGAATCGCTGGGCAACGACGTCTCGTTGCTCGGGCGCGCCGTGGCGCCGATCAAGGCCCTTTTGGAGGGGGTTCGCAAGAAGAAGATGCTCGTCATCCACACGCGCGAAGGCCATCGCCCGGACTTGAGCGATGCGCCGAAAGCCAAGGTCGAGCGCGGTGATCCAGCAACGCGGATCGGCGCACCTGGGCCGATGGGCCGCATCTTGATCCGCGGTGAGGCGGGCCATGACCTCATCCCCGAGCTCTACCCCATTGCCGGGGAGCCCGTGATCGATAAGCCCGGCAAAGGCGCGTTTTACGCGACGGATCTGTATTCGATTCTGCTGCACAAGGGCATCGAGAGCCTCATCGTGTGCGGAGTCACGACCGAAGTGTGCGTGCACACCACCGTGCGTGAAGCCAATGATCGCGGTTTCAAGTGCATCGTGCCCGGTGATTGCTGCGCTTCCTATTTTCCCGAGTTTCACGAGATGGGCTTGAGGATGATCAAAGCCCAAGGCGGCATTTTCGGCTGGGTCTCGGACTCCAAAAAGATCCTCGCTGCGCTGGCCTGAATGGGAGACTCCGTTTTTTGGGCGTGCGTTCCACGCCGCGCGGCCCCGCGACAAGGCGCCTTTTACCGAGCGAGCGGCTCGCTCGAACGCTCTCGTGTCGTCGCCTTCATTGCCCGCACTCTTTTGAGGCCAGGAGCCCGTGAGGGGTCCGGGTGGCGAAATCCGATCGTTAATTGATCTCGAGTGCGTTTTTTTCTTCGCCCGAAACACGGTGTTCATACGGAGCAATGTAGACGGGTGTTTATTGGCAGAAGCGGCGTGCGCACCTCTACAGCACATCGCTAAAACTTGGTTGGAACTCGATTAGGAGAAAAGATGAAAGCGACCTTTGGAAATAGCTTTGCGAAGCGGTCCCTCGTGATCGCCGCGACGGCGCTGCCTTCGCTGTACTCCGGCTTGGTGAGTGCACAAGCGGCGCCCCCGCCGCCTGCTCCCGCTCCCGCTCCTGCCGCTGCTCCCGCGCCGCCACCCGCTGCCGCACCGGCTCCGCCGCCCGCTGCGGTTGCTGCCCCTGCGCCGGCTCCCGCGCCAGAGCCAGCTCCCGCTGTGGTCGCGCCGCCAGCGCCCGAGACTCCGCCTGCCCCCGCGAGCGTGCCGCCCGAAGTTCCGCCAGCGCCGGCTGATCCCGATGCGGAGACATACAAGCACATCAACATGGGTGTTTGGATGCGCACGGGCTTCGCGCTTCAAAATGCGTCCAATCCCAAGAAGCTCAACGGCATCGGCATGGGCGGTGAAGCGGAGGTGCATTTCAGCAACACGATGCGCAAGGGCATGTCGTGGACCGCGAATTTTGCCGCGACCTACGGCGCTCCAGACGGCGGGTCATACGTTCCCGGAGGCGGTGCCGCCACCCAGCCGACGATCACCGGCACGCTGAGCGTGATGGATTTGATCGCTCAGTATGAGCCGGACCCTGCCATCAACATCTGGGTTGGTCGCATGCTCGTGGCCTCGGATCGCTCGAACTTCAGTGGTCCGTACTTCATGGCACCCTGGATCTATCCACTGAAGCTTGGGCCGCAGGACTTTGGGACCGCCTACGCAGTCGTCGGTCCGAAAGAAGGGCCCTTCGGCCGTAACGATGGCGCCACTGTTTGGGGCCAGTTCGGCGGCGGGACGTTCAAGTACTACGTTGGCGCGTACAATCTGTTCGACGCGGCGCAGAAACCCCTGATCAGCGGTCGCCTCGCGTTGAGCCTGCTCAACCCGGAGCCCGGCTATTACGGCAGCAGCACCTACCTGGGCAAAGATATCTTTGCGATCGGGCTCGGCGGTCAATATCAGAAGAACGGCGACGGCACGATCAAACCCGGGGCAACCGGACTCACTGACTACGGCATGGTCTTGGCTGATGCTTTGTTCGAGAAGGACCTCAAAGACTCGGGCGTGCTCGATGTCGAAGGTGCGTTCTACAAATACGTGGGTGACGGCCAAGGTCTCGACTTCTCCTACATGGGCCTCGCAAGCTACTTGATCAGCAAGTTCCAACCTTTGGTTCGCATTCAACAAGCCAAAGGCAAGAAGGTCGAAGATGGCGGCAGCGGTGACACCGTGACCATGATCGACGGACAGGTTGCCTACTATCTCGACGGCTACAGCACCAAAATGGTGCTCGGGTTCGCTCACGCAACGAACGGTGCCGATGGCGCTGCAAAGGCCGAATCCAACTCGGTTTTCGCCGGCATTCAGCTCCAAAAGTAAGTTCGGTCGGACGCTTGCAGAAGGGCTCTGTGCGTGGCGCAGAGCCCTTCTGTCCCCACATAAGAATCTAGCTTCAGTACACAGGCCGACGTGCGGCCGACTTGTTTGAGAAATGGCCACGAAACAAGGCCAGGAAGAGGATACGCGCATGGGTATGACGTTCGAGACTCGACGAGAGTTGGGCTCACGACGAGGCTTTGTCTCCGCTCTCGGTGTCATGGTCGCAGCTGTCTCGCTGCTCAATTGCAGCAAGAAGACAGAGAGCGGCGCAGCGCCTGCAGCGTCCGTCTCCGTTTCCGCCGCGGCTCCCGCTCCGGAAAAGCAATTCACCGCCGGCTTCATCTACGTCGGCTCCAAGAGCGACTTCGGCTACAACCAAGCGCACGCCGAGGGCGCCAAAACGCTCACGAGCATGGGTATCAAGATCCGGGAAGAAGAGAACGTCCCGGAAACGCTCGACGTTCAGAAGACCATGGAGAGCATGATCAATCTGGACGGCGCGAGCGTGCTGTTCCCCACGTCCTTCGGCTACTTCGACCCGCACATTCTGAAAATGGCGGAGAAATACCCGAAAGTGACGTTCCTGCACTGTGGTGGCCTGTACGACGGAGCGAAGCATCCGAAGAACGTCGGCAGCTACTTCGGCTACATCGACGAAGCTGAATACGTTGCTGGTATCGTCGCCGGTCTCACTACCAAGACCAACAAGCTCGGCTTCGTCGCTGCCAAGCCGATTCCGCAGGTGCTGCGCAACATCAACTCTTACACGCTCGGCGCCAAGTCGGTAAACCCGAAGGTCACGATGAGCGTGATCTTCACCGGTGATTGGGCGCTTCCGGTGAAAGAAGCCGAAGCCGCCAATAGCCTGATGGATCAAGGCGCGGACGTGCTGACCGCCCACGTCGATTCACCCAAGGTCGTGATCGAAAACGCGGAGCGCCGAGGGATGTTCAGCACCGGCTACCACGCCAGCCAAGCTTCACTCGCCCCCAAGGGCTACTTGACGGGCGCCGAGTGGAACTGGGAAACCGTCTACAAGGACTACGTGAAGAAGCTCCAGAAGGGCGAGTCCTGGGAGCACTTGGTGCGCGGTGGTTTCAAGGAGGGCTTCATCAAGATGTCGCCGTACGGCGCGGCCGTGTCCGAAGAGGCCAAAAAGAAGGCTGACGAGGCCAAGGCCAAGTTCATGGATGGCAGCATGGTCATCTACTCCGGGCCGCTCAAGGACAACGCAGGTAAAGAGATCATCGCCGCCGGCGCAAAGCTCGCGCAACGCGACATCGCGCTCGAAAGCATGGGCTACTTGGTCGACGGCGTGAAGGGTTCGGTTCACTGACATGAGTGCGGCCTCGCCCGTGCCGACCAGCCCGGCAGGGGCGAGCGCCCCACTGCCGAGCGCGCGCGTGACACACCAGCGAGCGCTCGGTGTCGATCTGCTGAAGCGCTTCGAACCACTGCTGATTTCGCTCGGCGCCCTACTCGCGACTCTGGTCCTGTTCGGAATCTTTCTGGCCATCGACGGCCTGAATCCGCTGGATGTTTACGAGGTGATGTTCCGCGGTGCGTTCGGCACTTGGTTCTCCTTCCAGAATACGTTGCAACGTGCCGCTCCGTTGATGCTCACCGCCTTGTGCACGGCTCTGCCCGCCCAGCTGGGCATGGTGGTGATTGGCGGAGAAGGCGCGTTGGTGGTCGGCGGCGTAACTGCAGCAGTCGTCGGCCTGGCGTTTTCGCACTCGAGCCCGTACGTCATTCTAACCGCGATGTTGCTCGCGGCGGCGATTGCGGGCGGCGGGTGGATCGCGGCGGTCGGCGCGCTGCGCGCGTACCGGGGCGTGAACGAGACGATCAGCAGCTTGTTGATGTCGTACATCGCGATTGCGCTGATGAACCACCTGGTCGAGGGCGCGCTTCGCGACCCGCAGAGTCTGAACAAGCCAGCGACTCGCCACATTGGTGAAGTAAACATGCTCGGGCCACTGCCGGGCATGGACGTGCATTGGGGGCTGCTCTACGGCGTGGTGGCTTGCCTCGTGACGTACGTGCTGATGAAGCGCACCGTGTTTGGCTTTGCGGCTTCGATGACCGGCGGCAACCTACGCGCTGCGCTGTTGAGCGGCTTGCGCGTGCGGCATCTGACGGTCTTTACCTGCTTTCTCGCGGGAGCAGCGGCTGGGGTGGCCGGCATGGTCGAGGTCGCCGCGGTACATGGCAGAGCCAATGCTTCGCTCGTAGCCGGATATGGCTACACCGGCATCTTGGTCGCGTTCGTATCGCGCCAAAACCCGCTCGGAGTGATCCCGGTCGCGCTGCTACTCGGCGGCATTGGTGCGAGCGGTGGCCTCCTACAACGCAACTTCAACCTCCCGGACGCCACGGTGAACGTGCTGCAAGGGATCTTGTTCATGGTCATTCTCGCGAGCGAAACGCTGTACGGTCGTCTCGATGTGTGGGCGTTCGCACGGCGCTCGGCTCCGCCGACCAAGTCTGCGGCAGCAGGAGCAGCGGCCTGATGTCCAGCGAACTCGGTGCTTGGGGCGTCCCGGTGGCAGTACTGGCCGGCGCGATTCGCGTCAGCACGCCGTTCATCTTCGTCAGTTTGGGCGAGTGCATCACCGAGCGGAGCGGCCGCGTGAATCTCGGCCTCGAGGGCACGTTGGTGATGGGGGCGATGGTCGGGTACGGCACTTCTTACCTGAGCGGTTCGCCCTGGCTCGGCGTGCTCGGCGCCGGCCTCGTCGGCGTGCTGCTCGGCGCGCTGCACGGAATCCTATGCAGTCGGCCGCGCGTGAATGACGTGGCCGTGGGCATTGGTCTGATGCTGTTTGGAGCAGGTTTGGCCTTCTTCTTGGGCAAGCCGTTGATTCAACCGACCGCGCCGCGGCTACCGGCAATTCCCCTCGGCTTCTGGAGCGAGACCCCGCAAGTGGTCGACGCGCTGCGCGTCAATGCGTTGTTCCTGCTCGGGGTCTTGCTCGCGCCGGCGGTCAGCTTCGGACTACGGCGCACTCGCTGGGGCTTGATCGTGCGCACGGTGGGTGAGAGCGCAGAAGCTGCGCGTGCCATGGGCTACGACGTCAACCGCGTGCGCACCCTAGCCACCATGGCAGGCGGCTTTTTGGCGGGCATCGGCGGTTCGTTCCTCTCGCTGTTCTACCCGGGCAGTTGGAACGAGGGGCTGTCCAGCGGCCAGGGCTTGATGGCGGTCGCGTTGGTGATCTTTGCGCGTTGGGATCCGGTGCGCTGTTTGTACGCCTCACTGTTGTTCGGTGGCGCGAGCGCGCTCGGTCCCGCATTGCAGGCCGTGGGGGTGACCAAGGGGTATTACCTGTTCAATGCTGCGCCCTATGCGCTCACCCTGCTCATCATGGTGTTGAGCAGTTCCGCGACGCGCGTCTCTGCCGATCAACCCGCGGAGCTGACGGTCGCCCGCTGAGATTTGTCGAATACGAGCGCGCCCCGTTGGGCCGCGCTTCTGGTCCGAGAGGAGATGGAAACGATGCCGTATGCTGCCGCAACCCCGTACCCCTGGCCCTACAACGGTGATTTGCGCCCGGAAAACACGGCGCTGATCGTGATCGACATGCAGACGGACTTCTGCGGCAAAGGCGGCTACATCGACCTGCTCGGTTACGACATCTCGAATAGCCGTGCCTGTATCGAGCCAATTCAGCGTGTACTCGGCGCGATGCGGGCCAAGGGCTATCACATCATTCACACCCGTGAGGGACACCGCCCGGATCTGGCGGATCTCCCTGCGAACAAGCGTTGGCGTTCGCGCCGCCGTGACGACGGTTCGACTGGCACGGGCATCGCTGACCTCGGACCGTGTGGGCTCGTGCTGGTGCGCGGCCAGCCGGGGTGGGAGTTGATTCCCGAGCTTTCGCCGCTAGCCGGTGAAATCGTGATCGACAAGCCTGGCAAGGGTTCGTTTTGCGCAACCGATCTGGAGCTCATCTTGCGACAAAAGCGGATCGAAAACTTGATCCTGACCGGTATCACCACCGACGTGTGCGTGCACACCACGATGCGTGAGGGCAACGATCGCGGGTTCGAGTGCGTGATCTTGTCGGATTGCTGCGCGGCAACGGATGCCGGCAATCACGCCGCAGCGCTCAAAATGGTGACGATGCAGAGCGGCGTTTTTGGCGCGGTGAGCACGTCCTCCGCACTGATCGAGGCGCTGCCATGAGCCAGCCGGCAGAGTCGCTTCCGATCGGCGACCGGCTCATCTCGGGTATGCGTCTGCGCGCACCGGGAAAGGCGCCTGAACCGCCGCCCCTGTTGATCGCCGAAAACGTGACCAAGCGCTTCGGCTCGCAGACGGTGCTCGATTCGGTGTCACTTCGGCTCGAGCCGGGCACGGTGCACGCCTTGCTCGGCGAAAATGGTGCCGGCAAGAGCACGCTCGTGAAGTGCATCATGGGCTTCTATCACGCGGATGGCGGGCGAGTGGTGGTCGGCAACTCCGCCGTCCACATCAAGAATCCGAAGGACGCGCAGCACCACGGCATCGGCATGGTCTACCAACACTTCACGTTGGTCGAGAACATGACGGTCGCGGAAAACCTAGTGCTCTCGCGCGCCGATGTTCCAGCGCTGATCGACTGGAAAAAGGAGCACGCTGCGCTGGACGCATTCATGGCCAAGATGCCATTTTCGATCTCCCCGAATCGTCTGGTGCGGCAGCTGGCGGCGGGTGAGAAGCAAAAGCTCGAGATCCTGAAGCAGCTCTACCTCGGCAGTCGCATCGTGATCCTGGATGAGCCGACCAGTGTGCTCACCCCGGACGAAGCCGACAACGTGCTTGGCATGCTGCGTGACATGACTCGGCGCGGTGAGCTCAGCGTGTTGATGATCACCCATAAATTCCGCGAGGTAACGCGCTTTTGCGACGAGGTCACGGTGCTCCGCAAAGGGCGCTTTGCCGGCGCGGGGCAAGTCTCCGAGCTATCGACAGCACAGATGGCCGAGATGATGGTCGGCGCGGAGCCACCGAGCGCGTCGTACGCCCGTGAAGCGACCGAAGCGGGCGAAGTCGTGCTTGCGATTCAGCGCCTAGAGGCCGACGACGACCTCGGGCTACCCATTTTGAACAGCATCGACTTGCAAGTTCGCGCTGGCGAGATCGTCGGCATTGCGGGCGTTTCCGGCAATGGGCAAGACCAGCTGGTGGAAGTGCTCGGCGGCCAGCGCACACATCGCTCGGGCAGCATCAGCGTGGACGGCGCCGCCTACCGTGCGACTCGTGCCGAGATTCGACGACTGGGCGTGCGCTTGCTGCCGGAAGCCCCACTTCGCAACGCTTGCGTGTCGAACATGTCGGTGGCCGAGAACATCGGCTTTCGCAGTTTCGACGTCAGTCCGTTCACGCTCGCGCGCTGGCTCGTGCGCCGATCGAAGCTGCGCCACCAAGCCAATACGGCGATCGGTGATTACCGCATCAAGACGCCGTCGGCTGACGAGCGGATCGGAAATCTTTCGGGAGGCAACGTACAACGTGCGGTATTGGCCCGCGAGCTGCATGGACAGGTGCGGCTCTTGATCGTGGCTAACCCTTGTTTCGGGCTGGATTTTGCAGCGGTTGCCGAAATTCGCACCCGTATCATGAACGCTCGAAACGCGGGGGCAGCGGTGCTGCTCGTGAGCGCCGATCTGGACGAGATCTTTGCGCTCTCGGATCGCATCTTGGTCATGAGCGAAGGTGCTATCGTCCACGAGGCTCCGGCTTCGACTGCCGACCTACAAGAAATCGGACGCCACATGGCGGGCCACGGGTAAAAGATGCAGGAATCATTCAGGGTCGATCTCGACGACTTGTTGCAAGGGGAGATCGCCTGGCAGCCGTTTCGGAACGGAATCGAGATTCATCGTTTGTACGGCGAGTTGGGCGTGGGGCGGGCGGCGGCGTTACTGCG
>Ga0164309_10001555_pt1 | contig 11158 bp, 7 predicted proteins | sample Whisoiple_247_MG_FD_109984 | JGI IMG/M metagenome (GOLD analysis project Ga0164309, IMG submission 109984) | Soil microbial communities amended with fresh organic matter from upstate New York, USA - Whitman soil sample_247_MG | ecosystem: Environmental > Terrestrial > Soil > Unclassified >... | reverse complement strand
GGTGGCAAGAAAGCCCGGTCACCCGGGACAGCGCGAACGAAACCGTAAAGCCACTGCGCAGGGAATGCCGGTGTGAGACCGGTGAACCTGTGGCACTACCCCGGGCATTTTTTTTGCCCGAAACCATGGGTGCATCGGACACCCGGCATTCCCCGCGCCTCTTCTTAGAGGTCGCGCCAGCGCGTCTCTTGAGGTCGCCCACGGCCCCTGTCTTTTGGGGCGAACGAAATTGAAACCTCGGGCGGTTCGTGTCGCGAGAACGCAGAGTTATGCCTCACCGTCGTTGCGAGGAGCACTTGCGACGAAGCAATCCAGTCATCCTTTGTTGCCCTGGATTGCTTCGCTTACGCTCGCAATGACGGTTGCTCCGGACGACGACCCTGCCTCACGTCCCGCAGAATGTCTGCAGCACCCGCTGCTCGGGCTGCGGTGGTTCGGCATAGGCCGCGAATTGCGGCTGGTCCTCGAACGGCTTCGACAGCACCGTCAGCAGTTCCTCGAACGGCGCGTAGTCGTCGCGGTTGACCGCGGCGTCGATGATGGCTTCGATGCGATGATTGCGCGGAATGAACGCAGGATTGACCGCACGCATCGCGTTGCGTCGTTGTTCGCCGGATTGCGCCTCGCTCCCGGTGCGTTGCCGCCAGCGCACGGCCCAATCGTCGAAGGCGGCGGGATCGGCGAACAATTGCCTGACTGCGCCATCGTTTGCGTTATCGAGCGCGGCATCGGCCAGTCGATGGAAGGTGAGGGTAAAGTCGGCCTGGTTCTTCGCCATCGCGTCCAGCAGGTCCTGCACCAGGGCCTCATCGCCGTCGCGCGCCGTGAACAGGCCGATCTTCTTGCGCAGCCCTGCCTGATGAATTGTGCTGAATTTCTTCACAAAGGTATCAAGCAGATCCTTCGACTCGGCGATCGCCTTTTGCTGCTCCTTGGCAAGCAGCGGCAGCAGGCATTCCGCGAACCGCACCAGGTTCCACAGAGCGATCGGCGGCTGGTTGGCGTAGGCATAGCGGCCTCGCTGGTCGACCGACGAGAATACCGTTGCCGGGTCGTACTGATCCATGAATGCGCAGGGGCCGTAATCGATGGTCTCGCCCGAGATCGAGGTGTTGTCGGTGTTCATGACGCCATGAATGAAACCGATCAGCATCCAGCGCGCGATCAGTTCAGCCTGACGGTCGATTACGCCCTCGATAAGCGCGTGATAAGGGCGTTCGGCGTTCGCGGCATGCGGATAATGCCGGGCAATGACGTGATCGGCCAGCCGCCGCAAACCCCCGATATCACCGCGGGTAGCCAAAAACTGGAACGTGCCGACACGGATGTGGCTCGACGCGATGCGGGTCAGCACCGCGCCGGGCAGCACGGTCTCGCGCATCACGCTTTCGCCGGTGACCACCGCAGCCAGCGATCGCGTGGTCGGGATGCCGAGCGCGGCCATCGCTTCGCTCACGATGTATTCCCGAAGCACCGGACCGAGCGCGGCGCGCCCGTCGCCGTCGCGCGAAAACGGCGTCCGGCCCGAGCCCTTGAGCTGGATGTCGCGGCGCACGCCATCGGCATCGATCACTTCGCCGAGCAGGATGGCGCGACCGTCGCCGAGCTGGGGCACGAAACTACCGAACTGGTGGCCGGCATAGGCCATCGCGATCGGGTCGGCGCCGTCAGGCAGTCGCGTGCCGGCGAGGATTTCGGCGCCTTCCGGGCTCGCCAGCAGTTCCGGATCGAGGCCGAGATGGATCGCCAGCGCGCGGTTCAATTTGATCAGCCGGGGCGAGGTCACCGGCGTCGGCGCTACGCGGGCGAAGAAGTTCGGCGGCAGCGCGGCGTACGTGTTCTGGAAGGGGAAATGGACTGTCATGGCCGTCAACATAGGCAGCGCCGGCGAATAGACAATCATTTTAATCGGTGGGAGGCCGGTTTTGAGGCCGAAAACCGCCCCGCATTCGGTTGCCGCGCCGGAAAGCCTCGGGTAAACCCTGACGCGCTTCGCCGGGCTTGGCCTCCGGCCGCCCGATTCGAGCCTCCGACATCAGTTTTCAGGATATTCATGCATCGTTACCGGTCCCACACTTGCGGCGCGCTCCGCGACAGCGACATCGGCCAGACCGTCCGTCTTTCCGGCTGGTGCCATCGTATCCGCGACCATGGCGGCGTGCTGTTCATCGATCTGCGCGACCATTATGGCCTGACCCAATGCGTAGCCGACCCGGATTCGCCAGCGTTCAACACGGCGGAAAAACTGCGTTCGGAATGGGTGGTGCGGATCGATGGCAAGGTACGGCGCCGTCCGGAAGGCACCGTTAATCCGGAACTGCCTACCGGATCGGTAGAACTTTATGTCAGCGAGATCGAGGTCCTCGGTCCGGCCGGCGAACTGCCGATGCCGGTATTCGGCGACCAGGAATATCCTGAGGACATAAGGCTTAAGTACCGTTTCCTCGACCTGCGTCGCGACAAGCTGCATCAGAACATCATCAAACGCGGGCAGATCATCGATTCGATCCGCAAGCGGATGAAGGAGCAGGGGTTCTTCGAGTTCCAGACCCCGATCCTGACCGCATCGTCGCCGGAAGGTGCGCGCGACTTCCTGGTGCCGTCGCGGCTGCATCCCGGCAAGTTTTACGCGCTGCCGCAGGCCCCGCAACAGTTCAAGCAACTCACGATGGTTGCGGGCTTCGACCGCTATTTCCAGATCGCGCCGTGCTTCCGCGACGAGGACGCCCGCGCCGACCGTTCGCCCGGCGAATTCTATCAGCTCGACGTCGAGATGAGTTTTGTGACGCAGGACGACGTGTTCAACGCCGTCGAGCCGGTGATGCGCGGCGTGTTCGAGGAATTTGCCGGCGGAAAGCAGGTGACGCAAAAATTTCCGCTGATCCCCTACAAGGATGCGATCGGGAAATACGGTACTGACAAGCCGGATCTGCGCAATCCGATCTTGATGCAGGATGTCTCCGAACATTTCCGCGGCTCCGGCTTCAAGGTATTCGCGCGGATGCTGGAGGATCCGAAGAATCAGGTCTGGGCGATCCCCGGACCCGGGGGCGGTTCCCGTGCGTTCTGCGACCGGATGAACTCATGGGCGCAAGGCGAGGGCCAGCCCGGCCTCGGTTACATCATGTGGCGCGAGGGCGGTGAGGGTGCAGGTCCCCTCGCCAACAACATCGGACCCGAGCGAACCGCCGCGATCCGTGCCCAGCTTGGATTGAAGGAGGGCGATGCCGCGTTCTTTGTCGCCGGCGATCCCGAAAAATTCTGGAAATTTGCCGGTCTCGCCCGCACCAAGCTGGGTCAGGAGTTGAAGCTGATCGCCGAAGGGCGTTTCGAATTCTGCTGGATCGTCGATTTCCCGATGTACGAATGGAACGAGGAGGAGAAGAGGATCGATTTCTCCCATAACCCGTTCTCGATGCCGAACATGGAGCCGCAGGCGTTCCTCGCGCTCGATCCGAACGACAAGAACGCGCTGCTTGGCCTCAAGGCAATTCAGTACGATATCGTCTGCAACGGCACCGAATTGTCATCGGGTGCGATCCGCAACCATCGCCCCGACGTGATGAAGAAGGCGTTTGCGATCGCGGGCTATCCGGAAGACGTGCTGGAGGCGAAGTTCGGCGGCATGCTGCGCGCGCTGTCGCTCGGCGCGCCGCCGCATGGCGGCATCGCGCCCGGTATCGACCGCATCGTGATGCTGCTCTGCGGAGAGGAGAACCTGCGCGAGGTCGTGCTGTTCCCGATGAACCAGCGCGCCGAGGACCTGATGATGGGGGCGCCGTCCGACGTCACCACCAAGCAGTTGCGCGAGCTTCACATCCGGCTCAATCTGCCCGACAAGGCGTGAGGTTCTTCCTGGGTTGATGGTTCATTGTCGCGTCGAAGCTTCGACCTGAAACTGCGCCAGCGCGCCTATTGGGTCGGCCTTCACTTACTGGATCAGCAGCACCGCCGGCACGTCTCCGCGCGGCGTGAGCTTCAGCGTCAGCGTAGCTCCCGGCTTCTCGATGAAGCCGACCAATGTGTCGACGATGATGGCGGCATCGGTTGGCCTCCGTCGCGCCCGTGCCGTTGGTCCTGATGCTCGCGATGATGGCTTGCCGCGCAGTGTCCGCGCTGACGTTCTGGGTGCGGGCGTATTGCTTGACCCCGAGATCGACGCCGCCGCTGTCATGTACGGTGATCTCGATCGTGCCGGCCTTGATTTGCGCCGCCATCGCGGCGGAGCTCCGGTTGCCGATTGTGCGGCGGGCAAATTGTCATATTGTCAATCGATAGGACGGGTAGAAAAGGCATATGCGGAGGGCGGTTTCGGCGATTTCTATCGATAGAGCCGTGTTGGCGAGCGCACAACCAGATGTTGCGCCAAGGCGGTTGCGCGCGCTTCACATCGGGTCCAATCTGCTCGAAAATCCGATCCGTTTCTGAAGGCGCCAAGGAAATAAAAATCGGGTCGGAAACGCGGGGGAGTACGTATGTCGTCCTATTCTGAAGATCTCCATTCGGCCGCACTCGCCTACCATCGGCTGCCCCGACCCGGCAAGCTTGAGATCCAGGCGACCAAGCCGCTCGCCAACCAGCGCGATCTTGCGCTGGCCTATTCGCCGGGCGTCGCGGCCGCCTGCACAGAGATCGCCAACAACCCGGCTGAGGCCGCCTCGCTGACCGCTCGGGCCAATCTGGTCGCGGTGGTGTCCAACGGCACGGCCGTACTTGGCCTCGGCAATATCGGCCCACTGGCGTCGAAGCCCGTGATGGAGGGCAAGGCGGTCCTGTTCAAGAAATTTGCCGGCATCGACGTGTTCGACATCGAAATCGCCGCCGACACCATCGAGCGCGTGGTGGAGACCGTGGCGGCGCTGGAGCCTACCTTCGGGGGCATCAACCTCGAGGATATCAGGGGTCCGGAGTGTTTCGAGATCGAGGCGCGGCTCAAGGAGCGCATGAAGATCCCGGTGTTCCATGACGACCAGCATGGCACAGCGATCATTGTCGGCGCCGCCATCACCAATGCGCTGCTGCTGAACGGCAAAAAGCTCGCGGACGTCAAGATCGTCGCCTCGGGCGCGGGGGCGGCGGCGATCGCCTGCCTCAACCTTTTGGTGTCGCTCGGCGCGCAACGCAAGAACATCTGGGTCTGCGATATCGACGGCGTTGTACATGAAGGCCGTAATACGCTGATGGATCGCTGGAAGTCGGCCTATGCGCAGAAGACCGACAAGCGGGTGCTGGCCGAAGTGATTGGGGGCGCCGACATCTTTCTAGGGCTGTCGGCGCCCAACGTATTGACGCCGGATATGGTCAAGCAGATGGCGGACCAGCCGCTGGTGATGGCGCTCGCCAATCCCAATCCGGAGATCATGCCGGACGAGGCGCGCAAAGCCCGGCCCGACGCGATGATCTGCACCGGACGCTCGGACTTTCCCAACCAGGTCAACAACGTCCTGTGCTTTCCCTTTATCTTCCGCGGCGCGCTCGATGTCGGTGCGACCGCGATCAACGAGGAGATGAAGCATGCCGCGGTCGAAGCCATCGCGCAGCTCGCGCGCGACCCGCCGTCGGATGCAATCGCGTCTGGCTTCGACAGCGGCGAGACGCAAGGTTTCGGGCCGGGCTCGTTGATCCCGAGTCCGTTCGATCCGCGGCTCATCCTGCGGATCGCGCCGGCGGTTGCCAGGGCAGCGATGACGTCGGGCGTCGCCTCGCGGCCGCTCGCGAATTTCGAGGACTATGCCGCGCAACTGGAACGCTTCGCATTCCGCTCCGGCCTCGTGATGAAACCGATGTTCGCCAAGGCCAAGACCCAGCCGGTTCGCGTGATTTATGCCGAAGGCGAGGACGAGCGCGTGCTGCATGCGACACAGGTTGTGCTTGAGGAGAAGCTGGCGCGACCGATTCTGGTCGGGCGTCCGGCGGTGGTCGAAGCGCGGATCAAGCGCTTCGGTCTCGCCATCAAGGCCGGCCGGGATTTCGACCTGATCAATCCCGAGGACGATCCACGCTATCGCTCCTATGTCCAATCCTACATCGACGTCGCCGGCCGCCACGGCGTGACGCCCGATGCCGCGCGCACGGTGGTGCGCACCAATGCGACCGTGATCGCGGCGCTGGCGGTGGTGCGTGGCGAAGCTGACGCTATGATCTGCGGCGTCGAAGGCCGCTATATGAGCCATCTGCGCCATGTGCGCGAGATAATCGGCTTCCTGCCGGGCATCACCGATTTCGCGGCGCTGGCGCTGATGATCACCAGCAAGGGCGCCTACTTCATCGCTGACACCCAGGTGCGACCGCATCCGAACGCCGAGGAGCTGGCGGAAATGGCGGCGCTCGCCGCGATCCACGTCCAGCGTTTCAATATCAAGCCCAAGGTAGCCTTCGTGTCACACTCCGATTTCGGCAGCTATGAGACGGACTCCTCCCGGAAGATGCGCCGCGCCACCGCGCTGCTGAAACAGAACCATCCGGAGATCGAGGCGGATGGCGAAATGCAGGGCGACACCGCGCTGTCGGAAGCCGCGCGAACGCTGATACTACCGCATTCCGACCTGAAAGGTGTCGCCAACATCCTGATCATGCCGAACCTCGACACGGCCAATGTCGCCTATCAGATGATCAAGTCGCTGGCGGATGCGCTCCCTGTCGGCCCGATCCTGATCGGCCCGTCCCGTCCGGCCCATATCCTCACGCCGTCGGTGACCGCGCGCGGCGTTCTCAACATGACAGCGGTGGCAGCGGTTGAAGCCCAGGAACGCGCGGGCCGTCAACAATCCGGCCTGTACGGCTAGATCGTGACGTCTTGAAGGACGCGGGCGCGGTTGAATTGGTTTGAGCGTTTGAAAATCCGGGGCGAAACGCCCATAATTGTTTCGTCGTTTAGCGACCTGATCGTTGCAGCACTGAGCGGGGCCAACTATGCCAGCCTTTATTACTTTCGGAAGAATATTGTTCGCCGTGCTTTTTCTGTATTCGGGCGCCAGCAAGTTGCTCGGCCTTGCCGCGACGGCAGATTTCATCAGCGCCAAGGTGATCCTCCCGGCGGTGCTGCTGCCCTATACGACCCAGCTCGAGGGGGTCACGGGAATGCCGATGCCGCAGATGCTGGCGATTGCGGTGGGCTCCTTCGAAGTCATTGCTGGGCTGATGATCGCGTTCAATCTGGCGACGAGGTTCTTCGCCATCCTGCTGATTTTATTCGTCGCCGTGACGACTTTCTATTTCCACGATTTCTGGAACCAGTCTCCGCCGGAAAACGCCAAGTCGGTGGTGGATGCGTTGAAAAACCTGTCGATTATCGGCGCCTTGTTCGTTATCGCTGGATCCAGCCGGAGGTCGCGCACCAGCGAACCCGTTTATGGCGACGTCTAGAACCGACCCATCGCTCAACGGAAATTGACCGCGTCAGCGGTTCAGGGCGACCTCGCGGAATGCGGCGACGAGCGGCACTTCGAGCTTTCCGTGCATGCTCTGTATAATTTCATAGGCCCGTTCACGCCGCATGGGGGATTTGTAGTTTCGCTGTTCGATCAACGCCGCAAAGATGTCCGAAATGGTCAGGATTCGCACGACGTCGGATATGCTTTCGGCGCCGAGTGCGTCGGGATATCCGCTGCCGTCAAGGAACTCATGGTGATGGCGAACTGCATCGAGTACTTCCAGCGAGATATTGGGATTTTCTTTTAGTGCTTCCCATCCCGCCGCCGGATGGGTTTCGATCAGCGCGCGTTCCTCCGCTTCGAGGTGGCCGGGCTTGTCCAGAATCGCCAGCGGAATTCTGGCCTTGCCGATGTCGTGAAACATCGCGGCCGAGTGCAATCGCTCCAGATCGAGCGTGCCCAAGCCGAGGCTCAAGCCGAAATCAACGGCTATGCCGGTGACCAGCAGGCAGTGTTGATAAGTCCCTTCATGGTGCTGACGGACCGTCGTGAGCCAATCGGACAAGCCGTCTTCCGCAACGGCGTCCGCAATCCTGCCCGCGGCGCTTTTCGCGTCGCGGACATCGACTTCGGTCCCGGTTGATACGGCCAGGAACATCGACGCGATGCTGGCGGCGCCCGCCTGGGCTGCGGCCAGTGCGCCGGACAAGACTTCTCCCGAAGCAAAGTCCGGGCGGACCTGGTCGATCAGTTTCGCCAGCAGCAGGGGCTTGCTGACAGAATTTGGCAGGACGTGGGTCGCACCGAGGGCATGGGCCTGAACGACGGAAAGTCGATTTTTTCGGTCGATCAGGAACACGCGTTTGCGTATCCGCCCCAATTGTTCGGATACTCTTTTCAGCGCAGAAATGTTTTCGGCGAGGCGAAGATCCGCTGCAACGACGACAGCGTCGATTTCATTGTCCCGAAGCTCCATGCTGGCAAGCAACTCCGACGTGACCGTGCATTGCTGCACCAGCATGGCACGCACCGTCGACAATTGGCTGACGTTGTCACCGGCAACGAGGATGCGCATGAAAATGCAGCCCTCTGCTGACAGGGATGCCATTGCCGGCGTTAATCCGTGAACGATGGTTTCGGATGCCGGTCATTTGGCGGATTGTTTCTTGTTGGTCTTGCCAAGGGCCAGAAATTCGATGCCAATCTGGTCGCCGGCCACCCGGACGAGCTTGCATCGTCGATAAGCGAGGCCTGTCGACGACAACAGCAGGAAAAACTCCTTCAGGTCCAATCCTTCGATCGAGTCCTCGACGTGCAATCGCGCGCCGGTTTGCGACACGTCGAACATGACGCAGCTACGGCGCCATGTTCCGTCTATTCCCATCATGAAAACGTCAATGCCGCGCTCGAAATTGACGCGCTCGCTCTTCCGCATGCCGAAGGTCATCAACTTACCCCCGTATCTTCAAATTGAATTGAATGCCTGGCCGAAACATTCCTCTGCGCACGCTTCCCTCCGAAACCACAGAATAGTCGATGCACCCCCTAAGAAATTAAGCGTCCGATCGTTCGCATTCGCGCGAAATTGCTCCGACGATGTGTCCTCACGAATGGAGACCAAGAATCGCAACGTCTCGTGTGGGCAGCCGTCCCTCAAGGAAAACGAAATGTCGCAATCCCCGGCCTGCGTTGCACCGCCGAAGAGCACCTGTGTCATTGGTAACTATCTGCGAACAAAATTAATTTATACGTAAATAAGTCGACCGTCCGAATCGGGAAAAAGGCATTTAGTTACCTCACGAGCCGCGGTTTTCTGGTTCAGAGGTAACCATCGGCAAAAACGTAGAGGATTCTTAAGTGCATTTGCGGTGCAATGACTTTTGGAATTTTGCATATAGGCGGGATTCGATGGATCTGCTCGCGCCGAGGATTTGTTCATTCATCGAGTCCGGCCGCTTACCGAATTTTGAGCTCGCGACAGGCTGTTTTCGAACGGCGATCGGCCTTTTTGGGTCCGTGGTCGCGCGGTGCTTGTTTGGGCCGGCGAAAAGCGCAACGAATTCGGCGGCGAGGGCAAACAGCTTGGCGCGAAATGGCTGGCCGATACGGCCGTCCAGCCATGAACTGCAAGGGTTCTGATCATGTATCCGCGACGATTTGCCCGCGTTCGGCCTTCGGGCAGAGTTTCCAATACGGCCAAAATCATTATTGATCAGAAAACGCCCGTGGTCGATTGCACGATTATCGACTATTCGGCAGGCGGAGCCTGTTTGCAACTGATTGGCAAGATAACCCTTCCGCCCCGGTTCGAATTACTGCACGGTCTCAGCAGAAAGCGTTGCCGGATGGTCTGGAAAAATGGACTGCGCGTCGGCGTGGCATTTTAGTCCATCTTCTCTTGTTTTCCCGGGGAAGGAAACCGACAATGACTGCGATGGCATCGACCGTGTTATTGGCGGAGCTGGACGACGCCATCAATGACCGATCGCCAGCGGGGCGAGTCGAGATTCTGCGTCAGGTAATGAACCTGTTTCTGGCGGACGTTGATCGTCTCAACGCAGTACAGATCGAGGTGTTCGACGACGTTCTCGTTCGATTGATCGAACGCGCAGAAGCACGAACGTTGGCCCAGCTTAGCAGCAATCTGTGCGGCTTGACGCTTGCGCCGAGAGACGCCGTACGCAAGCTGGCATTTCACGAGGATGCATCGGTTGCCGCGCCGGTTTTGAGAAAGTCCGGCCGCTTATCGGACGAAGATCTTGTTGAAATCGCCAACACGCGTGGCCAGGAACATTTGCTCGCTATCTCCGGTCGAGACTCGCTGAGCGAGTCCTTGAGTGATGTGCTGGTAGTGCGCGGGGATTCGGTCGTCCGCAGCACGCTCGCCCAGAATTCGGGTGCTCGCTTCTCTGAGGCCGCTTATGTGTCGCTTGTTCGAGATGCGGAACGTGACGACAGCCTGACAGAGAAACTTGGACGTCGACAGGATATCCCCGTCCGGTTGCTACAGGAGCTTGTTGCAAAAGCCAGTGTCAAAGTGCGCGCGCGCATTTTGCAATCGGCGCCGCCCGAAATGCGGGAGATCATTGAAGCCGCGGTCGCGAAAGGGACTGAACGTACCGCCATGCTGCAGTCGAAGCCGGTCGACTATACGGAATTCCAACGCACCGTGATCGAGCTTAACCGCAAGGGCAAGCTGAACGATCAATCGGTGAATCGATTTGCAGTCCAGGGCGAGTACGCCAATGTGGTGGCGGCCCTTGCGCTCCTCACGACGGCATCAATCGAGGCGGTTGAATCATTGATCGGCAATGTTCAACTGGATGGATTGATCGTGGCTTGCAAGGCCGCCAGGCTGAATTGGTCGACGACAACGATGATCATTTACAATCGGCCCGGTTGTGCATCGGCCTCCAAGCCGCAAGTCGAGCGCGCCCGGGAGATGTTCGAAACGCTGCCATTATCCACCGCTCAACGAACGATTCGGATTTGGTCGGACGAGAAAAGTGGCCGTGAAAAACGATTGGTCGGATAGGGCGTTGGTGACATTTTCGAGTGGACAGCGGCACGCGCTGCGGGTGCCGGTACTGGGCGCCTTACTTACCGCCGCCAGGGCGTGACACTGACCTGATTGGTGGCGTCGAGGATCCGGGCTTGACCGGCTTTCAGGCCGTGCGCGGCCATGATTGCCTGCGGCGATTGCGCGGGAACGCCGGGAAAGCAGCCTTCACCGTCAGGTATCCGCACGAGCGGCGCCTGTGAGAGCCAGAACGTATCGTAACGGT
>Ga0164309_10001554_pt1 | contig 11160 bp, 10 predicted proteins | sample Whisoiple_247_MG_FD_109984 | JGI IMG/M metagenome (GOLD analysis project Ga0164309, IMG submission 109984) | Soil microbial communities amended with fresh organic matter from upstate New York, USA - Whitman soil sample_247_MG | ecosystem: Environmental > Terrestrial > Soil > Unclassified >... | reverse complement strand
GGCGCCTGCAGCGGGAGACCCGGCTGGGCATCCCCGCGCTGGTGCACGAGGAGTGCCTGACCGGCCTGGCCGCCTGGCAGGCCGCGACCTACCCGACGCCGCTCGCCTGGGGCGCGTCGTTCGACCCCGAGCTGGTGCAGGAGGCGGCCCGTGCGATCGGCGACTCGATGCGCGAGCTCGGGATCCACCAGGGCCTGGCGCCGGTGCTCGACGTGGTCGGCGACCCCCGGTGGGGCCGCGTCGACGAGTGCATCGGCGAGGACCCGTACCTGGTCGGCACCATCGGCACCGCCTACGTCCGCGGGCTGCAGGAGGCGGGGGTGCACGCGACGCTCAAGCACTTCGCCGGCTACTCCGCGTCGGCCGCCGGCCGGAACCACGCCCCGGTGAGCGCCGGCCCGCGCGAGCTGCTGGACGTGTACCTGCCGCCGTTCGAGATGGCGGTCCGCGACGGCGGCGCCCGGTCGGTGATGAACGCGTACGTCGACGTGGACGGCGTCCCGATGGCGGCGAGCACCGAGCACCTCACCGGCGTGCTGCGCGAGCAGTGGGGCTTCGACGGCGTCGTCGTCGCCGACTACTTCGCGGTGGCGTTCCTCGAGGTGATGCACCGGGTCGCGGCCGACCGCGGCGAGGCGGCGGCGCTGGCCCTGGAGGCCGGTATCGACGTCGAGCTGCCGACCGGCGACGCGTACCTGGCGCCGCTGACGGAGCGGCTGCGCGCGGGGCTGGCGGACGAGCGCCTGGTCGACCGGGCGGTGCTCCGGGTGCTGGCGCAGAAGGAGGAGCTCGGCCTGCTGGACCCGGACGCGTTCGCCGACGGACCGCCGACGCACGTCGACCTGGACCCCCCGCACCAGCGGGAGCTCGCCCGGCGGCTCGCCCAGGAGTCGGTGGTGCTGCTCGCGAACGACGGCGTGCTGCCGCTCGCGCCCGCGGGTGCCCCGGCCGCGCCGCGCCGCGTCGCCGTGGTCGGCCCCAACGCGGACCGGCCCGAGGCGCTCATGGGCTGCTACTCGTTCGCCAACCACGTGCTGGCGCACCACCCCGGCCTGCCGCTGGGCTTCGAGATCCGCAGCGTGCACGAGGCGCTCGCGGCGGCGCTCGGCGGCGGCGCCGACGCACCCGAGGTCGTGCACGCCGAGGGCTGCGCCGTCGAGGGCGACGACACCTCCGGCTTCGCGGCGGCGGTCGAGGCCGCGGCGGGCGCGGACGTGGCGGTCGTCGTGGTCGGCGACCAGGCCGGGCTGTTCGGCCGCGGCACCGTCGGCGAGGGCAACGACGCCGAGTCCCTGGAGCTGCCCGGCGTGCAGCGGCAGCTGGTCGAGAGGCTGGTCGCGACCGGCACCCCGGTGGTGCTGGTGCTGCTCACCGGCCGCCCGTACGCGATCGGCTGGGCGCTCGACGGCGAGGGCGCGCGCCCGGCCGCGGTGCTGCAGGCGTTCTTCCCCGGCGAGGGCGGCGGCGACGCCATCGCCGACGTGCTCACCGGCGCGGTGAACCCGTCCGGCCGGCTGCCGGTGTCGCTGCCCCGGTCCGCGGGGACGCAGCCGTACCGCTACCTGCACCCGGTGCTCGGCGGGCCGTCCGACGTCACGTCGACCGACCCGACCCCGGTCCGGCCGTTCGGCTTCGGGCTCGGCTACACCGACTTCGCCTACGGCGACCTCGAGGTGGACCCGTCCGTCGACTCGGCGGGCTCCTTCGAGGCCGCGGTCACGGTGACGAACGTCGGCGCGGTCGCCGGGACCGAGACCGTCCAGCTGTACGGCCACGACGTCGTCGCGTCGGTGACCCGTCCGGTCGCGCAGCTGCTCGGCTACGCCCGGGTGGACCTCGCGCCGGGGGAGTCCCGCCGGGTGACGTTCCGGGTGCCGACGACGCGGCTCGCGTTCGCGGACCGCCGCCTGACCCGGGTGGTCGAGCCCGGCGACGTGCAGGTCTGGGTCGCGTCGCACGCCGAGGCCGCGGCCCGCTCGGCCGAGGTCGCGGGCACCAACGGCGCGATCCGGATGGCCCGCGCCCGCGCCGAGCGCGCGGTCGCCGGCACCGCCACGGAGCGCCGGGTGCTCGCCGTGACCGGCGGCGTGCACGAGGTGACCGCCGCCGACGCGCGCGTCGTCGAGGTGAAGGTCACCGCCCCGTGACGGCCGTCGCCAACCCGGTGCTCCCGGGCTGCCACCCGGACCCGTCGGTGTGCCGGGTGGGCGACGACTACTACCTGGTGACGTCGACGTTCGAGTACCTGCCCGGCCTGCCGGTGTTCCGCAGCCGCGACCTCGCGCACTGGGAGCCGGTGGGGCACGCGGTGCGGCGCCAGCTCGACCTGTCCGGGCTGCCGTCGTCGAGCGGCCTGTACGCCCCGACGATCCGGCACCACGACGGGCTGTTCTGGGTCGTCTGCACGCTGGTGGACCAGCGCGCCGACGCGCTCCCCGCCGGCGAGCGGCGGCCCGGTCTCGGCCACTTCCTCGTGACCGCCGCGGACCCCGCCGGCCCGTGGTCCGAGCCCGCGTGGCTGGGCGGCGACGGCATCGACCCGTCGCTGTTCTTCGACGACGACGGGCGCGCCTGGGTGCTCGCCACCCGCCCCGCGCGGGAGCCGGAGTGGCCCGGGCAGACCGAGGTCTGGCTCCGCGAGCTCGACCTCGGGTCCCGGACCCTGGTCGGCCCCGAGCGCGTGATCTGGACGGGGGCGGTCCGCGGCGCGGTCTGGGCCGAGGGCCCGCACCTGTACCGGGTCGGCGGGGAGTACCTGCTGGTCGCCGCCGAGGGCGGGACCGAGGTGCACCACGCGGTGTGCGTCGCCCGCGCCGACGCGATCGAGGGCCCGTACGCGCCGAACCCGTCGAACCCCGTGCTCACGCACCGGCACCTGGGCCGCGGCGTCGACGTGGTGGCCGCCGGGCACGCCGACCTGGTCGAGGCGCCGGACGGCTCGTGGTGGGCGGTGCTGCTCGCGATGCGCACCTCGGGCGGCTACCACTACCCGCTCGGCCGCGAGACGTTCCTGGTCCCGGTGGCCTGGGAGGACGGCTGGCCCGTCCTCGCCCCCGGCGTCGGCCGGATCCCGCCGGTGGTCGACGTCCCGGCGGTGCCGGGCTGGCCGGGCGACCGGGTGGTGTCCGGCCGGCAGTCCGGGCTCGTGCCGCCGACGGACCTGCGGTGGACGGCCGTGCGCGCGCTGCCCGAGGACGTGGCGACCCCCGCCGGCGACGGCTGGGACCTGCCCCTGCGCCCGGCGACGCTCGCCGACCTCGACGTGCCCGCCTACCTCGCGCTGCGGCTCGAGCACCCCGAGGCCGACCTCGAGGTCCGCGTCGCCGCCGACCTCGGCGAGGGCGAGGAGGTCGCGCTGGCCGTCCGGCAGTCCGAGCGGGACCACGTGCGGCTCGCGGTGACCCGCGGCGCCGCGGGCGGGTGGACCGCCCGGGTGCTGCACGTCCGGGGCGGCGTCGCCGAGCGGGTGCTCGGCGAGACGGTGCTCGACGGGCCGGCCGACGCCGACCTCACGCTGCGGCTCGAGGCCCGCGGCCCGGACCTCCGGCTGCTCGCCGCCGCCGCGGACGACGCGCCGGCGCTCGTGGCGACGGCGGACGCCCGGACGCTGGACAGCGTCGCGACCGGCGGGTTCCTCGGGCTGTGGGCGGGCGTGCTCGCCACCGCCGCGGGCCGGCCGACGACGACCGTGGCGCGGGTCCGGTCCGTGGTGTACTCGCCCGTGCGCTGACGCCGCCCGGCCGCCGCACCGCCGCGCCGCCCCGGGGCCGACGCGCCGACGCACCGCCCCGGACCACCGACAGGAGACCCGTGTTCCAGGACCTGCCCGAGCCCGCGCTCTGGGACCACGAGAGCGCGCTCGTGGAGCCCGCCGACCTCGACGCCTTCTGGGCCCGCACCCTCGCGGAGAGCCGCGCGCACGACGCCGCGCCGGTCCTGGTCCCGGAGCCGACGCCGCTGACCACCCTCGACGTGTGGGACGTGACGTTCCCCGGCTTCGGCGGCGACCCGGTGCGCGCCTGGTACCGCCGGCCCGCCGGGGTCGCCGGCCCGCTGCCGGTCGTCGTGCAGTACGTCGGCTACGGCGGCGGTCGCGGGGCCCCCACGGAGAACCTGCTCTGGGCGTCCGCGGGGTTCGCGCACCTGCAGATGGACACCCGCGGTCAGGGCTCCGGCTGGAGCCGCGGCGAGACGCCCGACCCGTGGGGCACCGGCCCGCAGGCGCCCGGCGTGATGACTCGCGGGATCGAGGACCCCGACACCTACTACTACCGGCGGCTGCTCACCGACGCCGTGCGCGCCGTGGACGCGGCCCGGGCCCTGCCCGGTGTCGACCCGGACCGGGTGGCGGTGGTCGGCGGCAGCCAGGGCGGCGCCATGGCGATCGCGGCCGGTGCGCTCGCGGACGTCTCCGCGGTGGTCGCGGACGTGCCGTTCCTGTGCGACGTCGCCCGCGCCGTCGGGATCACCGACAACCGGCCGTTCGCCGAGGTGGTCGAGTACCTGCGGGTGCACCGGGGCGCGGAGGACCGGGTGCTGCGCACGCTGTCCTACGTCGACGGCGTGGCGCTGGCGCGGCGCGGGCGGGCGCCGGCGCGGTTCTCCGTCGCCCTGATGGACGTGATCGTGCCGCCGTCGACCGTGGTGGCGGCCCACCGCGCGTGGGGCGGGCCGAAGGAGCTGCGGGTCTGGCGGTACAACGGGCACGAGTCGGGCGGTCCGGACCAGGACCGCGAGGCCGTCGAGTTCGTGGCGCGGGAGCTGGGCACCGGGCCACACTGAGCGCCATGCCCACGCGCGCGATCGTGTTCCACGGCACCGGCGGCCGGCCCGAGAACGTCTGGTACCCCTGGCTCGCCGGGCGGCTGGCGGCCCGCGGGTACGCCGTCGAGCGCCCCGCCTACCCGGACGTCAACGTCGAGCCCGTCGCGACGTTCCTGCCGCGGGTGCTCGCCGCGCACCGGTTCGACGCCGACACCGTCCTGATCGGCCACTCCGGGGGAGCGGCGCTGCTGCTGGCCCTGCTGGAGCACCTGGACGCCCCGGTGGCGCAGGCGGTGCTGGTCGCGGGGTACTGGCGGCGGCCGAACGACGCCGAGGAGCCGGTGCTGCAGGAGTCCTACGACTGGGACCGGATCCGCGCCGGCGCCGGGGACCTGGTCTTCGTGAACTCGGTCGTCGACCCCTACGGCTGCGACGCGACCCAGGGGCGCGAGCTGCTGGACCGGCTCGGCGGCACCCTCGTCGTGCGCGACGACGGGCACTTCGGGGACTGGGACCAGCCGTACCCCGAGTTCGGCCTGCTGGAGCGGCTGGTGCTCTGACCCGGCCGGCGCACGGCCCGCGGGTGGCCGCGCGGTGTCCGGGGGATGGCGGTTCCGGGGCGGCTGGGTGCCAGCACCCGGACACGCGGCGCGGACCGCTCACATCCGCGCCCGGGCGGTCGAACATGGCGGGCAACACCCACTGGAGGACCACCATGACCGCGACCCTCGCGCGCCGCCCGCTGCACCCGCTGGACCCCGCCGAGCACGCGCCGTCGTGCACCCGCCCCGGCTGGCACCTCGACACGAGCCCGCTGCGGTTCGGGATGGTCGTCGCGCGGTGCACGCTGTGCGGCGCGGTGGAGTGGCGCGAGCGCTGAGCCGCCGGCCCGGTCGGCGGCCGACCCCGGGCACGAAGAAGCCCTCGGCCGCGCAGGGGGCAGGCGACCGAGGGCGTTGCCCACTCTAGCCAGGTCCGGCCGCCGGGGCCAACCGGCTCACCCGATCGGATGCCAACGATCCCGACCGGGAGGTCAGTCCGTGCTCGCCGAGAAGCTCTTGCCCGGCCAGGAGGCCCACTCCTCGAAGTGCTCGACCCGCCCGTCGCCCGCGAACCGCAGCACCCACAGGTCCCGGTACTCCTGCGGCTCGTCGCCGCCGTACCGCACCTCCGCCCGGACGACGGCGTCCGCGCCCTCGACGGCGACCACCTGGGCGTCCATCGTGAACGGCGTCGGGTCCGGCCAGAACTCCTGCACCGCGGCCAGCCCCTCGAGCGCCGGCTCGTAGGGCGAGCGCAGGTACCGCACGTCGTCCGTGAACAGCGTGCCGAGCGACCCGGCGTCGTCCTCCCGCCACGCCCGCTCGTAGGCGGCGACCCAGCCCATGACGTCCGCGCGCTCCATGCGTCCCCCTCGTGGTCGGTGCGGCCCGACCATCGTGCGCCGCGGCGCGGGCCGGCGTCGAGTGGGCGCCGTGCCCGGGGTCAGGAGGCGGGGCCGGTCTCCTCCAGCAGCCGCAGCGCGGCCGTGACCCGGGGGTTGCGGGACGGGTCGGCGTCGATGCCGAGCGTCGCGTAGATGCCGTTGATGTGGTTCTGGACCGACTTCTCGGTGATCCGCAGCGTCTCGCCGATGCCCGCGTTCGACAGCCCCTGCGCCAGCAGGCGCAGCACGGCGTACTGCCGGTCGGTGAGCCGCGAGACGGCCGACCCGGCGCGCGGCGCGACCCGGTCGAGCAGCGCGGGGTCGAGCGTCGTGCGGCCCTCCGCCGCGGCCCGGACGGCCGTGACCAGCGTGGCCGCGTCGGTCGACGAGGTCTTCGACAGGTACGACCAGCCGGCCGCGACGTCCGGGGGCAGGTCGAGGAGCAGGTCCATCGCGTCGTGCGCGGACAGCAGCAGGATGCCGAGGTCGGGCTGGTGCCGGCGCAGCGTCACGCCGAGCGCGATGCCGTTGCCGTCGGGGAGGTCGATGTCGAGCACGGCGACGTCGGCGGCCCCGGGCCGCAGCGCGGCGGCGCCCTCCTTGACGGTCCCCACGGAGGCGACGACGCGCATGTCATCAGCGGCCCCCAGGGTGAGCTCGAGCATGGACCGGAACAGGGGCTGGTCCTCGACGACCACCACGCGGGTCGTCCGGGCTGCGGAATCGGACATCGCGGACAGTATGGTGGCCCGGCCCGCCGAGCGGGCGACGGCACGCGGACGGCCCGCGCCCGGACCACCCGCGGGGAGGACCGCAGCGATGCCCACGCCCCTGACCCTGGACGCCGCGGCGGTCCGGGCCGACCGCCGCACGCTGCTGCTGGCGGCGGGCACGATCATGACGGTGTTCGCGGTCGGGGCGGCCGCGCAGACCGCCTGGGTGTACGGCAACCAGGGCGGGATGGTGCCGGTCGGCACCCGCATCCTCGCCAACCTCACCGCCGTCGCCTCGATGCTCGTGATCCTCGCGGTGACCGGGGTGTCCCTGCCCCAGCGGGGCAGGCTCGCCGTCGTGGTCGGCGTGCTCAGCGCGGGCGTCACGGCGTCCGGCGTCCGGTTCGCGTTCCAGCTGCTGCTCCAGGTCTACGAGGACCCCTCGCGGCAGGTCATCAGCGCGGAGCTGGCCAGCGGGGCCGTGGTCGCGTGGATCGCGGCCACCATGGGCCTGGCCGCGATGCTGTCCCAGCGCAAGCTGCGCACCGAGGTCGCCGAGCGCGCGCAGGCGCGGCTGCAGATCGAGCTGGCGCTCGCCGCGCTGCAGCACGAGGAGGTGCGGGTCCGGCGCGAGGTCGCCGAGGGCCTGCACGGGAGCATGCAGCAGCGGCTGGTCCTCGTCGTCGCGCGGCTGGACGCGTTGCTCGCGGAGCTCGGGGAGGCGGGCGACCGGCGCGCCGTCACCGCCGAGGACGTCGCGCTGCTGCGCGAGGTGCGCGAGCAGATCGAGACCGTGCGCGAGGCCGACGTCCGCACCACGAGCCGGATGCTCTACCCCGAGCAGCTCGAGGTCGGGATGGTCCCCGCGATCCGCGCGCTGCTCGGGCGCATCCCGCGCAGCGTGAACACCCGGCTGGGCGTCTCGGACGAGGTGCGGGTGGTCGACGACCCCGCGGACCCGCGGCTGACCCGCAGCGAGCGGCTGCTCGCCGTCCGCGTGGTCGAGGAGGCGATCAGCAACGCGCTGCGGCACGGCCAGGCGGAGGTCGTCGACGTGCGCGTCTCGCTGGTCGGCGGCGCGCTGGAGCTCCGGGTCTCCGACGACGGCCGCGGCTTCGGAGACGACGCGGGCACGCCGTCCGGGACCGCCCGGCTGGCGGACCGCCTGCGACTGGTCGGCGGCGACCTCCGCGTCACCTCCGTGCCCGGCGACGGCACCCAGGTGGTCGCTCTCCTTCCGGTGGAATCGATCCGGGACGCGGCGCGCTGACCTGCGGGGTTCTGTTTTTCACCCATCCGGTATGTCTGATTCGTCCTGCTAAATGTTGCAAGGTCGGTGTTGACGTGCAGTCACGGGGGTGCTGCCACCCAGGAAGCGCGTTCCGGGGGGTGGTGCGGCGGCCCTAGGGTGCGCGAGCCGCGACCGCCGGGACCCCCTGCTCCGACGACGCGGACCAGCGCCCCCGCCCCCCGGCTCCGCGGGCCGCGCCGGACCCCCCCGAGCCGCGCCCGTCCAGGAGTGCCATGTCCGTGACCACCGCCCCCGCCCCCGCCCCCGCGCCCGCCGCCGCCCCGCGCCGGAACGTGCGCCGCAAGGTCGTCGCCCTCACCGTCGCCGGGCTCGGCATCGCGGGCCTGGGCCTCGCGTCCGCCGCGCAGCTCAACCTCACCGCCGGCGCGCTCGGCGCGGGCACCACCGTCGTGGCGTCCTGCGACTCCAACGGCGTGGCCGTCGCGTTCACCAACGCGTTCACCACCTCGGTCAAGGGCTACACGGTCAGCCAGGTCACCCTGAACGACGTCGCCGCGGGCTGCCAGGGCCAGACCATCGGGATCGACCTGCTGAACACGGACCCGACCGACGGCTCCACCGGCGCCTCGGTCAGCCACCTCACCGGCACCGTCCCCCAGGGCGGCGGCAGCGTCACCCTCTCCGTCACCGGCGCGGTGAAGGCGGCCGACGTCAAGGGCGTCGCCGTCGTCATCGCCGGCTGACCCGGGCGCACCATCCGCGCCCGCCGTGCCGCGGCCGCCGGCGCGGGCAGCACGTCTGCCCCGCGCCGGCGCCTCGGCGTGCCCGGGCGCGGGCGCGTCCCCGGGCTGCGGCGGGACGCCGGGTCGTCGGGTGCCGAGCGCGCCCCGCTGACCCGGCGCGAGCGCGCCCGGGGCGTGCTCGGCTGGGCCGTCACGGCGGCGCTCGTCGGGGTCCTGGTCTGGTTCGGCTGGCCCAGCACCCTGGGGGGCTGCACGACCCTGACCATCGTGTCCGGCCACTCGATGGAGCCCACCTACTACACGGGCGACCTCGTGGTCTCGCGCTGCGGCACCCCGGGCGCCGGCGACGTCGTGGTCTACACCCCGCCCGGGCTCGAGCGCGGCCGGATCATCCACCGGGTGGTCGGCGGGGACGCCGACGGCGGCTGGGTGATCCAGGGCGACAACAACGACTTCCTCGACCCGTGGCGGCCGCACGCCGGGGACGTGCTCGGCATCGCCCGGCTGCACGTCCCGGGTCTCGGCCGGGTGGCGTCGATCCTGCTGGACCCGTGGGCGTGGGCGTCGCTGCTCGTCGTCGCCGCGGGGGTGCTGCTGTGGCCCGCGCGCCCGGAGCCGGGCGGGGGCGGGGGCGAGGCGGGGTCGGCCGGTGCCGCGTCCGCGGACCCTGGGGTCGCCGGTGCTGCGTCCGCCGGTGCTGCGTCGGCCGATGCCGCGCCCGTCGGCGCCCGGCCCGCCGACGCCCGGCCCGTCGCCGACGCACGCACCACCGCGGGTGCGGCCCCGTGAGCCCCGCCCGGCGCGCCGCGGCCCCCGCCGCCCTGCTCGTGGCGGTCGTCGCCGTGCTGGCCGCCCTCGCGCTCGCCCCGGCCAGCGCCGCCCGGCTCGCCGTGCGCGGCCCCTCCGTCACGACCGCCAGCGCCGCCCCGTGCGCGGCCACGGCCCTGGGCGCCGCCGCGGGCACCGCGACCGCGTCCGGCACCGCCACCCAGGTGGTGCTCTCCGGCGTCCCCGCGCCGTGCCGCGGCCAGGTGGCCACGCTGCGGCTCTACGCCGCCGACGGCACGGCCCTCGCCACCGCCGACACCTCCGCGACGCTCGCCGCGTCCGCCAGCACCGCCGTCACCGTCCCCTCCTACGCCGCCACCCGGGTGGCCGGCGTGGCGGTGACCGTGGGCACCTGGTCGCTGCCGGTGACCTGGACGGCGCCCGCCGGCACCGCGAGCGGCCCGGTGACGCCGGGCTCCGGCACGACGTTCGGCACCCTCACCTGGTCCCAGCTCGCGTCGTCCGGCACCCAGGCCTGCGTCACCGTCGACGTCTCCGGTGCGTCGGGGACCTCCTGGCGGATCGACCTGCACCTGCAGCAGCGGCCGTTCAACGGCGTGGCGTCGGGGTCCGGGTTCTCGGTCAGCCCGTGGTGGGCCGGCGTGCTGGACCCGTCGCCCGTCGACGGCGTGGTCTCGGTCGGTGCCCGGCCGGGGCAGGCGTCGTTCGCGACCGCGGCGGCCACCGTGACGATCTGCCACTACGGCCTGCCCGCGCCCGTCCACGACCCGGCGCTGACGTACACGCAGACCGCCGGCACCGTCACCGGCACGGGCGCCTGGGCGTGCCAGAGCACCACCGTCCGGGTCGCCGGGACGCCGCAGTTCTACGCCGGCTGGCGCGCGGACGTGGACGTGGCGCCGCTGGTCGCGTGGTTCGCCGCCCGCGGCCTGCGCGCCGACCTCACGACGCTGACCCCGCAGGGCAACTACACGGTCGCCGCGCAGGGCGGCACCACGTACCGGGTCACCCCGACGGCCTGGGACACCTGGGGCGTCCGCGACGACACCCCGCGCACGTTCGACCTCTGCGCCCGCACCTGACGCCCCGCCGGCCCCGCCGCCCCTTCGCCGACCGCCCGCCCGCCGATCTGCGCCCGCCTGCCCACGCGCGCCCGCCGGCCCACGCGCGCCCGCCAGCCCACGCGCGCCCGCCTGCCCACGCGCGCCGCCGACCGCGAGGGGGTCGCCGACACGTCGAGCGAGCATCCCCCTGGCGGGCGGGTGAGCGGGGTGCGCCGCGTTCGCCCGTCCGGGTGGAGCGCCGCTCCGGATGCTCAACCGGGCGCCCCGCCCGACGATGGGCCCGCCACAGGTCGACGGATCGACCGGGGCACGTCCACGGAGGGGGCGCCGATGGCGCACGAGCACGTCCGGGCCCGCCGCGCGGCGGGGGTCACGCTGGCGTGGCTGGGCTGCGCCGGCCTCGCCGTCT
>Ga0164309_10001552_pt1 | contig 11160 bp, 10 predicted proteins | sample Whisoiple_247_MG_FD_109984 | JGI IMG/M metagenome (GOLD analysis project Ga0164309, IMG submission 109984) | Soil microbial communities amended with fresh organic matter from upstate New York, USA - Whitman soil sample_247_MG | ecosystem: Environmental > Terrestrial > Soil > Unclassified >... | reverse complement strand
TCCTTCAGCGTGCCGAGGCACTCGCGGATCTTGTCGCGATCGCTGGCGAGATCAGCGGGCTTATTGGTGATGCCGGCCTTCTCGAAGCTGTACTTGAACGAATAAACGATGTCGTAGGAGCGCGGGCCGCTATAGGGCGGCAGCGAGCCGTTCATCTTGGCCTTGATCTTCTTGACGAAGGCCTGCACCTCCGGGCGCGGGTCGTCGAGCCAGGCGGCGGTCGACATGTAGGTTCCTTCCGCAGCCTTGCCGGCGATTTCGATGTAGCCCGGTGCGCCGGCGCAGGCGCCGCCAATGATCGGAACCTTGAGGTCCTGCTTCTGCATCTCCTTGGCGATCGCTGCGGCGTTCTGATAGCAGGCGCCAAGCGCGATGCCTTCTGCGCCGAGGGACTTTGCCTTCGTCACTTGCGCCGAGTAGTCGGTGTCCTTGGTGCGGTAGGTCAGGCTATCGAGGATTTCGACATTGTTATCCTTCAGCAGCTTGGGCAACACCGCCGCGCCTTCGCCTTTGGAGACCGCATCCTCGGCGTCGTAGATGATGACGACCTTCTTGATCTTGTATTCGTCGAGCCATGCCTTGACGACGGGCTTGAGCTGCTTGTCGCTGGTGAGCGTGTTGCGGAACGCCCACTTGCTCATCGCGGATAGGCCGGGCTTGGCCGAGCAATAGGAATCGATCGGCGTCTTGAACCGTTCGTCGAGCTGCGGCGCGATCGTTTCGAACGGCCCGCTGAAGCAGGGTCCGACGACAGCCAGCACCTTGTCACGATCGACGAGGCGGCTCATCTGCTGGAGCGCTTCGGATTCGAGCGTCTGGTCGTCGTAGCAGATCATCTCGATTGGCAGGCCGCCGATGCCACCCTTGGCATTGATTTCCTCGACCGCGATGTCGATCGCGGGCTTGGCGCCCTGGCCCCACTCGGCGCCCTTGCCGGTGAGCGGTACCAGGCAGCCGATCTTGACGGTTCGGCCTTCCAGTTTCGCGGCCTGCGCGCTTGGCAGGCCGGTGAGCAACGCGGCGGCGACGCATGCAGCCACGAGGATGATCCTCGATTTCATTGGCATGTCCCTCCAACTGTTATGAATTGACTTCCCATTTGGCTTTGGCGTTACGCTTTCCCACATGATCCTACTCCCCCTTTTGCTTCCTTGACACTTCGACCTTTCACGCCGCGCTCTGCCCGAGATACGTGCGCTGCACCTCGGGCATGTTGAGCAATTCCTCTCCCGTTCCGCTGTAGACGATGCGTCCGCGCTCGAGCACATAGCCGCGGTCGGCAACGCGCAGTGCCTGGCGCGCGTTCTGCTCGACCAGGAGAATGGTCTTGCCCTCGTTCTTGAGTTCGCGCAGCGTGAGAAAAATCTGGCTGACGATCTTGGGCGCAAGACCGAGCGAAGGCTCGTCGAACAGCAGGAGCCGTGGGCGCGCGACAAGCGCGCGGCCGATCGCCAGCATCTGCTGCTCGCCGCCGCTGAGCGTGCCGGCGATCTGCAAACGCCGTTCCGACAGCACAGGAAAGCGCGCGAGGGCCGCCTCGATGTCCTGCGCAATCTCGGAATCGTTGCGCACATAGGCGCCCATGCGCAGGTTATCGATCACAGTCATGCGCTTGAGGATGGCGCGGCCCTCCGGCACGTGGCTGATGCCCAGCCCGACAATTTTGTGCGGCGGGCGGCGCATGATGCTTTTGCCCTCGAAGGTGATGCTGCCGGCGCCGGGGCGCAGCAGGCCGGAGATGGTCTTGAGCAGTGTAGTCTTGCCGGCGCCGTTCGCGCCGATCAGCGTGACGATCTGGCCCTGCGCGATGTCGAGGGCGATGTCGTGCAACACCTCGATCTTGCCGTAGCCCGAGCGCAGTCCCTTGATGACCAGCATGCTCATAGCTGCACGTCCTCGCCGAGATAGGCCTCGATCACCGCCGGATTGCGCTGGATTTCCTTCGGATTGCCCTCGGCGATTTTGTTGCCGAAATTGAGCACGGTAACGCGGTCGGAAATCTCCATCACCAGTCGCATGTCGTGCTCGACCAGGATGATGGTCACGCCGCGGTCGCGGACGCGCGTGATTAATTCGTCGAGCTCTTCGGTCTCGTGCGGGTTCATGCCGGCAGCCGGCTCGTCGAGTAGCAGCAGGCGCGGCTGCGTCGCGAGCGCGCGCGCCATTTCGAGCCGGCGCTGGTCGCCATAGGGGAGGTCCGATGCCTTGGCGTCGCGCTTGTCGGCAAGCCCGAAGAACTCCAGCAGCGTGAGCGCGGATGTGCGCATGGCGCGCTCCTGGCTTGCTTCGACGAAGGGAAACTGGAGCGCGGCGGCGCGGACTGACTGCCACATGGAGGAAAACAGACGGCAATGCTCGCCGATCATCACAGTTTCGAGCACGGTCAAATGCGGAAACAGCCGGATGTTCTGGAAGGTGCGAGCAATGCCCTTGAGCGTTCGCTTGGATGCACGCGTGTCGTGCATCGGCACGCCCTCGAACTGGATTTCGCCGGAGTCGGCCGGCAGCACGCCGGTGACCAGATTGAAGAACGTGGTCTTGCCGGCGCCGTTGGGTCCGATCAGGGCGTGGATGTCGCCGGTCGCCACCTCGAACTGCAGCTCGTTGAGCGCGTAGAAGCCGCCGAAGCGCTTGGTCAGCCCCTCGATCGCCAGGCAAGTGGCGCCGGGTGTGCGTTCAAGCATGCTGGGCCCTCCAGCGCTTGAGCGACAGCCGCGGCAGTGAATCGCGTGTAATCAGCCCGTCAGGCCGTACAATCATCATCACGATCAGGATGAGACCGTAGGCGATCAGCCGCTTGGCGTTCTCGAAATCGAGGAACGCGTACAGAAAATCATAGGTCTTGTTCATCGGGTAGAAATCGGTCCACGCCACCGGCACCAGCTGCAGCCATTCGCGCAGCGTACGCAGGAAATGCGGCAACAACGACAGCGCGACCGCGCCCACCACCGGGCCCCAATAAGTGCTGCCACCCCCGACCACGACGAAAGTAAGGATTTCGACCGACATCATCACGTTGAAGGTGGTCGAGTCGACGTAAGTCGCCTGGTGCGCGTAGAGCGCGCCCGCGACCCCTGCGATGCCGGCGCCGACGCCGAAGGCAAACAGTTTGATGCGCACCACGTCGATGCCCATGACCTCGGCCGCGGTCTCGTCCTGGTGGATCGAATCCATCGCGCGGCCGAGCGAGGAGCGCTCAAGCCGGCCAAAAAAGAAGATTAGCAGCACGACCACGGCGGCGACCCATTCCAGCGTGCGCCGGTTGAATGGGATGTTGCGGTAGCCCTGCGCGCCGCCGACATAGTCCCAGCTCAACACGATGACCTGGATGATCTCCGAAAAGCCGAGCGTGAGCAGCAAGAGATAGATGCCCTTAATGCGCAACGCCGGAAAACCGATCACGACGCCGACGACGCCGGCGATGAGCCCTGCCAGCGGCACCGAAATGATGAAGGGCAGGCCAAATTTCTGACTCAACACCGCCGAGGCATAGGCGCCCACAGCCATGAACCCGGCTTGTCCGATAGAGACCTGCCCGGTCTTGAACGGGGCAAAGAAGCTATAGGCGGCAACGATGTTGATGCCCATGAAGATCAAGATCGACTGCGTGTAGTTGTCCATCAAACCGCTGAACATGGCGGCTACCTTTGCTCTGCGGTACGCGTGCCAAAGAGACCGGTCGGCCGCCAGAGAAGAATCAGGATGAGAATCAGGAACGAGAAAAAATCGCGCTCGGTGGTACCAATATAGGCGGCCGAGAGAATCTCGATCATGCCGAGCATCAGCCCTGCGATCATGGCGCCCGGCACGTTGCCGAGTCCGCCCAGCAGCATCACGATCAGTCCCTTGACTGCGGCGCCCAATCCCATAAAGGGCGAGATAGCACTGTTCTTGATGCCGTCGAGCACGCCGGCGACACCAGCGATGCCGGAGCCGATGATGAAGGTAATCAGCACCACGCGGTTGACGTCGACGCCGAGCAACGCTGCGGTTTCGTGGTTCTCGGCGGTGGCGCGGATGGCGCGCCCGGTCTTGCTGCGCTCGATGAACAGCCAGAGCAGCACCATCAGCGCCAGTGCCACGCCGAGGATGAAGATCTGCGCCTGGCTGATTGTGATCGGCCCGAAGCGATAGAGCTTCTGCGCGATGGTCTCGGGGAAGGCGAGCTGTTGGCCGCCGATCAGATAGACGGCGAGATTCTGGATGACGATGGTGAGCCCGATAGTGCTGATCAACGGCGCCAGCGGCCGGTCCTTGCGCACTGGGCGAATCGCGACGAATACAGCGATCACGCCGACTAGGCCGCAGATCACCATGGCGCCAAGCAGCGCACCGTAGATATTCGCGCCGACGTAGACCACCAAATACAGGCCGACGAAGGCGCCGATCATGAACACTTCGCCCTGCGCGAAATAAAGCAAGTTGAGCACGCCAAAAATGAGCGTGTAGCCGATCGCCACCAGCGCGTAGGACGCGCCGAGCATCAGGCCATTGATGAGTTGCTGATAAATCATCACATTATACCCTGGCGACGACGCCCCAGCGCGTGGCTATCTCGGTCTCGCGGGTTCGCGTCTTACCCATGCTTCTCCCCGTTCCTAGTGCGTCGCCGCGGCGAAGTCTTGCGTCACGCGCGAAGATGCGACTCGTGCTTTGCGCGTTGTTGCCGGCGTATTGCGACTGCGGCCAACAAAGCGCGGCACGCCGGCGGTCACCACCGCGCCGATTGCGGCGATGTCGCCATGCTTGATGGCGGCCAGTGCGGTCTTTTGTGTGCCGCCATCCGGCGCGTCGATTAGCACCAGATCGGCTGCTTTGCCTGGCGCGAGCAAGCCGCTGTCTAAGCCGTAAACTTTTGCGTTGCTGCCGGTGGCGGCACAGATGAAGCGCTCCGGCGGCAGGTCTGTCAGGCTCGACAGATGCGCGATCGTATAAAGCATGCCGAGTGGCATGATGCCGCTGCCGGTCGGTGTGTCTGTCGCGATTATGAAGCGTTCAAAGGCGCCGTTGGCGTCGGCGAGCCGGGCGCACAGCAGTGTCGTGCGCAGGTTTCCGGCGGTACAGACCTGTAAGGCGATCGTCGATTCCTTGATAACTCGCTCGAAGTCGGCATCCGGCATGGCGGTCGGTCCGCCATTGATATGAAATGAAACGTGGGGATGCATCTTGAGAAGGTGATCGCCGGTGATGGCGCCGGAGCCCGGTATCGACGATCCGCCTGTATGGCACGTAGTGATCAAACCCGCCGCCTTGGCATCGGCGACCAGCGGGACGTAATCGTATGAGCTCTTGACCGCGCCGAAACCCGCTTTCGCCAACCGCACGCCCTTTTGCACCAGCTCGCGAAAATCGGCTGCCTGCAGGCCCGGCTCAAGGATCACCGATCCGGCGATGACGCGCATGCCGCCCGGCCGGTACTCGGCAAAGCAACGCTGCGCGGCCACTGCCAGGGCCTTGACGCCCTCGACGTCGCGTGGCCGCCCCGGAACATGGACCTCGGACGCGGAGATGGCGGTCGTGGTGCCACCGTGCAAGTAGCTTTCCAGATAGCCGACAGTGCGTTGACGCGGTGTGTAGTCGCCAAACGTGATGTGGACATGCGAGTCGATGAGGCCGGGGATTGCCGTCATACTGTCGGCGTCGATCACCACATCAGCTTTGCTTACGGCGTCGGCTGACGCGTTGCCGACAGATGCAATGCGTTCGCTGTCAATAATGATCGTGTCGCCGGATGCGAACGGCTCGCGCCAGTTGCCGGTAACGATCTGACCGAGATTGGTGATAGCGACTTTCATGGGCGGGCAGTCGCGTCCTGTCAGTTCACTTTTCGGCCAAGCTCGTCCGCAAGCTGGTAGGTATCCATGAGGCCATCGACCATGCCGGTGGCGCCCTCCCAGTCGAACGTGCGGTAGCTATGACCGCTGGTGACGAAACGCGCGCCCGCGTAAAACATCTCGTACTGCGTGTGGCGCGAGCCGAATTCCGAGCCAATGGCGTCCCACGCGGCTTTGAGGAATTTGACCTTCTCCTCCGGCCCCATCTTCGCCGCACGTTGTGTCACGTCGATGATCTTCTTGATGTGCGGGTCCGCGAAGTCATGGATCGAGGACGGCAGCATGATCAGCGCGCCGCCCGAGAGATCGCGCAGGGTGTTGACGACGCGAGGGTAGAGGTCCTGAGTAAGCACCTGCGCCGAATACATGAAGTGCTTGTTGGGTACATACCATTCCCCGCGCATCGAGCCTTCCGCCTCCATACCGGCCATCATCGCGTTGACCATACTGGTCTGCGCGGCCAGATAGCCGAGCTGTTCGCGGACTGAGGGAATGTTGGTGGTGCCGATTGCCTCGGTAAGCCGGTGCGCGAGCCCAGCGAGAAATTTGATCTTCACCGACAGACGAATCTGGGATTGGTAATTCTGATAGGTATGCCCCGGCGTATCGTGAAACTGGGCGCGGCACATGTCGGCGTCACGGTAAACGAATACGCGTTCCCACGGCACTTTGACGTCCTCGAAATATATCAGCGCATCGTTCTCATCGAAGCGTGACGAGATCGGATTGTCGAAAATAGAAACGGCGGCCGCCTCGTAGGACTTGCGCGAGAGCACGCGCATTCCCTTGGCGTTCATGGGCAGCGCACAGGAGAAAGCGAGATCCTCTTCGCCGGGCTTTAACGGTTGCAGGTTGGCGACGAAAACCTCGTTGGCCATGATCGAGCTCGTCCCCAGCATCTTGGCGCCGCGGATGGTGATGCCGCCGGAATCCTCGTCGACGATGCGCGCGACCAATTCCTCCTTCTGCTCGCCCCAGTCCTTGGCGCGTTCCGCCTGTGGGTTGATGATGACATAGGTGAGGAAGTAGTCGTTGCGGCTGGCTTCCTCGAAATAATCGCGCAGCGCTTTGGCGCGTTCTGCCCCGTGCTTTTCGAAAACTTCGATCCCCATGCGCTGGCCGACCAGCGCGGAGGCAAGGTGATCGGGCGAGCGGCCCATGAATCCGTAGGAGAGGGCGGCCCACGCCTGCATGGCTTTGCGCCGCTGCACCATTTCGGCGTAATTGCGCGGCATCTGCCAAGAGCGGTTGACGCGGCGGTTCGAACCGTTCGGCACGAACGTCATCAACTCGATGTTTTCGGGCTTGGCCTGGAAGTCGTAGAGCATCGCCGCCGACTTCACGGTGTTGCGGAAGGCCGGATGCTCGGTGACATCGGTAACGAGCTTGCCGTCGATATAGACCGTGCGGCCGTCCTTGAGGGATTTGATGTGTTCTGCACCGGTCTTACATGTCGTCATGGCCAGCTCCGAAAATTATACGCGCAGTGCCGTTCTTGCCGGCGTCATGTCAGACCGTCGCCGCCCTTGATCTCGCTTGCCTTCGGCCCACCGACGCGATGGTTAGGGCGGCCACGGTTAGCAAACGCGCAGATCAGGGCGATTTCGTCTGGCAGAGGCGCGTCTGGTAGTGTGATGGTGATGCCGTCATAGTGCGAACGCACATAGAGTGCGTCCTTGTGCGCGAGCGGAATGTCGATGCTTGCGCCCGGCGCCGCTCGCTTGGTGAGCGAGGAAATCCATGCTTTGCCGCCGCCGGCTGCATCGCGCATGATATTTCCGAAAACGGTCGTCAGCATCGCAACGCCATGCTCTTGCTCGCCGTTGATTCCGATGACCGCGCCCTTGCCGTAGCTTTCGGGCTTGTGCGGGGCAAGCAGCGCCATCGCCAACTTGCTCATGTGGCGGCCGATCTCCTCGCTCGCCTTGGTGAGCGGGCTCAAGTCTTTTTCGAATTTTCCGGCGAACGGATTATCGATCACGGCAACGACCGCGACCTTGCGCAGGGGCGGGTTCACGGCTTGCCCGGCTTCGATCGTGACGTCGTCAACGAACGCAAGCGTGCGCTTGATCTGCATCGTCCGTCCTCCCCGGCACCTTTTTATTGTTGTGCCAATGATTGGTCAGTCTAGTAATGCATGTCAATAGTGGCCCCCAGTTCCAGCACTTCCCTCACTTTCGGTCAGGTTTCCTCGAGCGTAAGCGGCCGTCCGGGTTTGAGCGGGCGGCTGTCGCGGCGCGGACGATAATTTAGGCGGTAGCTCATTTCCTTGGCTTTGAGCGGCTTGCGGCAATGGTCGCAGACCACAGTAGGGTTGAAGTCCTTGCCGCAATCCTTGTGCTTCAGGATCAGAGGAACTTCACCGCGCGCGAGCCAGTCGTTGCCCCAACGGAGCATCGCGATCAGCGGGCCGTAGAGGTCCTTGCCCTTATCAGTGAGCGGATACTCGTAGCGCTCGGGCAGGTCCTGGTATTTGCGGCGCCTGAAGATTCCTTCAGCCACCAGCCGGTCGAGCCGATCCGTAAGGATGTTGGGCGCGATGCCGAGCTTGTTTTGCAGATCGTCAAAACGACGGATGCCGAAGAAGGCTTCGCGGATCACCATGAAACTCCAGCGGTCGCCGATGACCTTCAGCGTCTGGGCAACCGAGCTCGGCCGCCCGCGGTCGAGTACGCTCGGATCTGAAGGTCGGCGGTTGCGCTTGGCGTCGATGACGGGTGTGACGCCAGCGCCGGGTCCATCGCGATAGCCGACCGTCTTGACATTGACCTCTTCCCTGCACTGCGAGCAGGCCAGCATCGGCCGGCAGACTTCGCCACAGAGATTGTGGACGAGGTAGATCGGTGGCTTGGCGGTCTTCTTCAGCCATTTGTCGCCGAAGGCGAGCAGGGCCATCATTACCGGATAGAGGTCCATGCCCATCGCGGTGAGTCGGTATTCGAAGCGCTTTGGGCGCTCCGAATACTGGATGCGCCGGAGCAGGCCCTTCGTCGTGAGCATTCGCAATCGCTGCGTCAGCGTCGCGCGCGGAATTCCGAGCGCCGATTGAAACGTCTCGAAGCGGGTGGCGGCAAAATAGCTTTCGCGCAGTACAAGAAACGCCCAGCTATCGCTCAGGATCGCGACGGTGCGGCCAACCGAGCAGTTACGCTCGTGGATGACTCGCACCGGTTTCGCCCGTAGCGGACGCGCGCCGCGCTGCAACGGCGAGCGGCGCCGCAAACTCACGACCTGACTCAACCGCCACTCCGTATCGGCGCGTGGTCTACGCTTTGCGCCTCGGCTTTGCCGCGCACTTGCGCGCGCGGCTTCTTGACTTCACGGCAGCCTACATAGTCTAATTATGAAAGTCATTAGCGGCGTGAGACGTCCAGGTCTTTCGACAGTCATGAAGCCTGCAGCGTTCGACTATGTGATTGCCGACAGCATCGACATGGCTGTCGTGTCATTGGCTGATGGCGGCGGCGACGCAAAGATCATCGCTGGCGGGCAAAGCCTTGTTCCGATGCTCAATTTCCGTCTCCTGCGTCCGTCGATTCTTGTCGATATCAATCGGGTCGGCGGCCTGGCCTTCATCGAAGAAGCCGGGAAGAACATCCGCATTGGCGCGCTCACGCGCCACTTTCAGCTCGAAACCTCGCCGGTGATCGCCCGGCATCTGCCGATTCTTGCCTGCGCAATGACGCATGTGGCGCATCTCGCCATACGTAACCGAGGGACCATCGGCGGCAGCCTGGCGCATGCCGATCCGGCCGCCGAACTACCAATGATGGCGCTGCTGCTCGATGCCGAACTTCACATTGCCTCGGCTACCGGCAAGCGCACCATCGCCGCGTGCGATTTTTTCCTGGATGCGCTGACGGTCGATCTCGCCGGCGGCGATATTGTTATTGAGGTCGTAGTGCCGAGGCTGCCGCTGAAAACCGGCTGGGGCTTCGAGGAAGTCGCCCGCAGAAGTGGCGATTTCGCGCTCGCGGCCGCGGCGGTGACCTTGACGGTCTCTGCTGGCGTTATTGCCCAAGCCCGCATCGCATTGACCGGCGTCGGTCCCACCGCCTTGCGTATTGCCGCAGCAGAAGCTCTGTTGGTCGGCCACGTGCTCGACGCGGGTCTGACAGCTCGCGTGATCGATGCCGTTCGTGCCGCTATCGAGCCGAATACCGATCTGCATGCTTCTTCGGATTATCGGCGCCACCTTGCCGGCGTGTTGGCGGGCCGGGCGGTCGCCGCCGCGTGGCGCCGCGCAAACGCGAGTGACGCATGAGCAAGACGCGCAAGATAACTGTGACCGTCAATGGCGCCGTCTGCCGGCGCGACGTGGAGCCGCGGCTGCTGCTCGCGGATTTTCTGCGCGGCGAACTCGGCCTCACCGGCACGCACGTCGGCTGCGAGCACGGCGTCTGTGGCGCCTGCACAGTGATAGTCGAGGGCGACAGCATACGTTCCTGTCTCATGTTCGCGGTACAAACCGATGGTTGCCGGGTGGAGACCGTGGAAGGGCTCGCGGCGCCGGGGAAAATGAACGCGTTGCAGGCGGCTTTCCATGAGCATCACGCGCTGCAATGCGGCTTCTGTACGCCCGGCATATTGATGACCGCGACCGACATGCTGAAGAAATATCCCCTCGAAAACGACGACGCCATCCGCGAAGGTCTATCGGGCAATTTGTGCCGCTGTACCGGCTACGAACACATCGTCGCCGCGATACGCGCAGTCAAGGCGAAGGCTGCGGCAAAAACATGAATATGACGATGCACTTTTTGTCCGGCGGGCGCGTACGTATGCGCAAGGCGATTTATGATCCGTCCGCCGCCCGCGAAGAAACCGTCGAGTTGCCGGTGGCGTGCGTGCTGCTGCGCCACGCCCAGGGTAATGTGCTGTTCGACACCGGTTGCCATCCTTCGGTTGCTGAGAATCCAGAGGCACGGTGGGGGAGCCTGGCGCGGCTGATGACGCCGGTGATGCCGCAAGGCGAACACGTACTGAACAGCCTCAAGGCAGTCGGCGTGACGCAAGAGGACATCGATGTCGTGATCTGTTCGCATCTGCATCCCGACCATTGCGGTTGCAACGCCTTCTTCAAGCGCGCGACCTTCGTCATCCATGAAAAGGAGGTTGCGGCCGCGCGCGCCCCCGAGGCCGAGAAATCCGGCTATCTCGCGCAAGAATGGGACCTGCCGGTGAAGATTGATCGCATTGGCGGTGAACTCGACTTGTTCGGCGACAACCGCATCGTGCTTGTTCCGTTGCCGGGCCACACGCCCGGCACCACTGGCGCGTTAGTTGTGCTCGAGAAAAGTGGCGTATTTTTTCTGGCGTCTGACAC
>Ga0164309_10001551_pt1 | contig 11161 bp, 10 predicted proteins | sample Whisoiple_247_MG_FD_109984 | JGI IMG/M metagenome (GOLD analysis project Ga0164309, IMG submission 109984) | Soil microbial communities amended with fresh organic matter from upstate New York, USA - Whitman soil sample_247_MG | ecosystem: Environmental > Terrestrial > Soil > Unclassified >... | reverse complement strand
GGGCTCCTCGCGGCAGCTGCTCGTGCACCACGTGCGGGACGCGGACGACCCGACGCAGCACGAGGTGCAGGTCCGGCGGCTGGTGTGGACCGCCGGCGGCTGGCCGCTGGTGTCGCCCCAGCCGTGGGCCGGTCCCGACCGGGAGCAGGACGACGAGGCGGCGTGGCCCGCGGCCGTCGCGGAGCTCGCGGGCACCTGGGAGCTCGTGACGTTCGCGCGCGGGGACGCGTTCACCGCCTCGGCGTCGCGGGTCGTGGGGGCCGAGGGGCCGCCCGGGGCCGTGGCGCTGGGACGGGGACGGTTCGCGTGGGACGGGGCGGTCGGCGGGGGTGGTCGGCCCGTGGAGGCCGTGGCGTTCCCCGCCTGGGACGGGGTGCGCGGGCGGGCGACGCTCGCGTGCGCCGCGCTCGACACCGGGACCGGGGTGGTGACCGTGGGGACGCTGGTGGAGCCGGCGGGGCCGGCGGGCGGCGGTCCGGCCGGCGGCGGCCCGGCGGGCGCGGCGACGGCGGCCGTGGAGCCCGCCCCGTGAGCGCCGTGCCGGAGGCCCGGCGGCGGGTCCTGGTGCACGAGGGCGGCGAGGACGTCGGCGGCTGGGCCGGGGCGGTGATGCGCTGGCTGCGCGTCGCGGCCCGGCTGGTCGCGGTGAACCTGCTGGTCGTGGCGGGCACGCTGCTCGGCGGCGTCGTCCTGGGCGTGCTGCCCGCGCTCGCCACGGCGGCGACGGTGCTGGGGGCCGTCGCCGCGGGCGAGCCGCCCGAGTCGGTGTGGCGGGCGTTCTGGACGGCGTACCGGGCCGGGTTCCGGCGCGCGAACCGGCTGGGCTGGCCGCTGCTGCTGGTGGGCGCGGTGCTCGTCGCGGACGCGCTGGCGCTGCCGGTGCTCGCCTCGGCCACGGGGTCGACCGGGCCGGCGGCGGTGGCCGCCGCGGGGCTGCTGGGGCTCGGCGCCGGGCTCCTGGTGGTCGGCGCGTGGTTCCTCGCGGTGCTCCGGCGCTACGACGAGCCGTTCGGCCGCACCTGGCGGTTCCTCCTGCTGGCGCCGGCGGCGTCCCCCGGCACCGCGCTCGCGGTGCTGGTGACGCTGGGCGCGCTGGCGTTCGCGGGCTGGCACCTCACGTTCCTCGTCCCGCTCGCCGGCGTCTCGGCGGCGGTGCTCCTGTCGGGCGTCCTGGTCGACCGCCGCCTGGACGCGATCGACGCCACGGCGCGCTGACCCCGGGTCCTCCCCCTCGGGTGGAGCGTCCTGCCCGACACACCCGGGGTGTGTCGGGCAGGACGCTCCACCCGTTTCCAGCTGAGGACCGGACGGGTCGGGGCAGGGGGCCGAGGGCGGGACGGCGTCGACGGGCGGCGCGGGGCCGCGTCGGCGAGCATGGGGCGTGGCCTCCGACCTGCACGCGAGCACCCCCGGGAGCGCGACCGGGAGCACCCCCGCCGCGCCCGCGGCACGGCCGACCCGCGGGCGCTGGCTGGTGGCCACGACCGAGTACGCGGGGCTCACCCCGTACACCGGCGGCATCGGGCGGCACTACGCCTCGCTGCTGCCCGCGCTCGTCCGGCAGGGCGCGGCCGTCGACCTGCTGGTGCTCGCGGACGGCCCCCTGCTCCCCGACCCCGACCTCGGCGGCGTCCGGCTGGTCGGCCACGTCCGGCCGCCGCGCGCCCGGGTCCCCGCGCTGCTCGCCCGCGCCGCCGCCGTGCGCCGCGTCGTCCGGGCCGGCCGCTACGACCGGGTGTTCCTGCCGGAGTGGGCCGCGCTCGGGGTCGGGCTGCCGGCCGGGGCGCCGCTGCTGACCAACCTCGCGACCAGCACCCGGCTGGCGAACGAGGTCGCCGGCTTCACGCCGCGCTCGTTCGGGCCGCGGGGCGGCGCGGTGGTCGCCGTGCAGAGCCGGCTCGAGGACCGCCAGGTGCGGCGCTCGGCGGGGCTGGTGGCGATCTCCCGCGCGATGCAGCGGTGGACCGAGGGCGCGTTCACCGGGCTGCCGCCCGCGCGGGTGGTGCGCAACTGCATCGACGTGGCGCACGTGCGCCGGGCGGCGGGGTCCGCGGACCTGCCCGCGGGCTGGCCCGTGGACGGGGCTCCGGTCGTGCTCTTCCTGGGCCGGCTCGAGCGCCGCAAGGGCGTCACGGACGCGTTCGCGGCGTTCGCCGAGGTCGCCCGGCGGCACCCGACGGCGCGGCTGGTGCTGGCGGGCGCGAGCGGGGACCGGCGGTTCGAGCCCGACCGTCCCGCCCTGCTCTCGATGCTGCCGCCCGGGGCCCGGGACCGGGTGACCTGGCTCGGGCACGTCGACGACGACACGCTCTACCGGGCGGTCCGCGAGGCCGCGGTGACGCTGTGCCCCTCGCGGTGGGAGGGGTTCGGCAACGCCGCCCTCGAGGCCAAGGCGATCGGCGGGGCGGTCGTCGTCACGACCGGCAGCGGCTACGACGACTTCTGCACCGACGGCGAGGACAGCCTCATGGTGCCGCCCGCCGACCCCGCCGCGCTGGCGGCCGCGGTGCTCCGCCTGCTCGACGACCCGGTGCTGGCCGCGACCCTCGGCGCCCGGGCGGCGGCGGGCGCGGAGCACTGGACCGCGGACCCGGTGGCGGCCGACCTCCTGGACGCGGCGGACGCCCTCCTGGGCGCCGCTCGCGCCTGACCCGCCAGGCCGCGAGTGCACATCCGACACGTCGAGTGCCTACCCAACGGATAGGCACTCGACGTGTCGGGTAGGCACTCGCGGGCAGACGGGCTCGCCGCCGCGCGTCAGGCGCGGCGCCAGGTCGTGCCGTCCCAGCGGACCGCGCCCGCCTCCGCGAACGCGCGCAGCCAGCCCTCCATCGGCCAGCGGCCCCAGCGGCGGGCGAACCGCGCGCCGTTGCGGAGCACGTCGTCCAGGTGCTGCCACGGCGGGCTGCTCGTCGGGTGGTGCTGGTGGTAGGCGTGCGCCCCGCCGACCCAGGCCAGCGGCACGCCCGCCGCCCGCAGCGCGTACCCGAAGTCCGTGTCCTCGCCGCCGTAGCCCTCGTACCCCTCGTCGAACCGGGGGCCGTCCGCCCAGCGCCGCGCGGTGAGGGCGAACGACAGCGACCAGAACAGGTCGTACTCGCCGTCCCCGGCCAGGACGACCTCGCCGTCCGCGGGGGCCGGCCGCGCCGGGTGCGGGCGGGTCGCGGCCGCGAGCGCCGCCGGGTCGTCGACGACCGCTCCGGCCGGCAGGTAGGTGACCGGCCCGCAGAGCACCGCGTCCGGGTGCGCGGCCGCCGCGGCCGCGTACTGGTCGAGCAGGTCGGCCCCCGGCACGCAGTCCGCGTCGAGCAGCACCAGGAGGTCGGCCCCGAGCGCCACCGCCCGGTCGGCGCCCGCGTTCCGCGCCGCCGCCAGCCGCAGGCCGTCGGGGCCGGGCGGCACCCGGAGCACCGCATCGGCGTCGAGCGGGGGCGGCTCGTCGGCGCCGACCCACACGACCACCGCGAGCACCGCCGGGTCCCGCCGGACCGCCGCGAGCTGCCGGCGCAGGTGGTCGACCCGCGGCGCCGAGCACAGCGTCACGACGGCGCGCCGGCCCGCCGGACCCCGCGCCGCGCTCGCCGGCACGCCGGGCACACCGGACGGCGACGTCACCACGTGCCGTGCCCGCGCGCCACGTCCGCGATCGCCTCCGCAGCCCGCGCCGCGGCGCCCGCCGTCGCCCACACCGACCAGTCGGGCGCCAGCGCCTCGGCCCGCTCGAGCACCTCGGGCCAGCGCGCCGGCTCCGGCCACGTCGGCTCGACGACGGCGAGCCCGGCGCGGTCGAGCGCCCGGGCGGTCACGGCCTGCTCGTCGAACGGCCGGTCCTGCGGCACCACCACGGCCCGGGCCCCGGCGACCGCCAGGTCCGCGACCGAGTTCTGCCCGGCGAACGACACCACGGTCCCCGCGGCCGCCAGCTCGCGCCACGGGTCGTCGGACCACGTCCCGCCCGCGCCGAGCGCCGTCCACCGGTGCCTCGGCGTCACGCGCGCGGCGGCGGCGACGTGCTCGGCGGTCACCCCGGAGCCGCCCCGCCCGCCCAGCACCAGCACGCCCGCGCGCTCGCCGGCGGGCACCTCGCGCCCGTCGAACCGGCTGATCCCGCCGGTGAACACGACCCGGTCGCGCACGGCGTCCAGGTGCGGGGCGGGGACGACGTCCCCCGGCCACGGCGCGAGCACCCGGGCGGCGGCGCGCAGGCCGAGCGCGTGCGGCTCGTCGTCCCGCACCCCCGGCTGCGCGACGAGCACCGGCGGGACGCCGAGCAGCCGCGCGAGCACGGTGACCTCGACCGACACGTCGACGACCACCGCCGCGGCGCCCCGCGCGTCGAGCTCGCGGGCGATCCGCGCGAGCCGCCCGCGGTGGCCCGGGTGCAGCAGCGGCGCCCAGTGCAGCAGCCCGCCCGCGGCGGGGTCGGCGTCAGACGGGCTGCGCCCGGTGCCGGGGTCGGGCTCGTCGTCGCGGTCCAGGTGCACCCAGTCGACGTGCGCGGGCAGCCCGGCGGGCTCCGGCAGCGTGCTCAGCGCCACCACGTCCGCGTCGAGGTGCGGCGCGACGGCGCGCAGCCGGCCGAGGTGCCCCGACCCGTGGTGGTGCACGTACCAGGCGACGGTCGGCCGGGTCACGCGATCAGCTCCGCGGCGGCGCTGCTCTGGGCCACCAGCGCGCGGAACACGCGCTCCAGGGCGTCGACGCGGGCGTCCAGCCCGTAGTGCCGACGGGCCGAGGCGCGCACCGCGACGCGGAAGCCCGGCTCGGAGGCCGCCCGGGTGGCGAGCCGGTCCGCGGCGGCCGCGAGGGCGGCCACGTCGCCGCGGGGCACGGCCGACATGCCGGTGGCGGTGCGCGCGATCTCCCGGATGCCGCCGGCCCCGAACGCCGCGACCGGCGTGCCGCACATCAGCGCCTCCGGGCCGACGAGGCCGAACGGCTCCTCCCAGGCCGGGGTCCCGAGGGCGCACGCGCTCCGGCCGATGAGCCGCGCGAGGGCGGGCTGGTCGAGGAGTCCGACGTACCGGACGCCGTCGCCGACGTGCGGCAGGACGTGCCGCTCGGCGTACTCGCGGTCGCCGATCCGGCCCGCGATGGTGAGCTCCCGGCCCAGCAGGCGGGCCGCCTCGATCGCGAGGTGCGGCGCCTTCTCCGGGACGAGCCGGCCGGACCACACCAGGCCGTCCCCGCCCGGCCCGGCGGGCCAGCCGGCGGCGTCGATCCCGTTCGGCAGCACGGTGGCGTCGACGACCGGGGCCCACTCCCGCCGGGTGTGCGCGCTGACGGCGAGGAACCGGGTGCCGCGGGCGTGCGCGGCGGCGTCCACCAGCTCCGGCTCGAGCGGCGTGTGCAGCGTCGAGACCATCGGCACCCCGAGGTCCGCCGCCCGGCGCAGCGGCAGCCCGTGCAGGCAGTGGTTCGAGATCACGTCGTACCGCGCCGGGTCCCGGGCGATCACGTCGAGCGCCCGGTCCAGCGCGGGCACGGACCGCTCGAGGTAGGCGTCCGGGTAGTGCGAGTCGGTGGCGCGCGCGCCCGCGGGCCAGTCGAGGGTCGGCAGCGCGAACTCGGCCGGCCCCCCGTCGAGGAAGTCGGAGCCCCGCACGGCGATGAGCGACACCTCGTGGCCGCGCGCGCGGAGCGTGCGCACCTCGTTCCACACGGCGGACTCCAGCCCGCCGGCGTGCGGCTGCCGGATCGGGAAGCGGAGCGGCGCGACGACCACCACGCGCAGCGGCGACCCGGTCACCGGGACACCCCGGCGAGCAGGCGGCGGTAGAGCGCGGCGTGCTGCTCGGCGGCGGCGCGATCCGCCGCCAGCCGTCGCTCGCGGCGGTCGCGGACCAGCGCGGCGCGCTCCACGGTCCCGGGACGCGTCGCCGCGGCGGCGCCGAGGAGCGCGCGGAGCGCGGCCGCCAGCCCGGGGGCGTCCCCGACCGGCCCCGACGTCGCGACCGAGCCGTCGGGGTGCTGCTCGGCGTAGTGGCCGACGGCGGGCGCGGCGACCGGGACCCCGAGGTCCCAGCAGAGCTCCAGCCAGCCGGAGTGGGTGCCGTGCGCGTAGGGCAGCACGCACGCGTCGAGCCCGGCGAGCGCGGCGGCGAGGGCGGCGTCGTCCAGGCGGTCGTGCTCGACCAGGTCGACCGCCGGGCCGGCCGCGGCGCACAGGGCGCGGACCTCCGCGCGCGCCGCCTCGTCCCGGACGGTGCGGTGCAGCCGCACCTCGGCCCGGACCGGGAGGCCCGACGCGCACAGGTGGGCCACGGCGGCCAGCAGCGCCCGGGTCGCGGCGGGGGCGTCGACGTTCGGCCGCAGGTCCTTGAGGTGCAGGCCGACCACGCGCTCGGCACCGGGCGCGCGGGGCGTCCCGTCGTCGGGGATCGCGTCCAGCAGCCGCGGGTGGGGCACGACCAGCGCGTCCCGTCCCCAGCGCGCGCGGATCTCCGCGGCCGCGCCGGGCGTGAGCGTGACCAGCGCGTCGGCGCCGGGCACCAGCACGTCGAGCTGCGCGCGGTACCCGTCCTGGTCGGTGAGCTGGGGGTGCTCCAGGTCGTGCACCGTGACCACGACGGGCCAGCCCTGCTCGCGCGCCGCGGCCAGCGTGCGGGCCAGGTGCTCGGGGGCGAACGACTCGGTGCCGAAGTGCACGTGCAGCAGGTCCGCCTCGGCGGCGTGCGCCCGGACCCACGCGGGGTCGAGCACGACGGGCGGCCACCAGCGACCCGGCTCCGCGCCGGGCGGGGTGGGGTCGGGCAGCAGCTCGACCCCGGGCGCGGCGGTGACCCGCGCGACGTACGGGTGCCCGGCGGGCACGGAGGCGACGCGGACCGTGCGGCTCGTGGACCGCGCCGAGCCGGCGGTCGGTGCGAGGAGCTGCGACATGCGGTCCTCTCGTCGTCGCGGGCGCGCTGCCCGGTCCCCGAGCAGCGCGGCGTCGCGGTGGTGCGGGAAGTGTCGCGCGGTTGCCGCCTCCCCGCGACTCGACCACGATTGCCGCGATGACCAGGACCGACACCCCCGCGCTCCTCCTCACGGGCCCGCCTCGGCACGGCGTCGTCCGGTACGCGGGCGACCTCGCCGCGCACGTCCGCGCCCTGGACGCGGACGTGCGGGTGCTGCGGGTCGACGACCCCGCCGGGCTGCCCGCCGCGGCCGCCGGGCTCGGCCGGGCGCACCTGCACGTCACGGACCGGCTGCTCGGCTCCTCGCCCGACGCGGCGGCCGACCTCGTCGAGCGGCTGGCGGCGGCGTGCCGGCTGACGGTCACGCTGCACGACGTGCCGCAGGAGTCGGACGGCCCGCGGAACCTCCCCCGGCGCACCGCCGCCTACGCCCGGGTCGCCGCCGTGGCGGCGGGGGTCGCGGTGAACAGCCGGCACGAGGCGCTGCTGCTCGCGGAGCACGGGGTGCTGGCGGACGGGCGCGCGCGGGTCGTGCCGCTGGGGGCGACGGCCGCGGGCGGCGGCGCCGGTCCCGCCGCGGATCCCGCCGCCGGTCCCGACGCCGGCCCGGCTGGGTCCGGCGCCCCGCTGGTCGCCCTGGTCGCCGGCTTCCTCTACCCCGGCAAGGGGCACGACGACGTCGTCCGGGCCGTCGCCGACGCCGCGGACCTGCTGCGCGCGGGCGGCACCCCGCCGGGAGAGGTGGCGGTCGTCGCGGTGGGCGGCCCGTCCCCCGGCCACGAGGACGAGGTCGACCGGCTCCGGGCCCTGGCGGACGGGCGCGGCGTCGCGCTCCGGGTGACCGGCGGGCTGGACGACGACGCGTTCCACGCCGCGCTGCGCGGCTCGGGCGTCCCCGTCGCGGCGCACCGGCACCTGTCGGCGTCGCGCACGCTGCTCGACTGGGGCGAGGCCGGGCGGCGGCCGCTGGTCGTCGACTCGCGGTACGCCCGCGAGATGGCCGCCCTGCGCCCCGGGACGCTCGCGCTGTACCCGCCGGACGACCTCCCCACCCACCTCGCGCGCGCCTGGGCGGACCCGGCGGCGACCGCGCTGCCGGCGGGGACGTCGCTCGCGCCGACGCTCCGGGACGCGGCGGCGGCGTACCTCGCGTGGTGGGCCGGCGACGCCGGCGCGTCCGGTGGGGCCGCCGCGTGACGCCCGCCGGCCGCGCCCTGCCCGGCAACCGGTGGGACCTCCTCGACGGCGTGTCCCCGGACTCCCCGCCGACCGTCTCGGTCGTCGTCGTGCACTACGACCAGCAGGCGGAGCTCGACCGCACGCTGCACGCGCTCGCCCGGCAGGACCACCCCGCCGACCGGACCGAGGTGATCGTGGTCGACGACGGGTCGCCGGAGCCGCCCCGCGTGCCCGACGGCGTCCGGCTGCTGCGCCAGGAGGACCGCGGGTTCCGGGTCGCCGCCGCGCGCAACCTCGGCGCCGCGGCCGCCACGGGCGACGTGCTGGTGCTCCTCGACGCCGACACGGCGCCGGAGCCGGGCTACCTCCGCGCGCTGGCGCGGCTGCCCGCGCTCGCCCAGGACTGCCTCGCGGTCGGCCGGCGACGGCACGCGGACCTGGCGGGCGTGCCCGCTGACACCCCGGTGGAGCGCGCCGGCCCGGAGCACGAGCTGCCGGAGCCCGCGTGGCTCCTGGACGGCTACCGGCGCAGCTGCGACCTGCTCGACGCCGACGACCGGTCGTACCGGTACGTGATCGGAGCCGTCACCGCGTGCAGCCGCGCGCTGTTCGCCGAGGTCGGCGGGTTCGACGAGGGGTTCTCGGCGTACGGCGGCGAGGACTGGGAGTGGACCTACCGGGCCTGGCTGGCGGGCGCCGTCCTCGCGCACGTCCCGGAGGCGGTCGCCTGGCACGACGGACCGGACTGGTCCGGCCGGGACGAGGCGTCCCGGGCCGCGAAGAACGCCGAGGCGCTGCGGCTCGCCGACCTGGTGCCGGTGCCCGGGTCCCGGCCGCGCGGGCTGCCGTCCGGGCGGGTCGACGTGCTGGTGCACCCGCCCGGGGGCGACGCGTCGGCGGCGCAGCGGTTCGTGTCGGTCGACTCGGTGCTGGCCGCGCTGCCGGGCGCCGAGGCCGCGCCGGACCCCGACGGCCCGGGCGCCACCCCCGACGACCTGCGTCTCGATCGCGTCCGCCTCGACGTCGTCCTCGACCGCCCGCTCCGCGCGACCGACCCGGGCACCGTCGCCGAGGCGGTCGAGCGGGTGGCCGCCGAGGGCCTCGGCGAGCTCGCCCTGCTCGGCCCGGACGGCGCGCCGCTGCTCCGGGTGGTGTCCCGGCGCGCCCGCGCCCGCGAGCGCCGCTGGGGCCGGGACGACCTGTTCCCGCGTGCGACGTCCGCGGCCGGGGGCCTGGTCCCGCTGACGGACGAGCCGGACCTGGAGGCCTACCTCGGCGGCTGGTGACCCGGTCAGCCCGCGGCGTCCACCGCCGCACCGGCCCGCGCCGCGGCCACGACCGCGCCCCGCTCCGTCGCCGGGAACCGCGCCAGCACGGCGGCCAGGGTCCCCGCGTCCTCGTTCGCGCCGAACGCCTCGGCGTGCGGCTGGAGCGCCACGCTGTCGGCGAGCGACCCCGCGGGCACCGGGTCGAAGCCGAGCGCGTCCACGAACGCCGCGACCTCGGCCGCGGCCGCCGCGTCGTCCGCCGCGACCGCGATCGCCCGCCGCCCCGGCGTCCCCGCGGGCAGCGGGCCCTCGTCGAGGTCGTGGTACCCCATGTGGTTGAAGGCCTTGACCACCCGCGCGCCCGGCAGGGCCTCGGCCACGAGCACGCTGGTCGCCACCGCGGGGTCGGCGAGGTCGGGCCGCTCCCCGTCGGTCTCCCACCAGTAGTTCATCGCGTCGACGACGAGCCGCCCGGCCAGCAGGTCGCCCTCCCGCTCGACCACCTCGGGCAGCCGCCCGAGCGGCAGCGCGAGCACCACGAGGTCCGCGCGCGCCGCCTCCCGCGCGTCGACGGCCCGGGCGCCCGGCGCCAGCACCTCGACGATCAGCCGGATGCGCTCCGGGTCGCCCGAGCCCGCGACCGCCACGTCGTACCCGGCCGCCACCGCGAGCCGCGCCAGCACGGTGCCGACCTTGCCGGCCCCGAGGATCCCGACGGTCGTCACGCGGCGCCCTCCGCGAGCAGGTCGCGCACCATCGGCGCGACGCGGCTGCCGAACAGCTCGACGGCGCGCAGCCGGTCGCTCACCCGCAGCGGGCCGCCGGTGTAGACGAGGTCGAACCGGCTCACGTCGAGGCTCGACACGGTCCGGGCGATCTTGCGGGCGACCGTCTCCGGCGAGCCCACGTAGAGCGAGCCGTGCGCCACCTCGGCGTCGAACTCCGCGCGGCGCAGCGGCGGCCAGCCGCGGTCGGCGCCGATGGCGTCGCGCATCTGCTTGTACGGACCGTAGTACGCCTCGAGCGCGGCCTCGTCCGTCTCGGCGACCAGGCCGTGCGAGTGCACGCCGACCCGGCCCTCGGGGGTGCCGAGCTGCGCGGTCGCCCGGCGGTACAGGTCGACGTACGGCCGGAACCGGTCCGGCTCCCCGCCGATGATCGCGAGCATGAGCGGCAGGCCGTAGTGCGCCGCGCGGACCACCGACTGCGGCGAGCCGCCGACGCCCACCCAGGTCTCCAGGCCGCCCGCCGTCTTCGGGTAGACGTCGGCCGCCTCCAGCGGGGCGCGGGTCGTGCCCGACCACGTCACCGGCTGCTCGCGGAGCAGCTGGGCGAACAGCTCGATCTTCTCCTCGAACAGCACCTCGTAGTCCTGCAGGTCGAACCCGAACAGCGGGAACGACTCGGTGAACGACCCGCGGCCGAGCATCACCTGGGCGCGGCCGCCGGACAGCGCGTCGAGCGTGGCGAACCGCTGGAACACGCGCACCGGGTCGTCGGAGCTCAGCACCGTGACGCCGGACGCGAGCCGGATCCGGTCCGTGCGGGTGGCGATGCCGGCGAGCACGGTCTCGGGCGACGACAGCGCGAAGTCGGGCCGGTGGTGCTCGCCGAGCGCGATGACGTCCAGGCCGACCTGGTCGGCCAGCACGGCCTCGTCGACCACGCGGCGGATCGCCTCGGGGTGGCTGAGCAGGCGCCCGGTGGCGTCGTCGGTCGGCAGGTCGCCGAAGGTGTCCAGGCCGAGCTGCAGGGCGGTCATGACGGGGTCCTCCCGGGTCGTCGTCGGCACCCATCGTGCGCGATGCTGAT
>Ga0164309_10001550_pt1 | contig 11166 bp, 12 predicted proteins | sample Whisoiple_247_MG_FD_109984 | JGI IMG/M metagenome (GOLD analysis project Ga0164309, IMG submission 109984) | Soil microbial communities amended with fresh organic matter from upstate New York, USA - Whitman soil sample_247_MG | ecosystem: Environmental > Terrestrial > Soil > Unclassified >... | reverse complement strand
CGCTGGATCCCGCTGACCTCGATGCGCACCGACCCGGGACCGGCCCGGCCGGGGTGGGCGTTCGGCGGCTTCACGGGTCTGGGTCCGGTCGGCTTCCTCGACTCGATGCTCGTCGTGAAGTGGGAGCCACCGCTGGACGGCGAGGCCCGGTTCGCGGTCCGGAAGACCGGCCGAGTGCTCCGGGGCTGGGCCGACGTCCGCCTGGCCGCCACCGATGCCGGCGGCACCGACGTGGTCTGGCGGGAGGAGATCGTGCCCCGTCCGGAGACGCTCGGCCGGCTGGCCGCACCGGCCGCCGACCGCGTCACCGCGCGGCTCTTCGCCGACGCCCTGGACGGCATGCTCGAGGCCGCGGCGACCCGGGCGACGTCGTCATGACCGACGTCACCACTGCTGGGCTGCTGGTCGGACCCGACGGTGTGCCACGGTGCTCCTGGGCCGGTTCCGCCCCCGAGTACCTCGCCTACCACGACGACGAGTGGGGCGTCCCGGTCCACGGCGAGACGGCCCTCTTCGAGCGGTTCACCCTCGAGGCCTTCCAGTCCGGCCTCTCGTGGATCACCATCCTGCGCAAGCGACCCGCCTTCCGTGCCGCCTTCGCCGGGTTCGACGCCGAGCAGGTCGCCTCCTTCGACGACACCGACCGCGCCCGGCTGATGGCCGACGCGGGGATCGTCCGGAACGTGCGCAAGGTGGACGCGGCGATCGCCAACGCCCGCGCGGTTCTGGACCTGCGCGACGACGGCGGGCTCGACGCGTACGTCTGGTCGTTCGCCCCCGAGCACCACCAGCCGCCCCGGAGTACGGCGGACTTCCGCGCCACCAGCCCCGAGTCGGTCGCCCTGGCCAAGGGGCTGAAGCAACGCGGGTTCGTCTTCGTGGGGCCGACGACGGCGTATGCCGCGATGCAGGCCTGCGGGCTCGTCGACGACCATGTCGCGGGCTGCTTCCGCGCCGCCGCGACGTGACCCTGCCGCAGCTGGGGAACCGCGGGGACACCCGCGCCGGGACGGCGCGCTTCCTGACCTACGTGCTCCTCGCGTATGCGGCGTGCCGCCTGGTCAGCGGCGTCCTCCTCGCGATCGTGGCCATGCGGCAGGTCCCGACGGGATGGACCGGCCCGGACGTCAGCTACCTGACGTTCACGGCCCAGTGGGACGGCCAGTGGTACCTGCACATCGCGGAGCAGGGGTACCCGAAGCGGCTCCCCACCGACGCCAACGGGCTCGTCCAGCAGAACGCCTGGGCGTTCTACCCGCTGTTCCCGTTCCTCAGCCGCATCCTCATGGACCTCATGCACCTCGACTTCTACTGGGTGGGCTCGACCCTGTCGCTGCTGCTCGGGTTCGTCGCCGCGGGCGCCATGGCCCTGCTGCTCCGCGACCGGATCGGCTCGCGGTTCACCATGGCGACGGTCGTGCTCTGGGCGAGCCTGCCGGCCGCGGTGGTCCTCCAGGTCGGCTACACGGAGGCCATGGCGATGGCCCTCCTCACGCTGTTCCTCCTCGCCCTGAGCAAGGAGCGATGGCTCTGGGCCATGTCGCTGGCGCTGCTGCTCGGCCTGACGCGCCCCATCGCCGTGCCGATCGCGGCCGTCACCGTCGTGGCGCTCTGGTGCCGGTGGCGGGTCCGGTCCGAGCGGCCGCTGGTGACCACCGAGATCGTTTCCGGCGTCGCCGCCCTCGCGGGATGCGTCGTGTCCGGCCTGCTGTGGCCGGCGATCGCCGGCGCGGTGACCGGCCAGGCCAACGCGTACACGGTGACCATGTCGACCTGGCGGGCGAGCCGGGAGATCGTCCCGTTCAAGCCGTGGCTGGACATGTCGCGGTACTACTTCGGCCAGACCTGGGGCCCGGTCTGGCTGACCGTCCTCTTCGTCGTCATCGCCGTCATGGTGCTCGGTCCGTGGGCGACGCGCCTCGGACCGCAGCTGCGAATGTGGTCCCTGGCCTACCCCGCATACCTGCTGGTGGTCCTCGACCCGTTCACCTCGATCTTCCGCTACCTCATCCCGCTGTTCCCGTTGGCGGCCGTGCTGATCGGCGCTGCGGGCTACCCCCGATGGCGCACCTGGCGGCGCTGGGTCTGGGTCCGGTTCGGCGTGCTGCTCGTCGCGTTCGTGGTCGGGCAGTGGTACTGGATCGACGTCCTCTGGCGGTTCGTCCCGCCGACCGACTTCCCGCCCTAGGGGCGAGGCTCAGCGGCCCTCGAAGACCGGCTTCTCCTTGGCGAGGAACGCGTCGACGGCGGCCCGGTGGTCCGCGCTCGCCCCGGTGAGCGTCATCAGCTCCGCCTCGTGGGCCAGTGCGGTCTCGAGGTCCTGACCGGCGCTCGCTGCGACGGCCCGGCGGATCGACCCGTAGGCCAGGGTCGGGCCGGCCGCGAGGGTCCGGGCCAGCTCGGTGACGGTCTGCTCGAACTGGTCCGCCGGGACGACCTGGGTCACCAGCCCGAGGCTGAGGCACTCGTCGCTGGCGATGGTGCGGGGGAGCATGAGGAGCTCCTTGGCCTTGGCCGTGCCGACAAGGCGGGGCAGCCACCACGACGACCCGGTGTCGCACGACAGGGCGATCGCGGCGAACGCGAGGTTGATCCCGGCGCCCTCGACGAGGATCCGGACGTCGCAGGCGAAGGCCATCGACGCCCCCGCGCCCGCGGTCACGCCGTTGAGGGCCGCGACCACCGGCTTGTTCATCGTCGCGAGCAGCATGGCGACCTTGTTGTAGTGGTCGACGACGGTGCTGCCCAGCGCCTCGTCGCCGCGCATCAGCGAACCGATGTGCTCCTTGAGGTCCTGGCCCACGCAGAACGCCCGGCCGCGGCCGGTGAGGACGACGCAGCGCACGGCGGGGTCGTCGGCCACCTGCTGGAGGACCTCGAGCAGCCGAACCTTGAGGGCGAGGTCGACCGCGTTCATCGCGTCCGGCCGGTTGAGCACCACCGTCGCCACGCCTCCGTCGACCCGAAGCTCGACCACGTCGGCCGTGGGCTCGGGGTTCGGTGCCTGCTCCTGCGACGTCGTCGTCATCGGTCCTCAACTCCTTCGTCCGGGCGCTGGTCCGGCCGCTCGGTGCCGGTTTCTGCCGGAGTGACCATCGTGCCCGACGACCGATTTCGTCTCGCTACAACGGGCAGGTGATAATGGTCTCCAGCAGTTTCCAGGTGCATCTGCTCGACCTCTCGGACCATTCTGAAGGAAGGCCAAACATGGCGGCGATGAAGCCCAGGACGGGCGACGGACCTCTCGAGGTGACGAAGGAGGGTCGCGGGATCGTCCTGCGCATGCCGCTCGAGGGTGGTGGCCGGCTGGTGGTCGAGATGACGCCCGACGAGGCCGCCAACCTTCGCGACGCGATCCAGGGGTGCGACGGCGTGGCCTGAGGCCACCGTCAGCATGACGACGCCCCCGGCCGACTCCGGTCCGGGGGCGTTCCTCTGCCCGGACCCGCCGGAGCGGCCGGGCTCACCGGGCGTTCCGGCCCAGGATCAGCGCTTGACCGCGACGAGCAGCCCGTCGCCGGCGGGGATCAACGTCGTGAAGAACCGATCGTCCGCGCGGATCGACTTGCCGAGGTCGCGCAGCACCTTCGTGGTGTCGTCACGCGCCGCCGGGTCGGCCACCTTGTCGTGCCAGAGCATGTTGTCGATGACCATGACGCCGCCGGAGCGCAGCAGCCGGGCCGCCTCCTCGACGTAGCCGGGGTAGCCCTCCTTGTCGGCGTCGATGAGCACGATGTCGTAGGCGCCGTCGGTCATCCGCCGCAGCACGTCGATGGCCCGTCCGGTGATCACCCGGGTGCGCTGGTGGGCGACGCCCGCCGACGCGTACGCCTCCTTGGCCGACCGCTGGTTCTCCGCCTCGATGTCGATGGTGGTGAGGATGCCGTCCGAGGGCATGCCCTCGAGCAGCCAGAGCCCGGAGACGCCGGCCCCGGTCCCGACCTCGACGACCGCCCTGGCGCCCACGGCCGCGGCGATCATCCGCAGGGCGGCCCCGCCGCCCGGGCCGATCGGCGTGCAGCCCAGCTCCTCGCCACGGTGCCGCGCCTTCTCGGCAATCTCGCTCTCGGCGACGAAGTCCTCGGCGTACCCCCAGCTGGCCGCCTTCTGTGCGCTCATGGCTCGACCCTACTCGGCGCATCCACACGATCCTGAGCACGACTCAGCCCCGAGACGGGCCTGCGAGATCAGGGGCGGGTCAGGGTCGGCCCGGATGGTTGGCTGGCTCCTAGGGGAGGCACAGTAAACTCATCAACTCCTCGGGAACTCTGAGGCATACCGGTTCGTCAGACGACCGGATACCTCTCGAAAGGCGTATCACGTGACCGACACCCTGACCGCACACGCGGGCCTCAAGGATGCGGCCTCCTCCTCCCACGACTCGACCGACGACTCGACCCTCGACACCGCCGCCTGGACCCCTCCCACCTGGGAGGAGATCGTCCAGCAGCACTCGGCGCGCGTCTACCGGTTGGCCTACCGACTCACCGGCAACCCGCACGACGCCGAGGACCTCACCCACGACGTCTTCATCCGGGTGTTCCGGTCGCTGAACTCCTACACGCCCGGCACGTTCGAGGGCTGGCTGCACCGGATCACGACCAACGTCTTCCTCGACAAGATGCGCCGCAAGCAGCGGATCCGCTTCGACGCCCTCCCCGAGGACGCCGCCAGCCGGATGGCCAGCCGCGAGCCCGGGCCGGCCCAGACCTTCGACGACACGCACTTCGACGACGACGTCCAGAAGGCGCTCGACGCCCTGCCGCCGGACTTCCGCGCGGCTGTCGTCCTCTGCGACATCGAGGGGCTCTCCTACGAGGAGATCGCCGCGACGCTGGGCGTCAAGCTCGGCACCGTCCGCTCCCGCATCCACCGAGGCCGCGCGCAGCTGCGCGAGGCGCTCGCGCACCGCGCTCCGCAGCGTGAGGTGGTCCCGGCGACCACCGCTTCTCGTCCTTCGATCCGGCCCGCCGGGGTGCTGTCGGGGGCCCGGTGACAAGTCCGTGACGCGTCACCTCGGTCTGCAGGTCAGCGCGTACGTCGACCGTCGGCTCGACGCGCGGCAGCTCCATGCGTTCGACCAGCACCTGGCGGTGTGTCTCGTATGCCGGCACGCCGCCGACGAGGAGCGGCGTCTGCTGACGTCGCTGCGCTCCGGCCCCACCCCCGGTTTCTCGGCCGACCTCCAGACGATGCTGCTGGCGATGGCCCAGCCCGCTCCGGCGGCGCCGACCGCCGTGGTCTCCACGGTTCCGGACGAGTCGTTCGCTGCCGCCGCCGTCCCCACCGGCTGGCTGCGCTCCCGCTCCCGGCCGAGCGGCCCACCCCCGATCCCGCGGGCTCCCGAGTCGGTCCGCCAGCTGCGCGTCCGGACCATCGCGCCGGCCTCGCCGGCGCTGCACCGGTCTCCTCGACGGGCCGCGGCGATCGCGGGCCTCGCCGCCGGCGCCTCGGCGGCCGCCGCGATCGGCCTGGCCGTTGTCGGCCCGGGTCCCGGCGCATCGGCCTCGCTCCGGTCGGCGGTACCCCGGACGTCGGGGGCGACCGTGACCGCCGTCCCCGCGACGTTCATCGGGTCCGGACTCACCCCGTCACCGCTGCGACAGGCGCTCCAGCGCCCGGGGCGGTGAGATAGACCTCATGACCGACTCGCGGCCGGACCAGGGCGACGACCGGCGGGCGGAGCAGGACGCGCCGGCGTGGCACAGCTTCGGCGTCCCCTACGGCGGCGCACCGGAGCCGCCGCCCTACACGCCGGCGATGCGCGAGCGGCCGCGGGGGGACCTGACCCAGCCGATCGACACGTCGTCGACCCAGGAGGTCCACCCCGAGACGCGGCCCGAGGAGTCGCGACCGGAGGAGTCACGACCGTGGTGGACGACGCCCGGCGACGCCGGTGCGGAGTCCTCCGGGACACCCGCCCCCGCTCCGGCCCAGCCCCTGCTCCCGGCCCCGACCGGCGACCCGTATGCGTCGCCCTGGGCCCCGCACTCCGCCGCCCCGTCTGAACTCGGAGCCCCACCCGGGGGTGCGCCGCCCCTGGGACCGGGCGGTCCGCATACCGCTGCTCTGCCCGCGGGGTCGCCGCAAGCCGACCGCCGAGGCCGCTCCTGGCTGTCGATGGGTGCGATCGCCCTGGTGGCGGCGCTGATCGGCGGCGCCGTCGTGCTCGGTGGGCAGCAGCTACTGAACCGCACGGGCACGCTCGGATCGTCGGTCCCGGCTCCCGGCCCGGGTTCGACCGCTCGGCCCGACGGCAGCATCGCCAAGATCGCGGCCGACGCACTTCCCAGCGTCGTGACGATCCGGATCAAGACGTCCGACGGCAGCGGGACGGGGTCCGGCTTCGTCATCGACAACCAGGGGCACATCCTCACCAACAACCACGTGGCAACGGCCGGTGGCGGTTCGGGCACGATCACCGTGGAGCTGAACAACGGCAAGACGCTGCCGGCGACCATTGTCGGGGCGGACGCGTCCTACGACCTGGCCGTGCTGAAGATCGACGCGACCGACATCCCCCCGCTGCAGTTCGGGGCGTCCAAGGACGTCGTCGTGGGCGACGGGGTCATCGCGGTCGGGGCACCGCTGGGGCTGGACGCGACGGTGACCAGCGGCATCGTGTCGGCACTCAACCGGCCGGTCACTCCGGGCGACGCCAACGACCAGAGCTTCATCAACGCCATCCAGACCGACGCCGCGATCAACCCCGGCAACTCGGGTGGCCCGCTGCTCGACATGAACGGCAAGGTCATCGGCGTGAACTCGGCGATCGCCCGCATCCCCGGGTCGACGTCGGACTCCGGCGGCAACATCGGCGTGGGGTTCGCGATCCCGAGCGACCAGGCGTCCAAGACGGCGCAGCAGCTCATCACCACCGGCAAGGCCGACCACCCCGCGCTCGGCGTCCGCGTCGACCGCAGCTTTACGGCCGAGGGCGCCAAGCTCGCCGCCGGTGGCGTCCAGGCCGGCAGCGCCGCGGATCAGGCGGGTCTCAAGGACGGCGACGTCATCCTCGAGTTCGAGGGCAAGAAGGTCCCGGACGCCGACTCCCTGATCGTGGCGATACGGGCCCGAAACGTCGGCGACACCGTCAAGATGAAGGTCCAACGTGGCAGCCAGACCCTGGATGTCACCATGACGCTGCAAGCGGCGTCGAGCTGAGCTGAGAGGGCGCGGGAGGTGACGACATGCTGGACGTGAACGGATGGGAGCTGATCATGCTCGTCGTCGTCGGCATCCTCGTGCTCGGGCCGGAGCGCCTTCCGGAGTATGCGGGCAAGCTCGCCAACATGGTCCGGCAGGTCCGCAACCTCGCGACGAACGCCCGGTCCCAGCTCAAGGACCAGATGGGTCCGGAGTTCGAGGACGTCGACTGGCGCCAGTTCGACCCGCGCCAGTACGACCCGCGCCGGATCGTGCGCGAGGCGCTGATGGACGACCCTGCGGCGGAGGTGGCGGACGAGCCCGACAAGCCGCAGTCCGGCGTGATGGCTCCGGTACCCCAGCCGTTCCACGACCCGGCCAAGCCGACCCCCTGGGACGCCGACGCCACCTGACCGTCTCCCGGCAGATGGGCGTGATCGTGGACGCTTTCCGACCCCAGAGGGTCGACGATCGTCCACAGTCCCTCCTGGGGACGTGCGTCGTCGTGGGCTGAGGGCGCTGCGCGACCGGTCAGCGACCGGCGGGCGTGAGGCCCAGCGACCGTCCGGCCAGGCCGCGCGCTCGCGTCGAGAGTCCGCGCGCCACCGCACGGAGTGCCACGGCCGCCGCCGAGTCGGGGTCGCCGAGCACCACGGGCATCCCCGAGTCGCCGCCCTCCCGCAGCCGCGTGTCCAGCGGGATCTGACCGAGCAGCGGGACCGGGGCGCCGACCAGCCGGGTCAGCGAGTCGGCCACGATCTGGCCGCCGCCGGACCCGAAGATCTCCTGGCGCGAGCCGTCCGGCAGCTCCAGCCACGACATGTTCTCGACGACGCCGACGAGCCGCTGGTGGGTCTGGAGCGCGATCGCGCCGGCCCGCTCGGCCACCTCGGCCGCGGCCTGCTGCGGCGTCGTCACGACGAGGATCTCGGCGTTCGGGATGAGCTGAGCCACCGAGATGGCGATGTCGCCGGTGCCCGGTGGCAGGTCCAGCAGCAGCACGTCGAGGTCACCCCAGAACACGTCGCCGAGGAACTGCTGAAGGGCCCGGTGCAGCATCGGGCCGCGCCACACCACGGGCTGGTTTCCGGGAACGAACATCCCGATCGAGATGACCTTCACGTCGTGCGCCAGCGGCGGCAGGATCATGTCGTCGACCTGGGTCGGCCGCCCTGAGACGCCCAGCATCCGCGGCACGGAGAACCCGTAGACGTCGGCGTCGACGACGCCCACCCGCAACCCCGACGCGGCCATGGACGCCGCCAGGTTGACGGTCACTGACGACTTGCCGACACCACCCTTGCCGGATGCGACCGCATATACGCGGGTCAGCGAGCCGGGTCGGGCGAAGGGGATCTCCTTGTCGGCCTGGCCGCCACGCAGCTGGGTCCGCAACGCGCCGCGCTGCTCCTCGCTCATGACGTCGAGCGTCACGTCGACCGACGAGACACCGGGGATCGCGGCCAACGCGTTGGTGACGTCGCGGGTCAGCGTCTCCTTCATCGGGCAGCCCGCCACGGTGAGGAAGATCGCGGCCGCCACCCGTCCGGCGTCGTCGACGTCGACGGACTTGACCATGCCGAGCTCGGTGATGGGTTTGCGGATCTCGGGGTCGTTGACCTTCGAGAGCGCGGTCAGCAGCTCGTCCCTGGACGGCAGCACGGTGGTCGGCACATCGTCCATCGTATGTCGGACCGGACGACCCCTCGGACGGAGGCCCAGGACCTCAGTGGGGTGCGATCATCAAATCGTCGTCCATGTCCTCGAGCTCCTTGCCCTTGGTCTCGCGCACCCACTTGATGACGAAGAACAGGGACAGCAGCGCACACGCCGCGTAGAAGCCGTAGGAGAAGGCGAGCGAGACGTCCTTCATCTTCGGGAAGCTGACCGTGATCAACCAGTTCGCGACCCACTGGGCCATGGCCGCGACGGACAGCGCGGCGGCGCGGATCTTGTTCGGGAACGACTCCCCGAGCAGTACCCAGACCACCGGCCCCCACGACATGCCGAACGCGATGACGTAGACGTTGGCGGCGATGAGGGCAGCGGGGCCCTGCCACCCTTCGAGGACCGGGGTGACCGCGCCACTCGCGTCGGTCGTCGTCCTGGCGATGCCGAACACGAACGCCATGATCCCCAGCGTGATCGTCATGCCGATCGAGCCGATGATCAGCAGCGGCTTGCGGCCGACCCGGTCGATCGTGGCGATGGCGATGAGCGTCGTGACGATGTTGACGATCGCGGTGATGACGGTGATCTTGAACGAGTCGGACTCGCTGAAACCGACCGCCTCCCAGAGGACGTTCGAGTAGTAGAAGATCACGTTGATCCCGACGAACTGCTGGAACACCGACAGCAGGATGCCGATCCAGACGATCGGCAGCAGCCCGCCCTTGGGCGCTCTCAGGTCCTTGAACGACGGTTTGTGGTCGGACTTGAGCGAGTTCTGGATCCGCTCGATCCGCACCTCCGTGCCGGCTGTACCGAGCATCGTGGTCAGGACCTTGCGGGCCTCGGGGATCCGCAGGTTGGCGATGAGGTAGCGCGGCGACTCGGGGATCGTCAGCGACAGCACGCCGTAGACGATGGCGGGGATGGCCATGGCGAGGAACATCCAGCGCCAGGCCGGCAGTCCCCACACGATCTCGGTCGAGCCACCCGCGACCGTGGCGAAGATGTAGTCGACGAGCAGCGAGATGAAGATGCCGGTGACGATGGCGAGCTGCTGCAGTGAGCCGAGCCGGCCGCGCAGGCTGGCCGGGGCGATCTCGGCGATGTAGGCCGGTGCGATCACCGAGGCGATGCCGACCCCGAGGCCGCCGATGATGCGGAAGACGATGAGCATGCCGACGTTCACCGAGAACCCGGCGCCCAGCGCGCTGATCAGGAAGAGCACCGCGGCGATCTGCATGACCCGCAGTCGCCCGATGCGGTCCGCGATGCGGCCCGCCAACATGGCTCCGGCGGCGGCACCGAGCAGGGCCGAGGCGACCGCGAACCCGAGGGTCGTGGACTCGACGTTGAAGACCTCACCGATGGCGCTCACGGCGCCGTTGATGACGGCGCTGTCGTAGCCGAAGAGGAACCCACCGAGCGCGGCGACCGTGGCCACCTTGATCGACGCCCCGGTGTGGAACTGTTCCTCCGGGGTGACTTCGCCGCCCGGTGCCGCACTCGCCTCAGACATGCAGCCCCGTCCTCACGCCATCGTTGGAGTCGGAAGTTAACGGCGCCATTCTGTACCCCGCTACCGGGAAATGACCGTAGCCCGAGGTAAAAGTTCGCTCTCGCGGATCAGCGCCGTCCGTCGTCGTCGGAGGCCGGTCGCGCTGAGGTCATGCCACGCTCCTCCATCTCATCGAGCAGCTGGCGCAGCTCGGAGCGGACGAAGTCGCGAGTTGCCATGTCGCGTAGGGCGATTCGCAATGCGGCGACCTCGCGGGTGAGGAACTCCGTGTCGGCGAGGTTGCGCTCGTCGCGGGCGCGGTCCTGCTCCAGCGCGACGCGGTCGCGGTCGGCCTGACGGTTCTGCGCGAGCAGGATGAGCGGGGCGGCGTAGGACGCCTGCAGTGACAGGATCAGAGTGAGCAGGGTGAAGTTCGTCTCGCGTGGGTCGAACTGAACCGAAGGGTCGGCGAACGTGTTCCACGCCAGCCAGATCGTGACGAAGACGGTCATGCCGAAGAGGAACTGCGCCGTCCCCATCCAGCGCGCGAAGCCCTCGCTCAGCGCCCCGAAGGTCTCCTGCGAGAACGACGGCGTCGGCACGAAGCGGCGGCGGAACTCCTGCGGCTGGTCGAGGCGCGGAACGTCCGACGACCGCCGGCGTGTGCTCGGGCGGTCGGGGCGGTCAGCCACGGGTCACCTCGGTTGGACTCACCGACGGATGGTTATGCGGGTGGTCCTCGTGGCGGTCCTCGCGCCAGTCCTCGGGAAGGATGTGGTCGAGGACGTCGTCGACGGTGACCGCTCCGAGGAACCGGCCCTCGCGGTCGACGACCGGCACCGCGACCAGGTTGT
>Ga0164309_10001548_pt1 | contig 11168 bp, 7 predicted proteins | sample Whisoiple_247_MG_FD_109984 | JGI IMG/M metagenome (GOLD analysis project Ga0164309, IMG submission 109984) | Soil microbial communities amended with fresh organic matter from upstate New York, USA - Whitman soil sample_247_MG | ecosystem: Environmental > Terrestrial > Soil > Unclassified >... | reverse complement strand
GCCCTGATCAAGCCCATCTTGGAAGGTCGGGCCGACATGGTGATTGGCGCTAGGCCCATCTCCACGATCGAACACTTCTCTTTCATCAAGAAGCTCCTGCAGTTGGCGGGCACCGCCGTCGTGCGCCTGGTCAGCGGTGCCGAGGTGGCGGATGCGCCCAGCGGCTTTCGAGCCTTCTCGCGCGGAGCCGCGGTCTCGCTGAACGTCTTCTCGCGTTACACGTACACCCTCGAGACCATCATCCAGGCCGGCCAGAAGAACCTCACTGTGGTGAGCGTCCCGGTACGCGTCAACGGGGAGCTTCGGCCGTCGCGCCTGGTGTCGTCGATCGGCTCCTACGTGCGTAAGTCCGTGACCACGATCGTGCGCATGTTCGTGGTGTACAGGCCGTTCCGCTTCTTCATGGTCATCGGCAGCGTCATCTTCCTCGGCGGTGTCGTGCTCGGCGCGCGCTTCCTCATCCGGTACCTCTCCGGAGACGGCAGCGGCATGATTCAGTCCCTCATCCTCGCTTCGACCTTGTTGATGATGGGCTTTCACACCATGCTCTTGGCATTCGTCACGGACCTGTTGGCAGTGAACCGGAAGCTGCTCGAAGACCTGCAGACGGCCGAGCGCGAGCGTTCGCTCCGCGAGCACTCGACGCGCCGCCTGGGTGCCGCTCATGCCCCCGTGCCGGGGGCCCCGCCGAGTAGCCACGGCTGAGGGCTTCGATAACTGCTGCTGCCACAATTTTGCCCGGAAATCCGGGCTTCCGGCATGAACGGGGGACCTATGCAGCCCCCGAAGAGCCAGGCCACCATGGTCGTCATCGAGTTCTCCGCCGCTTGGCCTCGCTGGCTCAAGCCCGGCGCTGGTGACATGGCGCTCGTCGCGCAGCACTACGAAGGCGCTCCGGCCTCGCTCGTGACGCAGGTAGCGAGCCGCACGTCGCGTCTGGAGTCGGTTGGCTGGGAGATGCGGACTCTCGTTCTGGTCTCGAATGGCAGGACCGATCCGGAGGCGGTGGCGGCGCGCAGTGTGCTGACGCGGAGCTTGCTAGCCCGCATGAGGCAGCGCGGCGGGGGTATGATGGTTCTGGCTCTCGACGAGCGTCTCGGCCGCCGCGCCGCGGCGCAGCTGCGGGAGCTGGCGGCCGCTCTGCACAAGACGAGCGTTGCCGCCAACGTCACGCTGGCGGTGCGGATCGGCGACATGATTTGGGGTGTCGCGCCCGACACCTTGTCGCACCTGATGACGGGCGAGACGGGCTCCAGTCCGGCAGCCCTGCTCGGCTGAGACGCGTATTTTTGTTCAGCCCAACATATTGGTTGACAGATCGGCCTCGACCCCAATAGATAGTGGTCGTGCTGGTGGTTGGGCTCTTCGGAGCTCGGCCTGAAAAGGGAATCTGGTGACTGGCTCCGGCCGGAATTCCAGGACTGCCCCGCAGCGGTAAGCGAGAACGAAATCAGCCTTCTGCACTGGGTTCGATGGAGCCTGGGAAGCGGCGGAGAGTAGGTCCTACGGGTCAGAAGGCCCGCCTGGGGCGCTCGCGAGTCCGAAGACCTGCCAGTGCCCGACTCGCGGCAGACATCCGCGGCCGGTTTGGACCCCGAAAGCCTCGTGGGAGGGCGTGTGGGTCTCGAGCTGGCCCGTGTCCATTTGCGTGCCGCTCGAGATGCAGCGTCTTCGCCCCACGCCCGACAGGAGAGGAGTGAGCGAGATGCAAGGAATCGAAACGAACGGTGCACTGGCCCGTTCGAGCGCCGCCCGACGCCCCATGGAGGACACCTCCACGACGATGCGAGTGCGCAAACGGAGTGGCGCGACTGAGCCAGTCGACGTGAACAAGATCGTGCGCGCGGTCAGTCGTTGCTGCACGGGACTCTCCGCTGTCGACGCGCTGCGTGTGGCCACCAAAACGATCAGCGGTCTCTACGATGGGGCGACGACCGAGGAGCTGGATCAGCTGTCGATTCGCACGGCGGCGGGCCTGATTGCGGAGGAACCCGAGTATTCCCGGCTCGCCGCGCGCCTCTTGTCGACGTACATCGACAAGGAAGTCCAGACCCAGGAGATTCATGCTTTCTCTCAGTCCGTCGCGGTGGGCCACCAGCTCGGCCTGATGGGCGAGCGCCTGCAGCTCTTCGTCGCGGCCAATGCCCGCAAGTTGAACGCGGCCATCGCACCCGAGCGCGATCACGAGTTCGAGTACTTCGGACTACGTACGCTCTACGATCGCTATCTGCTTCGTCACCCGAAGACCCGCAAGGTCATCGAGACGCCGCAGCAGTTCTTCCTGCGCATCGCCTGCGCACTGTCGGAGTCCGTGCCGGACGCGCTCGAGCTCTACGAGCTGTTTTCCAAGCTCGAGTACATGCCGAGCTCACCCACGCTATTTAATTCGGGCACGCGCCACGAGCAGCTCTCCAGCTGCTTTTTGCTGGATTCTCCGCAGGATCACCTGGAAAACATCTACCAGAAGTACACGGATGTTGCCCTGCTGTCGAAGTTCTCGGGCGGCATCGGCCTTGCGTACCATCGCGTGCGGTCGCGTGGATCCTTGATCGAGAGCACGAACGGCCATTCGAGCGGCATCGTACCATGGCTCAAGACCCTCGACTCATCCGTCGGAGCGGTCAACCAGGGTGGCAAGCGCAAGGGCGCTTGCTGCGTTTACCTCGAGACCTGGCACGCGGACATCGAGGAGTTTTTGGAGCTCAGGGACAACACCGGCGATCTGAGCTGCCGCACCCACAATTTGAACCTGGCCAACTGGGTCTCGGACCTCTTCATGCGCCGCGTCGAAGCGGACGAGCCGTTCAGTCTGTTCGACCCCAAGCTCGTGCCGGAGCTCGTCGACTCGTACGGCGAGGAGTTCGACCAGCGCTACGAAGCAGCCGAAAAGGCCGGTTTGGCGAGCAAGGTCGTGCCGGCCCGCCAGCTCTACGCCCGCATGATGCGCACCTTGGCGGAGACCGGGAATGGCTGGATGACGTTCAAGGACAAGTCCAATCGCGCTTGTAACCAAACTGCGCTCCCCGGGCGCGTGGTGCACCTGTCCAACTTGTGCACCGAGATCTTGGAGGTGACGTCTGCGGGCGAGACGGCCGTGTGCAACCTCGGTTCGGTCAATCTGGCAAGGCACATGCGCCGGCTGGACGATGGCCAGCTGGCCTTTGACTTTGCTCAGCTCGGTCGCACGGTTCGGCGTGCCGTTCGCCAGCTCGATCGGGTCATCGATCTGAACTACTACCCAATTCCGTCGACCCAGGCCTCGAACCTGCGCTGGCGCCCGGTGGGCCTCGGCCTGATGGGTTTGGCCGACGTCTTCTTCCAGCTCGGGCTTCCGTTCGACGCCGACGAAGCTCGGCGCCTATCGGCGGAAATCTCCGAGGAAATCTACTTTTCGGCCCTGTCCGCCTCGGTGGAGCTGGCCAAGGAGCGGGGGCCTCATGAGGCTTTTGCCGAAACGCGCGCTGCGCGAGGAGAGCTCCAGTTCGACGCCTGGAACGTGGCGCCGCGGGACACGGTGCGTTGGAACGCCCTGCGTGAAGCCATCATGGCCCATGGGCTGCGCAATTCGCTCCTGTGCGCGATCGCGCCAACCGCAACCATCGCTTCGATCGCTGGCTGCCAGGAGTGCATCGAGCCGCAGCTGTCGAACCTGTACAAGCGCGAGACGCTCTCCGGCGACTTCGTGCAAGTGAACCGCTACCTTGTCGCCGAGTTCAAGTCGCTCGGTCTGTGGAACGAAGCCACGCGAGAGCGCTTGAAGCAGGCAGAAGGGTCCGTTCAGGGCTTCACCGAGCTGCCCGAAGAGGTGCGCGCCATCTATCGCACTTCCTGGGAGACGCCGATGCGCTCGCTCATCGACATGGCGGCCGATCGTGGCGCTTTCATCGATCAGAGCCAGTCGCTGAACCTGTTCATCGAGAGTCCGAACATCGGCCAGCTGTCCTCCATGTACTTCTACGCTTGGAAGAGGGGGCTCAAGACGACCTACTATTTGCGTTCGCGCCCCGCGACGCGCATCGCCAAGACGTCGGCGGCTCCGCCGCCAGCCAGCAAACCTCCTGATGGCTCTGATCCGCACGGTCAGCGTGGCTGGACGCCGGTTCCACCGGTAGCCAGCGCCGAGAGCGACGAACGGGTCATCGCTTGCTCGCTCGAGAACCCCGAGACCTGCGAGGCCTGCCAATGAGCACATCGAACCTCCGTTCCGAGCGACCGGCGCGCATCCTCGACCCGGGCCTGTGCCTGACGCTCCGGCCCATGGCCTACCCGAGCTTCTACGACATGTATCGTTCGGCCCTGAAGAACACGTGGAGCGTGGAGGAGGTCGACTTGTCCGTCGATCTAACGGACCTCCACTCGAAGCTCACGCCAGCAGAGCGGCATTTGATCGAGCGTCTGGTGGCCTTTTTTGCCACCGGTGATTCGATCGTCGCCAATAACCTCGTGCTCTCGCTGTACAAGCACATCAACGCGCCCGAGGCGCGCATGTATCTGTCGCGGCAGCTCTTCGAGGAGGCGCTGCACGTGCAGTTCTATCTCACGCTGCTCGACACCTACGTGCCCGATCCTGCGGCGCGTCACAAGGCGTTTGCAGCGGTCGACAACATCCCGTCCATTCGCCGCAAGGCGGAGTTCTGCATGAAGTGGCTCGACGACATCGACCGCGTGAGCGAGCTTCGCACGCGAGGCGAGCGGCAGCGCTTCGCGCTCAACTTGGTGTGCTTCGCCGCCTGCGTCGAGGGACTCTTCTTCTTCGGCGCTTTCGCCTACGTGTACTTTCTGCGTTCGCGCGGCCTCATGCATGGCCTCGCCGCTGGGACGAGCTGGGTCTTCCGCGACGAGAGCTTGCACATGTCGTTCGCCTTCGAGGTCCTGCGGCAGGTGCGCTCGGAGGAACCCGACCTGTTCGACGCGGATTTCGAGCGCCAGGTCGTGGAGATGATCGAAGAAGCGGTCGACTGCGAGGCAGCGTTCGCCGAGGACCTGCTCGGTCAGGGCGTGGTGGGCCTGTCCGCTGGAGAAGTGCGCACGTACCTCGAGTTCTGCGCGGACCAGCGCCTCGCGACCTTGGGCTACGCACCTCGCTTTGGCGCGAAGAACCCACTGTCGTTCCTGGAGCTCCAGGACGTGGAGGAGCTGGCGAACTTCTTCGAGCGCAAGGTGTCCGCGTATCAGACGGGTGTCAGCGGGACGGTCGCACTCGACGCTGCATTCTGAGGCGGGGAGGGGGGCCTCAGGCCTGCCGCTGGGGCGCTCGTCCTCCGCCTGCTAGGACGCGGCCCGTGGAGAGCCCTCCTCCAGCAGCACCGTCCAGCTTGGGCGACCTCGAATGGTCGCTCCTGCTCGGCGAGATCGCCTCGCGCACGGTGAGCGCGCTCGGACGCCAGGAGGTGCTCCGCCTGAGTCCCGTGAGTGAGCGCGAGCAGGTGGTGCTTCGGCAAACCACGCTGGGCGAACTCCTGGAGCTCTGCGCGCTCGGCACGCGATTGCCGATCGGAGACGTGACGGACGGCACCGAGGCGCTCGAACGGGTGCGCCGAGGCGGCGTGGCCTCCGGATTGGAGCTGGCCCTGGTGGGTCGGACGTTGCGCACGGCGCTTGGGCTCATGCGCTTCGGCGAGGAGCACGCTCTGGGGTCACCGACCGTCGCGCGTGTGCTGACCATCGAGGCAGGACTCGGCCACTTGGCGGCATCGCTCAGCCGGGCGCTGTCGGAGGATGGACAGGTGTTGGACCAAGCGAGTCCCGCGCTCGCCCAGGCGCGCGGGCAGGTCCGTTCGCTCCGGCGCCGGGTGCAGACCCGCATCCAGGAGCTGCTCCAGCGCTACAAGGACGTGCTCCAGGATAGCTTCTTCGCGGAGCGCGATGGTCGCTACGTCTTGCCCGTGCGCTCGGATGCCGAGTATCGGCTGGACGGCTTCGTGCTCGGCTCGAGCGCCAGCGGGGCGACGCTCTACGTGGAGCCGAAGGAGATCGCTGCGCTCGGCCAAGAGCTCCGGCTGGCCGAAGTGGAGGCCGAGCGCGAAGAAGCACGCGTCCTGGCGCAGCTCTCTGCAGAAACAGAGCCATCGGTCGACGCAATCCTGGCCGCCCAGGAGGTGTGCGCCTTGGCGGACCTCTTGGCCGCGGTGACGTCGCTCTCGAAGGACATCGAGGCCCGCGTGGTGCCCGTCGCCGACGAGCCGGTGGTCGATCTGCGGGCCGTCCGCCACCCCCTTTTGGCAGCGGCCGGGATCGAGGTCGTCGAGAACGACCTCTTGCTTCGGGCCGGTCGCGGCCTGGTCGTTTCGGGTCCGAATGCAGGCGGCAAGACGGTGCTGCTGAAGAGCCTCGGACTGATGGTCTTGATGCAGGCGACAGGCTTGCCCCTGCCGGTTGCCGCGGGCAGCCGAGTCGGGTTTTTCCGCAGGGTGTTGGCTGACATCGGCGACGATCAGTCGCTGTCGCGGTCGCTGTCGACGTTCAGCGGACACGTGGAGCGAGTCTGTTCGTTCTTGGCCGCTTCTAGCGAGGACACGCTCGTCTTGCTCGACGAGCTGATGGGGGGCACCGATCCGAACGAAGGAGCAGTGCTGGCCATCGCGACGCTCGACGAGTTCGTGCGTCGTGGTGCGGCCGTGCTCGTGACGACGCACTACGAGGCACTCAAGGACCATGCTCTCGGCCAAGCGCATCTCGACAGCGCCGCCGTCGGCTTCGACTTCGCCGAAATGAAGCCCACCTTCAAGGTCGACATGGGCCGACCGGGTGCGTCGAGTGCCTTGCTCGTGGCGGAGCGCCACGGCCTGCCGGGAGACCTGGTGAAGCGAGCCGAGAGCTTGCTGCCAGAAGTCGAGGCGCGCTTGCGGCAGGATCGCATCCAGATCGAGCAATTGCGGGCCGATCTCGAGGTCCAGAAGCGGGAGCTGGCGGAGGCGACCAAGGAACAAGAGCGCGGCGCGCGGCGCCTGGAAGAGGAGCGCCGACGCTCGGAGGAGGCCCGGCGCCGGGATTTGGGGCGCGAGAGCGACGAGCTACGGGTGGCGGTGCGCGAAGCACGGACGGAGCTGCGCCAACTGCGGGCCCGTCTCAAGGGAGCCGACGTCGCGAGCCTCGGCGAAATGGAACGAGACATCGATCGAGCGTCGCAGAAGGTGTCGCTCGGCAGCGAGGTGGATCGAGAGCTGCGTGGGCTCGGCGTGGCGCCGGCAGGGACGAGCCCAGAGGAGCTGGCCGAACGTTTGCAGCCCGGTGTGCGCGTCAGGCTGCGTGGCTTCGCCGGAGAGGGCGAGGTGCTGGAAGCCCCGCGCAAAGGCAAAGTGGCTGTGCGGGTGGGGGGCATGAGACTGTCGGCGGCCCTCGGCGATCTCGAGCTGTCGACGCTGCCACCCCAGAAACCGGCGGCGCCGAAGTTTCGCGCCCACCAGGAAGTGCCGGGCGGCGTGAGCCCCGACGCGCCGCCACCGGTCCGCAGTCAGGACGTCATCCTCGATCTGCGCGGGAAGCGCGTCGAAGCTTCCCTCGACGAGCTCGACGTCTTCATCGACGAGCTCCTGCGCCGGCAGGAGGATGGCGGCTACGTACTGCACGGGCATGGCACCGGCGCGATCAAGGACGCCGTTCGCAACCACTTGGCCGCTCACGCCTGCATCCGTCACGCACGTCCGGCTGAGCGTGACGAGGGCGGCGACGCCTTCACGGTGTTTTGGCTGGCTGTCTGAGCTCGTCGATGATGCGGGCCCGCAGCCCCTCGACGAGGTCGAGCAAGGTCGAGATCTCGGCCTCGCTCGGTTGGGCGGCGCGCATTCGCTCTTCCAGGTCGAGGGCCAGCGTGCGACCGTCCTGGAGGCCGACGAGGGCAAAGACGCCGGCCAGATCGTGGACGGCACGACAGAGGTCGCCTGCCCCGTGCCCGGCTTCTCGCACGCGGCGACCGAGGGCCGGTAGATCGGCCCTCAGGCGTTCGAAGGTGCGCGTGAGCAAGGCAGTGCCGTCGGGAGTCCTGAGCGCCGCAAGCTCGGCCAGCCGATCGCGTCCGAGCTCGATCTGAGGCCGATCGGGCGGGGCCGGTTCGCTTTCGGTCCCGGTGCCCAGTCGGCGCTGCGTGGCTGCCTTGCGGAGCAGGCGTTCGAGCTCCGCGAGCGGCGTGGGTTTGGGCAGAAAGGCATCGAAGCCGGCCGCAGCCAGGCCAGGGCTATCGGCGAGCAGGTGGCTGGCGCTCGCCCCCACCAAGATGTGCCCAGGGCCCAAGACACGGCGCAATTCGCGAGCCACGGACCAGCCGTCTTGCCCTGGCATTTGCAAGTCGATGAACGTCACGTCGGGAGGTCGTTCGCTGGCGGCCCCGATTGCCTCCGCACCGGTGCTGCACGTCCGCGGCTGGTAGCCCAAGCAGCGCAGCGCATCGGCCAAGAATTCGCGCGCCCATGGGACGTCGTCGACGACCAGGACGTCGAGCGGAAAGGTCGACGCCGTGAGCTCCGGCCGTGCGTCCACGTCCTCCTCCTGGGGCGTGACGTCGGCCAGTGCCGGCGCCGCGACCGGTGCCTGAAACGTGGCGCGCAAACACGCGCCGGGTCCGCTCGTGCGTGCCAGGATCAGGTCGCCGCCCATGGCGCGACAGAGCCGCTGCGCAATCGCCAGGCCGAGGCCCACGCCTCCCTGGCCACCTCCGCCCTGGCGAAAGGGCTCGAACAGGTTGAGCCCGGCGGGGAAACCAGGGCCCGTGTCTTCGACCTCGACGGACAGGTTCCCCGTGACTTCGTCGCGCCGGCTGCGCACGGCGACGTGTCCGCTCGTCGTGTATTTGATGGCGTTGTCGATCAAACTCGAGACGACCTGCGTCAGCCGAGCGGCGTCGAGGGAGACCAACGGGCAGCGTTCGATGTCGTGCCGGAGGTCCAGGCCCTTCTCCTGGGCGTGGGGCAGGAGGGCACGCACTGCCTCGCGCACCACCTCGTCGGGCCTGACCGGAGCTGGCCGCAGCGGCAGACTGCCTGCACCGAGCGCCCCGAAGTCGAGCAGGTCCGACACCAGGCGCTCGAGCTGCTGGCCCTGGGAGGCGATGGTGGCCAAGTAGCGCTTGAGCTTGGGGTCAGTGCTGCTCGCGCGCAAAAGCTCGGTGTAGCCGAGGATGGAGACGAGCGGTGTGCGCAGCTCGTGCGAGACGTTGGCCAAGAACTCCACTTTGGCGACGTTGGCCGCCTCCGCACGGCGGAGCGCCGCCTCTAGCTGCTTTTCCAGCTGCTTGTGCAGGTCGATGTCGCGCACGCTCGTACGGACACCGAGGGCTTCGTCGTTCGATCCTCGGAGTGGCTGCCAGGAGATCGCCGCGTAGCGCTCCGTGCCGTCTTTTTGCAGCACGCGAAACTCGACATGATTGCCGGACTCTCCCCGCAAGGCTCGCTCGAGCACCGCGCGCATGACGGGGCGATCCGCTGGCACGACCAGCGGGAGCGGGTAGTCCTCCAAGGACAGGCCTTCGGCAACGGAATAGCCGGTCAAGCGCGTGATGGCTGGATTGACCCAGCGCACGTGACCATTCGCGTCGAGCCAGCTCTCCCAGTCGTAGGTGAACTCAGCAATCGCCTGGAACGGAATGGCTTGGAACGGAATGTCCACTCTGCTCAGGCCTTGGGCTCGACGAAGCCCTGCTGAATAGCATAGCGCGTCAGGCTGGCCACATCGTGGAGGTCGAGCCGCTCCCGGATCTGCAGGCGGTGATTGTTGACGGTCTTTTCCGCGATGCCGAGGGTGCGGGCGATCTGCTTGGAGCTCTGACCTTGGGCAACCAAACGCACGATTTCCCGCTGACGATCGGTCAGCTCGGCAGTCGGAGGCCCGAGCTGGACGGCGTCGGCCAAGAGCGTGCTCGTCTCGGAGCACAAGTAACGTTGGCCGGCGAGCACGCGACTGACGGCCTGGCGCAGCTCGGCGAGCGGCGTCGCCTTGGTGACGAAGCCGCGAGCGCCGAGGGCGATGGCTTTCTGAACCAAGGCTGGCCGCGCGTGGGCAGTGACCATCAAGACCTTGAGCCGGCTTTGCCAGTCCATCAGCTCGGCGAGGACGTCGAGACCACTTCGGTCCGGTAAAACGGCGTCGAGCAGGACGAGGTCGGGCAGCACGCGCTGGCACGTCGACAGCACCTCCGCCCCGAAGCTCAGCTCCGCGACCACTTCGTGCACCCCTTCGGCGCACAAGAGCGCGGCCAGGAGCTCCCGGAAGATGGTTTGATCCTCGACCAGGAGGATGCGGGCGGGGGGATGGGGCGAAGTCATCTCCTGCGTCAGAAACCTGCCAGAAACGTTGAACCGACACTGGCACGACTCTGTTCCCCGCCGCGAGCGGCCGGTGCGGAAATTCGAGGAACGACGGTGCCTGAGCAGGACTTTCGCTCGGACCTGGGCACCTTTGCCCATGGGCGCGAGCAGGGCCGGCCATCAGGTTCCAGGGCATGACGCAGCCCCGCAAACGCCCCAGCACCGGTTCCCTCGCCGCCCTGGCCCTTGGGCCCCTCCTCGCCCTGGCCGCGACGCTCACGCTCGCGCCCGAGGCGCAGGCAGCCCCCAAGACCTGTTCTCTCAAGCCCGCCGCCTGTCAGCTCGAGCAGCACCGAGCCGAGCAGCGCGGCACCTCTGCCGCAAAACCTGCGGCGGGGACGGCCAGTGTGCTCTGTGCCTCCAAGTCAGCCGCCTGCCAGGTGCAGCAGCGCGCGGCCGCCGAGCAAACGGCACGCTCGGAGGCGTCCGGGACCACGGCAGCCAGCCAGGCGCGCCCTCCCGTGTGCAACCTGAAGTCGGCCGCTTGCTTCGTCCAGCAGCGCCGCGACGCACGCTGAGGCCCGCATCCATTCTGGCTGCAGGTTTATCCCGCAACTGTGACGGCGTGCTGGGCGATTCCGCACGGCCCGCCGTGACACTTGGTGGGCGCACCGCGCACGACCGAGCGAAACGACCGATCTAGACTGTGCCCGCATGGCAGTGAACCAGCTAAAATCAGCTCGATCGACCTACCCGACGACCGGGTGTGTTCCGCCACCGTTCTAGTCGGGTATCCCCGTTGCTTGGTGGGAGGTGAAGGACACCTCCCATGCTCACGACCCTGCTCCTCTCCCTGGTGGTATTCGCCGGCACGCTCCTCCTGGGGCTCGCCCTCCTGCCCGCACTCTTGCTCCAGAGCGTCCTCGGACG
>Ga0164309_10001547_pt1 | contig 11175 bp, 10 predicted proteins | sample Whisoiple_247_MG_FD_109984 | JGI IMG/M metagenome (GOLD analysis project Ga0164309, IMG submission 109984) | Soil microbial communities amended with fresh organic matter from upstate New York, USA - Whitman soil sample_247_MG | ecosystem: Environmental > Terrestrial > Soil > Unclassified >... | reverse complement strand
GATCTCCGGCCGTTGCTCGCCATCGAGCGAGACGTAGAGGCTCACCCGCTTGATGTCGTGCTGTGAGACCAGCTCCTCCGGGAGATAGGCCGTCGTATCGGTGACGACCGCGGTCTTCGCGTCGGCGGGCACGCGCCGGTTCTATCACTTCCTCCTCAGCGGTCCCGGAGCGAGCGCCTCCCCGCCGCCTCTACCATCGGGACGTGGGCAAGACTCTGGTCACCGGCGGGAGCGGGTTCATCGGGTCGCACGTCGTCCGCGCGCTCGCCGCGCGTGGTGACGACCTGCGCCTGCTGGCCCGCCGCGGCTCGGGCCTCGATCACCTGTCGGACCTCGAATTCGAGCGGGCGAGCGGCGATGTCATGGATCGCAGGGCGGTCAGCCGGGTGATGGAGGGCGTCGATCGGGTCTTTCACATCGCCGGCAGCACCTCGATGCGCCCCCAGAATCGCGACAAGGTGTTCGACCTGAACGTGAAGGGAACGCGGATCGTCCTCGAGGAGAGCCTCGCCGCGGACGTCGAGAGGGTCGTCTTCACCTCCTCGGTGGCGGCGGTCGGCCCTGCCAGGCCGCGCGGCACGGCCGACGAGACCCAGCCGTTTCGCGCGGGCTCGCTCGGCATCACCTACGTGAACTCGAAGCACGAGGCCGAGGTGGAGGCGCTTCGGCTCGCCGCGCACGGGCTTCCCGTGGTAATCGTCAACCCGTCGTTCGTCCTCGGTCCGGACGACCCCAGGGGCACGTCGATGGAGTTGGTGCGGCGGTTCCTCCTGGGCCGCATTCCCGCCTACGTCGACGGCGGCCTCAACATCGTCGACGTCCGCGACGTCGCCGCCGGCCACCTGCTCGCCGACGAGAAGGGCGAACCGGGGGAGCGCTACATCCTCGCCGCGCGCAACTTCACGTTCGACCGCCTCTTCGCCGACATGGCCCGCCTCTCGGGCCGCGAACATGCCCCGGTGAAGCTCCCCGGAGCATCCACCCTGTTTGCGGTCGAGCTGATGGTCCGTGCCGGGATCCCCATTCCGATCGCCCCCGACGAGGTGCGTTCGGCGAACTGCTGGTGGACCTACCGGAACGCGAAGGCGCGCAGGGAGCTCGGCTTCGATCCCCGCCCGCACGAGGAGACGCTCGAGGACGCTGTGCACTGGCAGATGGAGCAGCTCGGCGACCGGGTCCGGAGAGGAAGAGGCCCGCAGGAGGTGGCCCTGGCTGCGATGGCCCCGTTCATGCGGCTCGGCGAGCGGGTGCTGCCGGGATGACGGAAATCGTCCTCTACCGCTGCCCCACCCGCACGAACGTCCTCTGCCCCTGCGGCGCGGTTGCGCGACGGCTCGGAAAGCTCGAGCTCTCGTACCGGACGGAGCGAGTGCCCTACAAGCGTGCTTCGCGCCCCGAGATCGAGGAGCTCACCCGCCAGCGCCGGGTGCCGGTGCTCGTCGACGGCGACGAGGTGGTCAGCGACTCCAAGCGGATCATCCAGTACCTCGAGTGGAGGTACGGCTCCGGGGACGAGAAGCCCAAGGAGAAAACGGGCGGCAAGCCGGCCGCCAAGAAGGAGGCGAAGAAGCCCGAGAAGGAACGCAAGCGGCGGACTCCGCGATTGCGGGCCGGCCGGCGCGGGAAACAGCGCAAGAAGCGGGCCGAGGATGAGGACCGCTGAGCTGGCCTATACAATCTGAAGCGATGGATACTCCTGAAACGGCAGTCCAGCTCAGCGACAAGGCGGCAGGCAAGATCAAGGAGCTGATCGGCTCCAACGACGACGCCTCCGAGCAGGCGCTCCGCGTAGCGGTACGCGGCGGCGGCTGTTCCGGCTTCCAGTACGCGCTCGCCCTCGACCAGCCCAAGTCCGATGACCACGTCTTCAAGCACCAGGGCGTGTCGGTGGTGGTCGACAAGGTGAGCATGCAGTTCGTCTTCGGCTCGGAGGTCGACTACGTCGACGGCCTACAGGGCGCCGGCTTCGTGGTCAACAACCCGAACGTCGTCGCCGCATGCGGCTGCGGATCCTCGTTCCAGGTCCGCGAAGACGCCGCCGAGCAGGCCGCCGTTTAGTCCTCCGCCCAGCACGGGCGACGCAACTTTGCGGAAGGGGAGGGGTTTAGTCGGCATGCAGGGAGTCAGGCTCAGGCGGGTTGCCGGGATCATCTGTGTCGCGATCGTCGCGTCAGGCGTCGCAACCGCGCTTGCCTCCGGTGGCGCCGGCAGCCTCGACCGGTCGTTCGGCGACCGTGGCAAGGTGCTGACGCGGTTCGAGCACCGGTTCGGTCACCACGGCGGCGGTCACCCCAGCGCCGTGGCGCGCGCAAACTCCGTCGTCATCGATTCAGGGAATCGCGCGGTCGCCCTGGGCACCGTTGCTCAGAAATTCGCGCTGGCCCGTTACAAGCCAGACGGCCATCTCGATCGCAAGTTCTCAGGGAACGGCAAAGTGACGACCCAGGTGAGCATCTTGCATCGAGATGCGCGGAGCGAGGCGTATGCCGGTGCGATCGATTCCCATGGGCGCATCGTGGCGGCGGGCGTCGCCTTCACGAAGCTCTACTTCCAGCGGATTGCCCTCGCCCGCTACAAGCCGAACGGTCACCTGGACAAGTCGTTCGGAAACGGCGGCGAGGTGAGAGCCCGCTTCAGTCGCTTCGATGCGGGTGCCCGCGCAGTCGCTATCGACTCCAGAGGGCGCATTGTCGTCGCCGGCTTCGGCCCCGGCAACTCGTGGGGGCTGGCACGCTTCAAGCCGAACGGGAAATTGGACAGGTCGTTCGGGGAGAACGGCACGGTCATAACCCCGTTCACGGATTACGACGAGGCGGAGTCGATCGCGATCGACTCCCAGGGCCGGATCGTCGCGGGTGGGTTTGCCAAGCGGGACCTGGGCCTCGCCCGATACGAACCCAATGGACACCTCGACCCCTCGTTCGGCGATGGCGGCAAGGTCAGGACGAACTTCCCGGGACTTGCCTCGGCGGATTCGATTGCGATCGACTCCCAGGACCGCATCGTGGCGGCGGTGGACTCGAAGGAGCCGGGCAACGTCCGCCGCTTCACCGTCGCACGCTACCTGGAGGACGGCTCGCTGGACGATTCGTTCGGCAACAGCGGCGAGGTGACCACCGATTTCGGAGGCCACAGCGTGGCGCAGGACGTCGCGCTGGACGAGAGCGGACGGATCGTCGTCGCCGGTCGCGCCGCCAGTCCCGGACACAGGAAGTTCGCGCTCGCGCGATACCTCCCGGGCGGGGAGCTCGACCCGGCGTTCTCACACGACGGCAAGGCGATCACGACGTTCGGTAGTGGCAAGGAAGCTCAGGGTGCCAACGGGACCGCGATCGACCATCGGGGCCGGATCGTGGCTGCCGGCTATGCGCGCGGCAAGTTCGCGCTAGCGCGGTACCTGGGGCGCTGAGCGACCGGCCGGCGGCTACGCGCCGTCGACCTGGAGCGGCGGGCTCTGCTGAGGGCTCGCGGGGGTCTCGGGCTGTGCGGACGCGGCGGCCGCCGGTTGCTCGACGCCGAGCATCTCGGCCAGCTCGCCGGACTCGAACATCTCCTCGACGATGTCGGCACCGCCGACCAGCTCACCGTTGACGTAGAGCTGGGGGAACGTCCGCCAGTCGGAGATCTCGCCGGTTACCTCGCGGAGCGGGTCCAGGATCGGCAGCACGTCGATCGCCCCGTACTCCGTTCCCATCTGCTCCAGCACACCGACCACGCGCATCGAGAAACCGCATTGCGGCGTCTCGGGGGTGCCCTTCATGAAGAGCAGCACGCGGTTCTCGCGCAGTACCTCCTCCACCTTCTGCTTGAGCTCTGGATTCGCAGCCATCAACCCACCTTAGCGATTCGAACTTCCGGAACCCGGCGGGCCCGCGTCCGGCTGCGCCAGACGACCGGTCGCCTACGGCTTCCTGGGAGCGGAGGAGGCCGCCGGCCTTGTTGTAATCGAGAGAGCGTGGATCGAGCCGTCGTCCATGCGGGCCTGGACCGCGGCGCGCACCATCCGGTGCTGGTCCACCCGGCTCTTGCCCTCGAATTGGGGCGCGCGGACGACCGCCCGGAGATGGTCGCCGGACCCGGTCTCGTCGAGGACCTGCACCTCGGCGCCGGGCAGGGCCTCGGCGATCATGCGCTGGATCTCGGTGAGATCGGCCACGTGGCTTAGCCGGACACCGTTGCGCCGCGGGCCGCGTCGAGCATCTCGTGCATGCGGACAAATTTCACGCGCGGGCGGCCGAGCGGCTTGCCGCGCTCCTGCTCGGCGGCGTCGATCGCCTGCCAGCCCTCGAAGGTCACATGGTCCGGGGCGCGCTCGTCGAGCAGCTCCACGATCGCCATCCGGTCGGCGGTCGCGGGCTCCGGAAGCCCCCTCCCGGCCGCGTCCTCGACGAGCTTGTCGACGGTCTCCTGCGCGTCCTTCTTGTTCGTCCCGATGACGCCGGAGGGCCCGCGCTTGATCCAGCCGACGGCGTACTGGCCGGCGACCTGGTCTCCGTTCTCGGGACCCGTGACGCGGCCACCCTGGTTTGGGATCACGCCCCGGCGGTCGTCGAAGGGGACGCCCTCGAGCCCGATGCCCTTGTAGCCGACGGCGCGGAAGACGACGCCGCACTCGATCGTCTCGCGCTCGCCGCTGTCGCGCGGGCGGATCGCACCGGACTCGTCACGATGCAGCTCGTTGCGGCCGACGACGATCCGCTCCACCTTGCCGTCGCCCTGGAGCTCGACAGGGGAGCGGAGGAAGCGGAGCACGATCCTCCGCGGCTTCCCCTCCGGCTCGCGCTGCGCGAAGTCGGTGAAGATCTCGACGTTCTTGCGGGTCGTGATGTCCGCATCGTCGGACTCGAGGTACTCGCGGGAAAGCGCGTCGAGCTCGACCTCGGCCGGGTCGATGTCGATGTCCGCGTCGATCATCTCGCCCAGCTCGCGGAGCTCGGGGTTGGTGAACGCCGCCTGGACTGGGCCGCGGCGGCCGAGGACCAGGATCTCCTTGATCCCGTTCTCGGCGAGGGCGTCGATCGCGTGCTCGGCCGTGTCTGTGGCCTCGAGCTCCTCCCGGTTCAGGCCCAGCATGCGCGCGACGTCGGTGGCGACGTTGCCGTTGCCGATCACCACGGCGCGCTCGCACGAGAGGTCGAACTCGTGGTCGGCGAAGTCCGGGTGGGCGTTGTACCAGGCGACGAACTCGGTGGCCGCATGGCTACCGGGGAGGTCCTCGCCGGGGATCCCAAGGTGCCGGTCGGTCGGGGCACCGTAGGCGTAGATGACCGCGTGGTAGTGGTCGGCGAGCTCGGCGGCGCTCACGTCCCTGCCGACCTCCACGTTGCCGAAGAAGCGAAAGCCCTCCCGCGCGGCCGTCTTCTCGTATACGCGGATCACCGATTTGATCTTCGGGTGGTCGGGCGCCACGCCGGCACGCACAAGGCCGAACGGGGTCGGAAGGCGGTCGAAGACGTCCACCTCGAAGTCGAGGTCCTCGGAGCGCAGCAGGTGCTCGGCCGCGTAGAAGCCGGCCGGGCCGGAGCCGACGACAGCGACGCGGAACGGGTTTCCGGATGTGCCGGGTGGGGGCGTCATGGGGCGCAGAAGGTTAGGCGAGTGCCGGCTCGGAGCGCGCGGTAGCGGCTCCGTCGAGCGCGTCGAGGGCCCTCGCGACGGACATCGCCACGCACGTGAAGATCGGCGTGTCGCGCAGGGTGTAGGAGCTCGATTCCGTCCCGCGGAGCTCCTGCACGAGGTCGAGGAACTGACCCGGGTCGTCGCCCTCGAAGCTCACAACGAACTCCTGGTCGTCGATGCCGTACGAGTAGGCGGTGTTGATCGTGATCTCCGGGTAGCGCCGGCCGACCTCGATGTGGGCCTTCATGATCCGCTGCCGCTCCTCGGCGGGCAGCGTGTACCACTCCCGCTTCTTGTCGAGGGGGTAGACGAACAGGAACTTGCGCTCGGAGGTGCAGATCTCGGGCCGTGCCTCGGAGTCCGAGTACGGGGACCGCTTGGTCATCGCGAGGTAGGAGTGGGGGGTCGACATCCATTTCGAGAGCCCGCTCTGGGCGAGGACCACGTGGAAGGTGTGGATGTCGTCGAGGCCGGGGCTCTGGGACAGGAGCAGGAGATCGGTGTCGCCGCGGGTACCTACCGTCGAGTAGGCGCGCAGCGAGCGGTCCTGGGCGAAATCGTCGCAGGCCGCTCGAAACTCCCGTTTATCCTCCGCGCGCGCCTCGGGATCGCGGCGCTGCCACGCGGGGTCGACCTTGAAGAAAGTGAACTTGGCGAAAGTGCGATCGGGCACCGTCGCGATGGTAGCCCTTGCGGTTGCCCTTCTGGCTGCTCCGGCAGCAGAGGGGAAGCAGCAGCCGCGGGTCACGATCGTGGTGCTCCCCCAGCACGTGACCGTCGGTCAGCTGGCCGGGGTCCACGGGATGGGCGTCGGGTTTCTTTCCGCTGGGATCGGCGATGTTCCCGCGGATCAGACCTACCTCGACGTCGGGCAGGGCGCGCGTGTCACCGAATCGCTCTATGACGGCTCGCTACCTCCGCTCGATGTGCCCTCGGGACACGGTGGGACCGCGAAGGTGCCGCCGCCCGAGTGGGGGAGGGTTCGCCAGCGGGCCGACTCCGTCCCCGCGGACATCGTGCCCGGGTTGCTCGGTACGACCTTGGACCAGGCGCAGGTGGCCGTGGGCGCCGGCTCGAGTTCGGGCAGCGCGGCCCTGATGCTGGTCGATGAGCATGGGGCGCTTGGAGGTGCGGGCTGTCATGGAGCCTGCCCGATAGTCAGCGTCGAGTCCGCGAATCTCGCCGCCGTCCGCCGGCTTGCCGGTCACTCGCACGGCGACGATCTGCTGATCGCGATCGAGCGGCCGCCGCCCGCGTCCAATCGCGCGCTCGCGCTCGGGATCGCCGGCAGTGGGTTCGACGGCACGCTCACCTCCGATTCGACCCGGATGCGGGGCTTCGTCCTGTCGACCGATCTCGGGCCGACGATTCTCACGCGGCTCGGCATCCCGAAGCCGAGCGACATGACCGGGGAGCCGATCCGGCCGGACGGCGCGGTCGACCTCTCGTACATCCAGGATCTGCAGAGCCGCCTGGCGGAGGTGGGCCCCCGGCGGGCGCCAGTGATCGGCATCAGCGTGCTGATCTGGGTCGTTCTCACGGCAATCGCGGCGATCGCGTTCCGCCGCGAGGGCCTCCGGGTCGCGCTGACGATCCTGGCTGCGTCGCTCGCGCTGCTGCCGGCGGCGCTGCTGCTGGGCGCGGCGCTCGAGCCGAGCGAGCTCGGAGAGCGCCTGATCGTCGGCGTCGGCTGCCCGGTACTCGCTGCGCTCGTGCTGTGGCTCGCGCCGGGCATGCGCGGTCTCGCGGTCTGTGCAGGGGCGACCGTGCTTGCCTACGCCGTCGATGTGATCGCCGGCTCCCATCTCACGGAGCTGTCGTTGATCGGGCCGAATCCCATCGAGGGCGTTCGCTTCTACGGCATCGGCAACGAGCTCGAGGCCACGGTGGCCGCCCTCGTCCCGATCGGAACCGGCGCCGCGCTCGCCGGGTGGGCGCCGCGCGCGTCGGGCCGGGCCGCGGCCGTGGCGTTCGCGATCACGGCCGTGCTCGCCGTGGCCGCCTTCGCGCCGGGAAGCTTTGGGGCCGACGTCGGCGCGGCGATTGGGATCCCGATCGGGGCGGCGGTCTCGATCGGTATCTGCCTCGGAGTCCGGCGCACCGGCTGGGTCTGGGTGATCGTCGCGCCGCTCGTGGCCGTTGCCGCACTGATCGCGATCGACCTCGCCACCGGGGGGAACGCCCATCTGACCCGGAGCGTCCTCGACGCGGGCGGGCTGGGGAACCTTGGCGACATCTTCCAGCGGCGCCTGCAGCTCTCAGCCCATAGCTTCGCCCGCTACGCGGAGAGCTTCATCTTCTGGATCGTGATCGCCCTGATCGTCGCCGGGCTGACCCAGTGGCGGCGAATCGAGGGGTGGTTCGGAGGGCGCCGGACGTCCTGGGCGGGCTTCGTCGGCGCCCTCGCGGCCACGCTCGCCGGGACCCTCGCAAACGACTCCGGGGCGCTGCTCCTGATGATCGGCGCCGTGCTCTGCGCGGCGACCGTCGGCGTCGCCTGGGCCACGCACGAGGAGCGCCGTTCTCCAACCTTTTGGAGCCCCCCGGTCCGGTAACCTGACATCGGCTTGGCGGCCCGAGCTCAGGCGGCCCCTTACCCCTAGCGCTCACTCCTATGCGCATCGCAATCGTAAGCCCATACTCGTGGACCTACGCCGGCGGCGTGAATCGTCACGTCGAGGCGCTGACCGAGGCGCTGTTCGCGCGCGGGCACGAGGTGCGCGTAATGGCGCCATGGGACCCGCCGGATCGCATCTCCCGTGCGATGCATCGCGCGCCTGCCGAGGAACGCTCAAAGCCCGACTACCTGGTCCCGCTGGGGCGGACGGTCGGGTTCGGGGCCAACGGGGCCGTGTCCAACATCGGTGTCTTTCACCACGGGATCAACACGATGCGCCGCGAGCTTCGCGCCGGTGGCTTCGACGTTGTCCACCTCCATTCGCCGGAGGCGCCGGTCATCGGGTGGGACGCTTGCTCGTTCCGCAAGACCCCGGTGGTCGGAACGTTCCACTCGTACTCGACCAAGGCGCTCCCGAACTGGATCGCCAACGCGCTCGGCGCGCGGCGCAAGTTCAACCAGCTCCACGCGAGGATCGCTGTGTCGCAGGCCGCGGCGTGGACGGGGCGCCGCTGGTACGGCGGCACCTACCGTGTGATCCCGAACGGCGTCGACGTCGATGCCCCGCCGACTGGGCCCAAGCCGGTTTCGGACGAGCTTCGGGTGCTCTTCATCGGCCGTCCCGAGGAGCGCAAAGGGCTGCCGGTCCTGCTCCAGGCGTTCGAGGGCCTGGTCGAGCACGTCCCCGCCCGGCTCACGGTCATCGGCGCCACTCACGACGACGTCAAGGGCTATCTGAGCGACCCCGCGGCCGAGGAGAGCATCGACGCGCTCGGCACCATCGGAGGGTCCGAGCTATGGCGCCGGCTGCACGACGCGGACGTGCTCTGCGCTCCGTCGCTCGCCGGCGAGAGCTTCGGCATGGTCCTCACCGAGGCCTTCGCGGCCGGGACGCCGGTGATCGCCTCCGAGATCGCGGGCTACGCCGACGTCGTTACGCCGGGCGTCGACGGCATCCTCGTGCCGCCGGCCGACCCGCAGCGCCTCGCCGAGGAGCTCCAGGGGCTCTACGTCGAGCCCGAGTCGCGCCTCCGCATGGGCAGGGCCGCACGGGAGAGCGCCCAGCGATACGCATGGCCAAACGTCGCCGCGGAGGTCGAGGAGGTCTACGAGCAGGCGCTGCGGGCGCCGGAGCCGGCGACCTCGACCGAGCGGATTGTCCGCGTCAGCGGGTTGGCGCCGATCGACGGCAGCCAGCCCTCGCCGCCGGAGCGCCTGCCGTCCCTCGACCCCGAGCCGGCCCGTGCGATGCAGCGCCAAGGCCTCGCGCGCAAGCTGGCGCTCGGCGTGGCCGGCGTCCTCGGCATCGGGCTCACCGCGCTGGCGGCCAACAAGATCGGGCTTCAGAACGTGGTCGCAAGCATCGTGCGCTCCGACCTCTCGCTGGTCTTCATGGCCCTCGGCCTGATGATGCTCGCGATGATGTTTCGAGCCGCCTCCTGGTACGCGATCGCCCGTGCGGCGCTGCCGTACAGTCCGCTTCGTCGCCGCGACGTCACCTCGGCGACGATGATCGGCGTCCTCATGTCGGCGACGTTACCGGCACGTCTTGGAGAGCCCGCGCGCGCAATGGTGCTCTCGCGGCGCACCGGGCGCATGCGCTCGACATTCCCGGTGCTGCTCGGCACGCTCGTGTCACAGACGGTCTTCAACATCGCGGCCCTCGTCCTGCTGGGTGTGATCATCGTCAGCTCCACGGATCTGTTCCACTCGTCGTCGACCAAGCTCTTCGCCTTCAGCCTCGTGCCGCTCGTGATCCTGATCGCGGTGCTCCTGGCTCCGGTGATCGTCCGGAGGCAGAACGGGAGCGGGCGCGTGGCACGAATCTCCGCGGCGATCCGCGCGGCGCTCCTTCGGGTCCGAACGGGCCTCAGCGTCTTCCGGAATCCGCGCCTCGGGTCATTCGCAGCCGGCGCGCAGCTCGCTGCCTGGGGCGTGCAGCTCCTGGCCTGCGCCGTGCTGTTCAAGGCGCTCGGGATGACCGGCGTGGGAATCGGCGCGGCCGCGGCGGTTCTCTTCGCCGTCAACGTCACCGCGGTCGTGCCGGCGACGCCGTCGAACATCGGCGTGTTCCAGCTCGCCGTGATCAGCGTGCTCACGACCGGGTTCGGCGTCGCCGCCGCCGACGCGCTCGCGTACGGCGTCATCCTCCAGGCGGTTGAGGTCGCCACGGCGGTGGTGCTCGGCCTTCCCGCCCTCGTACGCGAGGGACTCACCTGGTCCGACATGCGCCTGCGCGCCCTGAGCACGGCGCCCGTTCGGCTGTCCCCGCGTAAGGGCGGCGCCGGCGCGACCGAGACGAGCTAGCGGTCACTAACCTAGACCGCTAGACCGCCCGAGCCAGACCGCCCGAGACGACGAGGAGACTCGATGGCCCTTTCGAACATCGCCGGCTTTCCGCGCATCGGACCGAATCGCGAGCTGAAGTTCGCGACCGAGGGCTACTGGCGCGGCGACGTCTCGCGGGACGACCTACTGGCGACGGCGAAGCGGATTCGAGTCGACAACTGGAAGTTCATGCAGCAGGCCGGCGTGGACCTCATCCCGTCCAACGACTTCTCCCTCTACGACCACGTCCTCGACACGATCGCCCTCGTGGGGGCGGTTCCGGATCGCTACGAGCACTCGGGCGGGCCGGTGGACATCGACACCTACTTCGCGATGGCCCGCGGCCGTCAGGAGGAGGGCATCGACGTCACCGCGATGGAGATGACGAAGTGGTTCGACACCAACTACCACTACCTCGTCCCCGAGCTCGGGCCCGACACCAAGTTCTCGCTGTCCTCGACGAAGCCATTCGACGAGCACGCCGAGGCGATGGAGGAGCTAGGGATCGATACGGTCCCCGTGATCGTCGGCCCGGTCTCGTTCCTGCTCCTGGGCAAGTCGGCCGATGGCGTCCCCGCGGAGTTCGATCGCCTCGATCTGATCGAGGCTCT
>Ga0164309_10001546_pt1 | contig 11177 bp, 10 predicted proteins | sample Whisoiple_247_MG_FD_109984 | JGI IMG/M metagenome (GOLD analysis project Ga0164309, IMG submission 109984) | Soil microbial communities amended with fresh organic matter from upstate New York, USA - Whitman soil sample_247_MG | ecosystem: Environmental > Terrestrial > Soil > Unclassified >... | reverse complement strand
CTCCAGATAGTCCGCGCATTTCTGCACGGACGTATCAGCCGCGCCCCACGGCATGATCGGCACACTCGATGTCGAGTTCTTGGGCGAGCCTTCGATGATGCGGTCGGAATAGACCATATAAACCAGGACGTTTCGTTTGATGTCGCAGCCACGCACGATCTGCATTTTCTTGAAGAACAGCGAGCGGCGGCGCCGGAACATGTCGTCGCCCTGTCCCATTTTGTCCTTGAACTTGATCGGGCCGATCTGGCTGCAGGCCAGCGAGATATCCGACACCTCCTCCGCAAGGCCCAGCCATCCCTTGAAACCGCCTTTCTCCGGCACCGTGAAGTGACAGGCCACGCCTTCGACTTCGGGGTCATCGACGCCATAAGTCGCGAGCTTGTCGTTCGGGCTCAGCAATTTGAACACGGTGGAACGGCGGAAGACCAGGTCCGGTTCATCGGCCGCGAGGGCCGCGGAACCGGTCGCCAGCGCCAAAAACAACGCCAGCGCCGGCACCAGCAAGGCCCCGGCGTGCGGCTTTCCGGCATGAGGGCTGGGGGCATTGGATGGCATGGATGGCTCCGTGGGCTGACGCGTGCGGCCTATGTAGTTCCGAAACGCCGCTCAGGAAGCCGGGACGGTAGCCCGCGACCGATGTTGTTTTAACCGAATGTGAGGCTTTTTTGCTACGCTCGGCGTGAAAATCGTCGGGCTGAGCGGCCCTGCGCTGGTGAATGCGGTTGGCGTCTGCGACAACCACCGGCCTTGAAGCCGGGATTTCGAGGAATTGCGCGTGATCGGGCATCGGATTTCTATTGCGAACGCTGCAACCGGGCGTTTCCGGCAACTGGCCGTGTTGACCGCCGCCAGCATGATCGGCTCCGCCTCGCAAGCGGGCGCCGCGCTTTTCTACTGGCAGGACAGCGACCCCGGCTACTACCGCCCGGTCCAACCTTTGCCGCAGCGGCACCGGACCCGCCGCGCGATCGACAAGAAGAAGACGGAGAAAGCGGAAAAGGAAACCGGCGCCAAACCTGTAGGCCCCCTCATCATTTCGATCTCGATCGAAAAGCAGCGCGTACGGATCTACGACGCCAACGGTTTCTTCGCGGAAGCCCCGGTCTCGACCGGCATGAAGGGCCACCCGACGCCGATGGGCGTCTTCAGCATCATCCAGAAGCACAAGCTGCATCATTCCAACATCTACAGCAACGCGCCGATGCCCTATATGCAGCGCATCACCTGGTCCGGCGTGGCGATGCATGCCGGCGTGCTGCCGGGCTATCCGGCGTCGCACGGCTGCATCCGCATGCCGACGGCGTTTGCCCAGAAGATGTGGAATTGGACCAAGTTGGGTGCGCGCGTCATCGTCACGCCCGGCGAGATAACGCCCATCCGTTTCTCGCATCCGCTGCTCGTGGCGCAGAAGGTGGTGCCCGTTGCCAACGAAGCGCCGCAGGTGGATGCGCCGCTCGGCGTGAAATCCGACAAGGGCGCTGATGCGAGGCCGGTGACGAAGTCGGTCGACATCGCCGCTGCAAACCTCGAATTGAGGTCGACGGTCGGTCACGGCCCGATGACCCAGACCGCGGACGCCAGAGGCGCGATGCCAGCGAATGCGGCCGTCACCATGTCCGATGCCTCTCCAGCCGGCGCCTCCGGCGAAGCCATCACCGTGAAGTCCGCCGAGGCTGTAGACGCCGAAGCAAAGCCGCAGACCGCGAAATCCGACGCGGCAAAACCGGAGACGGCAAATTCCGACGTTGAGCCGGCGCCAGCGATGAGCGCGGACACCGCATCGACCGAACGCAAACCGGCTGACATCGTGACCGGGCAACTCAATGCGCCGGAGACCACCGCCATCGATAGATCCGCTGCAAAGGCCGAAGCGACCGTGAAGGCGGAAACAACGGCAGGGGTCGCGAACACCGGCGCCTCCAAGCCTGAAACGGCCAACTCTGAGACGGTCACGGTTGAAACTTCCAAGACTGAAATACCCAAAGCTGAATCTGCCAGGGCTGAACAACCGAAGCCGGGCGAAAAACCTGTCGAAGCCAAAGCGGCTAATGCACCCCCCGGCGCGCCCGATGTGAAAAAGGATCCCTCGCGCCTGCCAGGCGTCGAGAAGGCCGCCAAGGCAGAACCGAAGCGCGAAGGCCAGATCGCGGTGTTCGTCAGCCGCAAGGACGGCAAGCTCTATGTGCGGCAAAATTTCAAGCCGGTGTTCGACATGCCCGTGACGATCGCGCCGAGCGACCGCTTGCTGGGCACCCATGTGTTCACGGCCGAAGCCGACAAGAACGATCCCAACGTGCTGCGCTGGTCGGTGGTGTCGCTGCCGGTTTCGGCACGCAATGCCCCGAGGAGCGAGGATGAGCGCGCCTCGCGCCGCCACAAGGTCGCGGGCACCATCCCTGCCGACACAAGGCCGGTGCCTGCACCGAACGGCCCGGCCGAGGCGCTCGACCGCATCACCATTCCCCAGGAAGCGATGGCGCGCATCGTCGAGGCGCTCACCACCGGCGGCTCGATCGTGGTGTCCGATCAGGGCGTCAACCAGAGCGAAACCGGCGAAGGCACGGATTTCATCGTTTCGCTGCGGTAGCAGCGGGGTGTGCATAGCGTTTTCAAGCGAAGTGGGTGCCGGTTCGCGTAAAGAAAACGCGTCGAAACAAAAAGGTCAGAGCCCCGGTTCTTGCTCAAGAACCGGGGCTCTGGGCTAAACCACCGGCCGACATGAACGGACTGTCTTCCCCGACCGTGGACGCGCCGCCTTCTGCGGCCATTAGAGACAATTTCGACCGGCTGACCTTTCTCGGCTGGCGCTGGGGGCTGGCCGCGATCGTCGCCGGCCTCGCTTTGTCGTTCCTGCTGTTCGGCTACACCGTGATCTACTGGCGCAATGCCGACATGGATTTCATGGTGATCCACAGCGCGCTCGCCCTCAACGACGGCAAGCCGCAGCATTTTTTCGATCACACTGCCTACATCACGATCCTGTCGACAAAACTGTGGTTTCAGTTCTTGCACGCGCTTGGCTTGCTCGATGCATGGTCGCTGTCCGCGCTTCCGCCGGCATCCGACCCTGCCGCCTTCGACGCCGCGATGACGCAGGCGGTTCGCGCCGGGCGGATTCTGGTGTTCTTGATCGCGATCGGCAGCGTACTGGCGTTTGCTTTCCTCGTTCGCCTTGTCCCGCGTGACTGGCGTGTCGCGTTGATGGCTGCGAATGCGTTCGCGTTCTCCGGCGGTATCGCCGTGCATTCGCGTATTATGCGCAGCGAATTGCTCGCGGCTTTGCCCGTAATCTTTGCGCTGGTAATCCTGATCATTGTCGGCCGCCGCGCCAGCATAGCTCGTCTGCTCGCGATTGCCGTCGCTGCTGCGCTGTGCATGCTCGGCTTGGAGAACAAGGTGCAGGCAATCCTCCTGATCGGCGCGCTGCCGATCATAATGCTGCCGTTCGGCAGCGCGGAGAGCCAAAGCGTTGCGTTCTGGCGCAATACGCCCACGGCTTGGCTCGCCACGGTGATGGCAGCCATCGCGGCCGGCGCCGCGATGTGGCTGGCATCGCCACTGATTGCGACCGGCTTCAACAGCGCGTTGCTCGATGCCGCGGAATTTCGCCCGCTGCTGCTCGGCCGTTACGGTAGCTATCAGGTGACGTACGTTGTCATGATCGCCGGCTGCATGATCGCCTATGCCGCGGTCTGGCGGGTAGCCGCCGCCGAAACGCTGGCCTCCATGTTCGCCGTCGTCGCCGGCGCCTCGATTGCGCTGCTCGTGCTCGATCTCGACTACGATGCCCGCAACGTGATCGCCGTCGCCAATCCGCTGGAGAAGATGCTGATCTTTGCGGATGCCGGCACCCGCGACGCGGCGAACGCAGCCGGACTGTCCGGTATTGTCATGCCTCTGTTCGACGGGATCGGCTCCGTTCTCGCCCGCTACACTTTCGTGCTGCATTCCTCGCCGCGTCCCACGGTGTTCCTGGTCTGGCTCATCGTTCCCGGCATCGTCATAGGCTGGCGGCGAGGCGAACGGCTTGCGGCGATCCAGGCGCTGATGCTCCTGCTCGCCGCGATCGGTATCGACGCACTCGGCGTGCGCCGCGGCCTGAAGTCGGAATATTTCATCTTCACCGATCCGCTGATCATCCTCGCCGGCGTAATCCTGCTCGATCGCTTGTGCAAATTACGGTTTGGCAAGTGGACCTACGGGATCGGCACGAGCTTACTTGTGCTGCATCTCGCCATTGGCCAGGCCGACCCCGTCAAATACGCGCTCAAGCGCACCGGCCCGGAATCGATCTGCGCGTGGAACAAACATTACGCACCACTGCTGCCGCTGCCCTGGTGTCCGCCCCGGTCATAACGGCTTGTTGAAAGCCGCCCGCGGCCGATTCGGCTATGCTTGCAGTCCAACGCTCGCCTTTGAGGGGGTGGCCATGATCGACCGCAGGGCATTCGTTGCCGCAGCGCTGGTTGCGGTTGCCGATCCGTCTTGCTCCCGCACGGCGCGGGCTGACGCCGCCATGAGCCGGATCACCGCTTACGCGTTTTCATTCCCGGCTTTGGCGGGAGGCGACATCAGGCTTGCCGAATATGCCGGCCGGCCGCTGCTGGTGGTCAATACCGCTTCGCTTTGCGGCTTTACCCCGCAATATGCCGGCCTGCAGGAATTGTGGAAAGAGTTCCAGGGGCGCGGCCTTGTCATCATCGGCGTACCCTCCAACGATTTCGGGAGCCAGGAGCCCGGCGGCGCGACCGAGATCGCGGAGACTGCCCTGCATCAATACGGCGTCACGTTTCCGATCGCGGCAAAAGCCGTGGTCAAGGGGCCGAATGCGCACCCGTTCTACAGATGGGCGGCGGAGGCGCGGCCCAAGGAGGTCCCACGGTGGAACTTCCACAAATACCTGATCGGCCGCAGCGGCTACATCGCCGAAGTGTTCCCGGAGAGCGTCGAACCGGCGGATACACGGGTGAAAACCGCTATCGCGCGCGCCCTGGCGGATTCCTGACGCGCGCAATTAACCGGCCTGAGGACAAATCCACGAGTGTGTCCTCCGGGACGTTGGCGGCGCAGCGCCAACTAGGGTAGTCTCGCGGGGGGCGGCAAGTGTCCGGGCAGGCAGAAAGCCGCCGCGGAGCACAGGGAAAAGCTTTAAGGAACACACGATGCGCATTGCGGCAGGATTGATTTTCGCAGGCACGGTTTCACTGCTCGCGTCGAGCGCGGCATGGTCCCAAACGCCGCCGGCCGCCAAGGGTGCGGTCCCCCAAGCTGCCGCGGCCCCCGCCGCGGCGCAGCAAACTCCTCAGCCGGCGAGAGCCGCTTGCAGCAATCCAAATGCTTTGGGTGTCGCCCGCACCGTGGAGATCGACACCACCGGCGGCCCGGGCTTCGGCTTCGAGCATTTCAAGCAGCTCGACTTCCTGCGCGACAAGGAGGTGGTGCTGACCTTCGACGACGGTCCGTGGCCGGTCAACACGCCGTCGGTGCTGAAGACGCTCGCCGAAGAATGCACCACCGGCATCTTTTTCACCATCGGCAAGCATGCGACCTACTATCCGGAAATTCTCAAGCAGGTTTATGCGGCCGGTCACACCGTCGGCACCCACACATGGTCGCACGTCGCGCTCGTCAACAAAAAGCTGACCGAGCAGCAGCGCAAGGATGAGATCGAGAAAGGTTTCGCCGCAGTGAAATGGGCGCTGGGCGGCGTTTCGCCGGCACCGTTCTTCCGCTTCCCGGCTCTGCAGCATCCGCCAGAGATGGTCACCTATCTCGGCGAACGCAACATCGCGATGTTCTCCTGCGATCTCGACTCCTTCGACTTCAAGGCGAGCAATCCGCAGGTCGTGATCGACACCGTGATGCGCAAGGTCGACAAGCTCGGCAAGGGCATCATCCTGATGCACGACTTCCACAAGCACACCGCCGAAGCCCTGCCCGAACTGCTGAAGCGGCTGAAGGCCGGCGGCTACAAGGTGGTGGCGATGAAGGCAAAGGCGCCGGCTCAGGTCCTGGCGCAGTACGAAGAAGAGGTCGTGAAAGAACTCAAGCTGCCGACCGTGAGCTCGCGCCCGGTCTCCAGCGTCGTGCAGACCATCTCGGAATAATTTCCGCCAGCGCATCACGATGGCGCTGCGCATCGACGGCTATGTCATCGTCTCCGCCGACGGCATGCTGGCGAATGCGCAGAACGTCATGCCCGACGAATTGAAATTCGAGGGCGACAAGCGTTTTTTCACCGCGGCGCTGGATCGCGCCGACCTGATCGTGCACGGCCGCCACTCCGGGGAAGGCCAGCCGAACTCGCCGCAGCGCAAGCGCATGATCGTGACCCGTGCCATCGGGGCGACCGCGCCCGATCCAGCCAACCCCAAAGCGCTGTTATGGAACCCGGCAGGCGTTTTGTTCGACACGGCATGCGAGCGCGCAGGCGTGGTGTCCGGCACCGTCGCGATCATCGGTGGTCCTGACGTGTTCGCCATGTTCATGGATCGCTACGACACGTTTTGGCTGTCGGTCGCGCCAAATGTGCGGCTACCCGGCGGCGAGCCATGTTTTCCTGGCGTGCCCGCGCGCACGCCGCAGGAAATTTTGGCGGCGCATGGATTGAAGCCCGGCCAAGCGGAGATGCTGGATCCCGCGGGTGGCGTGAACGTCACGCCGTGGCGTCGCACGGGCTAAACGTCTCCATAAGCGGGCTCAACCGACCGCGGTCCGCGCCCATAGCCGGCAATGATGAACAGGGCGCCGATCAGCGACAGGTTCTTCAGGGCCTCGATCAGCGTTTTGCCGTTATCCGGCGGCGCCTGATTCCAGAAATCATGGAAATAGAAGGTCTCGACCGCGACGAAAACAATCAGCAGGATGGCGAAAAAGCGTACCCCGAAATTGAGCGCGATCATCAGGCCGGCGATGATCAGGAAGCCGCCGACGCCGATCGCCAGCATCTGCGGCGTGGTCATGCCGGTCATGGTTTCGAGCTGCGCGGTGTAGGGCGCTAACAGCGAGGGGATTGCAACCTTCGCGGCGATGGAATCGGCAGTGGCCTGGATGCCAAACAGCATTGTCGCGCCCGTGTAGATAAACAGCACGGCGAACAAGACTCGCCCGAAAGTAATGAACGCTGGCATAGTCGGCCCCCTAAACTGCAAATACGGAAGTCGCGCAAAGTATTATGGGCGTTCCGCTTTGCCTTTTCAAACGATCAAATCGCACCCGCAACGGAACCTCTTTTGCAACTCTAGCCGAACAAGCTCGGCTGCTGCCGGCCGGCCCGCTCCTGGGCCTCGACCGCTGCCACCGCGGTCATGTTGAGCACGCCGCGGGCAGTCACCGAAGGGGTCAGGATATGCGCCGGGCGCGCCGGACCGATCAGAATCGGTCCCACAGGCAGCGCGTCCGCCAGCGACTTGATCATCTGGTAGGCGACATTGGCGGTATCGAGGTTCGGCATGATCAGGATATTGGCCTCACCCTCCAGCTTGGAATGCGGCAGAATCAGGTTGCGCGCGGCCTGTGACAGCGCGGTGTCGCCCTGCATCTCGCCGTCCGCCTCGATCTCCGGATGCTTGTCCTTCAACAGCGCGGTGGCGCGCCGCATCTTGCGGGAGGAGTCGGTATCATAACTTCCGAAATCGGAGTGTGACACGAAGGCGATCCTCGGCTTGAGGTTGAAGCGCTGCACATGCATCGCCGCCAATGACGCCACTTCCGCCAGCTCCTCGGCGCTCGGGTTCGGGCGAACCTGGGTGTCGGCGATGAAATGGGCGCCCTTGCTGCTGATCAGCAGCGACAGCGCCGCATAGTCGCTGACCCCCGGCAGGAAGCCGATGATCTCGCGCACATGGCGCAGGTGATGCATGTAGCGGCCCTCGACGCCGCACAGCATGGCATCGGCCTCGCCGCGGACCACTGCTAGCGCCGCGATCACGGTCGCATTGGTGCGCACCACGGTGCGCGCGGCATCCGGCGTTACGCCGTGACGGCCGGCGATGTCGATATAGGATTGCACATAGGAGCGGTAGCGCGGGTCGTCCTCGGGATTGACGAGGTCGAAATCCTGCCCGGCCTTGATGGCAAGGCCAAAACGCTTGATCCGCGCCTCCACCACCGACGGGCGTCCGACCAGGATCGGCCGCGCCAGCTTCTCCTCGAGCACCACCTGCGTGGCACGCAGCACACGCTCGTCCTCACCCTCGGCGTAGACCACGCGTACCGGCTGGGTCTTCGCCTTCGCAAACACCGGCTTCATAGTCAGGCCGGAGCGGAATGAGAAGCGCTGCAGCAGGGCGCAATATTCGTCAAAGTTCGCGATCGGCCGCGTCGCCACGCCGGATGACATCGCCGCTTTCGCCACCGCCGGCGCGATGCGCAGGATCAAGCGCGGATCGAACGGGCTCGGGATCAGCGAGCCCGGCCCAAACCCCTGCGTCTCGCCGCTGTCAAAACCCCGGGCCACCGCATCCGACGGCGGATCGCGCGCGAGCTGCGCGATCGCGTCCACCGCGGCATGCTTCATGTCCTCGTTGATCGCGGTGGCGCCGACGTCGAGCGCGCCGCGGAAGATGAAGGGAAAACACAGGACGTTGTTGACCTGGTTCGGGAAGTCGGAACGCCCGGTGCAGATCATCGCGTCGGGACGGGCTTTGCGCGCTTCGTCCGGCATGATTTCCGGATCCGGGTTGGCCAGCGCCATCACCAGCGGCTTGTCGGCCATCGCTTTGACCATGTCGGGCTTCAGCACGTTTGGTGCCGACAACCCCAGAAAAATGTCGGCGCCGCCGATGACATCCGCCAGCGTGCGCTTGTCGGTCTTTTGCGCATAGACCGCCTTCCAACGGTCCATCAGCGTGTTGCGTCCCTCATGCACCACACCGTCGATGTCGCAGACCCAGATATTCTTGCGCTGCGCGCCCAGCGACACCAGAAGATTGAGGCAGGCGATCGCCGCGGCGCCCGCGCCGGAGCAAACGATCTTGATATCCGGCAACCTCTTGCCGTTCAGCAGCAACGCGTTGACGATGGCCGCGCTCACAATGATTGCGGTGCCGTGCTGGTCGTCATGGAAGACCGGGATCTTCATACGCTCCTTGAGCTGCGCCTCGATCTCAAAGCACTCCGGCCCCTTGATGTCCTCGAGATTGATGCCGCCAAAGGTCGGCTCCAGCGCGGCCACGGTCTCGACCACGCGCTCGATGGTGTCGGCGGCGATCTCGATGTCGAACACGTCGATGCCGGCGAATTTCTTGAACAGAACCGCCTTGCCTTCCATCACGGGCTTTGAGGCCAGTGGACCGATATTGCCGAGCCCCAGCACGGCCGTGCCGTTGCTGACAACGGCGACCAGATTGGCGCGAGTGGTGAGCGAGGCCGCTTCGGCCGGATTTTTGGCGATTTCGGTGCAGGCCGCGGCCACGCCCGGCGAATAGGCGAGCGCCAGATCGCGCTGGTTGGCGAGCGGCTTGATCGCCTGGATTTCGAGTTTGCCCGGCCGCGGCAGCCGGTGATAGGCCAGCGCCGCGGAATGGAGATCTTCAGAATAAGACGACATGCACGCTCCCCGCAGGCTCCCTCGACCCCGACGCAAAGGTGTCGGCGGTCTGTTTAGTTTTGCGGCAGATTGAGCCGGATGTGAAGCTCACGCAACCACTTGGATGCAACATCCGAAAGCGCGCGTGTCAACAGGCCCTCGGCCGGCAGGTCGACGCAAACCATTAAACGGGTTAGCATGGACTCCCCTTGCTGGCCCGGTCATTCGGCCGACAATATGGCAAATTCCCCAGCGCTCAATCGGCAATCGGAGCGGACCGAATGGTAAAGATTTTGGGCGCCGCAGTCGCCGCAATCGTGATCGCGTTGGCAGGCTTCTTCGGCTTCCAGTTCTACACGCAGCATCGAATAGCCGGACAAATCGAAAGCGCGTTTGAACAGATTCGTGCGGCCGGCGGCAAGGCGAGCCACGGCAAGGTCTCGTTCAACCTGTTGAACCGTACCTGACGGTCGCCGACATTGCCACACAATCGGCTGCGCAACCTCCGGTAAGCGTTAAAATTGCCAGCATCACGGCTTCGGACGTCAGTCAGCCGGAGGCGATGCGTTTCTCGGCGGACCGTATCGAGGCCGCGGATGTCGAGATTGGCGCTGCGATGGCGTCGCATCCGGGCTCGTCCGTCACCTACAAGGCGCCGCGGATCATTGTGACGGAGTATTCCGGTCCGGCAGGCTTGCCGCAGCAACCGCCTTCATTGTCCGGCACTGACTTATACCGCTTTGCCCTCGAACAATTTGCAGCCATCAACGCGGGGGCGGTGAGCATCCCCAGCATTGCCGGGACGATGAATTTCGGCGCAGCGTTGCAGGACGGCGGCTTCACTTACACGGGCGTTGAGGTGCAGGGCATCAAGGAGGGCAAGATCGCCACCACTAAGGTCAACGGATTTTCGTTCACGGCCACGACGCTGGAAAAAGGCAATGCCCAGAAGATCGCCGGCGATCTGACAAATCTCGCGATGCTTGATTTCGATGCGACGGCCATTGTGGCGACCCTTGATCCGCAGAGGGCAAATGACGACCGGTACTACCGTGTTTATCGGCAGTTCTCGGTTGGGCTACGTGATCACGTCCGGGCAAGGCATGCGCATGCGGATCGAGGGGCTGACCGGCGATGACGTGGGGCTGCGGCCGTCCCGGATCAAGCTTCCGGATCTGCTGGCGATGATGCCACAGGCCGGCACAACCCCTACCCCCGCACAGGCACGCGATATGATGGAGAAGGTCGCGGGCTTCTACGAGGGCATACGAATTGGAAATGCCGAAGCGCGCGGCATTTTGATGGAGACGCCCAACGGCCCAATCAAACTGTCGGCGATGCGGTTCAACCTGGAGAACGGCAAGGTCCGCGAAATTGCCTTCGAAGGACTGGATACGGGCACGCCGAAAGGGCCCGTCAAGGTCGGGCGCTTCGCGCTCAAATCCCTCGATATCGTCGGCTTGATGCGAATGGGCGCGCTGTATTCAAATCCGGCCAAGCCGCCTTCGCCGGATCAGGCGCTCGGAATGCTGCTGCTGCTTGAAGGCGTTGAGGTAAAGAACCTCGCCGCGCCCTTCAAGAACAGCAACAAGCCCATCACGATCGATGCGATCAACCTGGACTGGGGGCAGTTTGTCGGGCCGAT
>Ga0164309_10001545_pt1 | contig 11180 bp, 11 predicted proteins | sample Whisoiple_247_MG_FD_109984 | JGI IMG/M metagenome (GOLD analysis project Ga0164309, IMG submission 109984) | Soil microbial communities amended with fresh organic matter from upstate New York, USA - Whitman soil sample_247_MG | ecosystem: Environmental > Terrestrial > Soil > Unclassified >... | reverse complement strand
GCGGCCGGCGCGGAGCGCGGCGCCGCCACGGTCCCGGCCGGCGGCGCGGTCGCGGCACCGGTCGTTGCCGGCGGCGCGTCTGCGGCCGGCGGCGCGGAGCGGGCGGCCGGCGCCGTCCCGGCGGACCCGCCGGGCGCGGCGGTGGACGGCACCGCAGGGCGGGCCGAAGGCGTGGCCGGGCGCGGCGACGTGGTCGAGGCGGACGCGCCGGACGCCGCCGGTGCGGGCGCTACCGCAGCCGGACGTCCCGGTGCGCCGCCGGGACGACCCGGCTGGGCCGGGCGCGTCGAGGTCGATCCGTTGGCCACCCCGGCCGGAGCGTCGCCCTTGCCGGGCGCGTCGGCCGGGAATGCGTCGCGAAGCTTGCGAACGACCGGCGCTTCGATGGTCGAGGACGGGGACTTGACGAACTCTCCGAGGTCCTGGAGCTTCGCCATGATTTCTTTGCTGGTCTTGCCGAGCTCTTTCGCGAGCTCATGTACACGGGCCTTGCCTGCCACTGCTCTCCTCACGGTGAGGCCGAGCGGGCTGTGCGGGCCGCGCGTCCTCTTAGTCGGTGTGCCGGGTGCTGCTCATTGCTGCTTCACGGCGTGCTCACGTTGGGTCGACCTGCTTTCTGTTCCAGGCGGCTCCTGCGATCGGACCGGTACCCGGGTTCCGGGTCGATCAGATCCGCTGGTCCGGCCGGCTCCCCGAGACCGAGGAGCCGACGGACCTTGCTGGTGTCGAGTTGTTCGGTGAGCCGCAGGGCCCGGCCGAACGCCCGACGGCGCTCTGCCATGTCGAGGCACCCCGGATCGGGATGCAGCCACGCTCCCCGTCCGGGGAGGCGGTGCCGCGGGTCGGGGATGACCACCCCGTCCACGGCCACGACGCGCAGTAATTCGGTGGCTCGCTGCTTCCGCCGGCACCCGATGCACATGCGCACCGGGCCGGTGGTACCGGGGGCGGCAGGTGAAGGGGCAGCCGACAGCAACTGTCGGGCCAACATTGAAGTCTACCGCCTTCCGCGACCCGGCCGAACGCACCTCGGGTTCGGGCCGGCCAGCCCCCGATCGGGCGCCCCGATCGCGGTCATCGTGGCCCGCCGGGCGCCTGGGCGTGCTCCGGCGCCGCGTCACTGCGGATGTCGATCCGCCAGCCGGTGAGCCTGGCCGCCAACCTGGCGTTCTGCCCCTCCTTGCCGATCGCCAGCGACAACTGGAAGTCCGGCACCACCACCCGCGCGGCCTTGGCGACCGGGTCGACCACGGTGACCGACAACGCCCGGGCCGGCGACAGCGCGTTCCCGACGAACGTGCCCGGGTCGTCGTCGTGGTCGATGATGTCGATCTTCTCGCCGTTCAACTCGCTCATGACGGCCCGCACCCGGGCACCCATCGGACCGATGCACGCGCCCTTGGCGTTGACCCCGGGGACGGTCGGCCGCACCGCGATCTTGGACCGGTGCCCGGCCTCCCGGGCCACCGCGGTGATCTCCACGGACCCGTCGGCGATCTCCGGCACCTCCAGGGCGAACAGCTTGCGAACCAGGTTGGGGTGGGTGCGGGAGAGCGTGATCTGCGGCCCCCGCAGCCCGCGGGACACCGACACCACGTAGCAGCGCAGCCGCTGGCCGTGGATGTAGGACTCCCCCGGCACCTGCTCGGCGGCCGGGATGATGCCCTCGACGTCGCCCAGGCTCACCACCACCAGCCCACGCGCGTTCACCTTGGCGTCGGCCGACACCGTGCCGGTGATCAGGTCGTGCTCACGTCCGGCGAAGTCGCCGAAGGTGCGCTCGTTGTCCACGTCCCGCAGCCGCTGCAGGATCACCTGCCGGGCCGTGGTGGCCGCGATCCGGCCGAAATCCGCCGGCGTGTCGTCCCATTCCCGCACGACCTCACCGGATTCGTCCGTCTCCTGCGCCCACACGCGGATCGAGCCGGTCTTGCGGTCGATCTGCACCCGGCCGTGCCCGGCATGGCCCTGGGTGTGCTTGTAGGCGGTCAGCAGCGCCGTTTCCAGGGTGTCGATCAGCGAGTTGAAGTCGATGCCCTTTTCCTTCTCGACCGCACGCAGGGCGGCGATGTCGACGTTCACCGCGCTCCCCCTTCGGACCCTTCCGAACCGACCGAGCCGACCGAACCGACCGAACCGACCGAGCCGGGCGCTGTCAGCAGCTCCTGCACGGCCGCCGGCGGCGCGGCGAACTCGACCTCGACCTTCGCTCCGGTGATGCTCGAGTACGGCACGTCGACCCTCTTGACGGCACCCTTGCCGGCCTTGCCGGTGACCACCGCCAGTTCGATGCCGGCGTCACCGGCCTGCAGCAGATGACCGGTGACCGGGCCATCGGCGGTGCCGACCACGACGAGGCGTCCGCGGGCCCGCCGGAAGTGCCGCGGCTCGCGCAGCGGCCGGCCGACACCCGGGCTGGTCACCTCCAGCGTGTAGGGATGCTCACCCATCGGGTCGGCCGCCGGGCCGACGGAGTCGGGCGCGTCGAGCCGCTCGGAGATCTGCCGGCTCACGTCCGCCGCATCGTCCAGGGTGACGCCCTCGTCGGCGTCGATCACCACGCGCACCACCCGGCGGCGGCCGACCGACCGCACCGTCAGCTCCTCCAGGTCGTATCCCCGGGTGGCCGTCACCTCGGTGACGATCGCCCGCAGCCGACCCTCGTCGCCGGTCCTCATCGCCGCCTCCTCGTGTGCCCACCACGATGACCTCGGCTCGCAGGGCGCGGTGGTCGCGGTGTGCAGTTGTCGAGGAGAACACCCGCGCCTGCGCCCAACGGTGCCGGCGGTCAATGCGGAAGCCTATCGGTCCGTGACGCGCAGTCGTGCGACGCCGCGAGGGCACGCCCGGGGCGCCGCGGGTCGGCCGGTCGCCGCGCACCGCCGCCCGGTGTCCGTGTGGGATCGGTGTGCGTCGCCGGCAGGGCCGCCACCCCCGGGCTGTCATGATGGCTCTGTGTCATCCGCTCGTGGCCTGCCGGTCTCCAGGCGTGCCCTCCTGCTCGGCGCCGGCTCCGTCGGTGCGGCCGCGCTGCTGTCGTCGATCGCCGGCTGCGGCTATTTCGGCTCGAACGAACCGCCGACCCCGACGATCGACTTCAACCCGGCCGCACTGGATCCGATCACCGGGCTGATCGCCACCACCCGCCTGCACATCCTGCGGCTGGATGCCGCGATCGCGGCGGATCAGGCGGACGCCGGCAAGCTCACCCCGCTGCGCGCCGATCGGCAGGCCCACCTGGACGCGCTGACCGCCGAGTACGCCCGGACCAACCCCGGGGACCCGAACGCGACCGCCGCCGGCGCGACCGGCGGCACGGCACCCGTCTCCGGCGCGGTCACCCTGCCCAGCTCCCCCGAGGCGATCGTGTCCGCGGTCCGCGGGGACGCGGCGACCGCGCAGGTGCAGTTCACCGACGCGATCTCCACCGCGTCCCGTTACCGGGCGACGATGTACGGCACCATCGCGGCCTCGCTGGCCAGCCATCGGGCGGTGCTGGCATGACCAGCCCCACGCCCGGCGCCTCACCCACCCCGTCACTGCCCGTGTCCGGCGCGCCATCCGGATCCGACGCGCCGTCCGGATCGCCGGCGGCAACCGCGACCGCGGCGTCCGGATCGCCCGGTGCATCCGCATCCGGGGCGGCATCGCCGTCACCGTCCCCGCTCAGCACGCCGGTCAGCACACAGCCACCCGGCCCGCTCGGCCCGGACGCGCAGACCGCGATGCAGGCAGCCCTGGTCACGGAACAGGCCGCGGTCTGGGCCTACGGCCTCGTCGCGGCACACGCCCGGGACCAGGCCGACATGGTGGCCGACGCCCGGTCCGGGCACCTGCTGCGCCGGGACGCGACCGCCGCCCGACTGACCGCCGTCGGCGCGTCGGCGCCGGAGCCCGCGGCGGCGTATCAGGTGTCGGTCGACGTGCAGGACCAGAACTCGGCGTGGCAGCTGGCGCAGGACATCGAGTCGGACGTGGCGGCCGCGTGGCGGGTGGTGATCGGCTCCAGTGACGACGCCGAGGTCCGCGGCTTCGCGCTGACCGGCCTGTCCGAGGCCGCGGTGCGGCTGGCGATGTGGAAGCAGGTCGCCGGGATCGCCCCGCCGACCATCCCCTTCCCCGGCCAGTCCTGAGTCGGCTGACGGTTGCTGCGCTCCGCAGGTCGGCGTGTCGACCCCAATTCCGATCTGACGCCGACCCGGGCTGCGGGTTCAACCTGGGTTCAACCCCGGACGACCGACCGCAGGTGCTCGACCACCTCGGCCAGCGGCACCTCGGTCTTCGCCCCGCTCGCCCGGTCCCGCACCTCGACCACACCATCGGCGACGCCCCGGCCGACGACGCAGATGGTCGGCACCCCGAGCAGCTCCGCGTCGGCAAACTTGACCCCGACCGAGGCGGACCGGTCGTCCAGGATCACCGCGATCCCCGCGGCGTCCAGCCCGCCGGCGATCAGTTCGGCGCTGTCCACGATCTCGGCCGACTTTCCGGCCACCAGCACGTGCACGTCCGCCGGCGCGACCTCCCGCGGCCAGACGAGACCCCGTTCGTCGTAGGTGGTCTCGGCGATCGCCGCGACCGCCCGGGACACCCCGATGCCGTACGAACCCATGGTGACGGTGACGAGCTTGCCGTTCTCGTCCAGCACCTGCAGACCCAGCGCGTCGGCGTACTTGCGGCCCAGCTGGAAGATGTGGCCCATCTCGATGCCCCGGGCCAGTGTCAACGGACCGGAGCCGTCCGGGGCGGGATCACCTTCGCGGACCTCGGCGGCCTCGACGGTGCCGTCGCCGGTGAAATCCCGCCCGGCGACCAGGTCGTACACATGCCGGCCGGGTTCGTTGGCGCCGGTGATCCAGGCCGTGCCCGGCACCACCCGCGGGTCCAGCAGGTACCGGATCCCCGTCGGCCCGGACGCGCCCAGCACGCCGGGCCCCAGATACCCCTTCACCACCAGCGGATGGTTCTTGAAGTCGTCCTCGACGAACGCCTCCACCTCGGCCGGCAGCACCTGCGCCTCCAGCCGCTTGACGTCCACCTCGCGGTCGCCGGGCAATCCGATGGCCAGCGGCTCGCGCGTGCCGTCCGGGTGCCGCAGCATCACCAGCACGTTCTTCAGCGTGTCGGTGGCGACCCAGGCCCGGCCGTCGGCCCGCGGGAACGCCACGTTGCTGTGGTCGACCAGGGTCTCGATGGTCGGCGTGTCCGGGGTGTCCTCGACGTGCGCCGCCGGCAAACCGTCGATCGGCACCGGATCGGGTGGTGTCGTGGTGACCGCCTCGACGTTCGCTGCGTAACCGGCCGGGGAGCGCACGTAGGTGTCCTCGCCGTTGACGCAATCGGCCAGGAACTCCTCGGAGGCCGAGCCACCCATCGCCCCGGACATCGCCGCGACGATCACGTAGCGCAGACCGAGCCGGGAGAAGATGCGGATGTAGGCCTCGCGGTGCCGCTGGTAGGACGCCTCCAGCCCGGCGTCGTCCAGGTCGAAGGAATAGGAGTCCTTCATCACGAACTCACGGCCGCGCAGGATGCCCGCCCGGGGCCGAGCCTCGTCCCGGTACTTGGTCTGGATCTGGTACAGGAACAGCGGCAGCCCCTTGTAGGAGGAGTAGATGTCCTTGACCAGCAGGGTGAACATCTCCTCGTGGGTGGGACCGAGCAGGTAGTCCCCCTGCTTCCGGTCCTTGAGCCGGAACAGATTCTCGCCGTACTCGGTCCACCGGCCGCTGACCTCGTAGGGCTCGCGCGGCAGCAGCGCGGGGAAGTGCACCTCCTGGCCGCCGATCGCGTTCATCTCCTCGCGGACGATCCGCTCGACGTTGCGCAGCACCCGGTAGCCCAGCGGAAGCCAGCTGTAGATGCCCGGGGCGGCGCGGCGGATGTAGCCCGCCCGCACCAGCAGCCGGTGGCTGGGCACCTCGGCGTCCGCCGGGTCCTCCCGCAGCGTGCGAAGGAACAGGGTGGACAGCCGTGTGATCACTTGCTGGCTCCTCGACCGGACTCATCGACCTGACGGACACCGCGGTCCGGGACGGTCGCGGCGCGCGGGCCAGACTAGTCGGTCGAGCTTGCGAGGCCGCCATTGAGCTGGTCGGTCGAGCTTGCGAGGCCGCCATTGAGCTGGTCGGTCGAGCTTGCGAGGCCGCCATTGAGCACAGCAGGACCGGGCGCAGACAACCCGGCGACGCAGGAGCCTGGTTGTTCAGCGCGGTCCTATCTGGACCGCATCAACCGGAGCCGGAACCCGCCTCGCCGAGCATCCACCGGTGGCCGAACGGATCCCGCAGCACCGCGGTCCGCCCGTGCTCGCTGTCCTGCGGGCCGCGGTCGATGATCGCGCCGGCCTCCGCCGCCCGCGCCGCCAGGCCGTCGACGTCGGCGGTCGTCAGGTAGAGGGTCACAGCCGCACCACGCCCGTCCGCGGGCGCCTCGACGTGCAGGTCCGGGTAGGGGTCGGACATCATCACCCGGGCTCCGTCGAAGGACAGTTCGACGTGCCCGATCCGCCCGTCGTCCATGACGATCGGCTGGTAGGTGACGACCGCGCCCATGGCCCGGACGTACCAGTCGATCGCCACCCGGGCGTCGCTGGCACAGATGTACGGCCGGATCTCGCTCAACGGGTTCTCCTTTGCGGGTTGTTCGGCTGCAATTCAAGCGCGGCCACCGCGAGGCCGATCACATTTCCGTCGCCCGGCGGTTAGCTGGAGTTCAGCTAACATCCTTCACCGGGCCGCGGAACGCCGACCCATCCGGTTGTGCCGACCCACTGAGGAAGCCATGCCGACGACAGGTGGCGCCGTGCGCCGATCGATTTCGATTCCGAGTCCACGCCCTGCCGGCGGCGCCTCGCCGGTCCAGCGGACGCCGATCAGGTCGGTCGAGGCGGTCCTGCGCGGCCTGCCCTCACACGGCTGGCCGGCGGGCTGGGTGGGCCGCCGGGACCGGGCGCTGCTGGTGCTCCGGCACCGGGCCGGCATCCCGTTCGAGGGAATCGCCGCCCTGACGGTCGACGACCTGCGCATCGAGGAGGGCCTGGCCACCATTCGCACCGGTGAGGGCAACCCCGTCACGCTGCGGACGACCGAGGACTGCCTGATCTGCGCGCCCTGCGCGCTGGTCCGGTGGTTGCATGCGCTGGACCTCGCCGCCGTGCACAGCGACGGACGGGTGGTCGCGTCGGTGATCGCCCGGGCGGCTCCGCTGACCGCGCAGTCCCCCCATGTCTGCGAGGGCCGCACATCCGGCTCCCCGGACACCGTCGGTCTGCGGGTCTTCCCCGAGCGTGACCGCTGGACACCCGGCGCGTCGGCGGGCCTGGCCGCACCGGCGATCGGGCTGGAGCGCCGGTCGCTGGCCCTGATGGCCGGCATGGCCTGATCCGAGCACTGTGACGACGGTCACATTTGCACCCTTAGCCGGTTAGCTGAGGACAAAGCTAACCTGCTAAGAGAAGAGCCGTTAACTTTCCCGCCTCGAGGCGCGTTCGCCTTACGGCACAGGCTCATCGCCGCATTCGGACGATCATCTGCGACGATGTGCTGTGCGTCCCGTGGCCCGAGCTGCGCCCACCACGCACCAGGAACCTGCGGAGGTCCTTCCATGTCGTCAGTCATCGTCGCCGGGTCCAGAACCCCGATCGGACGCTTCAACGGCGCACTCGCCTCTGTCTCCGCCGCCGAGCTCGGCGGGGTCGCCATCCGGGGCGCGCTGGAGCGGGCCGGCCTGACCGGTTCGGACATCGACTACGTGATCATGGGCGAGGTGCTGCAGGCCGGCGTCGGGCAGATCCCGGCCCGGCAGTCGGCGGTGAACGCCGGTATCCCGATGGACGTGCCCGCGATCACCGTGAACAAGGTGTGTCTGTCCGGCCTGGACGCCATCGCACTGGCCGACCAGCTGATCCGGGCCGGCGAGTTCACCACCGTGGTGGCCGGCGGCATGGAGTCGATGACCCGCGCCCCGCACCTGCTGATGAACTCGCGCGCCGGCTTCAAGTACGGCGACGTGACCATGGTCGACCACCTGGCGCACGACGGTCTGCACGACGTGTTCACCGACGTGCCGATGGGTGAGCTGACCGAGGCGACCAACGACCTGGACTACGTCTCGCGCGAGGAGCAGGACGCGTTCGCCGCCCGCTCGCACCAGCGGGCCGCCGCCGGCATCGCCGCCGGGGTGTTCAAGGCCGAGATCGAGCCGGTGGTCATTCCCGGACGCAAGGGCGACGTGGTGATCGACACCGACGAGGGCGTCCGGGCCGACACCACCGTGCAGAGCCTGGCGGCGCTGCGTCCGTCGTTCCGCAAGGACGGCACCATCACCGCCGGCTCCGCGTCGCAGATCTCCGACGGCGCCGTCGCGGTCGTCGTCATGGACAAGGACGAGGCGCAACGCCGCGGGCTGGACTGGATCGCCGAGATCGGCGCCTACGGTTCGATCGCCGGCCCGGACTCCACCCTGCAGGACAAGCCGGCCCGGGCCATCCAGAAGGCGTGCGACAAGGCCGGTATCAAGCCCACCGAGCTGGACCTGATCGAGATCAACGAGGCGTTCGCCTGTGTCGGCATCGCATCGGCCCGCGCGCTGGGCCTGGACGAGGACAAGGTCAACGTCAACGGTGGCGCGATCGCGCTCGGCCACCCGATCGGCGCGTCCGGCGCCCGGCTGGTGCTGCACCTGGCGCTGGAGCTGCAGCGGCGCGGCGGCGGCACCGGCGTGGCCACCCTGTGCGGGGGTGGCGGCCAGGGCGACGCCCTGATCGTGACGGTGCCGAAGGCGGGCTGACCCGCACACTCACGCGAAAGGCGGTCACGTCCCGATCGGCCGAGCCTGCGAGGCCGACCCGCTCGGGGCGTGACCGCTTTTTCGCGTCGGTGCCGGTTCTGCCAGGCAAATTCGATTGACGCCCGCCGCGGGGACCAGCACCCTGAACGGCGGCCGGCAGGTGCCGGTCGCGACTCGGCCGAGGGAGGGATGACGACATGAATGTCTGCGTGCTGTCCGCATCACAGCCAGTCCCATCCCACGGCCCCGGGAACAGCTGACCGGAAGTTCCGGCACCCGGGTCCGGCAGAGCCGACCCCAGGAGCCTCCGGTGCCACGCATTCGACTGTCCAACCTCTACAACCCCGACGATCCCGACGATCACATCGACGACCTGCACGATCATTTCGACGAACTCGAGGAGTTCCGGGCCGCCCGGGCGGCCAGACGGCCACGACTGGTGACCGGACCACCGCGGGTGGTCGCCGAGGGCAAGTCCGGTCACCGGACGTTGGACGTCGACGCGGGCCCGACCGACGAACGCCGCCCCGGCGAACCGGGCTTTGGCGGCATTGAAAGCCCTTATTCCAGCTACGATGTCGCCACTCGAGGGCCGGCGCCCGTGCCCGACTGGCTGGTCACCTCACTGACCGCGCGGGACACCGGGCTCGGCGTGCTCAAGTCCGGCAAGGAGGCCGACGTCGCGCTGCTGGAGCGGGCGCTGCCGGGTGGACCCGGCTGTCTGCTGGCGGTCAAGACCTTCCGCGACGCCAACCACCGGCTCTTCCACCGGGACGCCGCCTATCAGGAGGGTCGTCGGGTGCGCCGGTCCAGGGAGACCCGGGCGATGGCCGCGCGATCCGGTTTCGGCCGGGAACTGCTGGCCGGCAAGTGGGCCGCCGCAGAGTTCGGTGCGCTGTGCACGCTGTGGTCGGCGGGCGCCCGGGTGCCCTATCCGGTCCAGTTGATCGGTTCGGAGGTGATGATGGAGTTCATCGGCGAACCGGACGGCACCGCGGCGCCGCGGCTGGCCTCGGTGGAGGCCGGAACGGCCGAGTTCACCGAGCTCTGGCACGACCTGGTGGGCACGCTGGAGATCCTGGCGGAGTCGGGAATGACGCACGGCGACCTGTCCCCCTACAACGTCCTGGTCGACGACACCCGGTGCGTGCTCATCGATCTGCCCCAGGTGGTGGACCTGGTGGCCAACCCGTCGGGGGCCGACTTCCTGGACCGGGACTGCCGGAACATCGCCGGGTTCTTCGCCCGGCGCGGCGTGCTGGCCGCGGATGCCGAGACCCTGGCCATGCGGCTGACCGGCCTGGCGCTGCCGTGAGGCACGCCGACGTGCGTCCGGCCCGGGTGGTTGAATGCCGGGTGGCTGCCCGCGTTTCGGGATGCCCGACCATCCGCATCGAACCGGATCTTGGAGATCACCGTGAGCCTGGATCGACCCGTCGCCCCGGATCCCTACTCGCTGCTGCCGGAGGTCGGCTCGTTCACGGTGAGCAGCCCGGACATCGCCGACGGCCAGGTCGTCGGGCCCGAGTTCCGGTACGGGCCGGACGGCCCGGGCGGGCAGAACATCTCCCCCGCGCTGTCCTGGTCCGGCTTCCCGCCGGACACCCAGTCGTTCGCGGTCAGCTGCTTCGACCCCGACGCGCCGACCCCGTCGGGCTTCTGGCACTGGACCGTGGTGGATCTGCCGGCGACCGTCACCGAACTGCCACGCGGCGCCGGCAGCGCCGGCGGATCGCTGCCGGACGGCGCCTTCCACGTGCGCAACGACTTCGGCAACGCCGGCTACGACGGTCCCGCCCCGCCGCAGGGCGACCAGGTGCACCGCTACTTCTTCGTGGTGCACGCGGTGGACGTGCCAAGGCTCGGCCCGGACGCCTCGGCCGGCCCGACGGTGATCTCGTTCAACCTGGTGTTCCACACCCTCGCCAGGGCGGTCATCACCCCGGTGTTCTCCTACTGAGCAACCCGTCCCGGTTGCGGCCCGACCCGTCGACGTAGCTTGACCGCATGCACTTCGACCTGGTGGTGGTGGGGACAGGTTCGGGCAACACGATCATGGGCCGCGAGTACCGCGACCTGCGCATCGCCCTGGCGGAGTCCGGCCAGTTCGGCGGCACGTGCCTGAACGTCGGCTGCATCCCGACCAAGAGCTTCGTCTACCCGGCGGACCTGGCCGATGCGGTCGTCCGCGCGGACCGGCTCGGCCTGCACGCGACCCTTGCCCCGGTCGACTGGGCGGTGCTGCGGGACCGGATCTTCGCCCGCACCGACGAGATCTCCGCCGACGGCCTGGCGTTCCGGCAGGGCCCCAAATGGCCGAACATCCAGACCTTCCTCGGTTCGGCCAGGTTCACCGGGTTCAAGGCGATGACCGTCGACCTGATCGACGG
>Ga0164309_10001542_pt1 | contig 11197 bp, 10 predicted proteins | sample Whisoiple_247_MG_FD_109984 | JGI IMG/M metagenome (GOLD analysis project Ga0164309, IMG submission 109984) | Soil microbial communities amended with fresh organic matter from upstate New York, USA - Whitman soil sample_247_MG | ecosystem: Environmental > Terrestrial > Soil > Unclassified >... | reverse complement strand
TTCGACAGCGCTTCGCGCAGCGAGCCGCAGACCGTCGGGATTTTCTTTAGCTCCTTCGGCGGCAGATCATAGAGGTCCTTGTCCATCGCCTGACCCGGATCGATCTTATTGCTGATGCCGTCGAGCCCAGCCATCAGCATTGCTGCGAAGGCGAGATAGGGGTTCGCCGCCGGGTCTGGGAAACGCACTTCCACGCGCTTCGCCTTCGGGTTCGAGGTGTAGGGGATGCGACACGAGGCGGATCGGTTGCGCGCGGAATAGGCGAGCAGAACCGGCGCTTCGTAGCCCGGCACTAGGCGCTTGTAGCTGTTGGTCGAGGGATTGGTGAACGCGTTTAGCGCCTTCGCATGGCGGATGATGCCGCCGATGTACCACAGGCATTCATCCGAAAGATCGGAATATTTGTTGCCGGCGAAGACCGGCTTGCCGCCTTTCCAGATCGACTGGTGCACGTGCATGCCCGAGCCGTTGTCGCCAAAGACCGGCTTCGGCATGAAGGTCGCAGTCTTGCCGTAGCTCTGTGCCACCTGGTGGATGCAGTATTTGTAGATCTGCAAGTGGTCGGCCATCGTGGTCAACGGGCCGAACTTCAACCCCAGCTCGTGCTGCGCGGCGGCGACTTCGTGGTGATGCTTCTCGACCTTGGCGCCCATGGAGGCCATCGCCGCGAGCATCTCGCCGCGCATGTCCTGCGCCGAATCCTGCGGCGGCACCGGGAAGTAGCCGCCCTTAGTGCGGATACGATGGCCGAGATTGCCGCCCTCGTAGGAGGTATCCATATTGGACGGCAGTTCCATCGAATCCAACGTGAAGCTCGTATTGTAAGGGTCGGCGGCGAACCGCACGTCGTCAAACACGAAGAACTCGGCCTCCGGGCCGAAATACACAGTATCGCCGATGCCGAGCGAGTTTGCGTAAGCCTCCGCCTTCTTGGCGATCCCCCGCGGGTCGCGGCCATAGGGCTCGCCTGTCGTCGGCTCGAGAATGTCGCAGACGATGACCATGGTCGCCGCTGCAAAGAATGGATCCATGCAGGCCGATGTCGGATCGGGCATGAGAGTCATGTCGGATTCGTTGATCACCTTCCAGCCGGCGATCGAAGATCCGTCGAACATCAGGCCTTCGGAGAACGCGTCCTCGTTGATCAGCGAGACGTCGAATGTGACATGCTGCCACTTGCCACGGGGATCGGTGAAACGGAGATCGACATATTTGACGTCATTATCCTTGATCGCCTTGAGAACATCCTTGGCGCTCTGCATGTCACAGCCTTTCTGTCATTCGAGCTTAGTGGAGAGAGTGGGTGAGACGTTTTGAACGTCAGATCGCATCCGCGCCGGTTTCGCCGGTTCGGATGCGGATCGCGCCTTCGATATTCGATACAAAAATCTTGCCATCGCCGATGCGGCCGGTCTGCGCTGCTCTGCGGATGGCATCGACGGCGCGGTCGACGGAATCATCAGCCAGCACGATCTCGATTTTCACCTTCGGGAGGAAATCGACGACGTATTCGGCGCCGCGATAAAGTTCGGTATGGCCCTTCTGGCGGCCGAACCCCTTGGCCTCGGTCACCGTAATCCCCTGTAGGCCGGCGTCCTGCAGCGCTTCCTTCACCTCGTCGAGCTTGAACGGCTTGATGATGGCTTCGATCTTCTTCATTCCGCGTCAGGTCCCGGCGGTGAGCTCGCCGCGTCTCAAAGCGGCACTGGTATGGTCGAGCTATAGCAGGTGGCGTGCCATGCTTCTATGCGGAATCGCGGCTTTGCCTGAGCGACATGCCGTCATTCCGCCTATTCCACAAGCAGAACGCATGTAAATTAGGCAGTCGCTTGGGTTTTTCCGGTCTCGGCCGGTAGGTCGCTGCGTCCGCCCCATTCCGTCCACGACCCATCGTAAACGGCCACCGCCGAGCGCCCGACCGACTCGAAAGCCAGCGAGATGATCGCGGCGGAGATGCCCGAGCCGCAGGTCGTGGTGATCGGCCGGCTGAGGTCGACGCCCGCCGCGGCGATCCTTCTCTCCAGTTCGGCTCGCGGCCGGAAGTGCCCATCTACGAGGAGGTCTCGATAGGGCAGGTTCAGACTGCCCGGGATATGCCCCGGCCGCACGCCGGGACGGGGCTCCGGTTCCTCCCCTGCAAAACGAGCCGCCGAGCGGGCGTCGACGAGCTGCACGCCCGCCTTCAGCTGGCGCTCGACATCGCTCTGCGAAGCGACGGCGCCGTGATCGAGACGCGCCGTAAAATGCCGCGGCTGGCGCTGCACCGGACCTTCCTCCAGCGGCCGCCCTTCCGCCCTCCATTGCGGCAGCCCGCCTTCGAGGACCGCGACCTCACGCATCCCGAAGACGCGCAGCGTCCACCAGACGCGCGGTGCCGAAAACAGGCCAGCGCCGTCATAGACGACGGCGCGCATGCCGTCGCCGACGCCAAGCTTGCGCATGGCGCTCGAAAACGCCACGGGATCCGGCAGCATATGGGGCAGGGCGGTCGAGTGGTCGGCAATAGCGTCGATATCGAAGAAGACCGCACCGGGTATGTGGCCGGCGAGATATTCCGCATGCGGATGGCGCTTCTCGTCCGGCAAGTACCAGGAGCCGTCGATCACGACGAGATCGGGACTCGTCAGATTTTCCGCGAGCCAGTCGGTCGTGACGAAATGCGCGTGCTCTGCTTTTCGCAAAGGCATTCTCTCCCTCGATCTTTGTCTTTGTTGTTGACCTACGCCGCCACGAAACCGGGGTCGATTGTCGAGCGCCGCTCCATCCAACCTGGCACCGGCAGGTTCTTCGAACGCAGAAACTGCGGATTGAACAGCTTCGATGCGTAGCGCGAGCCGGAATCGCAAAGCACGGTGACGATCGTGTGACCTGGCCCGAGATCGCGGGCCAGACGAATCGCACCGGCGATGTTGATGGCCGAAGAGCCGCCGAGCAGCAGACCTTCGTCTTCGGCCAGATCGAAGAGTATCGGCAGTGCCTCTTCATCGCTCACCTGATAAGCCAGATCGATTGGCGCACCTTTGAGATTCTCGGTGACGCGTCCCTGTCCAATACCCTCGGTGATGGAGTTGCCGGTCGCCTTAAGCTCGCCTGTCGTGTAATACGAATAGAGCGCCGACCCGAGCGGATCGGTGATCGCGATCTTGACCTCCGGATTGCGCGCTTTCAACGCGAGCCCGACGCCAGCCAAGGTACCGCCGGTACCGACGGAGCAGGTGAAGCCGTCGATCGCGCCGCCGGTGTCCTCCCAAATTTCCGGTCCCGTCGTCATGCGATGGCCTTCGCGATTGGCGACGTTGTCGAACTGGTTTGCCCAAATCGCACCTTGCGGATGCTCGCGTGAGAGACGCTCGGCAAGCTGGCCGGAAAGCTTCACGTAATTGTTGGGATTGGCGTACGGCACGGCCGGCACTTCGATGAGCTCGGCGCCCTGCAGTCTTAGCATCTGCTTTTTTTCTTCGCTCTGTGTATCAGGGATGACAATGACGGTGCGAAAGCCAAGCGCGTTGGCGACAAGGGCAAGACCGATCCCGGTATTGCCCGCGGTTCCCTCGACTACGAGCCCGCCTGGTTTCAGCAGCCCGCGAGTGACCGCGTCCTCGATGATGGCCAGTCCGGCGCGATCCTTGACCGAACCGCCGGGGTTGAGGAACTCGGCCTTGCCCAAGATCGTGCAGCCGGTCATCTCGGAGGCGCTGCGCAATTTAATTAGTGGCGTACGGCCGATCATGCCGATCACGTCCTGCGCAAAACGCGCTTGGCCCTTTACGGCCGGCTCAGCAACAGCTGAGTGCATCATGCCTCACTCACGCGCGAGATTACCGGCGCCTCTGCGATGCGCTGGCGACGCTGCATGATGGCAGAATGGGCGCGTTCATAAGCGAGGCGGAATCCGTCCAAACCGCGCGTCGATACGTTGCCGTGTTTCAACCCAATTAAAACTTGCCGCAACACGATATCGAGTTCCTTTTCCGCCTCGTCGAGCTCAAGAGCGGTTTTGGCAGTGGCAATGTTGTCGGTGATCGCCAAAACCTGCTCCGTGTATTCGCTAGGCTCGAGCGGTTTGACCCGCGTGATCGACGTATAGATTGCCGCGCTGATCGAGCCAAGAATACCTGCGACCGACGTTCCGATATAGAAAAGATCGCTGTAGCGATCGAGAAAGCTTTTCACCTCATTGTCGGTATATTCCGCCACGCCCTTATGGGCGACGATGTAGGCGTCCTTGTCGGTGTCCGGCGGCTCGATTCGCGTCGCGAAAGTATTGCTGACGGCGAGAGCATTCTTGTTCTCGAGCAGGATGCCGGCGAGTTCCGCAACAGGCGTATCGGACAGGCGGCGGGGCACCGTCATGATTTCCTGCACACCAACCGTCTCGAGATCCTCTTCGGGAAGCTTAGGACTCGTTGAAAGGAGACCAGCCTCCACGGTCTCGCTTGTCAATCCCGAGACTTTGCGTTCGAGAGCCTTGCTACCCTCGATCGCTTTCACCTCGATCTTAGTCAATCGATCGAAGCGCTTGCTCTCAGCAAGCGCCGAAAAGGACGCGAACACGATAGCAGCCTGGAACTGGTCGCGTGCAAACAGCGGCTCGATCGGCGTGTCCCCCGGCATTTGCTGGAAAGTAATTCGGTCCGGGTCGATTTGCGCCGCGTTGAGGAGCGCGCGCAGCAACGGCTCAGCGGCGGGCTGCGAGGTGACGAACGCGACCTTCTTGCCACGAAGGTCGGCGAGATTGGCGATCTTGCTGGCCTTCGGGAGCACCATGAGAAAGGCAAAACGTTCGAGTAGCGCCAACGCACGCGCCGAGCTCGGCACTTTCTGATCCGTGCGCACGAAACCGAGATCGGCATCGCCGCGCGCGAACCGTGCGGTCGCCGCGGCGGCACTGTCATCCCTGATAATCCGCACTTGCAGATCGGTGCTGTTGGCGGCAACCAGATCGGCAAGCTGCTGAGCGAACGTAAATTCGACCGTTCCGGGCGGCCCCGCCGCGATCCTGAGCGGGCGCATTGAATGCGCCCAATAGCGCAGACCACCGACGATCAGGATCGTGAGGAGGAGTGTCCCTAATATGAAGAAAAGTTTCTGACGGCGGTTTTTGGCGCGGACGCCGTCGGCGGGGGGCGCGGCGTCTTCCTCCTCCTCAACCTCCTCCTCCCGGCCTTTCTCGCCGGGACGAAGCACCGAGATTTTATTGTCGGAGTCCATTTCCGCCCGCGGGCCTCGAATTCGTCTCAGGCGAGTTGGTTCCCGGCCAGGAGCTCTGTCAAGCCGAAAGGTTCCGCTCTGCCGGCCGGACCAAGCCCGCGAGCAGCCATTGCAAAGCCGTGGCCGAGATGGTCTCTTCCGCTGGAAAGCCGAGGGCCGAGACGGAAATGCTGCTCAAGACACTGACAGTCGCCACTTTCGGCCTCGCGCTTGCCGGGCTACCTGCGGGCCAATTCGCGCGCGCTCAACAGCAGGCGCCAATCGGGCATCGCCAGCCGACGGCGTCCGATGTTCCCTTGAATGATTCCGTCCGTGGAGACGTCGATCTCTCGGGGCAAACCCCCGATCCGGCGCCGCCGAAGAAGCGCTCGCGCACGCGCCGGGCTCAGAGCAATGTCGACGTCATCATGAAAACGCCGAACATCTGTTCCAACTGCAACGAGTAGCCGCCGAGCTTAGGCTGCGTCCGCTGCCCTGAGCCGCGCAAAGCCACGGTCGAGGTCGGCTTCGAGGTCCTCGATATCCTCCAAACCGACGGAGAAGCGCAGCGCCGGTCCTTCCGGGTTCCATTGCGTCGCCGTGCGGTAGGTCCGGCAGTCGAACGGGATCACCAGGCTCTCGTATCCGCCCCAGGAATAGCCAAGGCCGAACAGTTCGAGGTGATCGAGCATCGCCGCGACTGCTTCCCGTGACGCCGGTTTGAGGATCACCGAGAACAGTCCGGATGAACCCAGGAAATCGCGTCGCCAGATTTCGTATCCGGGATGTTGCGCCAATGCCGGATGCAACACACGCGAAACCTCCGGCCGCGCGGCGAGCCAGTTAGCCAGAGCGAGGCCCTGGCGCTCGGCTTCGCGCAGTCTCAGCTCCAGGGTGCGCAACCCTCGCAAGCCGAGAAACACATCCTCGGCCCCGGCGCACATCGCGAACGCGTCAAAGGTCTCGCGCAGCCGCGGCCAGTATTCCGCGGTGGCCGAAACCATGCCGAGCAACAGGTCGGAATGGCCAGAGAGGTATTTGGTCCCGGCTTCGATGGCGAGATCGACCCCGCGGTCATGCGGCGGGAAGAACAAAGGCGTCGCCCAGGTATTGTCCATGATGACGCAAGCGCCGCGCCCATGCGCGACCTCGGCGATCGCCGGAATGTCCTGCATCTCGAAACTCTGCGAGCCCGGCGCCTCGACGAAAACCACCCGCGTGTTTGGCCGCATCAGTTCGCCGATCCCGGCACCGACAAGCGGATCGTAGTAAGTCGTCTCGACGCCGAGCCGGCTCAGCACCGTCTCACAAAAATTGCGTGTCGGCCGGTAAACGGAATCCGTTACCAGAATGTGATCGCCGGCTTTTACGACGTTGAGGATCGCGACAGTAATTGCCGACAGGCCGGAGGGAGTAAGCACGGTGCCCGCGGCGCCGGCGATCTCGCTCCAGGCGTTTTCCAGCGCCTCCGTCGTCGGCGTACCCTTGGTGCCGTAAATGAAGCGGGCTTTGCGTGCATAGAGCGCCTCGACATCGGGAGAGAGCACGGTCGAGCCGCGATAGATCGGCGTGTTGACGAAACCGAAATTCTCGAATGGCTGCCGGCCGGCATGGACGAGGCGGGTCCGATTTCCCATCCCGGCGCGGCTGTCCCTCGTCGATTTCGTCATCATCCCCTTCCCGCGGGCGTCCGGAGCGCCGCTTGACGCCCCTCCGGAAACTCAGTTCGATGCGCTTCGAACCTTCACGGCGCCTGCCGCTATCACAATTTGGGGCTTTCCATGAAACGTCCGCTTGCTGCTATGGCCCTTCTGGCCGGCGCCTTCCTGTCCGTGCCCGCCTATGCGGCGACGGTCGATCAGGTGAAAAGCCGCGGCTATCTCATCTGCGGCTCAAATCCCGGTCTGCCGGGCTTCGGCCTCCCCGATGACAAGGGCAACTGGGCCGGCTTCGACATCGATTTCTGCCGCGCCGTTGCCGCGACGATTTTCAACGATCCGAATAAGGTCCGCTTCGTCCCGCTGACCGCCAAGGATCGTTTCACCGCGCTGCAATCGGGCGAGATCGATGTTTTGTCGCGCAACACGACGTGGACGCAATCGCGCGAGGTCGCGCAGGGCTTCCTGTTTCCGGCGGTAACCTATTACGACGGTCAGGGTTTCATGGTGCGCAAGAAGCTCGGCGTGAACTCGGCCACCGACTTGGACGGCGCATCGATCTGCGTGCAGCAGGGCACGACGACGGAGCTCAACCTTGCAGATTATTTCCGCACGCATAACAAAAAGTACGAGCCGGTCGTATTCGCCACAGCGGACGAGGCGATCAAGGCCTATGACAGCGGCCGTTGCGACTCGTTCACGACAGACGGATCGCAACTCGTCTCCGAACGCCTAAAACTCGGAACGCCCGACGATCACATCATCCTGCCGGAAGTCATTTCCAAGGAGCCGCTCGGCCCGACGGTGCGGCAGGGCGACGATCAATGGTTCAATCTCGTGCGCTGGACCGCTTTCGCGATGCTCGACGCCGAAGAGCTCGGCGTCACGCAGAAGAACGCGGACGAGATGGCCAAGGGCACCAATCCGGAAGTCCGCCGTCTGCTTGGCGCGGAGGGCAATTACGGCAGCAATCTAGGGCTGACACAGGATTGGGCTTTGCGCATCGTCAAAAATGTCGGCAATTACGGCGAGGTGTTCGACCGCAATCTCGGCGACGGCTCGCGGCTGAAATTGAAGCGCGGCCTGAACGCCCTCTACAACAAGGGCGGCCTCCAATACGCGCCGCCAATTCGCTAAAAGCCGGCAAGGAGAGGCGTGAGCGAGATAGGGGAGGGACATGAGCGCTCCCGCCGCACCGCTCGCCACCGAACGCCCACCTTTCTGGAATGATCCGTTCTGGCGCGGACTCGCCAGTCAAATCCTGCTGGCGGCGATTGTCGCGTTTATCGTGATCGAAGCGACGATCAACGCGCGCGACAATATGCATGCGCGCGGCATTCCGACCGATCTTTCCTTCTGGAATATGCCGGCGGGATTCGACATCAACCAGTCATTCGTCGCGTATTCGGCGGTGTGGCCTTACGGCCGCGCGTTCGTTGTCGGCCTGCTCAACACGTTGTTTGTCGCGATCGTCGGCGTGATCCTGGCGACTATCGTCGGTTTTGCCGTCGGCGCGGCGCGGTTGTCGAAGAGCTGGTTGTTAGCGCGGCTCGCAACGGTCTATGTCGAAGTGATCCGTAACGTTCCGCTGCTGCTGCAGCTCCTGTTCTGGTACAATGCGGTGTTGAAACCGCTGCCTGGGCCACGGCAATCCGTCGATATTTTCGGCTTCGCTTTCGTCAATAACCGTGGATTGTTCGTGCCGGAGCCGGTGGCGCGCGCCGGCTTTGATTATGTATTGATCGCGCTCGGCATCGGAATCATCGGGTCGATTATATTCTGGTACGTCGCTCGCCGCCGGCAGATGCGGACCGGCGAGCAATGGCCGGTGATGCGCGTGAGCGTCGGCCTCATCCTTGGTCTGCCGATCCTTGTCTATTTCCTCCTCGGCCGGCCGCTCGAATTTGCCGTGCCGCAATTGCGCGGTTTCAATTTCGTCGGCGGCATCCGGCTTTCGCCGGAGCTCGTCGCGCTGCTCCTCAGCCTCATCCTTTACACCGCCTCGTTCATTGCCGAGATCGTGCGCGCCGGCATTCAATCGGTCCCGCGCGGACAGACTGAAGCGGCGCTTGCTCTCGGGCTGCGTCCGGGCCCGTTGCGGCGGCTCGTCGTCATGCCGCAGGCAATGCGCGTCATCATCCCGCCGCTGACAAACCAGTATCTGAATCTTACCAAGAACTCCTCGCTTGCGGTGTTCATCGGCTATCCCGATCTCGTGCAGATTTTTGCCGGCACGGTGCTTAATCAGACCGGCGCGGCGGTGCAGGTCATTTTCATAACGATGGCGGTCTATCTCGCAATTTCGCTGGCGACGTCGGCGGTGATGAATCTCTACGCGCGCCATACCGCGATCCGGGAGCGCTAGGGCCATGAAAGCGTTTCCATGAGCGCTATTCAAGACTCGCTCGACGATACGTTTTTCGTACGCACCGAAGCGGCGCCCGAAAAACCTCCGCCGGTGGCGGTCGGGGGTGTGATCGGGTGGGTGCGCCGCAATCTTTTCCGTGACGTCTGGACCAGCATTCTCACTCTCGTCGCGGCGGCGATTGCGATCTGGTTCGGCATCGATCTCATCCGTTATATGGTGATCGACGCGGTCTGGTCGGCGCCGGACGGTGCCGCCTGCCGTGCGCCGGGTGTTGGCGCCTGCTGGGCCTATGTCGCGCGGAAGCTGCCGTACTTCGTGTATGGCTCGTATCCGGTCGAAGAACGCTGGCGCGTCGACATCACGCTACTCATCGGCGCGGTGCTGATCGCCTGGCTTTTGTGGCCGGCCTCGCCGCGCAAAGGCCTCGGCGCGATTCTGTTCTTTGTCGTCTATCCCGTGCTGGCGTTCGTGCTGCTTTACGGCACGCCGGTACTCGGGCTCACGCAAGTGCCGACGCACCTCTGGGGCGGCATTTTCGTCAGCCTGCTCGTCGCGCTGGTCGGCATGGTCTTCTCGCTACCGGGCGGCGTGCTTCTGGCGCTTGGGCGGCGTTCGCGGCTGCCGGCAGTACGGCTCTTTTCGATCGGCTTCATCGAATTTGTCCGCGGCGTGCCGCTGATCACCGTGCTGTTCATGGCGAACACGATGCTGCCGCTGTTCGTGCCGGAGCAGTTTTCGCCGGACCGGCTGGTGCGGCCGCTGATCGGCGTCGCGCTCTTTGCCTCGGCCTATATGGCCGAAGTGGTGCGCGGCGGCCTGAACGCCATTCCACGCGGCCAGTTCGAGGCCGCGCAGGCGCTCGGCCTGCGCTATCCGCAAATGATGCGGCTGATCGTGCTGCCGCAGGCGCTGACGATCGTCATTCCCGGCATCGTCAATACGTTCATCGGTCTTTTCAAAGATACGACTCTCGTCGCCATCGTCGGCATCTTTGATTTCCTGCGCACCGTCGACACGGCGCGCCTCGATCCGGAATGGGCCGGGCCGACGATCTCGACCACCGGCTATCTGTTCGCGGCAATGTTCTATTTCGTCTTCTGCTTCGGGATGTCGCGCTATTCGCTGGCGATGGAGCGCCGGCTCGCCGCGGGGCGCAACCGATAACTTCCGCTATGCGCCGGCGACAGCCAGCGGCGCATCGGCGTTTCATAGAAGCGGAAAGTAATAAGCGCGAGTGGGATCGTGAGCGCGATCGTCGCCGCTGTCAGCGCCAAGAAGGCGGCCAATCCGGTCGCGCCGGTGGCGTTGATGGCTTCGGCCGCGAGCAACATCATTAAAGCGTGCAGCAGGTAGACCGAATACGATGCGTCGCCGAGCCTACGAAAGGGCGCTCGCGTCAAGAGCGTCGGCGCGCCGCCACGTTCGGCCAGAGCAACGAGCCCGATGAAGAGGGGAAAAATGGCAATCGAAAGGGCAGCGGATGCGGGCGAAAGCATGAGCGCGATGAGACCAATTCCCGCATAAATCCACGTCCATGAAATGCGCATGGGGGTGCGCGTTCGACCATCACGCAAACGGCTATGCCAGCAAGAAAGCTCGGCAGCGCGCGCAGCATACCGAAATCGAATGTCGATCGCGTCCAATCGCGCAAGTCAAACGCGTCGCGTGTAAGTGCCAGCGCCATGGCAAATGCGATCGCGGCAAATATCGCGCCGCGTGGCCCGATGCGGAGGACGAAGGCAGCGAGCGTCGGAAACAGGAGATAGAGGAACCATTCGGCCGAGATCGACCACGATGGAAAGTCCAGCGACAGCGTCTGCGTAACGCCGAACGAATGCAACAGCATCAGATTGGGCAGCGCGGTGGCTGGATCGAGCACCGGCGCAATGCGCGTCGCCATCGGCCTGCCGGCGACGGCAAGCGCAAGCATGATGAAGACGATCACCATCAGCGCGTGCAGGGGAGAAATGCGCGCGAGCCG
>Ga0164309_10001541_pt1 | contig 11203 bp, 8 predicted proteins | sample Whisoiple_247_MG_FD_109984 | JGI IMG/M metagenome (GOLD analysis project Ga0164309, IMG submission 109984) | Soil microbial communities amended with fresh organic matter from upstate New York, USA - Whitman soil sample_247_MG | ecosystem: Environmental > Terrestrial > Soil > Unclassified >... | reverse complement strand
TCTGTCGCGGCGACGGCCAGATCAAGATCGAGATGCACTTCCTGCCTGACGTCTACGTCCCGTGCGAGCAGTGCCACGGGCGTCGTTACAACCGCGAGACGCTCGAGGTGCGGTTCAAGGGGAAGTCGATCGCGGACGTGCTCGAGATGTCGGTTGAGGAGGCGGTCGAGTTCTTCGCCCACATCCCGAAGATCCACCGGCGCCTGCAAACCCTGCACGACGTCGGGCTCGACTACATCAGGCTGGGTCAGCCCGCGACGACGCTGTCCGGCGGCGAGGCGCAGCGCGTGAAGCTGGCCACCGAGCTCTCCAAGGTGGCGACGGGCGACACCCTCTACATCCTCGACGAGCCGACGACGGGCCTGCACTTCGCGGACGTCCAGCGGCTGCTCGAGGTGCTCGACCGGCTGGTGGATGCGGGCAATACCGTCGTCGTGATCGAGCACAACCTCGACGTCATCAAGTCGGCGGACCGGATCATCGACCTCGGACCCGAGGGGGGCGAGGCGGGCGGCGAGGTGGTCGCGACTGGAACGCCGGAGGAGGTGGCTGCGAGCACCGCCTCGTACACGGGCAGCTTCCTGAGGGAGCAGGTCACGCCGGCGAAGCCACAGGCCAGACGCCGTGCGCCACGACGCCGCCGCGAGCCGGTCGCGGCCTGAGCCATCGCCCCCGCGGCGATGACCAGGGCCCTTGTCGCAGCGCTCGTGGCGCTGGCGGTCTTCTTCGGCATCTACGGACTTGCAGTGCAAACCGAGGTCGGCCAGCACGCGGACGAGGCGGCGCTCATCGGTGGGCGCTCGGCCCCGGAGCGCGCGCAGTCGGGCGCGAGCCGGCTGCTGCGCTTCATCAGCGTCGGCTCGCTGGTCGCCGCGGTCCTGGCGCTTGGGGCCCTCGCGTGGTTGTGGCGACGGCCCTGGCTGATCGTGCTGCCGGCCGTCATCGTCGGCCTCAGTCTGCTCGCCACCGAGGCCTTCAAGCTGGTGATCTTCCAGCGCCCGGACCTGTGGCCATCGACCCTGAACGGGAATAGCTATCCGTCCGGCCACACGACGATCGCGACCAGCCTGGGGCTGTCGGCCGTACTGATCGCTCCCACGCGGTGGCGCGGGTGGGTGGCGTTCGCGGCCGCCCTGTTCGCCGGCGGCGTCGGAATCCTGGTCGTCACCGCGGACTGGCACCGCCCGAGCGATCCTCTGGGCTCCTACGCGCTGTGCCTCGCGATCGCGGCCGGCCTGGTCGCCGTGCTGCAGCGCTGGGGACCGCGGGAGCTCGCCGCCGGGCGAGCGCCGCCGTCGGCCACCGTGCTCGCGCGTCGCCTGGAGGTGGCTGCGATGGCCACCGGGGTGCTGCTCTTCATCGGCGCCGTGCTACTGGCGGCGCTGCGCTACGGGCCCGACGTTGCCTGGAACAAGCCCCATGCGGCGTTCCTGGGCGCCGTGGTGGCGATCCTGATCGCGGCCGGCATCACCGTCGGCGCAATGCTGCGAACGCTGCCCGAGCCGGGCTCTTAGTGCCCCTCTAGGCGAGCCGTTATCGTGGCGGCATGCCCCCTCCGTCGCCCCCGCCCGCCCCCGAGACGGGGTCGGATGGCCATCTGATCGGGGTTGACGTCGGCGGCACGAAGGTGGCAGTCGCGACGCTCGAGGACGAGGCGCTCAGCAGCCCCACCCTTCAGCCCACGGAGGCGACGAGCGCCGACGGGTTGGTCGACGAGATCGTGGCGGCGGTGGAAGCCGCGCGCAATCCGCGGACGCAGGCCGTGGGCGTCGGCGTGCCGTCCGTGGTCGACTTCCAGAGCGGCCACGTCCGCTCGAGCGTGAACCTGCACATGGAGGACTTCGACCTACGAGGTGTGCTCCAGGATCGGCTCGGCCTGCCGGTGTTCGTCGACAACGACGCCACCCTCGCGGCTGTGGCGGAGGCGTTCGACGAAGGGGGACGGGCGCTGGTCCAAAACCTGGTGATGTTCACCGTAGGCACCGGGATCGGAGGCGGTCTGGTGCTGGACGGGAAGGTCTACCGCGGATCCACGGGCGCGGCCGGGGAGTTGGGCCACACGCTGGTCCGGGCGAGCCTGGGAGATGGTGCCCAGAAACCGGGGAAGTTCCCGCAGGCCGGCTCGCTCGAGTCGCTCGCCGCCGGGCGGGTTCTGGACCGGATCGGCGCAGAGCTCGCCCGGGAGCACCCGGAGTCGGAGCTCGGTAAGTGGGCGAAGGCCGGGGAGCACATCGACGGCCACGACGTCGTCAAGGCGGCGTACGAAGGCGACCAAACCGCCATCGGCGCGCTCCGGATCCTCGGCGAGCGCCTGGGCGTCGGGATCGCGAATGCCATCAACACATTCGACCCGGACGAGGTCGTGATCGGCGGCGGCGTGTCCTCCGCGGGCGAGCTTCTGCTCGGCCCGGCGCGCGACGCCGCGCTCGAGTACATCCTGCCGGGGGTAGGGACGCAGACCGAGATCAGGCTCGCCCGGCATGGAGTCGCCGCGGGCGTTCGCGGCGCGGCGCTGCTCGCAGGCCTGGAGCTCAGCGCGGCCGACAAAGCGTTCGGGTCGACCCGGGTCGAGGTGGAGAGCGCCTGATGGCCACGGTCGCCCAGCCCGAGACGCTCCCGGAGAACCCATTCGTTCAGGACATCGAGGAGGAGCTCCCGCCGCCGACCTCGCTGGTCATCTTCGGCGGGACGGGCGACCTCGCAGCCCGGAAGCTCCTTCCCGCTGTCTACAACCTGCGACGCGGTGGCCTCCTCCCGGAGAAGTTCGACGTGATCGGTATCGGCCGCCGGGAAGGCGACAACGAGCGGTTTCGCACGCACGCGCACGACTCGATCGCGGAGTTCTCCCGCAGCGGCCTCGACGACGACACGTGGAAGACCCTGGAGCCGAACCTGGAGTTCCTGCGGGGGGATCTCGACGATCCGAAGCTGTTCGAGGAGCTCGCCGAACGGCTGGCCCGCCATGAGGCTCAGAGCGGTCCGAGGCAGCGGGTCTTCTATCTCGCGGTCTCCCCGGCGTTCTTCGGACGGATCGCGAAGTCGCTCGCTGCGGTCGGCCTTGGCGCCGAGGCCGAGCGGCCGACCCGACTCATGATCGAGAAGCCGTTCGGGCACGACCTCGAATCGGCACTGGCCCTCAATGAGGAGGTCTCCTCGGCGTTCGACGAGTCGCAGATCTTCCGCATCGACCACTACCTGGGCAAGGAGACGGTGCAGAACATCCAGGTGATGCGGTTCGCGAACGGGATCCTGGAGCCGGTCTGGAATCGCCGCTACGTGGAGCACGTGCAGATCACGATGGCCGAGGACCTCGGTATCGGCCGGCGGTCCGCCTACTACGACTCCGCGGGGGCAATCCGGGACGTGATCCAGAACCACCTGATGCAGCTGCTCGCACTGGTGGCGATGGAGGCCCCGGTGCGGTTCGACGCGGACACGGTCAGGGACGAGAAGGTCAAGCTGCTGCGCTCGGTGCGGCACTACACGCAGGCCGAGGTGCCCGACTACGTCATCCGCGGGCAGTACGACGCCGGGTGGGTGGGCGGCGAGGAGGTTCCCGCGTATGTCGACGAGCAGGGCGTGCCGAACGACTCGAGGACGGAGACCTACGTCGCGATGCGTGTGGAGGTAGACAACTGGCGGTGGGCGGGGACCCCCTTCTACGTTCGCTGCGGCAAGCGGCTCCCCCGTCGGGTCACCGAGATCGCGGTGCAATTCCGGCCGGTGCCGCACCTGCCGTTCGCGCGTGACGACATCGGCGAGGTTGAGCCCAACGAGCTGGTGCTCTCGGTCCAGCCCGACGAGGGCACCTCGCTGCGCCTGGTCGCGAAGATTCCAGGGCAGGCGATGTACGTGCGGCCCGTCCAGATGGAGTTCAAGTACGGGACGTCGTTCCTGGGCGACTCGCCGGAGGCGTACGAGCGACTGCTCCACGACGCGCTGCTCGGCGACGCGACCCTGTTCACCCGCGCCGACGAGGTCGAGGAGGAGTGGAGGATCATCCAGCCGATCCTCGATCGGTGGCGCGCGGACGCGACGGGTCCCGCGGTCTACGAGGCGGGAAGCCAGGGTCCGCCGGAGGCGGACCGGCTGCTTGCCGTGCGCGGGCGCCGGTGGAGGCAGATTTGAGCACGGCGACCCAGGAGGCATCCCGCGGTCGCGAGTACGCCGACCGAATGCGGTGGGTCGGCGAGGGCGTCACCGCAGCGGACGTCGGCGCGGAGCTGGACAAGCTCCACCGGGCGGCGGGCGGCCCGGAGCGAGTGCTGGCCCTCGCCAGGACGCTCAACCTGATCGTCATTCCGTGCCCCGATCGTCGCGAGGCAGGGGTGGAGGAGGCGCTCGACCGCCTGGGGACACACACGCCGTCGCGCACGCTGGCGCTGCGTGAGCACGGCGAGAATCGCGTCGACGCGAGCCTGGTCATGGAGTGCGCAGCCCCGACCGGGGCCGGGGAGGTGGGGCTCTGCCACGACCGCGTGCAGCTGACCATGGACGCCGCTCGGCTCCAGCACTCGGCGTCGCTTCTGGCGCCCCTCCTCGTGAGCGACCTGCCGACGGTGCTGTGGCTCCCGGACGCGGGCTCCGAGGTCCCCGACCCGGCCCTGCTCGAGCGCGCGCAATACGCGCTGGTGGATTCGCGGCCCAGCGGCGAGGCGGTCCTCGGCAAGCTCGCAGAGCTCGCGGCTGGGATTCGAGTCCACGACCTCGCCTGGGGACGCCTGGAGTACTGGCGCGCCGCCACCGCGGCGGCGTTCGACCCGCCCGAGCGCCGACGACTGCTGCCCGCGGTGGAGAAGGTCCATCTGCGCTACGAGCCGCGCGGCCTGGGAGCCGCGCTGCTGCTGGCGGGCTGGGTGATCGCCCGCGCCGGGTGGGCCCCGGGGCCGCTCGAGCGGCGCAACGGCACCGGTCGGGTACGGGCCGTCCGCCCCGATGGCGAGGGAGTCTCCATCGAGCTCACCGAGGGGAGCGACGCGGGCGGGTGCGGCGGGGTGGACGCGCTTGCGTTCGAGGCCGATGGCGGCGACGAGGTGAAGGTCACTCGCGGCGGCGCGACGAGCTCGATGAGAGACCTCTTTGCCGAGGCCATCCAGCCGCAGCCGGCCTTCTCGCGCGGATACTCGCCGGCGGTGACCGCCGCCGCGAAGATTGTGGGCGGCTCGTCATGACCTCCGTCTTCCTCGCCGACACCCCGGACGCGGCGGCCGAGGCGGCCGCAGACCGGCTCATCGCCGTCATCGCCGCCGCCAGGGAGGCGCGCAGTGCAGCGCACATCGCCCTCGCCGGCGGCACGACGCCGCGCAAGACCTACGAGCTGCTGGCGAGCAGGATCGACGATTGGACGGGCGTGGAGGTGTGGTTCGGCGACGAGCGGGCCGTCGGCCCGGACGACCCGGAGAGCAACTTCCGGATGGCGTCGGAGACTCTGCTCGCCGACGGGGCCGGTCCGGAGGTGCACCGCATCGAGGGCGAGCGCGGGCCGGAGGAGGCCGCGGCGGCCTACGCGGCCGAGCTCGAGGAGCGCCTGCCGCGGGAGGACGGCGTCCCGGTGCTCGACCTTGCGCTCCAGGGCCTCGGTCCGGACGGGCACACCGCCTCGTTGTTCCCCGGCGAGCCGGCGGTCGGCGCCAGCGGCGTCTGCGTCGCTGTGCACGACGCGCCCAAGCCGCCGCCGGACCGGATCACCCTCACCGTGCCCGTTCTCCGGGCGGCTCGCTCGATCGTGTTCCTGGCGACCGGCGCTGCGAAGGCCGATGCGGTCCGGCGCCTTCTGGCCGGCCCCGATCCGCAGATTCCCTCGAGCCTGCTGACCGGCGACCACACCGAGGTGATCGTCGATCGGGATGCGGCGCCGGCGGACGCCGGGTAGGGACGAAAAACGGGCACGTGGGGGAAGCGGTCACGGCAACGCGACCACTTCGAAGCTAGTGGGCCATGCCGTCGAAATGAGTCTGCGAGATCAGGTAGGCCTCGCCATTGCATCGATGGCCGCGCTGATGTCGCGGTCACAGAGGTAGAACGTGCGCCCATGCGCCGTGCCGGTCGGGTTGCAGCCCGAAACTGTGAAGCCGGCCCTTTCGCTTACCTGCGTGTCGACGCGGTTCTCCTCACTTGCCCCTCCGCAGCCAGCCATGAGGAGCAGTCCCATCATTCCGAGCGCAGCCAGCGGCAAGGGGCGAGTCGCCACGAAGCGACGATATCGGGGGACGCGCACACTGGGTGGGACCCGGCCGGTGCTCGCCACCAGTAAATGGCCGACTCGGATGTATGGTCGCATTGACCAGTGCAGGCCGTCGGCCTGCCAAGCGCAAAGGAGGAGAGCGAACATGAAGAAGCTCTCGATTGCCCTCGTCGTTGCACTGCTGTGCGGGGCGGTGGCGATGGTTGGCACCGCCGGGGCTCGCGGCAAGGCCGCAACCACGGTCACGATCAAGTTCAACGGCGACGGGTTCCAGGGCAAGGTCAAGAGCTCGAAGTCCAAGTGCGTGAAGAACCGCACCGTCAAGGTCTACAAGCAGAAGGGCAGCTCGCAGGATCCGAGCACCGACAAGAAGATGTTCAAGGACACCACCGAGGACAACGGCAGCTGGGACACCGGTAACTCCGGGCAGGCGAAGGGCAAGTTCTACGCCCTGGCGACAGGGACCGACAGCTGTAAGAAGGGCTTCAGCAAGACCATCAAGGTCTAGCCCGAGACGTTGCGGCGGGGCGTCGCCGGCGACTAAGCCGGGGTTTCGGCGCCCGCCGCGGCGCCGTCGCCGCTCGCCGCATCTGCCTTGGCCCGGGTCCTTCGGCTGGGCTTCTTCTCGCGGTTGGACGCCAGCAGGGCCGCCCCGATGCCGCCGCCGAAGTCGCCCAGTGCGGCCACCTCGATCGCCGGCGGGTTCTTGTCGCTGAAGAGGTGGGGCATCATCGCCTTGCGGATCCGCTTCACGTACGGCTCACCGAAGCGCACTCCGAGGCCCCCGCCGATGATCACCGCCTCGACGTCGAGCAGGTTCACGGCCGATGCGACCCCGGCACCCAGGGCCTCGACGGCGCGGTCGATGAGCTCCTTCGCAAGCGGGTCCTCGGCCTTCAGGGCGCGTGCCCAGATGCCGCTTGTCAGCCGGTCGCGGTCCCGCTTCTCCATGATCTTGAAGAGGTCGGTCTTGGCGCCCTTCTTTTGCCGCTTTCGTGCCTCGATCTCCATCGCGGCCCGGCCGGCGTAGGCCTCCATGCAACCGCGGCGGCCGCACGTGCAGCGAGCGCCGTCCATCTTGACGACCATGTGGCCGATCTCCCCGGCCGCGCCACGCCCGAGCCACGGCTTGCCATTGAGGATGATGCCGCCACCTACACCCGTGCCCCAGAAGACGCCGATCAGGGAGTTGTAGTCCCGGCCGGCGCCCAGCTTGGCCTCGGCCTCTGTGGCGACGCCGACGTCGTTCCCGACGAAGACCTGAGTACCGAGGGCGTCGGCGAGCCACGGGCCGGTCTCGAAGGTGCCCTCCCACCCGGGCAGGTTTCGCGCCTGGGACACGGAGCCGGTCGACTCGTCGACGTCCCCGGGGGATCCCACTCCCGCACTCGTGAGGTCGCCGGGCTCGATGCCCGCCTCCGCCGCCGCCTCGCGGAGCGCGTTCGCCATCTCCTTCGCAACGCCCGCGGGCTTCCCCTTGGTGGGAGTCGGGTGGCGCGACTGGCCGACCACGTTCCACTTGCTGTCCACGACGACCGCCTGGATCTTGGTGCCGCCGAGGTCGATGCCTCCACGCATCACGGGCTTTCTGGGGCTCACGCGCTCACTTTAGCCGCCCCTCGGACTCGATCACGCTCATCACGGCATTGATCAGCGAGAGGTGGGTGAACGCCTGCGGGAAGTTGCCAAGGTGGCGGCCGCTCTCCGCATCGATCTCCTCGGCGTAGAGCAGCAGCGGGCTCGCGAAGGACAACAGCTTCTCGCACAGCGCCCGCGCGCGGTCCGTCTCCCCGATCTGGGCGAGGGCCGTGACGAGCCAGAACGAGCAGATCGTGAACGTGCCCTCCTCGCCCTCGAGCCCATCGTCGGTGTGCTCGACGCGGTAGCGCAGTACCAGGCCGTCCTTCGTCAGCTCATCCGCGATCGCGAGCACGGTCTTACGGATGCGCTCGTCGTCCGGCGGCAGGAACCCCATGAGCGGGAGGAGCAGAAGCGACGCGTCGAGGGCATCGGTCTCGTAGTGCTGGACGAACACGCCTCGCTTGTCGACACCCTTGTCGCAGACCTCGGCCTTGATCTCGTCGGCCACCTTGCTCCAGCGCTCCGCTCGCTCCGTGTCGCCGCGGGCCTTCGCGAGCCGTGTGCCTCGATCCAGGGCGACCCAGCACAGGACCTTGGACGCCGTGAAGTCCTTGGGCTCGCCTCGCACCTCCCAGATGCCGCGATCGGGCTCCTGCCAGTGGGCGACGGCGTCCTCGACGAGGTCGGAGAGCAGTTCCCATGTCGTTGTCGGCATCTGCTGCGTCAGCCCGTGGCGGGCGTGGATCGAGATCGAGTCGAGCAGCATGCCCCACACGTCGTGCTGCTTCTGGTCCCAGGCACCGTTGCCGGTCCTCACCGGGCGGGCGCCCTCGTAGCCGGAGAGGTGGTCGAGCGTCTTCTCGGTGAGCTCGTGCTCGCCGCCGATCCCGTACATGATCTGGAGGGGGTTGGTGCCTACCGTCTGCATGACGAAGGCGAAGAACTCGAATGCCTCCCACTCGAAGTTCAGCGTGAAGAGGCCCCAGAGCATGAAGGCGGAATCGCGGATCCAGGTGAAGCGGTAGTCCCAGTTGCGCTCGCCGCCGGGCGTCTCCGGCAGCGACGTGGTGGCGGCGGCCATGATCGCCCCCGTGGGCGCGTAGCTCAGGCCCTTGAGCGTCAGCGCACTGCGCTCGAGGTAACTCCGCCAGGGATGGTCGGGGAAGTGGCCGCCCTTCAGCCAGTGCCGCCAGACCTGCGTCGTGTGCCATATCTGATCGGCGGCCTCCTCCGGAGAGCCAGGGATCTCATCTCCCCAGGAGAGCGCCGCGAAGGCCATCTCTCCCTCCTGGAGGGCCGCCCGCGCGGTTACGCGGGGTCCGGTGAGGCCGAGCGGCATGCTGCTGGTCAGTCGAAGCTCCAGATCCCCGCCCGGCGCCGATACTACGGCGCTTTCGTACCCCTCGCCGTTGTAGCTCCAGGCCCCCGGCTCGCGCCCGTAGTCGAAGACCGGCAGGCAGTTGAGGATCACCTCGGCGGCACCGTCGACACAGGTGGCGACGCGGAGCAGGGTCCCGGCTGCCACGAAGTCGCCCGGGGCGCGCTTGTAGTGCTTGCGCCTGTCGCCGCCGTGCCAGCGGTGCATGACGAGGCAGTCATAGACCTGGAGCCAGCCCGTCGGCGTCTGCCACGTCGTCTCCAGGACGAGGCTGCCGGGGAGGTACCGCCGGTGGCTTGGCACCTCGATGCCCTCCGGCAGGAAGCCGAAGACGCCGGCGGACCGGTCGAGCATCGCGCCGAACACGCTCGGCGAGTCCGGGCGCGGCAGGCAGAGCCACTCGACCCTGCCTTCAGATGCGATCAGGGCGCAGGTCTCGCAGTCGGAGAGAAATGCGTAGTCCGCGATCGGTGGGAAGTCGCCGCGGGCGGCGCCGGCCTCGGACTCGGAGTCTCCCGCGGGCGTCGCGTCAAGTCCGGTCGGCTCGGTGGTCACGAGGCTGCGCTGGTGGGCCGGCGCCCGGCCCGGTAGCGCCGGATCAGGGTGTTGGTCGAGCTGTCGTGGCCGAGGTCCGGCTCATCGGCGCCCTCAAGCTCGGGGACGATCCGCTTGGCCAGCACCTTGCCGAGCTCGACGCCCCACTGATCGAAGGAGTCGATCCCCCAGATGGCGCCCTGTGTGAAGACGCTGTGCTCGTAAAGCGCGACGAGGGTTCCGAGCATCTCGGGCGTCAGCTCAGCGGCCAGGATGGTGTTCGACGGCCGGTTGCCCTCGAAGACGCGGTGGGGGACCAGCTCCTCGGGCGTTCCCTCCTCGCGAACCTGGTCGGCGGTCTTGCCGAAAGCAAGCGCCTCGGTCTGCGCAAACACATTCGCCATCAGCAGGTCGTGATGTTCGCCGATCGGATTGAGCGATCGCTCGAAGCCGATGAAGTCGGACGGGATGAGCTCCGTCCCCTGATGGATCAGCTGGTAGAAGGAGTGCTGCCCGTTGGTGCCCGGCTCGCCCCAGTAGACGGCGCCGGTCTGGTAATCGACGCGGCGGCCGTCCAGCGTGACGTGCTTGCCGTTGGACTCCATCGTCAGCTGCTGCAGGTAGGCCGGGAAGCGATGGAGGTACTGGTTGTAGGGGAGGACAGCGACCGTCTGCGCGCCGAAGAAGTCCCCGTACCAGACGGCGAGCATCCCCATCAGCGCCGGCAGGTTGCTCTCGGTGGGCGTCTCGAGGAAATGCTCGTCCATCGCGTGGAAGCCCGCGAGCATCTCGCCGAAGCGGTCTGGGCCGATGGCGAGCATGGTTGAGAGACCGATGGCGGAGTCCATCGAGTACCTACCGCCGACCCACTCCCAGAAGCCGAACATGTTGTCGGTATCGATCCCGAACTCCGAGACCCCCTCCGCGTTCGTCGACACTGCGACGAAGTGCTTGGCGACTGCGCTCTCGTCGCCGAGCGCGTCGAGGGACCACTGCCGGGCGGTGTGGGCGTTGGTCATCGTCTCGAGCGTCGTGAACGTCTTCGACGAGATGATGAAGAGCGTCTCGTCGGGGTCCAGGTCGCGCGTGCACTCGACGAAATCGGTCCCATCGACGTTCGAGACGAAGCGGAAGGTCATGTCGCGCTTCGAGTAGTGGCGGAGCGCCTCGTAGGCCATCACCGGCCCGAGGTCGGAGCCCCCGATGCCGATGTTGATGACGTTGCGAATCGGCTTGCCGGTCTGCCCCTTCCACTCGCCGCTTCGCACCTTCTCGCAGAAGGCGGCCATGCGATCGAGCACCCCGTGGACCTCCTTGACGACGTCGACGCCGTCCACCACCAGCGAACGGTCGCGCGGCATTCGCAGCGCCACGTGGAGCACGGAGCGGTTCTCCGAAACGTTGATCCGATCGCCGCGGAACATCGCTTCGCGGCGTGCGGGCATGCCGCACTCGTCCGTCAGCGCGGTGAGCAGGCCGATCGTCTCGTCGTTGATCCGGTTCTTCGAGTAGTCGAGGTAGAGCCC
>Ga0164309_10001540_pt1 | contig 11207 bp, 9 predicted proteins | sample Whisoiple_247_MG_FD_109984 | JGI IMG/M metagenome (GOLD analysis project Ga0164309, IMG submission 109984) | Soil microbial communities amended with fresh organic matter from upstate New York, USA - Whitman soil sample_247_MG | ecosystem: Environmental > Terrestrial > Soil > Unclassified >... | reverse complement strand
CGATTGAAGCCCATGAAATTTCGAAATCGTTGCGTGCCGGGATTCCAGGCGTGCTGGACGAACGCGGCAAACCGCGCGGTCAGAACTTCGGGCAGTCGCCGTTCGCCGGGGTTATTGAGGGCGCACGCCACCAGCAGCGCACGGGCGTTGTCATCGACGCAATAGCCGTGGGCGCGGTCCGGTACGCTGTGAACGGCGTGCTGAAACAGCCCGGTGTCGTCGCACATCGACAGGAAATGACCGAGCTGCATCTCCGGCGGCGCGCGGCTGTCGCGCAGCAGCGTACTGGTATCCGCGCGCGCGATGGTCTTGAGCCGGTGCCTGCGGCCGGCATTTTCAAATACCGACATGTACCGCTCGGCGGTCCGTTCCCATGTCATGGAGCGGCTGCTCGAATAAGTGCGCTTGCGCATGGCCTGCCGAAGCACGTCGTTGGTCAAGAGCTTTGCGATTTCAATGCCGAGCGCGGCCGCGTCGCCAAAGGGAACCAGGATGCCACGGCCCTCGGCGAGCAGTTCACGGGCATGCCAATACGGGGTTGAAACCACGGCTTTGCCGAGGCCGAAACTATAGGCCAGCGTGCCTGACGTCATCTGGGCTTCATTCAGATACGGCGACACGTAGACGTCGGACATCGAGATGAAATCGAGCAGCGTCTTCTGATCGACAAATTGATCGAGAAACACAACGTGATCCTGGACGCCGGCCTGACGCGCATGCGCCACCAGGCTGTCGCGATAGGCTTCGCCCTGATCGCGAACGAGGTTCGGATGCGTCGCGCCGAGAACGACGTAAACGGCGTCAGGTCGGGTTTTCAGGATCGCCGGCATTGCGTCGATCATGACTTCGATGCCCTTGTTCGGCGATAGAAGGCCGAATGTCAGGATCACCGACTTGTTGCTAAAGCCGAGTTTTGCTTTGGCAGCGTCAGGTTCGACGAATGCGAATTCCGGAATGCCGTGCGGGATGATTTCGATCTTTTCGTCAGGGACCTGATAGACCGAGCGCAACAATTCCCGGCCTTTCTCGGCCATCACCACGACCTTGGAAGAGACCTCGACAATTCGCCCAAGGACATCGCGCTGAACCTTTGTTGGCTCTGACAGAACCGTATGCAGCGTCGTCACGATCGGTATCGTGAGGCGCGACAGTAGGGTCATGATCTGACCGCCTGCCTCGCCGCCGAAAATGCCGAATTCATGCTGCAGCGAAACCGCCTCGAATCCATGGCTGTTCAGGTAGTCGGCCGCGCGCAAATAGTCCTCCGGCCGTTCGTCGGCGATCTGCAGGCCGACCGTGGACGGGTAGTCGTAGATCTGGCCGTGATCGGTCATTGCCACGATGACGGTTTCGATATCTCCCCGCGAAGCCTCAACGGCACACTGCAAATCGGTGGTAAAGGTCGCGATGCCACAGCGACGCGGCAGCGAGTTTCCGATGAACGCGATACGATTTACGACTGGCAATTTGGGGCCTCCGGTTGTTCGGGCGCGGCATGCCCCGGGGAAGTCGGGACCAGCGGGACGTTCGTAGACGGCCGTGGTATGTAGTTCGCAGCGCTGCGCTCGGTCAGCGCGTCGGGATTCATGGTCGGGCCGATATAGGCCAGTAACGCTTTCAATCCGTCCGCTCCGGCCTTGATGTTGGCGTGATCCGCTTGCAGGAACACGGCATCACCCGGCGATAGTTTCGTTGGGCCGAGTTCGGCGTGACCTTCGATCGCCAGCAGCCAGGTTTCCTCCGGTGCCCCTATCGTCCAAACCGAGCCCGGAGCAAGATCAATTTGCTCCAGAGCAAAGTAGGGATTGACCGTCAGGACCAATCGCGCGTCGCTCCATCGTTCGGGCGGCGATTGAGGTTGGCGAGGCCCGACCGTTGCCACGGCGACGGCATTTTCGATGTGCAATTCCCGTTGCCGTCCATAGTCGAACAGCCGGAACGTGGTGTCACTGTGCTGCTGGATTTCAGCGAGAACGATGCCAGCGCCGATCGCGTGGATGGTCCCGGCAGGAATGAAGATGACGTCGCCTCGGTGAACCGGATACCAATGCACGATGTTCGCGATCGAGCCGTCCGTGATGGCCGTTCGCAGCTCGGCGAGGGAACACAGATAATCCAGTCCGACCGCGACCTTGGCTCCTGCAACAGCCGAGAGAATGTACCATGCCTCGGTCTTGCCATTGGAAAGCCCGATCGACCGCGCGAATGCATCGTCCGGATGAACCTGAATCGACAACGGCTCGGATGTGAAGAGCAATTTGAGCAGCAACGCCGTCTCGGGCACGGCTAGACCTGGAGCTAGACTTGAAACGAGACCTGGGCGCTCAAACCACAATTCCCCGATCGGGCCGTCGCCTGTCGATGCGCGGCTCCACGGGCGCAGATCGGTGCTGCCCCAAGGCTTCGGTTTGTGTCGTACGATGGCATGTTCGATCGTCAGGATGTTCTCCTTACCACGGATTGAACGGACCGCTGATCTGCCGCCTTGCTGGCGAGAACGTGACCACATTCGGCTGTCCGTAGATGCCGGCCGAAAGAAATCGCGGCCTTCACGACGCCGCTATGATCGAGCTCAGTGGTACATCCAGGAAATAGACAAACCCGGATGGCTCGTAGGTGAGCTGCACGTGGCCATTCAATTGCTGACCGAGCGATTCCATCATGCGGGTGCCGAAACTGCGCCGTGTCGGACGCTGAACCGGCGGACCGCCTCGTTCGGTCCAGATCAGGCGCAGTCGCTGTTTCTCATCGTCAATGGTCCAGGCGATATCGACGTGGCCCGCAGCCGTCGAAAGCGCGCCGAATTTGGTGGTGTTGGTGCACAGCTCATTGAGTGTCATCGCCAGCGCGATGACGGCGCCGGAGGTAATTCTGATATCCGGCCCATTGAAATGAAATCGCCTGGTCCCCTGGCTGTCATACGGCTCTGTCGCGCCGCCGAGCGTGTGGGAAAGACTGGCATTGGACCAACTGACCTGCATCAACAGATCGTGGGCACGACCCAGCGCCACCAGGCGCCCCTCCATGGCCTGCTGTCCGTGTTCGATACTGGTCGAAGCGCGGAAACTTTGTGTGGCGATGGCGCTGACCGTGGCAAGCGTATTCTTGATGCGATGATGCAGTTCGCCAAGGATCAGTTTTTGCAGCTTGTCGGCGGCCTCGCGCTCCTTGGCGTCGATGCCGGCTTGCTCGAGCAGCAGCTTGGCGTCGATGCCGGCTTGTTCCAGCAAGAGACGGAGGCTGTCGTTTTGGGCTGATAACTCGACCTCATGGGCCGAGCGTGACAAAGGATCAGTTGACCCGCCCAGTTGGGCAATCGGACCAAGAGGAAGGATCTTCAGCGCGCCTTCGCCCACCATAGCCTGCAATTCGCTTATCATTTGCCCGACACCAAGCGGTTTGCCAAAGAAGCGGCTATCCGCAGGCCTTTCCGCATCGGACGGTTTCACCTGACCGGAAACAAGGATGATCTTGATTGCCGGCCAACGATCATGCACGGCGTGAGCCAACTTCAGGCCGTCCATGGTGCCCGGCATCTGAATATCGGTGAACAACAGATCGATATCCGAGCGGGATTCCAGAATGGCGATCGCCTGATCGGCATTCACGGCTTCAACGGGAGTAAATCCGGCATCTTCCACGATATCGATGGCGCGCATTCGCAGTACCATTTCGTCCTCGACGACGAGAACGTTGGGCACTCCGGTTGATCCTGTTTTCGATGGCACCCTGAATTCCTTCTCGACATCCCTCGATACGGCAGGGCTTAGTCTTTCGCGGTTTGTGTAGGCCGGGGACAGGTCAAGGCGGGAAGCGCGTCCCATTCGGCCCATCGCATCCGGCGCTCTTCATTTCCGACTTTGACGAAAACGAATGGGGCGTCATCCTGACCGGTTTTTGATCCGGCGAATGTGGCGGGGAGTCCGCCAGCATTCCTGACGGGTGCCGTATTGGCCATGTTGTTTCCTGTCCGCCGCCGCACAGATTTTGCTGCCGCAGGCCGATTCAAAGTTACCGTTGAAGGACGATCGCCGCGGCGATCAGTAGGGCGAAGAAGATCGGGATCAGGACCGGTGGCACCAGCCACTCACGAAAATCGAATTGGGGAATGTCGGGCATCTGACCGCCTGCTGGGTTAAGGCGGGAGCGCAACGCTCTCAGTCACCGATAAAAGCCAGGGGTAGGCGGTGATACCAGCCATATAGGGACTCCGTCGCCGAATAGCGAGGTGCCGGCATCGACCAAATCCGTCGTAATCGCGGTATCTTTTCGCCCGCGGATCACTATGGTCGGGAATCCCCGCCCAATTAATGAGGGGCATTTTCTTATGCTTAACCTTGGCCGGTCGGGCTCCTCTTGGAAGGGGTTTCGGCTATTGGATGTCGCATGGTTTCAACAGATCATTTCCGGCAAGAGATCAGGTCCCGGCTCGAATTGGCGAGCGCGCAAGGCCGGCAAGACCTGACCATCGAGTGTGGTGAGCTTTACTGGTCCGTCAGCAAGCTTCCTGTCTTTGATCCATGGATGATCTTCTGCTGCAACGCGATGCGCGCCGAAATGGCAAAGACGGATCGCTTGATCTTCGACGACGGCAAGACAAGCCTGCTGACGATCCACTATGCATTGCCTCGACTTCAAAGGCCGCCGCTGAAATCAAAATAGGCTCGTCGGCCCTGGGGCATTTGGATCAAATACCGTCAGCACCAACCAGGTGGTTTGGTTCGGTACCAAATGCTGTCACAGGAAGTATGGATTCCGCGGTATCGCCTCAATCCACCACGATCTTCACGCGATCGCGGGCCTTGATCTGCGCGTGGGCGTCGAGGCCGTTGAGCACGCGGAAGCGCTCGACTGGGCGGTCGACACCGGCCATGCGGTGCGACAGCGATTCCACGGTATCGCCAGGCTGCGCGGTGATTACCTTGATGCGCAGCGGTCGAGCGGCCTGGATTTCTTCCAGGGTCAGGCGGCGGAACGAGTTTACGGTCTCGCGCGCGTTGCGTTCGCTTTCGGTGGTCTTCTGCTTGGCCGCAAAGATGAAGCGATAGACGTCGCTGCCGAAGCGCAGCGCGTAGACCTTGAATTCCCACTGATCGCTATGCGCGGTGGCGGAGGCGGCCGGGAAGCCGTTGATGGTGAGGTCCTCGGTCGAGGCCTTTTCGACATTTTCCATCCAGCCGGAATTGAGATAGTCGCCGAGCGTCTGCTCCGATGGCACCCGCACCACGTCGAAACGCATCGCCTGGGCGCCGCCGTCGCGCACGCCGATCACGGCCTGCGCGGTATTGTCGAGCGTGAAGGTATCCGGCGCAGTGAAGGTGAAGCCGAGCTTGGGATGCAGGAAGCGGTGGCCGCGCACGAAGCCTTCACTCGGGTCTTCGCCATAGACAATGTTGTCGACCGCGGCGAGATAGGTTTCGCGGTCGCGCTCGCCGCTGGCGGGCGAGGAATATTGCCTCGCGCTGGCCTGCGCGCTCTGCACGCGCTCGGGTGTTGCCGGATGCGACGACAGGAAATCCTGGGCGCGGGGGTCGCCGACGGTTTTGCCGGCCTTGAGTTCGGCATTGCGCTCCATGGCGGTCAGGAAGCGCGCGGCGCCATAGGGATCGAAATGAGCGCGCGCCGAAATGCCGACGCCGATGCTGTCGGCCTCGAATTCCTGCTGTCGCGAGAAGCTTGCCATCGTCAGCTTGTTCTTGGCGAGTGCCAGCGCCGTCATGTCGGGATCGCTGCCCATGTCAGTGACTACCCGGGTGACGACGGCGGCCTGGCGCGCCTGGTCTTCGCGGATAGCGGCGTGCTTGGCCAGCACATGGGCCATCTCGTGCGACAGCACCGACGACAATTCCGAAGTGTCGCAGGCCAGCGCAATCAGGCCGCGCGTCACGTAGAGCTGGCCGGTCGGCAAGGCGAATGCGTTCACCGCGCCTGAATTGAGGATCGTCACCTTGTAGGCCTGATCCGGCCGATCGGAGGCCGCCACCAGACGGTCGACCGTCTTGCCGATCAGAGCCTCGAGCTGCGGATCGTCATACGCACCGCCATAGGACGATAAAATCCGCTCATGCTCGCGTTCGGCGGCGGGCGTCTGCGCGACAACGCGCGACGGCTTTATCGGACTGGGGGCAGCAGGCGAGGCGGTTTGCAGCCGGCTACCAAGGTCGCCACAGCCGGCCAAGGTCCAAACCGTGCACAGCACAACGGGCGCAGCCCAAAGGCGGCGGCTCATCCGGTCATTGCGCCGTCCTACACACTCCGACACCGTCGTCACTCGGTTTGGGGCGAACTAGTTCTCGCCCAGCCGTTCTATTTGCCCCACCCGGAGCACTTCGATTCTGGGTCCGCCGTGTGCTTCGACCCAGCCGCGGACCCGAATCCGCTGGTTTTCTAGAGACTTAAGCAAAACACCAGCCGTCGCGAAGGCGGCTATCGTGCGCTTTGGAATAGTCACAGCAAAGTCCCGTGTCCAGTTCCGACCGAAATTTAGATAAGTTGTTCCCCCGGCCTGTCGAACGGACAGAACCGTGCCGTCGACCACCATAAAGCGCCCGATTCCGGCCAAAATATCGTCCGCACTTTCCGCGTTTTTTATGACGGCGGAATTGGCCCAGATTCCCCGTTTGGCTGCCCGGGCCGACGCCTCGGCCGCGGCAAGGGTTGCGGCACAGCCAGGTTCGGTCACGGTAGCCGCGACCAGCGCATCGCCTCGGGTCAGCAGCATGGTTTGAACCGAAACGTCGGAGCCTGCGAGGAACACGAAAGCGGGCTGGCGGCCATAGCGGTCGGGCGTGTCGTCGTCGCCCTGCAGCGTGACATCGCGGCCGGTTGCGATCGCCGACAATGCCGCCGTGCGGCTCTCCCCGGCACCGCCGAGTGTGGCCGGTTCGACACCAACGAGGCTGACATCGCGGCCGTCGTCCAGCCGCAACGTGCGCGCATCGATCACTGCCGTGACGCGCCCTTCGCCCTGCGGTGCAAGCGAGCATCCGGCCGCGACCGCGGGCTCGGCGGCCGCTGCCAGCAAAAGGAAGCACAGCGCGATGGCCGAGAATCCGGACCGTTGAGGTTCGTGTGATCCGACGAATGGAAACATGGGTTATTTTCGCATGGAAAAGCGCATTCCGCTCAGCGGAAAAGCGCGCATCCCCCGTTTCAGCGCGGCTTGCCGCTGCACATCGCGTGCGGCATGATCGCTGCAACGACATGAAGGCCGCGCGCGATGCGGCAGGTTCCGAGGGAGATCTGCATGAAACGCGTATTTCTTGCAGCATGGGCATCGGTGCTGGCGCTGGTTGCCACCACGGCTGCAATGGCGCAGGACAAGCCGCCGCTGAAACTGGGCGGTATCCTCGACATGTCTGGTCTCTATGCCGATATCACTGGCCCCGGTTCCGAGATGGCCGCCAGGGGGCGCTGGGACGACTACAAGCTGCTCGCCACCGTTCCCGGCAACGAGGCGTTCCAATCGCTCGAAACGTCGCGCTGCCCGCTGAAAAAGTGAAGTCTGGCGCGTCGCTGCGATGAGCGCGAGGATGAGCAATCAGGCTTGATCCGAAGCTGGATTGTTTCGCAAAGCCTGATCGGGCGGGCATTCGCTCGGTTCCGTTGCCGCGCAATGAAGATCAAAATTCGACCAATAACAGCGAAAGCGAAAAAGCATGACGGATCTGGTTCTCGAGAACCTCGATCAGGGTTTGCTCACCATCACCATGAACCGGCCGGACCGGCGAAATGCGCTCAATCCGGAAATGACCCAGGGATTGCTGGCGGCGGCGCGCCGAGCCGCCGATGATCCGGAGGTTCGCGCCGTGCTGCTCAAAGGCGCCGGCGGCACGTTCTGTGTTGGCGGCGATGTGAAGTCCATGGCGGCGGCTCGCGCGCCTACGACCTTCGAGGCCAAGACCGCCAATCTGCGCCGCGGCATGGAAGTCTCCCGGTTACTACATGAATTGCCAAAGCCTGTCGTGGCGCAGGTCGATGGCGCGGCCGCCGGTGCAGGTCTTTCCATTGCGTTGTCCTGCGACCTGCGCGTCGCCAGCGCGTCGGTCAAGATAACTACCGCGTTCGCCAAGGTCGGACTGTCAGGCGATTACGGCGGCACTTATTTCTTGACCCATCTGATTGGCAGCGCGAAAGCGCGCGAGCTTTATTTGATGTCCCCGGTGCTGACGGCGCAGGAAGCGCTGGCGCTTGGCATGGTCACCAAGGTGGTGCCCGATGCAGACATCGACGGAGCGGCACGTGAGCTGGCGATGTCGCTGGCGCAGGGACCGTCGGTGACGCTCGGCTATATCAAGCGCAATATCAACAACGCCGAACACATGTCGCTGGAAGCCTGTTTCGATGCCGAGGCGATCCATCATTCGCGCGCCAGCGAGACCGCCGACCACAAGGAAGCCGCGAAGGCGTTTGTCGAAAAGCGAAAGCCTGTTTTTCACGGGCACTGATGCTTTCGTGCGCTCGCAGCGGTCTCGTGTCCCCGGGCACTATGGGACGGCTCCGGAGAGCCTGCTTGCAACACCCAGGATGACTCATCGCCCCTTGAAGTCCGCGATGCGACGTTCGGCGGTCGCTATGACGCCTTCCTTGAAGTCCTCCGTGGCACGCAGCTTGGTCTGCTCGACCAGTTCATGATTGGTCGCGGCCAGCACGCGGTCGGCGAGACCGGCGCGCATGGTGGCGCGGGTCGAGATCAGGCCGAGCGGCGAGCATTCCGCGATCTCGTGGGCGAGCTTCATCGCTTCGGCCCGAACCTGGTTCTGCGGCACACAGATATTGGCAAGACCCATCTTGGTGGCGGCCTCGCCGGTGACGCGGCGGCTGGTATAGAAGATCAATTCGGCGTTGTTCTTGCCGACCAGTTCGGGAAGCGTCGCGGTCAGGCCGAAGCCGGGATGGAAGCCGAGTTTTGTAAAGTTCGCCGCGAAGCGCGCCTCGGGGCAGGTGACGCGGAAATCCGCCGACACCGCAAGGCCGAGCCCGCCGCCGATGGCCGCGCCGTGCACGGCGGCGACGATTGGCTTTTTGTTGCGGAAGATGCGCACCGCCTGCACGTAGAGATGGTTGATCGGCAGGTTGGACGCCGGGTCGTTCTTGGAGCGCTCTTCCTGCTCCTGTCGCGCCGGGTCGTTGAAATCGGCGCCGGCACAGAACGCCTTGCCCAGTGCCGCCAACACGGAGGCGCGAATTTCGACGTCGCGGTCGAACTCCTCGAGCGCGTCTGCGATCTGGTTGATCAGCGAGACGTTGAAGAAATTCAGCGGAGGCCGGCGGATTTCGATCAGGCCGACGTGGCCGTGTTTTTCGACGCCGATATCGGTGTAGGTGCTCATGATAGTCCTCGATTGAGTGAGCTAGCGCAGTCCAAGCCCGCGGGCGATGATGCCGCGCAAAACTTCCGTCGTGCCGCCCTGGATCGTCAGCTTGGGCGCGGTCTTGATGGCGAAGGACAGCTGGTTCTCCAGTGTCTCGCGGTTGGAGGCGTTTTCTTCGACGAATGCAGCGAGATCGCGAACCCGGTGCGGCAATTGCTGTTCCCAGACCGTGCCGATGTCCTTGACGATCGAGGCTTCCACCACCGGCTCCTTGCCGGCTTGCAGCATGCCGGCAACCGAAACCGACATTCGCCGCATCGTGTGCAATTGCGCCACAAGGCGCCCGATGCCCTCGGCGCTGCGGGTGTCGGGATTACTGCCGACCGCGCGCACGAGTTCGGTGAGCACGTAATAGGTTTCCAGGAAGCGCTCGGGGCCGGATCGTTCATAAGCAAGTTCGCTGGTGGCCTGTTTCCAGGCCCCGTCGATTTTGCCGAGCACGTGATCATCCGGCATGAAGGCATCTGTGAACACCACTTCGTTGAATTCGGCCTGGCCGGTGATCTGGCTGATCGGGTTGACCTTGATGCCGGGCGTCTTCATGTCGACTAGGAACTGGGTCAGGCCGTGGCGGCGGTTTTCTTTTGTCGGCGGCGAGGTGCGGAAGATCGCGATCATGTAGTCGGCGATGTGGGCCGAGGAGGTCCAGATCTTGGTGCCGTTGATCAGATAGCCGCCGTCCGTCTCGGTCGCCTTGGTTTTCGCCGCGAATAAATCGGAGCCGGAATTCGGCTCGCTCATGCCGATCGCGAAGCAGACCTCGCCGCGGCAGATTCGCGGCAGGATGTCCATCTTGATGCGCTCGGGCGCGTATTTCAGCAGTACCGGGCCGCTCTGGCGGTCGGCGACAAAGAAGCGCCGCGTCGGCGCGTTGGCGACGCGCATCTCCTCCGTCACCACATAGCGCTCGAGGAAGGAGCGCTCATGGCCGCCGTATTTCTTCGGCCAGGTCATGCCGAGCCAACCCTTGGCGCCGACCCTGCGGGAAAATTCCGGCGCATCGGTGTCCTCACGGTTCGGCTTGTGCGGATCGAAGGTGCCGGCCGCGATCTCGTCGGCGAGGAAGGCGCGCACCTCCTTGCGCAATTGCTCACATTCGAGCGGCAGGCGGATCGGATCGAAACGAAGGGCTGCGGTCATACTGGTCTCGACTTTCGTGCAGGCGATATTCCATCAACGTCATCGCGAAGCGACCAGCGGCCACAGCTCCTCGGCGCCACGGTTGGCGACCACCTTGCCAAGTTCGACAGCCCAGTAGCTTTCAGGGCCGAAATCGTCGCGCCAGGCGAGCGCACGCAGCGAATAGCGATGCAAAATGTGCTCGCTGGTGAAGCCGATCGCGCCATGCACCTGGTGGGCGATGCCGCCGCCTTTTTCCGCTGCTTCCGCGCAACGGATTTTTGCTGAGGCCGCCTCGAGGAAAATTTCATCATTGAATCCGGTCACGTTGGAGATCGCATCCGCCGCCGAGGTCGCCGCGGCGAGTGCGGCCGCGGACTCGCCGGCGAGCCGCGCCAGATTGTGCTGCACCGTCTGGAATTTCGAGATCTTCTTCTCAAACGCGACGCGCTCGTTGGCATAGCGCACGCTGATGTCGAGGAGTGATTCCAGCGCGCCCGCGATCTGCAGGCTGCGCGCCACGCCGCCCATCAGTAGCAGCGCATTGGGATCGAAGCCCTTCGGCGCCGGCTTGACGGTGATGGGCGCAACTTTATCGACGGTCACGGTGTCGCTGTTGTCGCCGGCAAGGTGGAGCCCGGCCGCGATCCGACACTTGCTCGCGTCAACGAGGCCGATCGAAATTCCGCTCTTGCTATTGGCCAGCACCGCAAT
>Ga0164309_10001539_pt1 | contig 11209 bp, 12 predicted proteins | sample Whisoiple_247_MG_FD_109984 | JGI IMG/M metagenome (GOLD analysis project Ga0164309, IMG submission 109984) | Soil microbial communities amended with fresh organic matter from upstate New York, USA - Whitman soil sample_247_MG | ecosystem: Environmental > Terrestrial > Soil > Unclassified >... | reverse complement strand
CGCGGGCCTGCTGGCTGTCACCGTTTTTCTGAGCGCGCCGGTTCAGGCGCAGACGCCGGATACGGATTCCAAGGCGGCCGCACGCGAATTGATCACCACCATCAAGCTTGGTGACCAGTTCAAGGCGCTGCTGCCGATGATCTTCCAATCCATGAAGCCGGCCATCGTGCAAAACCGAGCCGACGTTGATCGCGATTTTGATGCGGTGGTGCCCGTTTTGACGGACAAGATGACCGCGCGTATTAACGAGATGGAAGACTCCATAGTGGAGATCTATGCCAACAATTTTAGTGGAGCCGAACTGCGCGATCTAATTGCATTTTACAAGTCGCCGACCGGACAGAAATTCCTGCAGAAGACGCCGCTCATCACTCAGCAAACCATGGCGGCTGGACAGAAATTCGGCCAGTCGGCTGGTGCGGAAGCACGAAAGGAGATGATCGAGCAACTGCGCAAAAAGGGTCATACGCTCTGAAACCGCGACGCTTAGGGCGTTCGCGCGGGCGGTTTCGAAGCCGTCGCGTTGTGCGATCAGCAGGCGTACCAGCCTTCCGGAAACGGAATGAGGCCCCAAGGCTTGTCGTTGTCGTTGGCTGCGTGCGACGGCAAATGTGAAGTCATCTGGTACGTCAAGAAATCCTCCTGCGGGGCAGGCGCGATCGCTGCTTGCACGGCGTCCAGCAATCGATCGAATTCAAATTCGCTCACGGCGCTCTTCCGCATTCGGGAGCGCAGCCTCTCAAAACCCTTTTGCTTCCGAATTGAAGCAATCACTCAAATTGTATCGATCGAGCAACCGCGGCCGAAATGGTTACCAATGCCTTTAATTGCGGGACTAGAGCAGAATGCGTCGGTCGCTTCCAATCCAATGTGAGAAAAATCGCATTCAGCAAATATGTTTGTCTATCTGCAGAGGTTACATCGCCGCCAGTTCGACGCCAGCCTAAGCCCGACGAAATACCATAGTTGAAGTTTACCACGACGATTCCGGCGCGCCGCGCCGATCTGCTTTACAGGTTCGATTTTCTCCCGGCCAGCCGTCGCTGGCCTGTCGCGCGCGGAGTTCGATCGGGTTGGTGACAGTCGATCTGATCTGAAATTAAATCCGCGGCGAGAGATTGAAACCAGCTACTTGCGCCGTATAAAGATAGAGCATGCCTCTACCTCTTCTCGTCACTTTTGTTGCGGGCGCCTCGGGACCCTGGCGGATTGATCGTGTCGATACGGTCATTGGCCAGGGTTTACTCGCGGCTGAGCGGCTAGCGGTTCTTGAAGGGTCTGAGATCCCCGCGCAAGCGGAAAGCGGTTGGGTGCTGCGCGGTGTTACGAGTAACACGCGTTACACCAGCCGTTCCGAGGCTGACGTCTTGGTCGCCAGACAGGAGGGACTTCTTCGTCCGCAAGCGACCCGGGCAGCGCTCATTCCCATTCGCAAGACGGAAGCATGGTGGGCTTTGGCTCAGGACGAACGCCGTGCCATCTTCGAGGAACAGTCTCGCCACATCGGCATCGGTCTGGAATATCTGCCGGCCGTTGCTAGGCGCCTGTACCACAGTCGAGAGCTTGGCGAGCCTTTCGACTTCCTGACTTGGTTCGAATATGCACCGGAACATAGCCAATCCTTCGAAGAGCTGGTGCGCCGACTGCGGGACTCGAAGGAGTGGCGCTATGTTGACTGCGAGGTCGATATCCGCCTGACGCGTTGATGGCTGGCGCAATTTCAACAAAGCATGACGTGAGACTCGCGAGCTGCACTCTGGGTATATGGGTGCGGCGCTGCAATTCGGCGCAAGGTCACAGCACTGCTGCGGCACCTCGAGCATGGCAAGTGCTGCGTAAGGGTCATTCGCTCCGTAAATGAAAGGAGTATCCGCACACCGAAAAAGGGGAGGCGGCACTCAGCGGAGACGCACAAAATCGTCCGGAGTCGGTTGTCGATTCGCCACTCCACGAAATCGGAACAGGCCGTGGGTGGTTGAGACAATATCGCCCGGCTTTAGGCTATCGTCTTGCAGCACACGTTTCGAGGCCATTTCGGCAATTTCGCCTTGGCTAGGCTGCTGCGCGACGAAGCTGTCATGTTGTCGCCTCATAAGTTCTATTCGTTGACGAGAGGCTTCGACGTGCGCCTGCCACTCTTGCGGCTCATCTGGGAAGGATCGAGCTCCTGGGCACGGCAGCTTGCAGACAGCGCCGCCGCGAAGCTTACGGACACAATGAAGATCAGGCATTTCTTCATGTCCTGCGGATACCCAATCGTGGTCGATTGGACCAGCGCTGTGCTCTCGAAGGGAAGGGCAGGCGGCGAAATCAGCGAAGTAGTGGCATTGCTGCCTGGCATTCGGACGTCTAACCCGACATCGATGCCCCGGAACGAAGCACCTGGCGTCCAACGGATCTCAACGTGTTGGCGTCCCGTTCGCCCTTCGAGGCGCTTTCAAGTATTTTGGAGGCGACAAGCGCCTTCTTCCCGGTTTCATCTTCGGCAAGGCCGGCGCAAACCTCGTCCAATACAGTGCGGAGCAGAAGTGTAAATTCTGAACTGAACATGCGGACCTCCCATGCTGGGTGTCCTAAATGCATTTTTTGAACTTGATGTGTGAACTGGCTTACAAATTCGCAAATTTGATTACTGAGGACTTACCGCGCGGTGGTCTCAGCCTGTCAGATTCGCGAGTCAGCATCATACCGAGCAGATTGCTACCTCTTTGACCGCCGCCATCAGGCGGCCTCTTTTGGTCGACTCGGGCCTGGAACCCGTCCAAGATGCAGCTCAAGCCGACCGACAGGCCATTTGTTTGACGGGACCGTTTCGCGTGACGCCGCTACGGCGCGCGAAGTTCGGGAAAATCGAGCTTACCCGACCCTTCAGCGCGCCGGCATAGGCCGATGTTATTGCAGCAGCGAGCGACCGACGGTCACTGTTCTTCGAAGCGGCCGTTTGCACGACAATGGTGCGCAGGTCCGCCGGTTACGCCGGCGGGTTTTCGCGGGTGCAAGCACCGAGCTTCTGGGCGGCCAGTTCGGCCGCTGACATGGTCCGTTCCTTTTTAACCTGCTCGCGCAGCGCTTTCAGTTCCTGGAGCTGCGCTGAGATGGCTGCAGAGGTTGTGATGAGATAATCAATCCGCTGCTGGTAATTCATGGTGGCCCTCTACGCTTACGCTTTAAGTCTGCGGGCTGCAGGCTAAACCCTGGTCTGTTTCCGGAACGCTTCGTGGCTTCCGCAAAATGGCTTCGTCGGCGGTGCGCGAGAGCCGCTCGGACGGTGGTCCTGGCGTGAAGTTGGAAGCTGACTGCTCATTTGCCGGAGGCCGCCGGTTCCTGCCGGCTGGCTTGGGTCTCCGGCGTGAAGTGGCCCCGGATGTGGCCCCACCGAAAAATGCCGAAAGATGCGACTGGGGAACCGATGGTAAGTGTCTGATTGATTCGGCTCCCCCGGCTGGAGCCAGAAAGTTGGTTCAGGGCATTGTTGCGTAAAGCTTTTTTGATCACTGACAAGATCGATACCCCGTCTTGATACCCTGTTCGTTGCGGCGCTGGAGCGGCTATCGAACCCGCTCGATCTTCGCCGCAAGATCGGGATAACGGCTGACTCTGTAAGTCGCGTTTTCGCATGTCAGGATCCAGACATCATGATCCGGCTTAGATCGCTTTGCGTCCTGGATTGCTTGCTGGGGTTTGTCGCAAACGATTCCCTGACTGCGTATCTGGGCTGCCAGCATGTCCTTGATTGTTTCGGCATCTGCCATTGCGATAAGCCCGGAACGCTCCGATGGCATGGTGGCAAGGAGCAAAAATAGGCACATCGCAAAATAGCGAGACGCGCTCATGACTTACTCCAGTGCAGCAACATGGCGCCGTTCAGGATTTCACGCAGCCTAAGGAGACGCTGGATGCCGCGCTATGCATATTCGGCAAAATGGCAAGCGCTTTGTCGGGCAGGCCTTGGCGATGATGCAATCCATGCAGCGTGACGGGCAGGGAGATAGGGCCGTAGCTGTGCTGTGCAGGACACAGTCTTGCAGCGAAGAGCGGGAGCTTTGCCGATTTCGCATAGACAAGCCGGCGCGCGCCCGTTTTCCTGCCCGTGGGCGCCCAAGCTGTTGCAAACATGAAGCGGACTGCAGGCAGGCGACGATGGTGGCCCATTCTGGCGGGCGTGGCAGTCGCTTACGCAATGCTCGCTTACGTGTTGCTACCTTCGCTGTGGAACCATCACGAACATGAGCCGGGCCTTGCGTCCTTGCCCATGGTGACGCGCACCGCAAGCGATATCCCGGGCGACGCGCTCAACGTCGGGCTCGTCGGCAACAAGGAAGATGTCCTCCTTGCCATGCATTCCGCGGGTTGGTATCCGGCCGACCCGATTACCTTGCGCACCAGCATCGAAATCGTCGGCAGCGTCGTGCTCGACCGTCCGTACCACGATGCGCCCGTCAGCCCGCTCTATTACATGGGCAAGAAAGAACAACTCGCGTTCGAAAAGCCGGACGGTCGAAGCGCCGACAAGCGACATCACGTCCGCTTTTGGATGGTCCTTGAAAAAGGCAGCGACGGCCGCCCGGTCTGGCTCGGCTCCGTCACCTTTGACCGCGGCGTGGGCTTGAGCCATGACACGGGGCAGGTCACCCACCACATTGCGCCCGACATTGATGCCGAGCGCGATCTTTTGATGCGCGATCTCGGCGAAGCGGGCATGGTTCAAAACTTCTTCCAGATTTCCGGAACGGGCCCGACCTTGTTTGGTCGAAATGGGGAAGGCGATCCCTACTACACGGACGGAGAAATCGACGTTGCCACGCTGGTGGTCGATGGCGTCAGGCAAACTGAAACGCCGGCGACATTGCCGGCGCCATCGCTCATCGCGCTGAAGGATCAGATCTGGCACGGCATCAGCAACGCACTCAGCAAATAGCCGCAGCGACTCGCCCGGCGACTGGCGTTAGGTCTTGTTTCTGTTCTTGCTCGCACCCTTCAACGGCGGTGTTGGTGACAATTTCGCAGGGTCGGCCATCTGCATGCAGGTCAAGAGGTCAACATAGCTACCCAAACCGACGAGAGTCGCTTCCTGCTCACATTGAGTGCGCGTGGTAGCGGGATAAGTCGACCAGACCGCAGCAAGCTGCTCTCGGGCGGCGCTTTCATCGTGCATGCAGCTCTCGACAGATTGAGGAAAATTGAGGTTCATAGCCTTGTCCGCAGCAGCCGAAGCTTTGCAAGTCTCTTCGACGTTGATGACCGGCACATGATCTGCGACAGGTATTGCCAACGGGCTTCCGATTTGGCTCTGGAGTGCGATGAATAACAACACGATGTTCATGGGGACTTCCTCCGGTTACTGGTGCACGAGCCGCCGCGATCCGAGGCCAGCCCCTGGGCGCAATCATCAGAACGAGCCAGGTGAGGCGAGCGGAGCCGGATAGTCTGATCGCAAGTTGTTCGGATTATTTCGATCGAACAGATCTTGTCTCAAGATAAAGCCAGTCTTGCCGCGATCCGTCGCTGCCAGCAGTCCCAGCCGACTGCTCGTCGTCGTGCTCATGGTTTCCTCCGTCCATGCCGATGCGAAGCCGCAGTCTGAGCGCGACGAGAGCCCTGCGCTATGCAGATTCGGCGAGTTGCCGCCCGCCTTCGCCCACCCTTAGAGGTAAGGTTGGCGACGGCGCCAACCGCTGAAGTCTGCGGACCAGGAGCGGCGAGCGCGGAGAACGCCCCCGCCGCGTTGCGCGCTCGTGGTCTACTGCCCTTCGTGCGTCCTCATTGCCGCGTCGATCTTCTCCTTGACCGCGGACAGGTTGAAAGAGGCGGGCGCTTGCATCGGTGGAAACTCGATAGCCGTTCGTGCCAGGTCGGCGACCCTCTCTTGTACCTGCACGAAACGCCAGAACTCGCGCGCGAAGAAGTCGTTCATATATCCGCCGCCCAAATTGTTCAGCGTCTCGCCATGGATCGACGGCGTCCGCTCGAACGGATCCCAACGAAGGTTGACGATCGTCGGAATATCAGTTGTCACCTTTTCACCGGGCCAGCCATAAGGCTGCTGCATGAACTGAAACTCGAAGTCATCGATACGAATAGCGCCCAGGTTTGCCTCGGCGAAGTAAAAGATCTCGTGGCGCTTCGACGGTCCAGCTCCGGTCAGCAGATCCATCTGGTTGTAGCCATCGAGGTGGTTCTTGTAGGAGCGGTCGCCGAGCTGCACGCCGCGGAGAAGCTGCTCGGTGATGTTCGGATTTCCCGCCGCGGCCGCCAGCGTTGGCAGCCAGTCAAGTCCGGAGAAGATGCCGTTCTCGACCGTGCCGGGCTTGATCTTGTCCGGCCAGCGAATGAGGCAGGGTACGCGGAAGCCGCCCTCGTACACCGTACCCTTGGTGGCGCGGAACGGCGTCATGCCGCCGTCCGGCCAGGTGAACACCTCCGCGCCATTGTCAGTGCTGAAAATGACGATGGTGTTTTTGGCAACGCCGATATCATCGAGGTGCTTGAGCAGGTCGCCGATGTCGTCGTCAAGCTGCGACATGCCCGCCTCTTCCAAACCGAGACCGCCCTGCGGGGCCATCTTCGCTTGATACTTCTGGGACAGATACGTGAAGATATGCATTCGCGTGGTGTTATGCCAAATGAAGAACGGCTTTCCGGCCTGCTTCGCCTGATCCATGAAGCGCTTGCTGTTCTCGACCAGCACCGCGTCGAAGGTCTCCATGTTGTATTTCGCTGGCCGGCCTTTTTGCCAGCCCTGGTGATCCGCTCCCATTTCGGGGAAGGGCGGCAGCGGTCCTTCATCGACGATGCGCTGCTTGCCGACCTTGCCCCAGCGCGGCATTACGGTGGCATCGTCAGCATCGGTCGCGTAGGAATGCACGATGTTGCGTGGCCCGTATTTTTCGATCCAGTCCTGCGGATAATCGAACCAATATGGATCGGACATCGCGTCGAGGTGGTACAGGTAGCCGAAGAACTCGTCGAAGCCGTGCAGCGTCGGCAGGTATTTGTTTAGATCGCCCAGGTGGTTCTTGCCGAACTGCCCAGTCGCGTAGCCCAGTGACTTCAAGACGGTCGCAACCGTAACCGACTGGTCGGGCATGCCTACATCCGCGCCCGCTTGCCCGACCGTGGTCAGGCCGGTGCGCAGCGGTATTTGTCCGGTAATGAAGTTGGCGCGCCCGGCCGTGCAGCTTGCCTCCGCGTAATAATCGGTGAAGCGCATGCCCTCCGCGGCAATCCTATCCAGGTTCGGCGTCTTGCCGCCCATGATGCCCTGGTGATAGGCACCGATGTTGAACCACCCGACATCGTCACCCATGATAAACAGAATGTTCGGCTTTTGACCTGCCGCTTGCTGCGCTTGCGCGGGTTGAATTGATGCGGCGGAGCGGAGCGCGGAAGCGGCGGCAATCGCGGTGCTGCCAAGCAACACGTTGCGGCGATCGAGCAGGCGGAGTCCTGGCTTCGAGCCATTGTCTTCCTCGTGGGTACGCGACATTTGATGATGCTCCTTCTCTACGGGATGTTGAACCTCATGTTGCGGGATGCTCACCGGGACAGAACGATAGAAATCGACCATGCAATATTGGATGAAGCGCCCCGTTGCGACTATGCACTTTCGGCAACTTCGGCAGTTCCGCTCAGGTTCGGGGATCCCGGTGCAGTGTGGCGGAAGGCGATTCACCAAAGGTGATGCGATAGGTCACCGCAAAGCGCCCGAGCTGCAGGAATTGATGGGCCCGGGCGATCTCCGCAACGCTCGTCGTCGAAGGGTTAGCCCGCTGAAGTGCGGCACGGGCCTTGTTCAGGCGTTGCACCAGAAGGTAGCGCGTGGGGCTCATGCCGAGAAATTCGGCGCAACACATCCGGAGGGTTCGCTCGGCTACGCCGATCTCTGCGCAAAGCCTCGACATGCTGGGCCGGTCATCAGCAAGTGTGTTCAGCGCTTCCTCGAAACGAGCCATGACGGCTGCGTGATGCCATCTCGCCTTCTGGATTTCGTCCGCGTCGTGCTCCCCTGCGAGGCAATGAACGATGGCGTGCAGCATGTCCTGTTCCAGCGCTCTCGCGACCTCGGGGAGTTCGGCGATTTTCCTTCTGGCTTCGACGAGATGGCAGGCCTGCCTGAACAGACGCTGAAACCTCACTATTTCCGTTCGCGAAGGATGAATTACGCTGCTTGCGCCGGGTGACACGAACGATCTTCCGACCAATGCCTGACTGCAATCAGCGAAGTACTGTGCGGATAGCGCGATCAGACCCCATTGGCATGCACCGTTGAATCGTTGATGTGCGCGCTCGCCCGGACTGTAAAAAATGATGTCGCCGTTTTGAACGGAAAATCCACTGAATATGGCGGATGTAGCCTTGATGGGAAACGACAGGAAAGTCTGCCGGGGAGAGAGCGAGATATAGCCAATGCGCGAGAGGCTTTCGCAACATCGATAGATCTTCAGATGTTGCAATGTCAGCCAGGTGAGCTGAGCCTTAAAATCTCCTGCTCCGGTTATCGTGACCTTGAGGCGGGCGTCGTCGATGGCCGACGCGTAGCGGTCCGGATCCGTAAAGCTGAGCGTGCCACCATCTGCCATTTTTCCGCCTTGGCGAGCCAGCCGACAGTTCTTGCGAGCTGTTGAAGCGTTTTGGACTCACCGGGGATGCAGCATCAGGCAGTTGGCGACTTTCGACTATGCGGTTTCGGAACTTCGATGGTGATTGGCAGATCTCGCCGGGTAGGCAAATCCGGAAAGACGTTGCTGTCCGGCTGGATGGCAATCTGGCGGGCAGGACTATGCATTTTCGGCAGAAGGGTCCCGGACTCAGTTGAAAGCGCAACAGTCAGTTCGTCGAAGCGACGAATATGAAAGCAAGCGAGACCAGGATTGCCGGCCGGCGAGCGTAACCAACTTGTCTGGATGCCCGCTCGGCCCTTGCTGTTTAGTCTCTCGCTCTTTCGAGCGCGTACCGAATGAGCTTTCGTTCATCACTTGTCATCTGTTCAGGACCGAGTTTGTACGTGAGCTTGTCGATCTTGCCGGTGAAGCGGAATGGAAGTTTATAACTGTCATCCACCGTCGTGCGGGTGTCGCTTCCGATGTCAAACGTTTCATCGATTGCCATGAGGAACGGAATCGTGTGCGGGATCGTCTTTGCGGCCACCAGCTTGCCATCAGCAGTCAATACACCGGTGCCACCCTTGCCCGGGCCGGGTCCGTTGTACTTGAAGTCGAACACAATCGTGTGCTTGCCGGGCTTGAGGGCATCGCTCAGCAAGTCGCGACCCCCAACGCCACCTTCCCAGCGGCACCGTTCTAGATCGAGCAGGTTATAGACGAAGACTGGTTTGCCTTTGAGCAGGTAGAGGGCGTATCCGCCAAAGCGACCGCCTAGAGTTGCGATCATTCCCTCTGCGCCACTTTGAGGAACGGTACCTCGGCGGTGATGGTGTAATCCTTATTGAGGATGCTCGGAGCGTTGTTGTCAGGGATTCCAGCATTCTCACCAAAATAGGTGAAAACCGTTCGCCCTGCGGTCGCGCTCGGGCGCGGTGTCACAATGCGGGGCAGGATCGAGTTGTCCAGCGGCAAAACTTCGTATCTTGCCGCCTCCGTCAGGAACAACGCCTGCAACTCGTGCAACTTATCGGGATTGCTGGCGGCGAGGTCGTTGTTTTGCGAGTAGTCGTCAGCGATGTTGTAGAGTTCCCATTTGTAGTCGTTGATCTCAGGCAGCTTGGCCGTTCCCAAAAGCCAAGGCGGCACTGGGGGCGTCGTGCACGCATACCAACCATCGTGGTAGATGCCGCGGTTCGCGAACATTTCGAAATACTGCGTTTCGCGCTTGACGGACGCCAAGTACTCCTCAACCACCTTAAGCGCAGGTTCAAGGACCCAGGCGAACGGACCTACGACGACGAGGTCCTCGTGCGGGTCCATCTCGATATTATACCCTTTCGGATAACCGGCCATCGGAGCACTGGCCGAGAAAGGCCCCGGCTGTCGTTGCGGCCCCGTGCCGGTCGGATGAATGTCGGTGAAGTACAATCGCCACTGCTTCCATCGTACGGCAACCAGATCGCCGCCGATAAAGCTCAAGAGACTTTCGCGGTGGCCCATCGCGCTGTTGCCCAACAAGACATCGATCTGGTCCACGCCGTCGATTGGCCGGTCTGTCGGCATCGCGCCGCCGACGATATGGGCGAAGGTGGGCAAGAAATCCATGATCGAAAACATGGCATACGAGGTGGTGTTCGGCTTCACCTTCCCCGGCCAGCGCATGATCGCTGCGGTCCGTATGGAACCCTTAGTCACTTCGCCCAACTCGCCACGGAAGGGACCGGAACTACCCATGTCCGGCGTTGCTTCGTTGCCATATTCCCGAAAGGCTTCTCCAGACGGACCATTGTCGGACGCGAACACGAGCAGCGTGTTGTCGTCCACGCCGAGTTGTTGCTTTAGCGCGTCGAGGATCGGGCCGACGTGATAATCGCCCTCCATCAGCTTGTCGCCATAATTGCCAATGCGAGACTTGCCCTTGAACTCGCTGGACGGCAGATTCGGTATATGCCCCATTGAGAACGGCAGGTAGAGGAAGAACGGCTTCCCGGCAGCTTTCTGTCGTCGCATGAAGTCAATTGATTTGTCGACCAACTCGTGATCGATGTTGGCGCGCACCTCGGGGGTGTTTACCTTCCGCAAGGGACTGCCGGCACTCGCCTCGACAATTTGAGGACCACAAGCAAGAAGCTCACCTGGAGGCGCCGCAATAGAATGCGTCAGCTCGATGGTGCTGACGTAAGTTGCCGAGTCCCACGAAATATCGGGCGGGATGCCGTAGAACTCGTCAAACCCGTGCGCGGTCGGCAGGCTCTGCGGGGCTCCGCCCAGGTGCCACTTGCCGAAAATCGCGGTGGCATAGCCTGCGCCCTTGAATAGCTCGCCCATCGTGAAGGCACGGGCTGGAAGGGTGTATTGGGATCCTTCGATTACAACCAGCGATAACCCATTTCGGATTGAGTATTGTCCGGTCATCAAAGCTGTCCGCGACGGCGTGCAGGCCGGTTCGACCAGAAATTGGGTCAGGCGCAATCCTCCCTGGGCGAGTTGGTCGATCCGCGGCGTTGGCGCGCCGCGTAGTTCGCCGCCGCCATACGGCCCCAGGTCGCCGTAGCCGACATTATCGGCGAGAATGAAAACGACGTTTGGCTTTTGGGGTTGTTGTG
>Ga0164309_10001538_pt1 | contig 11214 bp, 13 predicted proteins | sample Whisoiple_247_MG_FD_109984 | JGI IMG/M metagenome (GOLD analysis project Ga0164309, IMG submission 109984) | Soil microbial communities amended with fresh organic matter from upstate New York, USA - Whitman soil sample_247_MG | ecosystem: Environmental > Terrestrial > Soil > Unclassified >... | reverse complement strand
CTGTTGCGCGATCCGCGTGTCGCGCGATCCACCGCTCTGTGTCTGCCTAACTACGCTTCATCATTCATATCCCAACCTTGGGCATGGCGGTGCCTCCGCGTGACTCCGCCCGTTGATAGGCAGGCCGCGCGGTCACACGCTCTCGCCACGCGCGAAGGTTCGGCCAATCTGCCTTGCCACGCTGCAACGCCGCTTCCACCGGGTAGATCATTTGAATGTCCGCGGCGGATAGTTCACTGCCCGCAAAGTAAGGTCGCTTCGCGAGCTCCGCGTTGACGAAGCCGAAGTGCGTTGCGATCGCTGGACCAGAAAAAGCCTGCTCGATCCCATCACCGATCTTGTGCGTGATCGGCTTTACGAAGAACGGCACCTGCTGTGTGCGGATCGTTTCGACCAGCAGCTGCACCAAGAGCGGAGGCATCGCCGAACCTTCGGCGTAGTGAAGAAAGAATCGATACTGCAAGAGCGCTTCGTGATCTTGGGGACGAAGCTTGCCGCCTTCACGCTCCACGAAATACTCGATGATCGCGCCGGATTCGGCGAGCACGTGCCCGTCCACCTCGACGACGGGTGAGCGACCGAGTGGATGCACTGCCGCGAGCTCGGGTGGCGCGCGGAAGTTTTTGTCGCGCGCGTAGCGCTTGATTTCGTACGGCAGTCCCAGCTCTTCGAGCAGCCAGAGCACGCGCAACGACCGTGAATGCTCCAGGTGATGGACGACTAAAGGCGACGACTCGTTCATGTCCCGAGCAAAGGCGTCAGACGCCCGCGTGTCCAGCAAAGTTGGCGCTCGCCCCAAGTTCACCGCAGAGCGCGAACGGATAGCCGCTCGAGACCGCGCAAATTCGATGATTTCTCGTGGGGCAGCATTGCGCTCCAAGCCCGTCACTGTAGAGTTCGCGTTGATGCTCTCGGGGTTTGCACGACGGAGTTCGCTTCTCGGTGGGGTCGTTGTCGCATGTGGCGCGGTTGCTCTTGTCGCCGCGGGTTGCAGTGAAGCGAACAAGCGATCGGACGCCGAGAGCGCCGCAGGCAACGGCGCTGCTCTCCCGGATTCGGGGACGTCAGGTCGAGCTGGCGCAGCTCCTTCGTTGGGTGGCAACGCCGCATGGGGGCTCGAATGGCGGCGCGCCTCTAAAAGGACATTGGGTCGCACTCGGCGCGCCTCAGGCGCAGTCGATCGGCGCTTTCGCCTTGGCTGACGACGGCACGCTGTTCGCAGGGACTGAATCGTTCAATGCTGGGATCGCGGCGAAACCTGGAGCGACATGGCGTGGCCGGCCAGCGCGTTGCCTGTGCCGGAGGACTCCGAAGGCCGCCTCTACGCTGGCGTGCTCGGCAAGCTCATGGTCTCGAGCGACGACGGAGATTCGTGGACGCAGCTGGCGGACGCTCCACTCCATTCCTCGCTAGTGCCCAACTCCCTGCTCGCGCGCGATAGCCAGGGGCGATTCTATCTCAGCCCCACCACCGGTGTCGCGCCAGCCATCTACGTCAATGATCTCGGCTCCTCGACTTGGGAAACGCTCCCCATGCCCCCCAGCCCGAGCATCTTCAAATTAGATTTCGACAAACAAGACCGGTTGCTCGCCGCCACCAGCGCCGGCCTCTACCGCTTCGAATCGGAGTAGAACGCTCCGCGCGCCCGCCCCGCGCGAAGAATCGAGTTCGAATCCGAACGACGATTCTCCGCCCGAGAGGGGGAATTTTTTTGATGGTCACCGACGGCGGCGCAGGCCGTCACAGCCTTCGGCGTCGAGGTGCGGTACTCAGTCGACAACTGAAAGGAGGAAGAATCACGCTAGGCTGCGACCATGCTCAAAGTGTACGGATTTGCTCGAGTGAACAAGGGCGCGCACGGCAACACGCGCGATTTGCGGGTCTTGTGGGCATTGGAAGAGATCGGGCTGCCGTATGAGATCGTCGGCATGGATCACCCGAACCACGAGCTCGATTCATCTGCATATCGCGCGCTGAATCCGTTCGGTCAGATCCCGGTGATCGATGACGACGGAGTGGTGGTTTCCGAGTCGGGCGCGATCTTGCTGTACCTGGCGCGCAAGAGCGGCAAGCTGATCCCTCGCGATCTCGCGGGTGAGGCACAGGTCGTTCGTTGGTGCTTCACCGCGCTGACAACTATCGAGCTGCCCGTATTGTCGCAGTGGTTCGTCAACCTCAGTGGCGGCAAAGGCAGTCAGCCGAGCGAGGCGTTGCAGGGCTGGGCCGAGATGCGCTTGAAGCAGCTCGATGGCTGGCTCGCCGATCGCCCCTTCATTGCGACCGCTGACTTCACAGTCGCGGATATTTTGATGACCCACGTGCTGGACGCTGGTACCCCGCGCGCGATGCTGAACTCGCGCCCGAATCTGCTTGCGTATCGCGCGCGTTGCACCGAGCGCCCCGCGTGGAAGAAGACGGTCGCTGCGTACCAGGAGCGCGTCGAGGGCACCTGAGGATCGCGAGCTGAGCGGTTGCGAAGGCGTCGTTAGAACCCGTACGAGAGTCCCGTGCTGCCTTCAGCGACGACCCGATCGCCGCCCCCAAGCAGCGCCACGCCAACGGTGCCACGAAGCGAACTCGAGAAAGCGTGCGCGACACTGACTTCGCCGACATAGCCCGCGGTCGTCACTGTGCCGCAGCACAGGCCGTTCACGAAGTGAATTCCCCCATGAATCGAGGCCTGTACGAAGCGTTCGGACCCGACGGTTCCGCCCAGGTACAAGCCCGGTCTGAGGTTGGTCGAGGCGCTGTACGCGCCCAGCCCGAGCTCGAACCAACCGACGTTTCGTTCACCGATACGCACCTGGAGGTCGGGCATGGCGAACTCCATCGCGTAGTCTACTTTCGGGTCGGGGGCCGCATATAAGGCTCCGAGCCGAAACTCGAACATCCGAAAGCTGTATCCGAACCCGAGTCGACCAGCGAAGTGCTTGGCCAGGAAGCGCTCCCCCGCCACATTCGAGCCGTAGCAATCGAACCCGCACACGGAATGCAGCGAACTCTCCAACTCGAATGTACCGCCCAGCGCCACGAAAAATCCTGACGTCTCGGTGTCCGCGCGCTTTGCTTCGCCGGGACGCCAAATTCCGAGAAAGCCGGCGCCGAAACGCCAGACCTGGTATTCGTCCGACCTCGTTTCGTTGTTTGGCACGACGAGCGTGCCCGCGCCGCCGTACAGCGTGCCGGATATTCCACGCTCTGTGGTTTCAGCGGCCCAGCACTCCCTAGGGTGTTGCAGAAGAATCACGCCCAAGGCGGCGAGCGTTCCGAGAAGTCTGAATAAGCCACGCATTGTTTGCTGCTTAGCAAGAGCCCTGCCATGGGAAAGCCGTCCAGGGCTCACGAAAACTTGAAGGATATTGCACTTCGATTCGGTTGCGGACGCGGGCTGATGGGATCGCGCTTTCCTTGAGGGAAGCGGAAATGTATCAAATCCGACAGAGACACCATGAATCTCACCCCGATTCTGCATTCGTACGCGAGATTACCGAAGAGCATCGGCCTACGGTGGGCTGGCGTCGCGGCAAAGGTTCTAGTGCTCGTCGGCTTGGGCGCGTGTTCGCATGCGTCGCCCGCACCGGTGTCCGCAGTCGCGGTTGCGTCGCCCGCGCCCGGCGGAGGGCAATGTGCCTCCGAGAGCCCGACCGCTTCTTACAGCGACGGACTTCAGAACGTTGCGCGTCTCGGAACGGCTTCGCAATCTTCGACTGGGCACTGGAGTTGGGATGCGACGCCCGATCTTGCAATCGACGGCAACAAAGACGGCGACTATTGGAAGCATTCCGTCGCGCATACGCAGGCCGATGCCGATGGCGCTTGGTGGCAAGTCGACATGGGCAAGGAGTACCCGTTGTCGAAAGTCGTGATTTGGAACCGCACTGACGGCGGATGGGGCGCGCGCCTCACGAACTTTAGGCTTTGGGTTTCGAAGGCGGATGGCTCGACCTCATTCGAGACCGTGCTGTGCCCAGACGGTCGCGCCTTCAGCCCAGCCATGACCATCAAGCTTCCGCCGGGCGTACAGGGGCAAGTCGTGCACGTTCGCCTCAACGGCACGAACTACCTCCAACTCGCCGAGGTCGAGGTTTTTGCTCCCAGGTGATCGTCGCGCGACTGCCGATCCGGGCTGTAGGCGGAGGTGAGGGGCGATGGGCGAGTCCGACGCCAACTAGGTTCCTCTGGTTCGTCGTTTCTTCGGTTGGTAGCGAGCGCCACCGGCTTGTTCCGCATCGATCCAATTTCTTGGAGCTTTTGTCGGACCGAACCGCCCCCAAAAGCCGCGAAATGGTTGTCTCTCCTGTCTCAATCGCAACACGACGCCGAAGGCTGGGACGCGGCGCGACGTTCTCGCGTGACCATCAATAAATCCAGGCAGACAGCGCGACCGCGGGTGCTATCTTCACGAACATGCGCGGTGCGGGTCACTTGGGTCAGTTGCTTCTCGGAGCGGCGGCGCTTTTGGGGTTGGGTGGCTGTGCGGGTCAACAGGCTGAGTCGCTGCAGCTGAGTGAAGAGCTCGGGCGCGCGCGGGCGGATGCGGCGTGGCAGCGATCGCGGGTTGCGGAGTTCGAAGAGCGAATGTCGCGGCTCGAACAGCGCGCGGGCGTGGCTCAGAGCATGCAGCGGGCGGACGAGCGCGCGCTCTTGAGTCGCCTCGAGCGCTTGATCGCGATCAATGAGCGCTTGGTTGCCGAGCGAGCAGCGGCGCAACCTCCTGCGCAATCGCCCGCGAGCAGTGATGCGAAAGCGGCGCAGGCCGTTCCGACTCAGTCCACGGCTGACGACGAGCAGGCGCTGCGCGCCCTCGTGGAGCGTCTGCGTGGACACCCCGGGAGTCCGCATGGCGGGCTTTCGCGCGAGCAGGAAGAGGCGCTGCGCGTGCTGACGCGCCCCGAGCGCGTGTTGGACACGGAAAATCCGTGGCCGGCGACCTTTTACTGAACCGAGTGATCGATATCGGGGCGTCGCGCATTAAGCCGCGATGCAAGCTTCCTCGTTGCCCGTTCACCACCTGTTTCAGAGTTTGCTCCTGATCGGCGCGAGCGCGTGTTTGGCCGCAGCATGCGGGTCGACTTCGGACGGCGCTGGAGGCTCTGCCGGCGCATCGGGAGCCGCGGCGAGTGCCGGCGGCGCAGCAAGTGCGAGCGGCGCAGCGAGTGCGAGCGGCGCGGGTGGTGCACCTGGCGCGAGTGGTGGTGCGCCCAATTCGGGTGGTGCGCCTGGCGTGGGCGGAAAAGGTGACGCTGGCGGCGGCGACGGTCCAGCCACGGCTGGCACGACGAGTAGCGGTGGCACGAATGCCGCGGGCGGCGGCGGCGTTGCGGGTGTCGGCGGGAAAACCGGCGCTGCTGGCTCCGCCAACGTCGCTGGTTCGGCAGGTGCGCCCTCGACCGCTGATTGCAAGACTCCGCCTCCGAGCAGCACTTTGGTCGGATGGGCCGCGCAGTCCGGCATGAGCGTCGACACGACGACTGGTGGTGGCAATGCGACGCCGCAAACGGTGACCACGCTTGCGGCCTTTACCAGCGCCGTTTCCGGCACTGCCGCCAAAGTGATTTACGTCACCGGCAAGCTCGCGGCGGGCAAAGTCAGCGTGGGCTCGAACAAGACCATCGTTGGTCTGTGCGGTGCTGAGATCCACGGCCACTTGGGCTTCAGTGGTTCGTCGAACGTGATCGTGCGCAACATCAAGATCGTCGGCTACGGTGTCGGTGATTGTTCGCTCGACCCGGACTACGACAAGTCCGTGGGCTGTTCGTCGGGCAACGACGCGATCACCGTCAACAACAGCGCGCACCACCTCTGGTTCGACCATTGCGACGTTTCCGATGGAACCGACGGCAATCTGGACATCACCAAAGGTTCGGATTTCGTTACCGTGTCATGGACCAAGTTTCACTATTCACCGCGCAAAGACCCCGAAGGCAATGATTCGACGGGCGACTCGGGTCATCGCTTTTCGAATCTGATCGGTGCGGCCGACAACGTCGCGGGGGACGAGGGCAAACTGAACGTCACTTGGCATCACGATTGGTGGGCGGACAACGTGAACCAGCGCATGCCGCGCACGCGCGCCGGCAAGATCCACCTGTTCAACAACTTGTTCACGGCGAGCGGTAACAGCTACTGCAGCAACGCGGGGCAGGGGGCGGCGCTGTTGGTCGAAAACACCATCTACAGCGGTGTTAAGGCGCCGTTTCAGGTCGACTCGAACGCGGTGGGCCTGGTGTCGAAGGGCAACACCTTTCCGAACAGCACCGGGAACACGATGGGTTCGGGCAGCGCTTTCACGCCACCGTACGCGTACACACCCGATAGTGTGGATAAGTTGCAGGCTACCATCGAAGCGAACGCCGGACCGCACTAGCGTTTCACCAGAAAGATACGCAACGGTCGCGCACCCAGCACGCTTTCGTAGCAGCTTGGGTCGACAAAAATGGTGCACGAAAGCCCGGTTTCGCCGTTTTCGTCAAACGGCGCCTCAGTTGTCGTCCCCCGTAAGGTTACTACGCCGCATGAGGCCGTTGCACCTCGTGTGGCGGTGGTCGCGATCGACATGGGCTACGGGCATCTTCGCCCGGCGCGCTCGCTCGCGCGCGAGCTGAACGTCGATATCCTGCATACCGATCGCCCGCCACTCGCGGACGTCGAAGAGCAACGGCGCTGGGCCGCCACGCGCACGTTTTACGAGTCGGTGAGCCGCATCTCGGGCATTCCCTGGATCGGCCCGCCGCTGCGCGGTTTGCTCAATTCGGTCACGGATATCCCCAATCTGTACCCGTTTCGCGATCTCTCTGGAGCAACCTTCGGCGTGAAGATCCTCGAGCGCTCGGCGCGTCAGGGCCTTGGTCGCTCGATCGTGAATTACTTGCGCGAACGCGATCTCGCGCTGCTCACGACGTTTTACTCGCCCGCGGTGTTAGCGGACTTTCACGGGTACGAAAAGCTGTTCTGCGTCGTGACCGACTCGGACGTGAACCGCGTGTGGGCGCCGATCCAGCCGAAAACTAGCAAGATCCGTTACCTCGCGCCGAGCGGGCGCGTGGTTCGGCGGTTGCAAGCGTACGGCGTGCCCGAGTCGCAGATCGAGCTCACGGGCTTTCCCTTGCCGCATTCATTGGTGGGCGGCCCCGAAGCGCCCACCTTGCGCAAGAATTTGCTCGCGCGTCTGGCGCGGCTCGATCCGACGCAAGCATTTCGACAAGCGTTCGCGGCGGATCTCGACCACGTCGGGAAATTGCCGCCGACCAATGAGCCGCCGCACTTGGTGTTTGCCGTGGGCGGCTCGGGAGCTCAAGTCGAATTGAGCGCGTCCTTCTTGCCCAGTCTGCGTCCGTTGCTCGAACGCCGCCGCTTGCGCTTGACCCTCGTTGCTGGCGTTCGTCCCGAAGTCAAAGCCCGCTTCGAAGACGAGCTCACGCGCGCGCGCCTCTCGAGTCAGCTCGGACGCGGCGTCGAGATCTTGTACGAGCCCGTGCTCGAGGACTACTTCGACCGCTTCGACGCACTGCTCGCCGACACCGATATTCTTTGGACGAAACCGAGCGAGCTCGTCTTTTATGCTGCGCTCGGCATCCCGCTCTTGCTCGCTCCCCCCGTGGGCATTCACGAGAGCTACAATCTGCGCTGGGTGCGCGAGAACGGTGCGGGCTTCAAACAACGCGACGCGCGCGTGATCGGCGATCGCTTGCTTGAGCACCTCAATGACGGCAACCTGGCTTCAGCTGCGTGGGCTGGGTACCGCAGATTGCCGAGTCAGGGGCTGTATCACATCGCCGATCGGGTGCGGGGGTAATCAAAGCCCGTAATACAAGAGTATAGCGCGCGGACCGAGGGAGCGCGGCTTCACCGTCGATCGGCTCGCTCCCCGTTCGAAGGCAGGTCGAGTGTTTTCGAGTGGCAGCAGGGGCAGGGACTCGACACTGTGAATACGTTATCCGGCTTGAGGTCTCGGTGGATGATGCCCGCGTCGTGCGCGCGAGAGACGGCGCGACCCAATTGCAGGAACAGCGCGCTCGTCTCCTTTGGGTTCAGTCGACCGACTCGCCTTAAACGGGTCCGCAGTGACTCACCATCGAGCAGCTCCATCGCAAAGTAGGGCGTTCCTCGGTCGACTCCGTAGTCGAGAATTTGCACGACATGCGGGCTGCGCAGCGCGGCTGCTGCTTGAGCCTCGCGCAAGAACCGACTCAACCCTTCACGCGACCTGCCAAGCTCCGGGTTCATGAGCTTGACGGCGACTTCTGCGCGAAGGAGCAAATGCTCGGCGCGCCAGACCTGGCCCATGCCACCTTGGCCCAACTGGTCCAACAGTCGGTACTTCTTGGCGATGACTGATTGGGGCCCCCGGTGCACGATGATGCAGTCCAATCTCCCGCCAATTGCTCAGCAATGATTCACCCGTTCGCGCGGGGTAGTGGCCCGGCGAATACCGCCATCCGCTGGCCGCCCTTCGACGGCGGGCCGTGTAAGATTCGACGAGTCGGCGTATCTAGTGAGTAAAATTTCACAAGGTGGGACACATGAAAAACAAATGGTGGCTGTTCGGCTTGTTACTCGTTGCCGCGTGTTCGAGCGACGGCGGCGACGCTGAAGGCAACGATTATACCATCGCAAGCACGCCACTCAGCGGGAAAGTCGACGGCAAGGCGTGGGCTTTCGTGAGCGGCGCCACGGACGCCTTCCTGTCGCAAGGCGAGTCAACGTGGTTCACGACGCTCTACGCCGACTCGGTCGCGAAATGCGGGGGCGTCCCTTCCTCGAGCCAGCCCGAGATTTTGATCCAGCTTCCACGTCAGCCCGGCACGTATTCCCTGAGCCTGAGCCAAAATGCGACGTTTGCGATCTCGCATCCGGGCTCCGATTCCGAAAACCTGGTCGCGACCAAGGGCAAACTCACGATCAGCGACGTCACCGCCACGAGCGTGAAAGGCGGCGCGCACATCGAATACGACGCGAACAACACCGTGAACGGCCAGTTCGAAGCGATGGTCTGCCCCGAGTGATGCGCGACCCACCGAGCGACGCTGAGGCCAGCGTCGTGGAATTGTTTGGCACGCCCGAAGGGATTCGAACCCCTGACCGGCGGGTTAGAAACCCGCTGCTCTATCCGGCTGAGCTACGAGCGCGTGTTGCGGAAATTTTGGTATCCGACTGGTTCGGGCCCGCATCCTTTCGATCGACGCGCGCCTTGTCAAGAAGTGTGGCGCAAAGGTCACGCTTCGCCAGTCGCTGTGCTGCGAGTGCGGTTCCGGCCGTGTTGCCGGCTGGATGTGGGCTCGCGAAACGTGGGGAAATGCGGGTACTTCTCCACGAGCGACTGGCGCAGGGCTAGTATCCGCGGGCGGTGAAGGTACTCCTCGTCAACCCCAATCGGGAGCGCATGCCGTGGCCCGCGATGCCGCTCGGATTGTGCACGGTCGCGAGCGGTCTTGCCGTCGCTGGACATGAGGTCGAGGTGCTCGACTTGATGTTTGCGACGGACCCCGCGCGCGAGACGATGAATCGAGTCCGCAAGTACGATCCGGACATCGTCGGGCTCAGCATTCGCAACATCGACAACTGCAACTTCGAAGTGCCGCACTTCTACCTGACGGACATTCGCGATCAGGTGGTCCGTTCGGTGCGCGCTGCGTCGCCACGCGCCAAGATCGTGGTTGGCGGCAGCGCGGTCAATGTCTCGCCCGCGGACACGTTTGCGTTTTTGGAGGCAGACTACGCGCTAGTCGGAGAGGGCGAAGAGGCGCTACCGGAGTTCTTGCGCGCACTCGAACGAGGCACGCCGCTCAATCGCATCGCCGGTGTGCTCGAGCCCGGCAAGGGCAGCACGAAGGCGTTGCCGATTCTGGATACTGGTCGCTTGGCGCGCGGTGAGCCGCCGGCGGGACGCGCATTGGTGCATGATTTCGCGGATTCCCCGCGCAGCGAGGCCTGGCGCTGGATCGATCTGAAGCAGTACGCCGCGCACGGCAGCCCCTATTCGATTCAAACCAAGCGCGGATGCGCGCTCAAATGCTCGTATTGCGTGTACAACAACATCGAGGGGCATGCGTACCGCTTGCGCGATCCCGTCGAAGTCGTGGATGAGCTGCACGTAGCCGTGAACAAGCACGGCGTGCGCGCGGTCGACTTCGTCGATTCGACGTTCAACTTGCCTCTCTCGCACGCGCGCGCCATTTGCGAAGAGCTCGAGCGGCGCCCGCTGCATGGCGTCGAGCTTTCGACGATGGGGCTGAACCCCGCGGGCGTCACGCCCGAGTTGGTGCTCGCGATGAAGCGCGCGGGCTTCAAGAGCGTGATGTGCACGCCCGAGAGCGCTTCCGAGGTCACGCTCAAAACGTTGCGCAAAGGCTTCCAGAAACACGCCGTGATTCGCGCCGCGCACGCGCTGCGCGAGGGCGGACTGCCCACGTATTGGTTCTTCATGCTCGGCGCGCCTGGTGAAACCATGGAAACCGTGCGCGAAACGCTGGAGTTTTGCGAAGAGCACATCGCGCCGACGGACATGGTGCTGTTCTCCACCGGCATCCGCGTCTACTCGGGCACACCGCTCGAACGGCAATGCAAAGACATGGGTTGGTTCGCTGAAGACGACCCGCTCTTCTTGCCCTCGTGGTTCTTGTCACCCGAGCTCGACCTGAACGAACTCTATCGAACGCTGATGGAAGCCGCCGCGGTCCACCCGAACTGGATGACGAACGCCGAAACCGTGGTCAGCCCCGCGATGAACGTGATGATGAAAGGGGCCTTCAAAGCGCTCGGCTGGAAAGGCCCGTTCTGGAAGCACTTGCCTCGCTTGTTTCAGCTCGCCAATCGCTTCGGCGTGCGTCAGCGCGGGCTCGAACAGCACGCGGCCAATTTGCGCAAAGTGACGGACGTCCGCCACTACCGGGGCTAACTACGCAGCCACGCCAGTGCTTGCGGCAAACGCGCGTCGAAGTTCGCGGTAAGCCCATGTCCCATCGGACCCAAATCCAAAAAGCGCGTCGTAAACCGGCCTTGCTGCATGCGCATCGCCTCGCGCTGCATGTGGTCATGCATCATGTCCCAATTGCCCGCGCACAGCAGTAACCGTTCCACGCCATTCTGCTCGAGCTTCTGCTGATCGAGCGCGATTTTGGCTCCAATCAGCATCAGCCGCGGGTACTTCGCGGGCGCGCCCTGAGCAATGCGCAGCGCGCGAAATGCGCCTAATGAATAGCCGATCAGCGTGCG
>Ga0164309_10001534_pt1 | contig 11221 bp, 6 predicted proteins | sample Whisoiple_247_MG_FD_109984 | JGI IMG/M metagenome (GOLD analysis project Ga0164309, IMG submission 109984) | Soil microbial communities amended with fresh organic matter from upstate New York, USA - Whitman soil sample_247_MG | ecosystem: Environmental > Terrestrial > Soil > Unclassified >... | reverse complement strand
CACCGATCGCGACCTGCTCTACCTGCTGGACTTGTCGCGAGATCTCAAGCGGGCGAAGTACTCAGGCGTCGGCCGGGCCAGTCTGGCAGGCAAGAACATCGCCTTGATCTTCGAGAAGAGCTCCACGCGCACCCGCTGTGCGTTCGAGGTGGCGGCATACGACGAGGGTGCCCACGTGACCTACATCGACCCCGCGTCGTCTCAGATCGGCCACAAGGAGTCGATGAAGGACACCGCGCGGGTGCTGGGCCGGATGTATGACGCGATCGAGTACCGCGGCGCCGGCCAGGAGATCGTCGAGGAGTTGGCGGAGTACGCCGGGGTGCCGGTATTCAACGGTTTGACCGACGAGTTCCACCCGACGCAGATGCTGGCCGATGTGCTCACCATGACCGAGCATTGTCCAAAGCCGCTGCACGACATCAGTTTTGCGTTCGTCGGGGATGGTCGCAACAACGTGGCCAACTCGCTGCTGCTGGTGGGAGCCAAGCTGGGCATGGACGTGCGCATCGGTGCGCCGCAGGAGCTGTGGCCGGCCGAGGACCACATCAAGATGTGCAACGGGTTCGCGGCCGCATCAGGGGCCCGGCTGACGATCACCGACGATGCACTCAAGGCCGTCAGTGGCGTCGACTTCATATACACCGACGTGTGGGTGTCGATGGGCGAACCGGTGGAGACGTGGGGCGACCGAATCGATCAGCTGCTGCCCTTCCAGGTCAACTCCGAGCTGATGGCCTCGGCGGGCAATCCGCGGGTGAAGTTCATGCACTGCCTGCCCGCGTTCCACAACTCGGAGACCGTTGTCGGCGCCAAGATCGCCGCGCAGTACCCCCGCCTCTCCAACGGCATCGAGGTCACCGAGGATGTCTTCGAAAGCCCGGCCAACATCGCCTTCGAGCAGGCCGAGAACAGAATGCACACCATCAAGGCCGTTCTCGTGGCCGCGCTGAGCTGAGTACGGGTCACCATGCGCATCGTGATCGCTCTCGGTGGCAACGCGCTGCTACAGCGCGGGCAACCGATGACTGCGGACAATCAGCGGACCAACATCCGCACGGCTGCCCAGTGCATCGCGGAGGTGACCTCGGGCAACGAGATCATCGTCGCCCATGGCAACGGTCCCCAAGTCGGATTGCTGGCGTTGCAGGCGGCGGCCTACCACGACGTCGCGCCGTATCCCCTTGACGTGCTCGGCGCCCAGACCGAAGCGATGATCGGCTACGTGATCGAGCAGGAACTCGGCAACCTGCTACCGGCCGAGCAGTCACTCGCCACACTCCTCACGATGATCGAGGTGGACCGCGACGACCCCGCATTTGACCACCCCACCAAGCCGATCGGGCCGGTCTATGACCGGGAGACCGCGGAGCGCCTCAAGGCCGCGAGCGGCTGCGCCATCGCGCCTGACGGCGACAAGTTCCGCCGTGTCGTGGCCAGCCCAAAGCCCAAGCGGATCTTCGAAATCGGTCCGATCCGCAGCCTCGTGGAGCAGGGCACGATCGTGATCTGCGCCGGCGGCGGTGGCATACCGACGATGTACGACGAACACGGCACGCTGCACGGCGTCGAGGCCGTCATCGACAAGGACCTCGCTTCGGCACTGCTCGCTGAGCAACTCGACGCTGAGCTGCTTGTGATCGCCACCGATGTCGACGGTGTCTACACCGACTGGGGTACGTCGCACCAGACCCGCCTCGGCCAGGTCACTCCTGACGAGCTGGCTGGCATGGACCTGCCAGTGGGCTCGATGGGACCGAAAGTCCAAGCCGCATGCGACTTTGCGCGCAACACCGGCCATGAAGCCGTCATCGGATCGCTTGTCGACATTGCGAAGATCGTCGACGGCAAGGCAGGGACGCGGGTGCGCACGCACTAGCAGAATCGGTCAGTCAGCGAGCGCCAGGACTTCGTCGGAAACCGGATACGAGGCAGTCGTAGAAGACGTCGAAGTCGACCACGTATACGCATCGCTGTTACGAAGAAGCTCGGCCATCGCTATGCGGCCACGGTCACGTCAACGGACAGGCGATCCGCAATCGAATGCGCAACCCTCCAGTCGCCGTTCCGCACCGCCCGTGCAAGGTCCTCGACGAAGGGGCTGTGGGCGCTGAGTTCCGCCAGCCAAGTCGACACCGCGCTCACGATTTCGTCGGCGGAGACATAGGCCGTGCGCCCCTCGTGCAGACGGTCAGTGAGCTGGTAAGCGGTCGTGGACACGCTGCGCCGGCGCGTTAGGTAGGTGAGTGATCGCATCGGTGGCCTCCTCGTCGCGTCCTACCTGCCGATCACACCAGCTGCGCAGGAGCGCCCGCAGGAGCCGAAAAGCACGATCCGGTGGGTGCTTTGGTCCCCCGGATTTGATGCTCCCAAGGGCCCAGCCGTCCTCGGCGATGGGTCCAATGACCCTTCGGTTGGGGACCAACGACTCGCGACCCAGATCCTTGCCCGCCCTACCGTCGAGGTATGTCCGATTCGATCGACCGTCCCGGAATCGCAGTCGGAGTTGACGGATCTGCGGCTTCGAGAGTCGCCGTTGACTGGGCCGCCCGAGATGCCGCAATGCGCAATGTGTCGCTCACCGTTGTTCATGTCGCCGACGGCGCCGTGGCTCCCTGGTCCCGGACGCCGCTGCCGACAGGTTTCGGGAAATGGCAGCAAGAGCGGGGGCACAAGTTCATCGACGACGCGATCAGCGTCGCCAAGGAAGCGACGAAGCGAACCGGCCTGGTAGAAGTGAGGACAGAGACGTATTACACGGCCGTCGTTCCCACCTTTGTCGACATATCGAAGGACGTCGAGATGGTGGTGGTCGGTAGCCGCGGTCAAGGGGCGTTCGGCAGTCTGCTCGGGTCGGTGAGTGCGGGGCTGGTTCAGCATGCACATTGCCCGGTTGCGGTCATCCACGACGAAGACCCGTTGATGCCGCATCCCGCGGAAGCGCCGGTCCTTGTCGGCATCGATGGTTCGCCGGTCTCGGAGTTGGCCACCGAGATCGCGTTCGACGAGGCGTCGCGACGGCATGTGGAGTTGATCGCCCTGCACGCATGGAGCGACAGCGGAGTGCTCGACTTTCCTGGCATGGATTGGCTGACGATGAAGTCGTCGGAGGACGAAGTCCTGGCAGAACGGCTGGCGGGGTGGCAGGAACGCTACCCGGACGTGACGGTTGATCGCCGCATCGTCTGCGACCGGCCGGCTCGTCAACTCATCGAGCGTTCGGAGGCCGCCCAACTGGTCGTCGTCGGCAGCCGCGGCCGTGGCGGCTTCGCGGGAATGCTGCTCGGATCGGTGAGTTCGGCGGTCGTCCAGTCAGCCCGTATGCCCGTGATCGTGGCCCGCCAGCCCTAGCTATTGCAAGGCGCCGAGGCTATATCTCACTGGCGGTGTCATTGACGAACCGGATCGTGCGCCCCGGCGCGAGTTGTTCGACGCGACCACGGCACTCGATGACCACCGGCGGAATATCGCGCGGGTCCACGCTTACCTCCGCACCCTTTCCGCTGATCCGAATGTGTAGGTGGTGGCCGCGATAATGGATCGGAACGCCCAGTGCACCAAGTGATTCCGGCCAATGCGGCGACAACACGAGACGGCCACCCCGGGTTTCCAATCCGGTGAAACACCGCTGCACGAGGTCCACGCTGCCCGCCATGGCGGCCAGATGAATCCCCTCGGACGTCGTGCCGCCCTGGATGTCGGCGACGTCGGACTTGAGTACCTGCTCGAAGAAATCCATGGCGCGATCGCGATTGGCGCGTGCGAGCACCCAGGTATGAACCACACCACTGAGCGTTGATCCGTGCGACGTCCGGGCCAGGTAGTAGTCCACCATCTTTGGGATTTGGTCGGATCCGAAATGGTAGTCCAGCCGATCGAGCAACTCGCGTAACTCATCCGACGACAGCTGGTACAGCAACATCAACGCGTCGGCCTGCTTGGAAGCCCTGTACCGGTTCACGTCGTCGTTCTCAGCCTCGAGGATCCGATCCAAGCGCTGAATGTTGCCGTACCGACTCCGGTAGGCATCCCAATCCAGTTCGGCCAGCTTGTCGTAACCCTCGAATTGGCTGATTACACCGTCATGAAACGGAACGAACATCCGCCGGCTCACATGATCCCACTTCTCGAGTTCCGCATCGGTCAATCCAAGCCGCTCGCGGAGGTCGAGGCGGTTGGGCAACGGCATCAATTCGAGCGCCTCGAAGGCGCGCAGGATCACCCACACCGCCATCACGTTGGTGTATGCGTTGTTATCGATGCCTTCGAAAGGCCTGTCGGGATATCCCGAATGGAACTCATCAGGCCCGATGACGCCGTTGATGCTGTAGCGATCACGGTCTTGGTCATATGTCGCCCTGCTGACCCAGAATCGGGCGATCTCCGCCAACATCTCGGTGCCGTAGTCGATCAGGTACGCCAAGTCCCCCGTGACTTCATAGAACTGCCACACGTTGTAGGCCACCGCGATGCCGATATGGTGCGCGCGATGGCTGGGATCGGGATTCCAGTGCCCGGAACGGGGATTCAGATGCAGTTCTGGGCTTTCCTCGCGACCATCGCTACCGGATTGCCATGGAAACATTGCGCCGGAAAACCCGGCGAGCTTCGCGGCGCGGCGGGCCTCTACTAACCGTCGATACCGATAGCGCAGCAGCGACCGGGTAATGGTCGGCAACCGCAGATTCAGTACCGGGAAGATGAACAGCTCGTCCCAGAAGATGTGCCCGCGGTAGGCCTCACCGTGCAGGCCGCGGGCGGGCACCCCGATGTCGAGGTCCTCGCTGTTGCAGGAGACCGTCTGCAGCAAGTGGAGCAGATGCAACCGCAGAATGCGCAATTCGTCGGCGTGGTCGTCGAATTCGATTGACAGCCGCTCCCAGAGATGGGCCCAGGCAAGCGTGTGGGCGTCGCGCAATTCGGCGAATCGGCCCTGCCGGCCGAGTCGTCGCTCGGCGCCGGCCGCCGGCTCGGACGTCGCGACGTCACGGCCGGTGACCAATGTGACGACCTTCTCCACCGACAACGACTGACCTGCCACCAGGTCGGTGAAGATCTCGTGGCCGACCTCGAACTCCTCGTCGATAAGTCGATACGTCGCAGGCGCGGGCGAGCCGTCGCGCCATGCCGTGGTCCGCGCGGCGAGGGCTACCGGGATCTGCGACTGCGTGGTCTCAACGGCCATCAGCACCGAGTTCGGCGACAGCGCACGCGTGGTCAGCGATGTCAGGTGGGTGCTGGCCAGCTCTCGGTAACGCTCCACCAAACAGTTGCCGACGTTGCCATCGAGCGTAGAACGGACCTCGAGTGTTCCAGACCAGTCCTCGGCGGTGATCGTCGTTTTCAGCGCGGCGACGTGCGCCACGTGCATCGCGACGAATCGATGCTCGGTCACCGACGTGGTGCGACCGGCGTTGTCGCGGAAACGCAGCTCGCGGGTCAGGACCGCGCCGCGAATGTCGAGCACCTGGCGATAGGCCAGCAATTCGACGGCGTCGACGTCGAACCAGTCGCCGCCGTCGATGCGGAATGTCAGAGGGAGCCAATTGGGAAGATTCACCAGGCTTTCGTGCCCGGTCGTCGTGCCGGCTATCACGTCGTCGAGACGGTTGTACACACCCGCGGCGTAGCTGCCCGGGTAATGGACCTGGCCGGCCTTCGATTCCGGTGCGGCGCCCCGGCTGGCGAAATAGCCGTTCCCGACCGTGCACAGCGCCTCACGGAGCTTTTCCTGTGGCGGGTCATAACCGTCGAAAGTGAGGGTCCATGCCTCGTTGGAGGTCTGCTGTTCGTACGCAAGCCAACTGCCCCCGCGGCGCAAGAACTCTTGGACTTCGTCCGGATTGTTCAGGGTGAATTGGGCCGACGTAGGGCGGTCACCATCCTCGTCGTGCCGCACGACCACCCCGATGCCGTTGGATCGAATGGCGTCGAAGGCATCTTCGTCGGTGAGGTCGTCGCCGACGTAGATGGGTAGCACGCGGCCCGTCTCGTGGATGAGATCGCGGATCCACGCCAACGCACTGCCCTTGTCCCAGTCGATATCGGGTCGCAGTTCGACCACTTTGCGCCCACCCGTGACTCGCAATCCATGTCGCTGCCCGTGTCGGTGCGTTGTCGCAACGACTTCGGCCACGCGGTCGGGCGAGACATTGCGAAAGTGGACCGCGACGGCATAACGCTTGTGTTCGACGTAGGCTCCCGGGACGTGCTTGAGCGCATCGTTCAGTTCGGCCGCTGCACTCTCCAGGATGGGTACCGCGGCGTCCGCCGCGTCGTTGTGATGATGACTTCCATCGGGTCCGATCAGCTCGAAGCCATGGCTGCCGGCGTACCAGATTCCGGGTATTCCGATGCGGTCCCGAACATCTGCCAGATCGCGGCCGCTCAAGATGGCCACCGGGCAATGCGCCGCCAGGTTCTCCAGCGCCTTTGCCGCACCGTCGACGAGCCTGGCCGCGTCGGGATCCGACACGATCTCCGACAGGGTGCCATCGAAGTCGAGGCATACAAACGGCCGGCGTCCGCCCACCACACCGATCAGCTGGCCGTAGGAGTCCACTGCGTTCGGTAGCCGCGACATCGGTTTGTCACCTGTACGCACGGCGACATCGACGAGATCGGGCACCACGACATCGGCGCCATGACGGCGGAGTTCCTCGCCGTGACCCGTCCGGTCGACGCCGATGACGAGCGCGAAACCGCCGCCGCTGCCCGCTTCCACGCCGGCCTCGGCATCCTCAACGACCACTGATCGCTCCGGAACCGCTCCGAGTCTGCGAGTGGTCTCCAACAGCACAGCGGGGTCGGGCTTGCCCGGAAGCTCGAGATCCTGGGCGACCACCCCGTCGACGCGGACGGTGAAGAGGTCGCCGAGACCGGCATCCTGCAGGATTCGCTCGCAGTTGCGGCTTGACGAATACACGCCCACCGCGACCCCGGTGAGGGCCAGCTTGCGGACGAGGCCGACTGTGGACTCGAACACGGGAACACCCGCGTGCAGTCCCTTGAGGAAGATCTCCTGCTTGCGCGCGCCGAGCCCGCAAATCGTGTCCTCGGTGCTATCAGAAGCTGACCCCGGCGGGAGCGAAATTCCGCGCGAGGCCAGGAAGTCGGTCACGCCGTCGCCGCGTGCCTTGCCGTCCACGAAGTGCCGGTAATCGTCGTCGGTGAATGGTGAGTGGTCCTCGTCGTCGCTAGCCTTCCTTCGCTGAAGAAAGTCGTTGAACAGCGCAGCCCATGCCGCGGCATGAATCGACGCGGTGTCGGTGACGACGCCGTCGAGATCGAAGATGACCGCGTCGTGGAATCGGGGGTCGATCGTCACCGTGGTGCTCATTCTGCGCTTCCCTTGTTCGAGTCGATCGATGGAGGGGTAGAACGGATTACACGCACACGACACCGATATCCACGGGCTCTTCGGCAACCTCGAAAAGCCTCTCGGCGTCGGCCCGTGTACACGGGGCGGTGCCGGGCGTTAGCACCATTGCCGCGCCGGCGGCGATACCGAAACGCACCGACTTGCACAGCGGCCAACCTCTGCTCAGACCCACCGTGATCGCCGACGTCATCGCATCTCCTGCTCCAACGCCACTGACGCCACGCACGGGGATTGCCGAAAAGCGTTTGCTCTCAGTCGAAGTAGCGAGCAACGCACCCTCTGATCCAAGCGACACCACTACCGCTTCAGCTCGGCCGCAATCAACGATCTCGTGGGCGGCGGCCATCTGCTCTGACTCCGTGACAAGTTCACGCCCAACGCATTCCCGTAGTTCTCGCACGCTCGCCTTCAGCAGGAACACTCCGGAGGTGAGGTGTCTGAGGCCACCGCCGGAAGTGTCCAGGATCAACCGCGCGCCGAGATCCCGGCAGACCAGAGCCACCTGCTGGTAGAAATTGGCGGGTGCACCCGGCGGGAGACTTCCGCTCGCCACAACAAACTTGGCCGACGTGGCCAGGCGGCGGAGTTCGACGAGGCACTGCTGTAATTCGGCAAACGTCAGGGAGGGCCCAGGGAGCACGAACCGGTATTGCAGGCCGGTGCTGATCTCGTCGATAGTGAAACTTTCGCGTGTCGAACGGGCGATCTTGACGCGGTGGAACGGGACCCCCCTCGCGGTAAGGAGATCGCCGTAAACGTCGCCGGTCGCGCCGCCCGCGGGAAACACCGCTGTGACCGATGCACCGAGGTTGTGGGCGACCTGCGCAACGTTGACGCCGCCACCACCCGGGTCGTAACGGACACTGGTGCAGCGGACCTTGTCGGTTGGGCGAACCACATCGGCGTCGGTGGTGATGTCGAGCGCCGGGTTCATCGTCAACGTGACGATCGAATCCATCGGAGTGCCTCCTTGGTCCGCGAGCCGCCTATTGATCTGACTATGTCGCGGAGCCTGGCGCTAGGGACCGAAGTCCCGGGCGTGGGTGCCATTCGGCTGCGAACTCGCAAAAGGGACCTTCGGCCCCATCGGGCGGTGACCTTTACCGGGGACGCCATGGCCCTCGGACGCTATCGCGGCGCACCACCGGAGAAGAGGGTGGTGCCATGGATGATCACACCTACATCCGGGATATCTCATTGTCGCGAATCTCGGATGCCGAGGAAGCGGGAGGCAAGGGCGCGAACATGGGCGAGTTGGTCGCTGCGGAGCTGCCCCTCTGCTACCGCGACTCCATGCGGGAGGGCGACGTCGACGAGGAGCTCAGCAGGTTTCATCGGGAGGCGTTAGCCGCCGACATGACTCACCTGCCCGAGCTGTCGAAAGGCCGCAGGGTCTCGTCCACCACCACCGAATGCAGAGGAGTGCGAGATGTCCGAATCCGCCAAGAAGCACGGAATCCTGGTGGCCGTCGACGGCTCTCCGGAATCCGAGGCAGCCGTCCGCTGGGCGGCGCACGAAGCCGAAATGCGGGATGTACCGATCACGCTGATGCACGTCGTCATGCCGGTCGCCGCCAGCTGGCCAGTTCGTTCGCTTCAAGCCGGACTCAACGCATGGCAGGAGGACAACGCACGCCAGGTCATCGAGCAGGCCCAGAAGATGTTGCGGTCCAGCGTCGGTGAGTCCGAGCTGTCCGACGTTCGCACCGAGGTGCTACACGGCTATATCGTTGCTGGACTCGTCCACGCCTCGCGAGACGCGCAGATGGTCGTCGTCGGCAGCCGCGGGATGGGTCGGGTGGGCCGTGCCGTTCTGGGCTCAGTGAGCAACGGTGTTGTTCATCATGCCCGCTGCCCGGTCGCGATCGTGCATGCCGTCGAAGCGGAGACACTCGATCGCACGTCGCCCGTCCTGCTGGGAATCGACGGCTCACCTGCCTCGGAAGCCGCGACGGCTCTGGCATTCGATGAGGCGTCGCGCCGGCAGGTGGATCTGGTGGCATTACACGCGTGGAGCGACGTTGGGGTCTTCCCCATGCTGGGCATGGACTGGCACGAGTACGAAGACGAGGGTCAAGAGGTGCTCGGCGAACGCCTGGCGGGTTGGCAAGAACAATATCCAGATGTACACGTGCGGCGACGGATTGTGTGCGACACACCCGCCCGCTGGTTGATCGACGAATCGCAGCGAGCTCAGCTGGTGGTCGTCGGAAGCCACGGCCGTGGCGGCTTCCCGGGCATGCTGCTCGGCTCGGTCAGCTCCGCCCTCGCCCAATCGGCGATTTCGCCGGTGATCGTCGTTCGCAATCCGGCGCCTGAACGGATCGCACAAAACTGACTTGTGCAACCGCGCCGAACCCAGGTCGACAAAGAATTCGGTCAGGCGCGCGGCCGGGAAGTGAGCGCCAAAGTCGGTGCGCTGTTGGCTTCACCGCCGTGCAGCTACCAGCCAATGTCAAGGCCCGAGGTCCTTATGTTGTGAGGAACAGATGCCTTAGGTCTGACACTCGAGAGTTGACCGGTGGCCACTAGTTGTCTGCGTTATGTGATCGGCAGATCTGCTCAGCCTCCTCGACCGAGTCGGCGAGCGACCGACTTGTGTCGATCAGATGGCCATCAGTGGGACCATCGGCGTGCTCCGCCAACTCCGCAGCGATCTGAGGCGTTGCATCGGAGGTCGTCACGCGCCTGCTTTGAATTCTCGCCGATGCCTTCTCAATCGGCACGGAGCAGGTGAGTTCGACGATCAGAGAGCGGGTCTGGTCCGCGAGTTCGCGGGCACGCTCGCGCTGCCGGGCGCCGCGCCAAGTGCCGTCCAGGATCACCGACGTCCCGCTACTCAGCAAGAGGTACGCACGTCGCACGACCTCGTCGTAGACGGTGCAGATGTTCTCCGGTGTGTACAGACCGGCACCGAGAACACCCCCCGTTCCCGCGATGACACCTGCCCGCTGCAGCTCCCGGCGCACATCATCAGTCGAAATAACTTGTGCCCCTAATTGTTCAGCCAGTGCCCGCGAAAGCGTGGTCTTGCCGGTACCGGGACCACCGCCGACGATGATGAGTTGAACTGTGCCGGCTCTCAGATGCTTGAGTGCGATGTCGATATGCCGTCGCGCATCGGCGGCCGCCTCCTCGTGTCCTTGTGCGACACGAACGCAATCGACTTTCGCGCGCACTACAGCACGATAGGCGATGTAGAAGTTCTTCAACGCGATGGGTGCTGGGTTGCTGGCGCGTCTGCTGTACTCGTCGAGGAATAGGTTGGCCAGATCCTCTCGCCCCAGGAATTCGATGTCCATCGCCAGGAATGCGGCGTCATCAATGGTGTCGACGTAGCGCAAGTTGTCGTCGAACTCCAGGCAGTCAAGTATCACCAGTTCCTCAGGCGTACAGAAGATGTCGTCAGCCAGCAGGTCGGCATGGCCGTCAACGATGCGGCGCTCGGTGATGCGCTGTGCGAACAACGCCGCACGGCCCGCAATGAACTGGGCGGCAAAACGCTGTACCTCGCGAACGGTCCGATGAGAGATCACGGTGTCCGGATAGCGCTGCAGCTCCTCCAGGTTCTCCTGCCAGCGAGCAGCGATCGCACCAGCCGATGCCTGGGCGTCGATCGCCCGACCACGAGTCGCGTCGGCGTGAAACCGCGCCAGGGCCTCGGCAATGGCTCGCAGCTGAGCGTGAACAGGTTGGCCGTTCTTGACCATCGAAGCCAGACGAGTGCCGTCCGCGTAGCGGCGCATCACGATAACCGGTTCCGACGGACCGCCGTGCGGACTGGTGAAGTGTGCCACCCCTAGGTAACTGTTCGGGGAAAGCCTGCTGTTCAGTGCGACT
>Ga0164309_10001532_pt1 | contig 11228 bp, 11 predicted proteins | sample Whisoiple_247_MG_FD_109984 | JGI IMG/M metagenome (GOLD analysis project Ga0164309, IMG submission 109984) | Soil microbial communities amended with fresh organic matter from upstate New York, USA - Whitman soil sample_247_MG | ecosystem: Environmental > Terrestrial > Soil > Unclassified >... | reverse complement strand
TCGGTGTTCGCCACGGTCTCCCAGGTCGTGCAGTACCGCGGGACCGGCAAGGTCGCCGAGATCCTGGAGTCGATGCGGATGCGCGGGCAGCACCCTTCCGATGTCGAGGTGCTCCACCGTCCCGAGGTCTACGACGCGTTCCGCGCGGCGGCGGTCGAGGGCGGTCGCCAGCCACACGCCTACACGAACGAGGCGCTGATCATCTGGAACCAGCCGTGGGGTGTCTCGCTCGACGAGTTCCCCATGCCCGTGGACGTGTTCACCGGCGACGGCGACCTGTTCCGCCCCTTCGCGGAGGGCCTCTCCCGAGCCGGCGCGACCGTGCACGTGTTCCCCGGCGGCCACGTCTCCGGGTTCGTGCCCGAGGTCATGAACCAGGTCGTCGCGCTGCTGAGGTCCTGACCCTGGGCCAGGTCAGGACCAGCTGCTCACCTGGCGCCGTGTCCCGCCACTGCTGGAGCACGTCGTCGAGCCGGGCCTGGATCCGCTCACCGAGGGCCGGGTCGAGCTCCTCCGGAAGCGGACCCCGCAGCCGTCCGCGCTCGTCGACGAGTGCCGCCAGCCGCTCCGACATCCCGACGTCGCCGGCTCCGGCCGACCCCAGCCGGCGAGAGCGGCGCTGGTCATCGGCCTTGTGCCGGTCGCCGGGGTCGGGGCGGAAGAACCCGCCGACCTCCCCTCCCGCCGCGACCTGACCGTAGATCCCCAGCGGCAGCTCCGCCTGCTCCTCGACGACGAAGTGCACCAGGTCGTGCGGGACCTCGGCGTGGCCCGGTCCCGGGCGAGGCGTGACGTCCGCCCCCACGTCCGTGCGGGCGTTGCGACGCACGCCGATCAGGTAGCGCCGAGCGTCGACCCGCTCGAAGACGACATCCATGACCTCGACGCTAGAGCGCAGGCGAGGCATCCACCACCGAGTTGTACGGGGTGCGCCCGCAGTGGTGGGCGAGCCGGTCAGGAGAACAGCGCGCTGTAGCCGTTGAGCGCCGGCTGGCCGCCCAGATGGGCATAGAGGACGGTCGAGTGCTTCGGGATCTCCTGCCGCCCAACCATGTCGATGAGGGCCGCCATCGACTTCCCCTCGTACACCGGGTCGGTGATCATCCCCTCGGTTCGGGCGGCGGTCCGCATCGCGTCGAGCGTCGCCTCGTCGGGAATGCCGTAGGTGCCGGCGTGGTACCGCTCGTCCAGCTCGATCTCGTCGTCGCGCAGGTCACGGCCGAGCTCCAGGAGCGCGGCCGTGTTGCGGGCGATGCGGGCCACCTGGGCTCGCGTCTCGGCGGGCTTGGCCGAGCCGTCGATGCCGAGGACCCGGCGCGGCCGTCCGCCGGCGTCGGCCAGCGCCGCGAACCCGGCGACCATCCCGGCCTGGGTCGACCCCGTGACCGAGCAGACCACGACGGTGTCGAAGAAGACGCCCAGCTCTTGTTCCTGCCGGGCCACCTCGTAGGCCCACCGGGCGAAGCCCAGACCGCCGAGGGGATGGTCGGATGCACCGGCCGGGATCGCATACGGGGTGCCCCCCGCGGCCGTCACGTCGGCGAGCGCCTGCTCCCAGCTCTCCTTGAACCCGATCCCGAACCCGGAGCGGACCAGGCGCACATCCGCGCCGGCCAGCCGGCTGAGCAGGATGTTGCCGACCTTGTCGTAGACCGCGTCCGGCCAGTCGACCCAGCTCTCCTGCACCAGGACGCACTTCAGGCCCAGGTGCGCGGCTACCGCTGCCACCTGGCGGGTGTGGTTCGACTGCACACCACCGATCGAGACCAGGGTGTCGCAACCCTGCGCGAGTGCGTCGGCCACCAGGTACTCGAGCTTGCGAGTCTTGTTCCCTCCGTAAGCGATTCCGGAGTTGCAGTCCTCCCGCTTCGCCCACAGGCGGGCGCCGCCGAGATGCTCGGTCAGCCGGTTCAGCGGGTGCACCGGCGACGGCCCGAACAACAGGCTGCGGCGCTCGAACGACTCGATCGACATGTCCACCATCCTTCCGGTGATTCGTGCGGATACGAGTCGGAATTCGGTGCGGTTCAGAGCACGAACCGGCTAGAGGGGGGTGACCTCGAATCGCTCGTCGGGGTTCGCGATGGCGTCCTGCTCGGCGATGAGGGCCATCTCCTCGAGACCGGCCGCGTGGGTGGCGGCGAGGACGGCATACATCGTCGCCGCGGTCCGCGAGAGGGCGGTCCGCGGACCGTCGGTGAGGGTATGCGCGAGGAACACGGCCGCGGTCACGTCGCCGCCGCCACGCACGGTCATCGGCAGCAGCGGCGTCGACACCAGCCACCGACCCTCGGGCGACGAGCACAGCATCTGGATCTCGCCTTCGGGGGTGTCGGCCGTGAGCACGCTGGTGACGAGCACCGTCGACGGACCCATCCGGTGCAGCTGCTCCACCGCCGCCACGACGTCGTCCAGCGTGGTCATCGGCCGGCCGGTGAGGAACTCGAGCTCGAACTGGTTGGGGGTGACGATGTCGGCGGCCGGAACGACCTGGTCTCGCATGTACTCCGGAATGCCCGGCCGGACGAAGAAGCCTCGTCCCACGTCGCCCATGACCGGGTCGCAGCAGTAGACCGCGGCCGGGTTGGCCGTCTTGACCCGCGCGACCGCGTCGAGGACGACCTCGCCGACCGCCTCGGCGCCCTGGTACCCCGAGAGGACCGCGTCGATGGTCGGGAACGCGCCGCGGTCCTCGACGCCGTTGATGACCTCGCGGACGTCGTCCGGGGCGATGAGCGGCCCGCGGGTCGCGCCGTACCCGGTGTGGTTGGAGAACGTGACGGTGAGCACGGGGTAGACGTCGTGGCCGAGCCGCTGCAGCGGGAAGACCGCGGCGGAGTTGCCGGCGTGCCCGTAGGCGACGTGCGACTGGATCGAGAGGATGCGCATACCGGGGCCAGAACGAGCGGTGACGAGGTCAGATGACCTGCGCCGAACGGCTGCCCTCGGCGACCATCGGCTTGCCGGCAGCGTCCCAGGCCTGCATCCCGCCCGCAACGTTGACGGCGTCGATGCCCTGCTGGGAGAGCCACGCCACGACCCGGCCGGACCGGTTGCCGCTACGGCAGACCACGGCGAGGGGGCCGTCGCCGAGGGGCAGCTCCTCGATCTGGGAGGGCAGGTCGCCCATCGGGATGAGGACCGCGTCGGGCGCGTGGCCGGCCATCCACTCGTTCCGCTCACGGACGTCCACCATGACGGCGTCGTCGGGCAGGTCGGAGACGGAGACGACCGGGACGTTCGGCTGCATCGGCATGGAGCCCATTCTGGCAAACCCCGCCAAGCCGCCCTACTTGAGGAGTCGCGACATCCGGCGGTCGGCCAGCGGCTTGCCACCGGTCTGGCAGGTCGCGCAGTACTGCAGCGACGAGTCGGCGAACGACACCTCGCGCACCGTGTCGCCGCAGACCGGGCAGGGCTGGCCGGTGCGGCCGTGTACGCGCATACCCTCCCGCTTGGCGTCCTTGAGCTCCGCCGCCGGCTTTCCGGAGGCGGCGACCACCGCGCCGGCCAGGGTGTCGCGCAGCGCGGCGTAGAGGCGCTGCACGTCCTCGGGCTTGAGCGAGCCGGCGATGGCGAACGGCGACAGCTTGGCCACGTGGAGGATCTCGTCGGAGTAGGCGTTGCCGACGCCGGCGAGGAACTCCTGGTCGCGCAGCAGGCCCTTGATCTGGGTACGGCGGCCCTCGAGCATCCCGGCGAAGGTCCCCTCGTCGAAGTCCTCGGCCATCGGGTCGGGTCCGAGCCGGGCGATGCCGGGTACCGCGGCGACGTCGCGGACGATGTAGGCCGCGAGCGACTTCTTCGTGCCGGCCTCGGTGAGGTCGAACCCCGCTCCGTCGGAGAACCGGACCCGCAGCGCGATCGGCCCCTTGCCCGGCCGCATCACGGTGTGGGGCAGCGCCTCCGACCAGCGCAGCCAGCCCGCGCGGGCCAGGTGGAACACCAGGTGGATGCGTCGACGTTCAGGTCGAGGAACTTGCCGTGCCGCGACCAGCCGTCGACCATCCCGCCCGCGAGCGCGGTCGGCGGCGGGTCGAAGGTCTTGAGCACCGAGAACGACGCCAGCTCGACACTCGCGACGGCGAGGCCGTCCGTCCGCTCGGCGAGGAAGTCGACGAGCGCCTGGACCTCGGGCAGCTCCGGCACGGCGTTCAGTCTTCCATCCGCCGAAGCATCGTGTCGCGGCACGCGTCCCCGGCGCCGCCGCCAGCCCTTGCCGCCGCCGACGCCGCCGATAAGTGCGCACGTGATGACTTATCCCGGCCGATGTCCGGTATGTCCGCCGAAAGGTCACCACGTGCGCAGTTGTTGACGCGGAGGTGGGCGGCGCGGCGGGTGAGCGGTGCGGCGGGTGGGCGACCAGAACGTGGGCGGCGCGGCGGGTGGGCGGCGCGGTGACGTCGGCCGGGTGGTCAGGCCTGGCTGGAGACGCCGACCTTGCCGGCGGCGCGGAGGATCTCGAGGAGGCCGTAGCCGTCCGGCGCGTAGTAGACCGGCACCTCGCGCGGCGGGCGGGTGTTGCGCGGCTGCAGCTCCTCGTTGGAGACCGGCAGACCATGCGACAGCACCTGCTCGGTCGGCGTCAGCTGCCGGATGGCGATGGCGTCGACGATCTCGGGTCGGGCCTCGGCGAAGTCCTGGTAGATCTTCGGGTCGTGCTGGCCGTCGTCGCCGATGAGGAAACAGCGGATCGTCGGGAAGTCCTTGGCCAGTCGGTCGAGCGAGGCGCGCTTGTGCTCCTGGCCGCTGCGGAACCAGCCGGTGTTGGTCGGCCCCCAGTCGGTGAGGAGCAGCGGCCCGACGGGGTACCCGTGGCTGCGGAGGAACCGGTTGAGCGTGGGCGCGGTGTTCCAGGCGCCGGTCGAGACGTAGACGATCGGTGCACCCGGGTGCTCGGCCAGCAGCTCGCGGTACATGGGCGCCATCCCGGGGACGACGCGGCGGGCGCCCTCGTGCTTCACGAAGGTGTTCCAGGCGGCGATCATCATCCGGGGCAGCGTCGTCGTGATCACCGTGTCGTCGATGTCGCTGACCAGGCCGCTGGTGACCTCCGGGCCGACCACGACGACCTCGGCCTCGATGTCCTTGGCGCCCTGGGCGGAGATCGTCACGCGGTGCCAACCGGGCTCCAGGCCGTGGTCGCGGAAGGTCGCGTCGATGTGCCCGGAGCGGTCGCTGCGCGCGTGGAACGTGCGGCCGTCGACCCTCACCGACACGGGGACGCCCATGGCCGGTGCCGTGACGAACGCGCGCCAGCCCCGATCACGCAGGAAAGGCGAGCGCATGCCGCCATAGGTGGGGTCCGGCTCGTCGCTGTCCCCGCCCTCGTCCCGCGCCCGGCCGAGCAGGACCCGTCCGAAGACCCGGATGAACGACGGCGACCCGTAGCCCACGTGTCCGATGATCCGGTTCTCCCAGCCCCGGCGGCGCAGTCCGCGCTCCAGCTGACGGTGCCACGTGTCCTCGACGAGCGCGGCGACGTGCGGGCGCGACATGGCGTCAATCTATGGCACACACGAGCGCCGCCCACCTGTGCGATCGGGTGGGCGGCGCCGTGGTGGTGCCGGACGGCTGTGCAGGTGCTCAGACCGAGCGGAGGGTGTGGCGGACGGTGAGAGTGCGGCTCGGTCCGGACGGGGTCGAGGTCGAGCGGGTATGCGTCGGGCCGGCGTCGCGGCCGGAGGCCGCCCGCAGCTCGTCGAGCACCCTGAGGGTGTCGCGGTCACGGACGCGATCGCGACGGTCGGAGGCGCCGAGGTCGGCGCCGAAGGGGGCGTGGCCCAGGCCGCTCTCGCGGCGGTGGGTCCGCTCCAGGAGGCCGACGACGAGGGTCGCGAGGGCCGCGACCACGACGACGACACCGGCGGTGTTGGCGATGCTGGCGAGGAGTTCGGTGGTCATGGCAGTAATCATGCGCTCATCGACTTCCCGCCATAAGTGGCAGACAGGACACCTATCGACAAATTCCTGCCAATCGTGCGATCATCGCCGGTATGCCCCTCCAGACCGTCGCCGTCCTCCTCGCCGACCAGGCCGCCGCCTTCGAGTTCGGGGTGGTGCACGAGGTCTTCGGGCTCGACCGCACCGCCCAGGGAGTGCCCTCGTTCGACTTCCGGGTCTGCGCCGAGCATCCGGAGCGGCCGGTCGACTTCCTCAACGGACTGTCCCTCAACGTGCCCTACGGGCTGGAGGCCCTCGAGGGCGCCGACCTCGTCGCCGTCCCGGCGACCAGGCTGCGCGAGTTCTCGCCGACGATGCTCGACGCGCTGCGACGCGCCCACGCCGCCGGCGCCACCGTGATCTCGGTCTGCAGCGGCGCCTTCGTCCTCGGGGCGGCCGGGCTGCTCGACGACCGTGACTGCGCGACCCACTGGATGAACGCCGACGAGCTGATGGCCGCCTACCCGCGAGCCCGGGTCAACCGTGACGTCCTGTTCGTCGACGACGGCGACATCGTCACGAGCGCCGGCACCGCCGCGGGCATCGACGCCTGCCTGCACCTCGTGCGCCGCGAGCTGGGCGCCACCATCGCGACGACGATCGCCCGCCGGATGGTCGTCCCGCCTCAGCGCGACGGCGGCCAGCGGCAGTTCGTCGACACGCCGATCCCCGAGTGCGCCACCGACAGCCTGCGCAGCGTGCTGGCGTGGATGGAGGAGAACCTCGACGCCGAGCAACCGGTGGCCGTGCTCGCCCGCCGCGCGGCGATGTCCGACCGGACCTTCGCCCGCCGCTTCGTCCAGGAGACGGGCACGACTCCCGCGAAATGGCTGGCGCTGCAACGGGTTCACCGCGCCCGCGAGCTTCTCGAGAGCAGCGACCTCGGCATCGACCAGGTGGCCAGCCGCAGCGGCTTCGGGAGCGCCGCACTGCTGCGACACCACTTCACGCGTCAGGTCGGCGTCGCCCCGAGCGACTATCGCCGAACGTTCAGCCGTACCGAGAGGCCGCTGGCCGCGGCCGAGCTGAGCGCGTGACCGTCGACCTCCAGGCCCTCACGCCGGACGCGCTGCGGGCCCGCCGGACCCTCAAATGGGCCAGCCAGCCGGACGACGTCCTCGCGATGTGGGTGGCGGAGATGGACTACCCGACGGCCCCGGTCATCACGGCGGCGCTGCACCGAGCCGTGGACGCCGAGACCTTCGGCTACCCCCTGGACGCCGGGCCGTCCGGCCTCGCCGAGGTCCTCGTCGCGGACCTGGCCCGTCGGCACGACTGGACCGTCGACCCCGCGGACGTCTTCCTCGTCGCCGACGTCATGCGCGGGATGTCGCTGGCCCTCGAGACGTTCAGCGCGCGCGACGACCCGGTCGTCATCACGACGCCGGTCTACATGCCGTTCTTCGACGTCGTCGAGCTGTCCGGTCGCCCCCAGGTCCACGTCCCGATGGCGGAGGTCGACGGACGCCCGACGTACGACCTCGACGCCCTCGACGGGGCCCTCGACCAGGGCGCCCGCACGGTGCTGCTCTGCAACCCCTACAACCCGCTCGGGCGCGTCCTCGACCGCGCCGAGCTGGTCGCCTTCGCCGAGGTCGTCGAACGTCACGGAGCCCGCGTCGTCGCCGACGAGATCCACGCCCCACTCGTCTTCGAGGGCCGCCACATCCCGTATGCGTCGCTGTCGCCGGCCACCGCGAACCACACGGTCACCCTGGTGTCGGCCAGCAAGGCCTGGAACCTGCCCGGTCTCAAGTGCGCCCAGGTGGTGACGAGCAACGCCGAGGACCGGGCCGCGTGGCGGCGGATACCGCTCTGGGCCAAGGTGGGCGTCGCCTCGCTCGGGATCGAGGCGACCATCGCCGCATACCGCGACGGCCACCAGTGGCTGGCGGAGGTCACGGCCCTGCTGGCCCGTCACGCGGCGCTCGTCGCCGATGCCGTCGAGGAGATGCCCGGGGTGCGGCACCGGCGCAACGAGGGCACCTACCTTGCGTGGCTGGACTGCACGGAGCTGGAGCTCGACGTCGACCCGGCCGACTGGTTCCTCGAGCATGCCCGGGTCGCGCTGAGCCCTGGACGACCGTTCCGCGCGCCGGGCCACCGCTTCGCGCGGCTCAACTTCGCCACGACGACGACGATCCTGGAGCAGTCCCTCGACCGTATGCGCCTGGCGGTCGAGCAGCGTTGACCCGCAACGGTTCTCAGGTGATCGTCAGATCCACCGGCTCGCTGGCCATGACGAACGCCCCGCTCGCACCGCCCTGCGCGTTGTTCAGCGCGTCGCTGCCGTAGCCGACCAGGGCCCGCAGCCGGTAGGCGCCCGGAGCGAGGGGCTTGCCGTCGCAGCCCTTCAGGGTGATCTGGCTCGGCACGGTCTGCGCGGGGAGCGTGGTGCCGCGTGTGATCGGCGTGGGGACGTCGGTCCCGGCTGTCCCGACCGCTCGGGCGACGACCGCGTCCCGGCCCAGCACCTCGAGGGCCGACCACTGCGGTCGCGCGACGACCCGAGGCCCGTCCGAGAGCACGACGATCGCGGTCTTCACCGGCAGGACCGATCCGCTGGGCGCCGTTGTCGACGAGGTGGTCACGACGACGACCTGGCTGGTGATCGGACCGGTGGAGAGCGACGTGGGCGGGCAGCCGGTACCGCTCGAGGTGGTCGGGCTCGGCGGGGCCGCTCGGGTCGGGGTGTCGTCAGCCGAGGACACCGGAGCCCCCGTCGGTGGGGCGGCCGAGCATCCGGCGCAGAGCACCGCCGCACCGAGGAGAGCCCCCGCAGCGGTGCTGCTCCAGCGTCGACGAGTCACCACTCGTGGCCGGCCTCCTCGTCCCTCGGGGGTGTCCAGACCATCATGCGCCCCGTTCCCTCGCCGACGGACTCTGGGAGAAACCTTGGAGTTCCCTCCCAGTTCCATGTGAACGGGTGAAGCACCCCCGGTTGGGTGTTGTATCGCGCGAGTGGGTCACGGCGACCGCTGTGGCCCATGGCCTCGGGGGCCCCACAAGGACGGTTTTGGAGTCTCCCATGCGCGTTCGGTCCCGGTTCGTTCTCCCCCTTCTCGCCGCCGCGCTGAGCGTCGGCATCGCCCCTGCCCTGATCGCCCCACCGATGGCCCATGCGGCCGGCGGCGACGACACGCCCACCCTGCTCAACGTCAAGGGTGAACACGAGAGCGGCGACGACGAGTCGTCGTTCGACAAGCTCCGCGACGCCTACTACTGGAGCCGGCTGCTGGCCGGCGACGACGCGCTCACCGAGCAGCAGGCCGCAGCGCTCCGGACCAAGGCCTCGGCGCAGGCCGGCGCCATCGCGAGCGAGAGCGTCAAGGGCAACGCGCGCGGCGGGACGTGGCAGGCCCAGGGGCCGAACCCGATCGTGCAGAACGGGCGCACCACCAACAACTTCCAGGCCGTGAGCGGCCGGATCGGCGCGCTGGCCATCCGCAACGACGGGACGATCATCCTCGGCGCCGCGCAGGGCGGGATCTGGACCTACAACGCCGCGGCCGGCACCTGGACCTCGCGGACCAAGGACGCCGACACCCAGTCGGTCGGAGCCCTGGCGATCGCCCCGAGCAACGACTCGATCGTCTACATGGGCTCCGGCGAGGGCGCCCTCTCCGGCGACTCCTACTACGGCGACGGCGTCTCCAAGTCCACCGACGGCGGGGTCACGTGGACCCACGTCTCGTCCCTTTTCACCGGGCAGTCCACCTCGGCCCTCGCCGTCGACCCGACGAACCCGAACCACGTGTATGCAGCGACGCTCCGCGGCCGTGGCGGCAACCACCGCACGACCGCCCCGACCGAGCCCGCATACGGGATCTGGGAGTCCACCGACGGTGGGGCGAACTGGACCCTCCGCAAGGGCACTCACGACGAGCTGCACGGCGCGACCGACCTCGTCATGGACCCGCAGAACCCGAAGAACCTCTGGGCGTCCTTCTGGGGCGACGCGATCTACAAGTCCACCGACGGCGGCGTCACGTGGTCCTCGTCCCTGGGCAACCTGCCTCCCGGCAACTACCTCGAGGGCGGCACCCGGTTCGCGCTCGGGCTGAGCCACCCTGCGGGACAAGCCAACCCGACGATCTACACCGGCTTCGACTGGTTCGACAACAGCGAGGTCCACCACCCCTCACGCGTCTTCAAGAGCGTCGACGGCGGCACGACGTGGACCGACGCCACCGGGACACCGCAGACGGGCTCCAACACTGTCGTCGGCTACTGCGGCACCCAGTGCTTCTACGACAACGTCGTCAAGCCCGACCCGACCAATCCCAACGTCGTCTACGCGCTCGGCGTCTACGGCTACAACAACAGCCCGCAGTCCGGCGGCATCTACCGGTCCGTCGACGGCGGCGCCCACTGGCTGAGCCTCGGGTACGACCTCCACCCGGACTTCCACGCCATCGCGTTCCAGCCGAACAACACCCAGCACATCGCCATCGGCAACGACGGCGGCGTGTGGCAGTCCCAGCACCAAGGTGGCCGGCTCGTCCCGGGCGCTGCGCTCAGCACGACGGACTGGGAGAACCTCAACGGCACCGTGAACCCGACGACCGCGGCCCTGGTGCACGCCACCGGGCTGCAGATCACCCAGTTCACCTCCGCCGCGACGGTTCCGCTGGTTCCCGGTCAGTACTGGGGTGGCACTCAGGACAACGGCACGCTGCGCAAGTCCACGGTGAACAGCCGGTGGTTCGACCAGGCGAGCGGTGACGGTGGTCAGGTGATCGTCGACCAGACCACCCCCAACACCCTGAACCCGGCCGTCCCCGCCTGGGTGTTCGGCACCTACTTCGGGATCAGCCCGTACCGCTACGACCCGGCCCACACCAACACGTTCTTCGGCAACGAGGCCATCGACGGCGGCATCAACCTGAAGGACCGGGCGGAGTTCTACGTCCCGTGGGTCCAGAACCGCGGCAACGTCAACCAGATGTTCCTCGGGACGTATCGCCTCTACCGGACCGACAACGCCGAGGCACCGTCCGCCGGCGATGTCAGCTGGGCGCCGATCTCCGGTGATCTCACCAGCGGCTGCACCGGCGCCGCACCGAACGGCGCTCGTGGCTGCCTGATATCGGCAATCGGGCTCGCCGACGGCGGCTCTGGTGTCTACGCCGGAACCGACGAGGGCTGGATGCAGGTCAGTCCTGATGCCGTGACCTCGCAGCACCCGAGCTGGACCCGTGTCGGCAAGGGACAGCTGCCCAACCGGCCGGTCAACCAGATCGCTGTCGACCGGTCGAACTGGCGCATCGCATATGCCGCGTACG
>Ga0164309_10001531_pt1 | contig 11229 bp, 11 predicted proteins | sample Whisoiple_247_MG_FD_109984 | JGI IMG/M metagenome (GOLD analysis project Ga0164309, IMG submission 109984) | Soil microbial communities amended with fresh organic matter from upstate New York, USA - Whitman soil sample_247_MG | ecosystem: Environmental > Terrestrial > Soil > Unclassified >... | reverse complement strand
GTGCGAGCACCTTGTGACCGTTGGAGAGCTCCACCCGGAACATCGCGTTCGGGAGAGCCTCGACGATCGTGCCCTCGATCTCGATGACACCGTCCTTCTTGGCCATATCCTCCGTCTATCTGTTGGTGGCCGACCCGGACTGAACCGGCCTTTGGGACGTGCCTGGGTGCCGTGCTCGTCGCACAGCGAGAACTCAGGCGCCGAGGCACACGACACCCAACGCACAAGACTACGCCACGCGAGCCCGTTCCCCGAAATCGTGGCCGCCGGGCGACGACCCACCCGGACCGTCCCGCGCCGGGGCCTCGCGGAAGGTCCTCCCGCGGGAGGATCCCGTATGCCGTCGCCTTGGGTAGCGTGCTCGCGTGACCGTCCGGCCCGCACCCCAGGCTCCTGCTGCGCCGGCCGCACCCGGCGGGGCGGCCCGGCCGCTCGTCGACCGCGTCGGGGCGATCATCGCCTTGCTCTACTTCGTCACGTCGATCACGGTCGCCGCAGGGCTGGGCCGCAGCGCCTGGTGGGTCAACGTGCGGGACCAGCCTGCGGTCCTCGGCTACGTCGGCATCGGGCTCGGCGCCCTCGCCCTGCTCCTGCTCCCCCGCTTCCCGCGCGCGACGTTCGCGGCGTGCGGGGTGCTCGCCTACCTGCTGTACGCCGTCGGGGCCATGCTCGGGCTGCCGACGGTGCTCATGGCCCTGGTCGCGCTCTTCGGCGTCACCCTCTGGACCGACCGGCGCGGCGGGCTGTGGGCCCTCGCGGCGGCGCTCGGCTCGATCGGCCTCGCCACCGTGCTGCTCCTTCTCCGCTTCGGCTACCTCCTCCCGCCCCTCGAGACCTTCCTGTCCGACCGGGTCGCCGTCTTCCTCTTCAACAGTGCCGCCGTCGTCGTGCTCACCTGGGCCGTGGCCGACCAGGTGCGCGCCGCCCGGGAGCGGGCCGCGCTCCAGGACGAGTCCGCGTCGCACGCGGCCGACGCGGTCGCCCACGAACAGGCCGAGCGCGCTGCCGTGAGCCGCGCTGACGGCCTGGCCGACCGGCAGCGGATCGCCCGCGAGATGCACGACGTCGTGGCGCACGGACTCTCGGTCATGATCGTGCAGGCCGACGGTGCGCGCTTCGCGGCCGCCTCTGACCCGGACGCCGCAACGACCGCGCTCGCGACGATCGCCGCGACCGGGCGGGCCTCGTTGGCCGAGATGCGGCGGCTGCTGGGCGTGCTCCGCGACGACACGACCGGCGTCCCGGAGGCGCCGCAGCCGGGACTGGCCGACATCGAGACGCTCGTGGCGGGCCTCACCGCGGGCGGGAGGGTCGTGCACCTGCGCCAGGAGGGCGAGCTGCTGCCCCACGACGCGACCGAGGGTGACGCCGCGACCGGGCTGACGGCATACCGGATCGTCCAGGAGGCCCTGACGAACGTCATGAAGCACGCCGGCGAGGACGCGACGGCCTGGGTCAGCGTGACGGCCGGACCGAGCCGCGTCGTCGTCGAGGTCGTCGACGACGGCGCCGGCGGGGGCGACGTCGACGGCGGTGCGGGCCACGGCCTGCGTGGCATGGCCGAGCGGGTCGAGGTGCTCGGCGGCTCGCTCCTCACCGGACCTGATCCTCGCGGGGGGTACCGCGTCGTGGCGACACTGCCCCGGCTCGCGGCCGGGGCGACCCGACCCATCGAGGTCGCGCCGTGATCCGCGTCATGATCGTCGACGACCAGGCGCTGGTCCGGGCGGGCTTCGCCATGCTCGTGCGCTCGCAGCCCGACCTCGTCGTGGTCGCCGAGTGCGCCGACGGGCAGCAGTGCCTCGACACCCTCTCGACGGTGCCGGTCGACGTCGTCCTCATGGACGTCCGGATGCCACGGATGGACGGCATCGAGGCCACCCGCCTGATCGTCGAACGCGACTGCGCCACGAGAGTTCTCGTGCTGACGACCTTCGACCTCGACGAGTACGCCTTCACGGCCCTGCGTGCCGGCGCCTCCGGCTTCCTCCTCAAGGACGCGCCACCCGAGGACCTCCTCGCGGCGATCCGGACGGTGCACGCCGGCGACGCCGTCATCGCGCCGTCGACGACGCGCCGGCTCGTCGAGACGTACGTCCGGAGCGCTCCCGTGGCGCCGGCCCTCCTCGACCGCACGACGGCCCTGACCGACCGGGAGCGCGAGGTCTGGGTGGCCATCGCCAACGGCCTGACGAACTCCGAGATCGCCGAGGCGCTCTTCGTGTCCGAGACGACGGTCAAGACGCACGTCGGCCACATCCTGGCCAAGACCGGTGTCCGCGACCGCGTCGCGCTCGTCGTGCTGGCCTACCAGACGGGCGCCGTGGCGCTGTCCTGAGCCGGGCGAGGGCGCGGACACAGCCGCGTTCTCCACCGGGCCTGCGCCGCGCTCCTCCCGGAGGAGGATGCCGAGCTCGGTCCACGGCCCGATGCGGCCTCGGGCTCGCGCTCCTAGCGTCGAGTCATGATCGAGACAGACCCGTCGGCCACCGCCGCGCTCGCACCCCCGGGGACCACCTCGATGGCCGGCGAGCTCGCCGAGGCCGTCGTCGACCACGGGGCAATCGCGGCGAACGTCCGCACCCTCCGCGCGACCGCCGGCACCCGGCTCATGGCCGTCGTCAAGGCCGACGCGTTCGGGCACGGTGCCGTGCCGGTCGCCCGCACCTGCCTCTCCGCCGGCGCGTCCTGGCTCGGGGTGACCCGCGTCGGCGAGGCGCTCGAGCTGCGTCGGGCCGGCATCACGGCGCCGGTCCTCGCGTGGCTCTTCGAGCCGTCCCGCGCCGAGGAGGCGGTCACCGCAGACGTGGACCTCTCGGTGAGCAGCCCCGGTGACCTCGCAGCGGTCGCCCGCGCGACGGGACGCCCCCGCCTCCACCTCAAGCTCGACACCGGCCTGCACCGCAGCGGCTGCCCCGGCGAGGACTGGGCCGGGCTCGTGTCGGCCGCTGCGGCCCTGGAGTCGGCCGGTCGGGTGCGGGTGGTCGGCCTGTGGTCCCACCTGTCGCACGGCGGGGAGCCGGACGCGGTCGCGACCCACCGCCAGCTGCTCATGTTCCGCGTCGGCGTCGACCTCGCCCGTGCCGCCGGACTGCGCCCCGAGGTCGTCCACCTCGCGAACACGGCTGCAGTGCAGGCGAACTCACGCCACACGGCATACGACCTCGTCCGGGTCGGAGCCGGGATCTACGGGATCGGCGACGGACTGAGCCCCGCGCTGACCCTGCGCACCCGGGTCGTGCAGGTGCGTCGTGTCGCGACGGGTCGCGGGGTCGGCTACGACCACGTCGGCCGCACGACGCGCGACACCCATCTGGCACTCGTCCCGCTCGGCTACGCCGACGGGTTGCCACGCGCCGCGACGGGGCGGGCGAGCGTGTGGGTCGGCGGGCGACGGGCCCCGCTCATCGGCCGGGTCTGCATGGACCAGGTCGTCGTCGACCTGGGCCCGGAGCCGGTCCCGGTCGGCGCCGAGGTGCTCGTCCTCGGAGCGGGCGACCGCGGCGAGCCGACCGCCCGGGACTGGGCGCGCTGGGCCGGCACCAACGAGCACGAGATCTACACGGGCATCGGCGCACGCGTCGAGCGCCGGCACGTCGGGTTCGCCGCGGGCATCCAGCGGCCCCGCGTCGGAATGGAGGAACGATGAGGGTCGCGGTCATCCACGGAGGCACGAGCACCGAGCACGCCGTGTCCGTCGCGAGCGGTCAAGGGATCATCGCCGGCCTGCGCAGCGCCGGCCACGACGTCGTTCCCGTCCTCCTCGAGCGGTCGGGCGAGTGGCGGACCGGCACCGGCTCGGGCGTGCGGCACGCCGCCGAGACCCTGCTGGGCTGTGACGTGGCGGTGCCCGCGCTGCACGGGGTCGTCGGCGAGGACGGCACCATCCAGGGGTTCCTCGAGATCCTCGGCGTGCCCTACGTCGGCTCGCCCGTGGCGGCGAGCGCCGTCTGCCTGGACAAGCAGCTGACGAAGCTCGTCGTGGCCGCGGCCGGGGTGCCGGTCGCACCGGGCCTGCTCGTGCCCTCCGAGCGGGCGGTCGCCGCGACGCGTTCGGCCGGTGAGCTCGAGCGGCTCGTCGACGACGTGACCGCGGCGGGCCTGCTCGGCCCGCTCTTCGTCAAGCCGGTGCACGGAGGGTCGAGCGTGGGGGTCACCCGGATCGACGTCGTCGCCGACCGCACGCACCGCGGGCGGCCAGGGGCCCTCGCTGCGGAGCTGTCGGCGACGCTGTCGGCTGCGCTGTCGACGGCCCTGTCGACCGCGCTCGAGGGCGGGACGGACGCCGTGATCGTCGAGGCGGAGGTGGCCGGGCTCGAGGTCGACGTGCCGGTCCTCGAGCTGCCCGACGGGCAGGTGCGGTGCGGCCCGACCCTGCTCGTCGAGAGCGACCCCGACGAGCCGTTCTTCACCGAGACCGCCAAGTACGTCAGTGCCGGTACGCGGTTCACCGTGCCCGCCGGGCTCCCCCCGGAGCAGACCCGACGCCTGGAGCGGCTCGCGACCACGGCCTACCGGGCGCTCGGATGCCGGGGCCTCGCCCGCGTCGACTTCATCGTGGGGCGGGACGGACCGGTGCTCAACGAGGTCAACACCTTCCCGGGCTTCACCCCGGCCTCGCAGTTCCCGCGGATGTGGGCCGCCGCCGGTCTGACCTACCCGGAGCTCGTCGACGTCCTCGTGCGCACGGCGGCGGCACGACCGGTCTCAGCGACCGGCCATCCGGTCGACGCGACCCGCGACGTGGTCGTCGGATGAGCGCGTCGCCGAGCGACGTCGCGCCGACCGGGTCCACCGGCCCGGTGCTGCTCGCGGACCCGAGGGTCAGCGCCATCCCCGTCGTCGAGGACGGCTCCCCTCTCGTCGACCTCGCCGGCGTCGGGCTTCGGGTCAGTTCTCAGCCGCCGCCTCCGCCGCCCGGTCTCGGCCTGCCGCCCACATCGACCGACCCGGTCCCGGGGGCACGGCCCGGATCGCACCGGCTGGTCCGACGCACGCTGGCCGAGCGTCTCGCGGAGGCGGAGACCCTGCTCCCCGACGGCCTGCGCCTGCTTGTCGTCGAGGGGCTGCGGCCGGTGGGCACCCAGCGGATGATCCATGCGGCGTACCGGGCCCGTCTCGCGACCGAGCGGCCCGGAATCGCCACGCACGCCCTCGACCGGCTCACGAGCAGGTTCGTCGCCCCACCGGCCACGGCGCCGCACGTCAGCGGGGCCGCCGTCGACGTGACGCTCGCCGACGGCGACGGCCGGCCGCTCGACCTCGGCTGTCCCGTCGACGCGACCCCGGAGGAGAGCGGCGGGGCGTGCTACTTCGACGCCCCGGGTCTCGACGACGAGGCACGCCACCTGCGGCGCGTGCTCGCCTGCGCCCTGGTCCCGGCGGGCCTCGTGAACTACCCGACCGAGTGGTGGCACTGGTCGTTCGGGGACCGCTACTGGGCCCACGTCACAGGCAGTCCCTTCGCGGTCCACGGACCGGTGGCTGCCCCGGACCACGCCTCGGACGCTGCCGCGACGCTCAGCCCTCGAGCTCGGCCCGGCGGAGGGTGACGACGCGCTCGAGGACCTCGTCGGGGATCGGCCGCTCGACGCTGAAACGGATCGTGCCCTTGCTCAGGGAGTGCCCCGTCAGGTCGGGCGCGACGGCCTCGACGACGGCGGGGCTGAACGGGAAGACCGACAGGTGCCTGGCCGCGGCCGTGATCCCCAGGAGCGGACGACCGGCGAGGCGCAGGGCCGGCATGCCGTAGCTCGTCCCCTCGTCCGCGTCCGGCGCCACCCGCCGGGCGACGTCGACGACGTGCTGCAGGGCTGCGCGCTGGTCCGGCTCGAGTCCGACGAGGTAGTCAGCGATGGTTCCCACCCGGCCATGGTGGCACCATCGTCCTCGCCACGGGCCTGTTCGAGGCACCCGCTCGCCCGGGTATGGGTGGACGACCCCTCCACGGCCGTCGTCACGACGTCCCTCCACGAAAGGCCATCCATGAGCGCTCGCACCCGCACGCGCACGCGGACCTCGACCATCGTCGTGCTCCTCTGGCTCCTCATCGGCGTCTTCGCCGCCTTCCAGCGCGGCTACTTCGGCTCGTCCGACCCGAGCTGCAGCCGGTTGGCCACGACGGCCGTGACGATCGTCGCCGGCCCGCTCAACTACGTCGGGCTCGACCCGCGCATCGGCTGCTCGACGCCCCAGCCCTCGAACTAGCCCGTGAGCGAGGCGGGTGGGAGCGGCATACTGGCCGGGTGACCGAGCCCGGCGCTGACGCCCACGTCCCACCCGCCACCTCCACGCCGTCGGAGGCCCGGGCGACGTCGCCCGACCGCACCGAAAGGGTGACGGCCCCCTCGGAGGCGGAGAGCGTCGAGGACTACTTCGCGCGCATCGCGGCCGCGGCCGGCGACGACGGTCGCCTTCCCGTCGCGGTCGAGGAGATGCCCGGCTGGGACATCTACCCCTACGAGATCGAGGGCCTGCGCCTCAAGCCGGTGCAGCCTCCGGCCGACGAGGAGCCGGCCCGGCGGGGCGAGCAGGCCCGCGACTGCTGGTGCACCGACGGCTTCGGGGACGCCGACGACCGGCTCGTCTGGTCGAACGCCCGCTGGCGCCTCACGCTCTCCGTCGACACCGGCCTGCCGGTGATGCTCATGCTCATGCCACTCGCGCACCACGACCTGCCCTCCCTGCCGGGCGACCTCGCCGCCGAGATGGGCCAGCTCGTCGTGGCGGTCTCCGACGCCGTCGAGCACGTGCCGAGCGTCGGCCGCGTCCAGCTGGCGAAGTACGGCGACGGCGGCGCGCACCTGCACCTGTTCTTCCTCGGCCGTCCCGCGCGAATGCTCCAGTTCCGCGGGTCACCCCTCATCGACTGGGAGGAGAACCTCCCCCGGGTCCCCCTCGACGTGCTCCGGGCGAACGCGCGCGTCGTCGCCGAGCGGATGGTCGTCCACGTGGGCGGCACGCCAGGGGGCCTCGGCCGCTAGAGCGCTCGCCGCTGGGCGGTACGCCAGCGACCGCCGCGCCGTGTCGGCCCGGGTCGACGGCGCCAGTGCCTTCCTCAGACCCGGTGGATCGCCGGTCGCTCGAAGAAGAGCACGGCGACGACGCCGATGAGCAGGACCGCGGCGGGCAGCATCATCGACTCGGCCATCGCATCGGCGAAGCCGCTCGCGACCTGCGCCGGCATCGTCGCCCCGGACCCCTGCAGTCCGCCGAGCTGGCCGGAGATGCCCGGCAGGTCGGCGGCGAGCCGGGCCTCGATGAGGGCCGCGATGGCTGCGCTGCCGAGGACCGCACCGACCTGGCGGGTCGTGTTGTAGACGCCCGACCCGGCACCGGCCGACGACAGCGGCAGGTTGCGGGTGGCGGTCGCGCCGAGCGGGCCCCACATGAAGGCGTTGCCGACTCCCATGAGGGCCATGGGCAGGAGCAGCACCCACGTCTCGGTCTCGGGGTGCATGACGAGGGCGAGCCAGAGCAGCGACAGGGCCGTGAGGCCGATCCCGGCCGCGGTGATGCCGCGCGGGTGGACCCGGTCGGCGAGCCGGCCGGACACGGGGGCCAAGCCGCCCGAGATGACGGCCATCGGCGCGAGCAGGAGCGCCGAGGCGGTCGGCGACATCCCGCGCACCGCCTGGGCGTAGAGCATGAGGGGGAAGGCCATCGCCGTGATGGAGAAGCCGATGGTCGTGATCGCGACGTTGGCGAGCGAGAAGTTGCGGTCGTCGAAGAGGCGCAGGGGCAACAGCGGCTCGCGGGTGTTGTGCGCCTGCCACCAGATGAAGACGCCGAGCACGAGCAGACCGACGCCGATGAGGAGCGGCACGGAGACGAACCCGGAGATGGTCCCCCAGTCGTAGGTCTCGCCCTCCTGGACGCCGAACACGACGAGGAACATCCCGACCGCCGAGAGCGCGACGCCGATCCAGTCGAAGCTGTGGCTGTGCGTCTCGAGCCGCGGCACGAGCCGGGCGGCGAGCGCGAAGGCGACGACCCCGACGGGCACGTTGATGAAGAAGATCCACTCCCACCCGGGACCGTCGACGAGCAGGCCGCCGACGACGGGGCCCACGAGGATCGCCACGCCGGCCGTGGCACCCCACAGCGCCATGGCCTGGCCGCGGGAGGCCGCGGGGAACGTGCGGGTGATGACGGCCATCGTCTGCGGCGTCAGCATCGAGGCGCCGAGTCCCTGCACGACGCGGGCGAGGATGAGCCCGGTGATCGTGCCGGTGAGCCCGCACCACAGGGAAGCGAGCGTGAAGACCGTCAGCCCGACGAGGTAGAGGTTCTTCGGTCCGTAGCGGTCGCCGAGCCGGCCCGTGATGAGCAGCGGCGTGGCGTAGGCGAGCAGGTAGGCGCTCGTGACCCAGATGACGCTGTTGACGTCGGTGTCGAGTCCCTTGAGGATCGCGGGTGTCGCCACCGACACGATGGTCGAGTCGACGAGGATCATGAAGAAGCCGATGACCATCGCCCAGAGGGCCGGCCACGGGTTGTGCCCGTCGGGCACCCCGCCCAGCGGCGTCACGGGGGCGGCCCCGGGCGCCACGACCTCTCCCGTCGCGTCGCGTCCGGTCACGTCGGTGGTGCTGTCCTCGCCGGCCACGGTGGCCCCCTCTTCCGCTGCCTGACGCAGCACCTTCGATTGTGCACCCGGGCACCGACAGCCGTCAGGCTCCCGTCGAGGGTCCGTCCGAGGGTCCGTGCGAGGGTCCTTCGAGTGCCCCGGGACGGACGCCCGACCGGCCCATGACGGCACGGGCCCCTCAGGCGTACGACCAGCGCGTCGCCAGCCACAGCGGGTCGCGGCCGGTGAGCGGCACCATCCGCCACGTCAGGTCGGCGTCGGCGCCGCGCAGACGCGCCTCGATGCGGAAGCGGTGGGGCGTCTCGACGGCGATGACCTCCGCTCGGAAGGTGTCCTCGTCGACCCAGCCGCCGCTCGAGACGACGGGCAGGCTCGCGCCCGCGGCCACGAGCTCCCCCTCACGCCACAGCCCTCGCCCCACAGGGACGCGCAGCCACTCACCGCGCCGGCTGAGCCCGAGCACGACGTCGGGGCCGTCGCGGGTCACGGAGACGGCGGTGTAGTCGGCCGACAGGTCGGAGCCCTCCGAGCGGGTGAACTCGGCGTACTCCGGACCGAGCGCGTCCCCGGACATCGCGGGGATCTCGAGACCGGCGAGGCGCTCGGTGAGGGCACGGTCGGAGTCGGCGGAACCGCTCCCGCTGATGGCCGGCACGACGTGGGCCCACAGCCCGTCGAGGGTGGACTGCATGCGCGACTGCTCAGCGGTGATCGCCACGACCGTGTCGTGCTCGGGCAGCACGACGAGGAACTGGCCGTAGGCACCGTCGCCGCGATAGCCGTGGCGCTGCATCCAGAACGAGTAGCCGTAGCCGCGGCGCCAGTCGTCGTCGGCGTCGGGGTCCTCGCTGACCGGTCCGAACCCGCGGGTGGCCTCGGCGACCCACGCCTCGGCCAGCAGCTGGCGCCCCTCCCACCGGCCACGGTCGAGGTAGAGCTGGGCGATGGAGGCGATGGCCTCGGTGGTCAGGTGCGACCCGGTGAACCCGAGCTCGCGCCCGAGCGGGTCGCGGTGCCAGGGGACGTCGGGCAGCCCGAGGGGCGCGAGCAGCCGCGGTCGCAGCATCTCGGCCACGCCGACCCCGACGACACGCCGCACGATGACGGCGAGCAGGTAGGTCGCCACCTGGTTGTAGGCGAAGACCGTCCCCGGCTGCCGGGTCGGCCGGGTCGCGAAGACGCGCGGGACCCAGTCGTCCCCGTCGCCGCCCTCGCTGCCGCTCAGCCGGTCGAAGACGTGTGCCCACGCGTCCTCCTCGTGCCCGACGGTCATCGAGAGGCAGTGCGTGATCCGCACGTCCTCCCAGCCGTCGGCCACCAGGGCGCGGTCGAGCTCGGGGAAGTGGTCGAGGACCCGGTCGTCGAGCGACAGGCGCCCCTCCTGCACGAGGAAGCCGACGGCCGTGGCCGTCACCGTCTTCGAGAGGGAGTACGCGAGGTGGACGCGGTTGGCGGCGTACGGCCTCCACCAGCCCTCCGCGACGACGTGTCCGTGACGCACGACCATGAGGCTGTGCAGCCCGAGGTTGTCACGCTCGGCGGCGTCGACGAACGCGTGGATGCCGGCGGCGTCGACGCCCTGCGCCGACGGGGTGCTGCGGGGAAGGCTCACGAGCGTGAGGCTACGCGTCCGGAGCCCGTCGGTGGGTCGGTGACGGCCCCGAGTCGCGCGCGGTCAGGCGGTGACGTCGAGGGGGGCGTATGCCGCCCCGGCAGCGGCGAGGGCAGCCTGGCCACCGTCGACGGCCGTGAGGATCCACAGGCCGTCCTCGCGGACCGCGACCGAGTGCTCCCAGTGCGCGGCCCGCGTGCCGTCGAGCGTCACCACGGTCCAGTCGTCGGCGAGCACCTTGGTGTCGATGCCGCCGAGGGTGACCATCGGCTCGATGGCACCGGTGAAGCCGTCGACGAGCTTGGGCCCCGTCTCGCGCACCGCGTAGTTCGGGATCTGGGGGTCCATGTGCATCTGGGTGCCGATGCCGTGGCCGACGTACTCGTCGATGACGCCGTAGGTGCGACCGTCGCGCGCGGCGGCAGCCTCGATGCTCGCCTCGACGGCGTCACCGACGGCGTAGAGACGACCGCCGACCAGCATCGCGGCGATCCCGGCGTAGAGGCTGGCCTCGGTGGCGTCGATGAGGGCGAGGTCCTCGGGACGACCCGCCTCGCGGCCGCCGACGACGGCGGTGAAGGCCGCGTCGCCGTTCCAGCCCTTGACCTCGGCGCCGCAGTCGACCGAGACGATGTCGCCGGCCTCGAGGACGCGCGGACCCGGGATGCCGTGGACGACCTCGTCGTTGACGCTCGTGCACAGCGTGTGGCTGTAGCCGGGGACGAGCTGGAAGTTGGGGATGCCGCCGTTGCTGCGGATGAAGTCCTCCGCGAGGCGGTCCAGCTCGAGCGTCGTCAGGCCGGGTCGCAGCTCCGCGGCGAGCAGCGCGAGGGTGCGCCCGACGAGCAGCCCCGCCTCACGCAGGAGGAGGAGCTGATCGTCGGTGCGGCCCTGGAGCCGGTTCCGGCGTCCGAACATCGGTGGTCCTTCTCGGTGACTGAGGCTTGTCTGAGGCGTGTCTGAGGCGTGACTCGGGCTTGACGGGGGCCGACGGTGGCGCGGAGCCGTCGTGCTCAGGCGTGCTGCG
>Ga0164309_10001530_pt1 | contig 11236 bp, 11 predicted proteins | sample Whisoiple_247_MG_FD_109984 | JGI IMG/M metagenome (GOLD analysis project Ga0164309, IMG submission 109984) | Soil microbial communities amended with fresh organic matter from upstate New York, USA - Whitman soil sample_247_MG | ecosystem: Environmental > Terrestrial > Soil > Unclassified >... | reverse complement strand
CGCGCGAGCACGGCATCGGGGATCGGATCGGCGAGGAATTGCCCACGCACGTCGCGGCGATTGAAAATGCACTTGTAGACGGCATCACGTTCGGCGGTGGAAAACTCGGCGTCGGTCTGAATGTGGCTGGATGGCATCCCGTTCTCTTTCGCAGGCATCTTCTCGAACCCTAACTGAATTCACCGATGGTCGTCGCCATCAGCGGCGCAATTTTAGCCGTGTTCCCGTTCGGACCGGCGCAACAGATAGATATCCATGATCCAACCGTGCCGCTCCCGCGCCTGTCGCCGTACCGCAGCGATTTCGTCCCTGACGTCGGTAAGTTTCCCCGCGCGCAGGATTTCATGCTCGGTCCCGAGATAAGCGCCCCAGAAAATCTCGAGGTCCTGGTCGGCGAGTTTGGCAAAGGCCTGTACGCCATCCAGCAGCACCACCACACTGCCCGCATCATCGGGAAATCCTTCGGCCAGCTTGCGTCCCGTTGTCAGCAATACGCTTTCGCCGATCTGGTTCAGCGCGATCCGGTGCCTCGCGGCCAAAACCTGAACGCTGCTGATGCCCGGGATCACCTCGAATTCCAGCGCCAGACTTTTGATGCGCATCCGTTCGATGATCCTCAACGTGCTGTCGTAGATCGCAGGATCGCCCCATACCAGGAGAGCGCCGACGTCATCCGCTCCCAACTCGCGCTCGAACACCGCGCCGTAAATATCGGCGAGCCGGCGGTGCCATTCATCGACACCGTCAAGATAGTCGCCGGAAGTCGTCCGCTGCGGCACCCCAACCGTGACGGTCCGGTAAGCAGGCGTCTCGATGAAGCGCTCGCAGATCACGGTACGGAGATCGCGCAGCGCCGCTTTCTCGGAACCCTTGTCGGGAATGAAGAAAACACTGGCCTGGTTGAGCGCCTTGATTGCCTGGACGGTCATGTGATCGGGATCGCCGACCCCGATGCCAATCACGAAGATCCTTCGCATTCCACTCTCCGACTCTCAGCCGTTGACGCCGACGACGCGCCAGCCGCCCGCAACCCGGTCGATCCGGGTGAGCGAGAACGGATCGATGGCAAAGCGCAGCGCCTGCTCCGGTAACAAGTCGAGCGCGATCGCCAATGCTGCACGGATCGTCCCGGAATGCACCACCAACACGACATCTCCTGCCGGCACCCTTGCCAGTCCATCACGCACCCGGACAATCTGGTCGGCAAAACTTTCACCGGCAGGCGGCCTGCTTTCGGCTGGCGCGCGCCAGAACGCATGATAGGCGTGGCCGAGCTCGCGCGCGAGGTCGTCGTGGCGGCGTCCGGTCCAGTCGCCGAAATTCTGCTCGATGAAATCCGGTTGCTCGACCGCGTTGAGGCCGAGCGCCCCAGCCGTCGCCAATGTCCGAATGCTCGGGCTCGCAAACGTAGTCGCGCCAACGGGCAATTTCGCGCGCAGCGCGGTCAGCGCTGCGACGTCGCTGATATCGGCGGGTGCATCGATCGCGTGGATCACGCCTTTTGACCCAGCAACGGGCGCGTGACGGATCAGCCAGAGCCGGGTGTGTTCACTCATAATCAACGCTTCACGACGACCGCGCCGCGAGCATCAGCAGAACCGCGGTTTCGGCCACCTGCTCCACGGCGCCAAATACGTCGCCGGTGACACCGCCGATCTGCCGCGACGCCAGCATGGCCATGACCGCTGCGGCGGCCGCCGCGACCAGCACCGCCAGAACAGCATTCGCGGCAGGCAAACACAGCAACGCGATTACAACGCCGATACCAACCGCAATGACAGCGGTCGCGGCGTCGGGCCGGCCGGCCGATTTGCCTAGCCCGTCGTCCCGGGCGATCGGCATCATAGTGGCCAACGGCGGGATGGCTGTACGCGCCAACGCGTGCGCCACGACCAAGGCTGGAATAATCGCCGCTGTCGGCAGGCTCGCCAGCGCGGCCAACCTGGCGACAAAGCCTGTCATCAGCACCAGCGCGCCATAGGTGCCAAGCCGGCTGTCGCGCATGATCGCAAGTTTTTGTTCGCGGTCGCGACCACCACCAAAACCGTCTCCGACATCGGCCAAACCGTCTTCATGCAACGCGCCGGTCAAGGCCGCGCCAGCGCCAAGCGCGAGCGCGGCCGCCGCCAGTTCGGGAATGCCCATCGCGAGAAGACAACGATCAACCAATCCGACCGCAAGGCCAATAATCGCGCCCACCAACGGAAACGCGCGCTGCGCGCGCGCCATGCGATCGGACAACGCGTCATCCGGATGGCGGACCGGTATTCGCGTCAGCAGCCCAACCGCGAGACTGACATCGCCGGTCCAGTCCCTGACATGATCCGGTATCGTATGAGTTTGCCGATCCATCATCTCAACTTCACGCCGCAGCCGGCGACCATCAGCCAGGCTTCCGAGGCGCGTGCCGCGGTGCGCTGCCCGATCAGGCCCGCCAGATCGCGAAACCGCCGTAACTCGCGATCCATCGGCACCGGCCCCCAGCCGACTTCGTCTCCGACCACGACGACCGGATGCGATGCGGCACCAAATCCGTCAAGCTGGCGTTCCCATTCGGCGATCAGGCTGGCGTCGTCCCGATCGAAGCGATCCGCCAGCCACAGCGCGATACTATCGACCACCGCACCGGACGGTTTTGGTTTTAACTCTGCGAGCGCATGTATGACATCAGCCGGTGCCTCCAGCGTGCGCCATGAAAGCTTGCGCTCGCCGCGATGCAGCCGGATACGCTCCACCATCTCGGCATCGTTCGGTTCGGCGCGATAGGTCGCGACGAACACCACGTCCTCGCCCCAGCTTTGAGCGATTTCAACCGCGCGCCGGCTTTTACCACTGCGGGTCGGTCCGGTGATGAAGATGATATCGGCCATATCAATCAGTCTTGCTGGCGGGCCGGGGCCATGGCTTGAGGGTGCCGGCCATTACGTCGGACAGATCGGCCATCTCGATCAACATGCCGGCGGCAGCGCGCAGCAATGGCACAGCCATAACGGCACCGGTGCCCTCGCCAAGCCGAAGTCCGAGATCGAGGTATGGCTTCGCGCCGAGCGCATCGAGCAGCAAGCGATGTCCGCGCTCGGCGGAGCCATGGGAAAACACGCAATAGCCGCGCGCTGCAGGCTGCAGCCGCACCGCGACCAGCGCTGCCGCCGAGGCGATGAAGCCGTCGACGATGACAGGGCGGCGTTGCATGGCGCCGCCGAGCACGGCGCCCGCCATCATGGCGATCTCATAGCCGCCGAATTCAGCCAACACATCCAGGGGCGACGTCGCACTGCTCCGCGCGGCGGCGCGTTCCGTTACGGCGAGCTTGCGGGCGATGCCGTCGGCATCTAGTCCAGCACCCGCGCCGACGCAATCGGCCAGCGGCGCCGGCGCCAGCCGGTGCATCAGCAACGCGGCCGACGTAGTGTTGCCAATGCCCATTTCGCCGATCGCGACGATATCGGTGCCGCCCTCGATAGCATTCGCGACGATCGAGGCGCCACACGTCAGACAATCCGTTGCTTCGGCAATCGTCAGCGCCGGCTCGCGCATCGCGTTGCGGCTGCCGCGCCTGATTTTGGCGTCGATCAATTCCGGATGCGCCGGGAGATCCGCATCAACACCCGCATCGACTACCTGCACGTTGACATTACAGGCCCGCGCCAGAGCGCTGACGCCGGCACGTCCTGCCAGATAGGTAGCGACCATCGCGGCCGTGACGCTGGCCGGGTAAAGCGAAACTCCCTCCGCGGTGATGCCGTGATCGGCCGCGAATACGAACACCGTCGCACGTTCCGCGCGTGACGGCAGCGGGTGCCAGATCGATCCGAGCTGGACCGCGAGATCTTCCAGGCGGCCGAGTGCGCCGAGCGGCTTGGCCTTGCCATCGATCCGCGCGCGCAACCGCGATTCGAGCGACGGATCGACAGGCTCGATCCGCCAGTCTGTCAACGCCGCGAACGGTGTTTTGGTATCCATTCGTCCTCTCTTCGACCCGCCGTCGAACAAGCCGGTTTGCTGTCTTGCGGCCGGTCTCCTGGCTCACGGACGATAACCCTTGATCGCCTTCCCGATCCCGCTTCCCGCAGGCATCAGTGACGTCGTTGATCCCGGGTCGATCCGCCTACAGTTGCGGGGGCAGCCGCGGTTTTTCCGGCTCATACCGGATCACCGCATTCCCGTTTCACCTCTCGCGAGGCACCGAAAGACGAAAGCCACGAGAGCATGATACAGGTCACCGCGCAAGCGCGGACAACCATGGCCGATCGCGGGTGAAATATGAGCGAAGCGGCTGAGCTATCAGACGTTCTGGTGATCGGAGGCGGGTGCGCCGCTCTGTCTGCCGCAATCGCCGCGCGGCGCAGCGGCGCGACGGTGCGCATGGTCGAACAGGCGTCCATGGCGCTGCGCGGCGGCAATGCGCGGCACGCCCGCAATTTCCGTCTGATGCATGATCGCCCGGAATGGTATGTGCCCGACGTCTATACCCAGGATACGTTTTTTAACGATCTGGTTCGGGTCACGGGCGGCGCGACCGATGAAAAACTCGCGCGCATCCTGATCCGCGGCTCCGCGACGATCGCATCATGGCTTTGTGACAACGGCACACGGCTGCAAGACCCTGCGAGCGGTGCGATGCCCTATTCGCGACGAACCGCTTTTTTTCTCGGCGGTGGCAAGGCGATGGTCAACGCACTCTACGCCACCGCGATAAAGCTCGGTGTCAGCATCGGCTATGATAGCGAAGTTGTGGCGCTGAGCTTTGGCAGCCAAGCGCATTGCACCGCCGACATTCGCCATGACGGCCAAACCCAACGCGCCATCGCGAAAACGCTGGTGGTGTGCACGGGTGGACATCAGGCCAGTTTCGATTGGCTCCGCCAAAGCTTCGGCGCTGCCGCCGATAATTTCATGATCCGCGGCACGCCCCATGACACCGGCTCGGTGCTGCGTCTGCTGCTCGATGCTGGCGCAAAACCGGTTGGCGATCCCCGCCGCGCTCACATGGTCGCGGTGGACGCACGCGGACCGAAATTCGATGGCGGTATCGTCACTCGCATCACTGCGATCCCGCACGGCATCGTTGTCGATCGCGCCGGCAAGCGGTTCCTCGATGAGGGCGAGGACGCCCGCAAGACGCATTATGCCCGCTGGGGCGCGCGCATCGCGGAATGCCCCGACCAGATTGCCTATCTGATCCTGGATGCAACGGGGTTCGCGCGTGCGCTGCCGACGGCAATTGCGCCGATCCAGGCCGAAAGCATCGCTGCGCTTGCGGTGACGCTTGGGATTGAGCCGCTGGCGCTGGAGGCGACGGTCGATGAATTCAACGCAGCCGCAGCCTCTTCGGCGGGTTTGCCGCTGAAAGAACGCCGCACCAGCGGGCTGATCCCGCCGAAATCCCGCGCCGCGGTCGCCCTTCGCAAGCCACCCTACGTCGCCTATCCGCTGCGGCCGGGCATCACGTTCACACACTACGGCGTCACCGTTGACGCGGAGATGCGCGTGGTGAAGATGGATGGCATACCGATGGGCAATGTCTTTGCAGCCGGCATGGTCATGGCGGCAAATGTGCTCGGCGACGGCTATCTCGCGGGCCTTGGCGTCTCGCTGTCCACGGTATTCGGACGCCTTGCCGGCGAGAAAGCCGCGCGGCGGGCACGTGGCACCGTCACCTCAACATAGCGCAGGCTGCCTCCAGCCGCCGCCATCCCGCCTCATCCGCAGGAAGCCCGAACCGGTAGTGCCGTGAGGTTCCGGCAAAACCGCGCACCAACATCCCGGCACGCGCAAAATGATCGAGTAGATCGGTTCGATCGGACGCTTCGAACAGGCCAAAAAGATCCGTGCCGCCAAGCAATTTCAACCCGGCTTGGCCGAGGACGCCGTCGAGCCGATTTCGATCCGTGGCCAACCGTTTCCGCGTCGCCGCGATCCAGTCTGAATCTCGCAATGCCGAGGTCGCGATCTCGCATGCTGGTCCCGAAACTGGCCAGTCTCCGAGTAATTGCCGCCAGGCGGTCGCATCCGGCTCCGTGACGATAATAAATCCAACGCGCAGGCCGGCAAGGCCAAAAAACTTTCCGAGCGAGCGGAGTACAATCGTGCCTGCAGGCAATTCCGGCAGCGCCAGCAACGAGACTTCCGGTCGCAGATCAGCGAAGGCTTCATCGACGATCAGACGCCCTCCGTTCGATGTCATGGCCCGCGCAAAAGCCGCAAGGTCAGCGCGGGAGACGATGGCACCGTCCGGATTGTTCGGATTGACCACGATCAGCGTTTTCAGATCTCGCCGGTCCGGATCCGGCAGTTCGGCGAACTCATGCACGTCGGCGCCGGCAGCGCGCCACACGCTGGCATGTGAGCCGTAGGTGGGCGCCAGAATACCAACCCGGCCATCGCCGATCATTCGTGGCAACAGCCGGATCGCGATCTCACTGCCGGGAACCGGCAGCATCGTGGCGTTAGCGGGAAGGCCATAGGCGGCCGCGGCGGCCGCGGTCATTTCCGCGATCTCGCGGGCAAACGGCAGGCGCTGGTAGCGCGCGGGCGAAACGGCCGGCACCGGCCATGGGATGGGATTGATCCCGGTCGACAGATCGATCCAGGGTTTTGGCGCAGACGGGTAGAGCGACGCGGCAAGATCGATCCGACCGCCATGGATCCGCAGGCCATCCATCCCCTTTCCGATCCCGTCTGGTCCGTGCATGTTGCTAACCCATGTTCGCTCCGCCCGACCGCACCCTGATCCTGATCGCAGCCTTTGGCGTCGAAGCCGTGCTGGCCTATCCCGCCATCCTGTTTCGCGCAATCGGTCATCCCGTGTCGTGGATCGGCGCGTTGATCTCGGCGCTCGAATCCAGACTGAACTGGCCGGATTATTCGGATGTCATGCGCCGGGCGACCGGGATCGCGACGGTGCTGGTGCTCGTCGCGGTCGGCCTTAGCGCAGGACTGGCTTTGGACACAGTCATACGCGTTCCCATTCTCGGCTTCGTCATTGCCGTGCTGATGGTCGCGGCGCTGATCGCCGGGGGAAGTCTTGATCAGCATGTGCGCGCGGTCGCAACCGCGCTCCGCACCGAAGGGCTCGCCGGAGGCCGGCAGAGCATCGCCAAAATCGTCGGCCGCGATCCCGATGCGCTCGATCAGGCCGCGATCTGCCGCGCAGCGATCGAAAGCCTTGCCGAAAATGCTTCCGATGGCGTCACCGCGCCGGCATTTTGGTTCCTGCTCGGCGGATTGCCTGCCATGATCGCTTACAAGGCGATCAATACCGCCGATAGCATGATCGGGCACATGTCGGACCGCTACCGCGCCTTCGGCTGGGCCGCCGCCCGGCTCGACGACCTCGTCAATTGGCCCGCCTCGCGCCTGACAGGATTGATCTTCATTGCGGCTGCGGCCGTGGTACCGGGCGCATCGGCAGCGGCAGCCTGGGAAGCGTTTCGGCGCGACGCGCGGCTGCATCGCTCGCCCAATGCCGGCTGGCCTGAAGCGGCAATGGCAGGCGCGTTGGGGCTTCGGCTGGCGGGCCCCCGTGTCTATGGCGGCAAGTCCGTGGACGATCACTGGATGGGCGGCGGAAAAGTTGAAGCGACGGTGGATGATATCGGCCGCGCGCTGACGATCTACCGCGTCGCCGTCGTCGGAGCGCTGTTCGTAGTCGCAATTATCGGCTGGTTCTTCAACGCGCGAGGCTGAGCAGTCTGTCCATGTCGAGATGCGCCTCAAGATGGGCTGCGAGCGCATCGAGGGTTTGCTCGATCAGTTCTTCATAGGTCAGCGAACTTGCGGGCGCGCCAAGCCGGGCGAGCCACGCTGCCCGCTGCGCGTCAGCCGCAAAGAAACCGTGCAGATAGGTCCCGGCGACCCGGCCATCCACCGACATCGCGCCGTCCATCCGGCCATCATCAAGCCGCAGCAGCGGGCGTTGCGTGCCGGCGCCTGTCGTTCGGCCGACATGCATTTCATATCCTGAAACTGCAACATCATCGGCAAGCGTGTGCCCGCTCACCGCGACCAGCGACTTGTCGCCGGCAAGTTCGGTCGCAATGTCGATCAGGGCCAACCCGTCGGTTGATCCAGGAGGGCCCTCGATGCCATCGGGGTCACTGATGGAACGACCGAGCATCTGGTAGCCGCCGCACAGGCCGAGCACACGCCCCCCACGCCGGGCATGCGAAACGATGTCGGCATCCCAGCCAAAACCGCGCAATGTCGCGAGATCGGAAATCGTCGCCTTCGAGCCCGGCAGGATGACGAGATCAGTGTCAACCGGCAGCGGCGCGCCGTCACGCAACAGAGTCAGTTCCACGCCAGGCTCCAGCCGCAGCGGATCGAGATCGTCGAAATTGGCGATATGCGGCAGCACCGGGACGACGATACGTATGCGCCGTTCTTCCGAGCCAGCATCATGCGCCGGCAAGGCCTCAAGCCCCAAAACGTCCTCGGCCGGCAACCGGTGCGCGTCCCGAAAATACGGCACCAGGCCGATTTGTGCCCAACCAGTCCGTTCGGCGACGAATGCCATGCCGGTTGCGAACAAGGTCGGATCGCCACGCATCTTGTTGACGATGAAGCCGGCGATCAGGTGGGCATCATTGGGATCGACGACCGCAGCCGTGCCGCAAAGGCTGGCGATCACCCCGCCGCGGTCGATATCACCGATCAGGATCACCGGAGCATCGGCGGCGCGAGCAAAGCCCATATTGGCGATATCGTTGGCGCGCAGATTGATTTCCGATGCAGAGCCCGCGCCCTCGACCAGCACGATATCGCAACTGGCGCGAAGCCTCGCAAAGCTGTCGAGTACGTAACGCATCAGCTCCGGCTTGCGTGCCTGGTATTCGCGCGCCCCCGCGGTGCCGAATACCCTGCCCTGCACCACGATCTGCGAGCCGACCTCGCTTTGCGGCTTCAAGAGCACTGGATTCATGTCCACCGACGGCGTCACGCGCGCCGCGCGCGCCTGCAAGGCCTGCGCACGGCCGATCTCACCGCCGTCGGCCGTCACCGCGGCATTGTTCGACATGTTCTGCGGCTTGAATGGCCGTACCGCCATCCCTCGGTTCGCAAGCAACCGGCACAGGCCGGCGACGATCAACGACTTGCCGACATCCGACCCGGTCCCCTGAAACATCAGGACGCGTGCGGTCATCAGAATTCGATGCCAGCCTGGGTTTTCACACCGGCGGAAAAATGATGCTTGATGGCGCCCATTTCGGTGACGAGATCGGCCGCCTCGATCATCGCCGGCTTGGCGTTGCGTCCGGTAACGATCACGTGCAGGCCATCGCGCCGCGATTTCAGCCGCGCCACCACGTCTTCGAGCGGCAGATAATCGTAGCGCAACGCGATATTGAGTTCATCGAGCACCACGAGATTGATGGAAGGATCGTCCATCAGACCCTGCGCGATGCCCCAGGCGCGCTGGCAGGCGGCGATGTCGCGCGCCTTGTCCTGGGTCTCCCAGGTGAACCCTTCGCCGGCGGTGTGCCAGACCACGCGCTGGCCGAACGATTCCAGCGCAGTCTGCTCGCCTGTCACCCGTCCCTTGATGAACTGCACGACCCCGATCCGCCAGCCATGGCCGAGCGCGCGCAAGGCAAGGCCGAAGGCTGCCGTGGATTTGCCCTTGCCAGGACCGGTGTTGACCATCAGCAAGCCCTTGGTGATGGTTTTGGACGCCTCTTCGGCATCCTGGACCGCCTTGCGTTTGACCATTTTGGCGCGGTGACGCTCGGCGTCTTCGGTATCGATCTCGCTCATCGGAGTCCTGCGGTATCATCTGACGGATGGCGACAGGACCATATCAATTCCACCGGGGCAACCGGTCAGATCGGTCCGCCTGGTTGCCGGAGGGATTGACTTGACCGCGTTTCCGTCTGATTGAGTCTCCAGCCGACGGTGTCCCGTCTTCGGACCGGACTAAGAGGGAATACCGGGCGCATAAGGCACGGGACTGGTTCCCTGGTCTTGGCGAAGCCGGAGCTGCCCCCGCAACTGTGAGCGGAAAGCCTGCACTAGATGCCACTGGGTTCTGCCCGGGAAGGTAGTGCCGGCAATGACCCGCGAGCCAGGAAACCTGCCGTCGCCTGCCATATCGCCATTCCGGGCGGGGCGTCCTGGAGTGAGAGGGTTGGTCGAACGGAGTGCAGGTCCGCTCGCCGCTTGTCTGGCATCCGCATCCTGAGCGGAGGCCATCCATTGACGGGCTAAGTTATGGACCAATCTGCGCCTGCTGTTTCCATTGAAGATCTAAAACCGGATATCGGCGGTGCCGCCGTCACGCTGCATATTTGTGTCACCTGCCGCGCCGGGGAAGAAGGCGAAGATATCGTTCGGCCCGGCCGCCGGTTGCACGATGCTCTGGTTGAAGCTCAGCGCCGCGAAGACGGCCCGCGCGACTTTCGCATCGTCGAAGTCGAGTGCCTCTCCAATTGCAATCGTGGCTGCAGCGCTGCGCTCACCGGGCCCGGCCGCTGGAGCTATATCTATGGCGATCTCAATGAAAGCTCGGTCGATGATCTCCTGACCGGCGCTGCGCGCTATGCCGCGACCGCCGACGGCCTGGTGCCCTGGCGGGAACGGCCAATGATTTTCCGCAAGGGCGTGATTGCACGCGTCCCGCCATCCGCCACGCCAGCCTAGGAATTGTCCGATGTCGATCGAAAAAATCCCTGTTACCATCATCACCGGCTTTCTCGGCGCCGGCAAAACCACGCTGGTCCGCCATCTCATGCAGAACCCGCAGGGTCGCAGGCTGGCGATCCTGGTCAACGAGTTCGGCGACCTCGGCATCGACGGCGACATTTTGAAGGGCTGCGCCGACGCCAATTGTCCCGAGGACGCCATTGTCGAACTCACCAATGGCTGCCTGTGCTGCACCGTCGCCGACGATTTCGTGCCGACTATCGCGGCGTTGCTGGCGCGGCCGCAGCCACCCGATCACATCCTGATCGAAACCTCAGGCCTCGCGCTGCCAAAGCCACTATTAAAGGCATTCGAATGGCCGGACCTGCGGTCCCGGATTACGGTCGACGGCGTGATCGCGGTCGCCGATGCCGAGGCGGTGGCGGACGGCCGGTTCGCGCCCGATCTCGCCGCCATCGAATTGCAGCGTCTCTCCGACGAAAGCATCGATCACGATACTCCGCTCGGTGAAGTGTTCGAAGACCAGGTCGCCTGCGCAGATATCGTAATCCTCAACAAAGCTGATCTGGTCGATCCCGATCGCCTCGCCGTCGCG
>Ga0164309_10001529_pt1 | contig 11237 bp, 8 predicted proteins | sample Whisoiple_247_MG_FD_109984 | JGI IMG/M metagenome (GOLD analysis project Ga0164309, IMG submission 109984) | Soil microbial communities amended with fresh organic matter from upstate New York, USA - Whitman soil sample_247_MG | ecosystem: Environmental > Terrestrial > Soil > Unclassified >... | reverse complement strand
CGTGTCGGACTTCATCTCGGCGGACGGGTGGGAGGCGCCGCTGTCGCGGCTGGCGCGACGGCACGAGGTGGTCGCGATCCAGGTCGTCGACCCGCGCGAGAGCGAGCTGCCCGACGCGGGCGGACTCTACGTCGAGGACGCGGAGACGGGTGAGCAGATCTTCGTCGACACGAGCGACGTCGCGTTCCGGGCCCGGCTCGCGGCGGCTGCGGAGTCGCGGCAGGCCGACCTCGAGGCGCGGGCGCGCACGGCCGGCGTCGACCTCTACCCGGTGCGGACCGACGACGACCTCGTACGGTCGCTGCTGCGGATCTCCGAGCTGCGGCGGAGGCGACGGCGATGAGGTGGCTGCAATGAGGTGGCTGCAATGAGGTGGCTGCGATGAGGTGGCTGCGATGAGCGAGCTGTCGCTGACGTGGCCGTGGGCGCTGGCGGGGCTGCTCGTCGTGCCGGTGCTCGTCGTCGGCTACCGGCGGGTGCTGCGCGCGCAGGAGACACGGCGGGCGGCGCTGGCAGCGGACGGGCTCGTCATGCCGGCTCAGGGCCGTTCCCGGTGGCGGCACCTGGGTCCGGCGCTGCTCATCGCAGCCCTGGCCGTCATGGTGCTGTCGCTGACCCGCCCGGTGGCGTCGGTCACGGAGCCGCACCGCGAGGGTACGGTCGTGCTCGCGTTCGACGTGTCGAACAGCATGGCGGCGACCGACGTGAAGCCGTCGCGGCTCGAGGCGGCGAAGGCGGCGGCGCGGGTGTTCGTGGAGAAGCAGCCGGCGTCCGTGCGGATCGCCGTGGTGGCGTTCGGCGGGACGGGGCTCGTGACGCAGCGACCGACGCTGGACCGGGCGGCCGTGCTGGCGGCGGTGGCGCGGCTCAAGCCGGCCGGCGACACGTCGCTGAGCGACGGGATCCTCGGCGGACTGAGCGCGATCGTCGGCAAGCCGGTCAAGGCGCCCGGCGATGCGGAGAAGGGGACGGACGAGGAGACGCCGATCGGCTACCACGGCGGGACGGCGATCGTGCTGCTCACCGACGGCGAGGACACGACGGACGACGGGCCTTCCGGCGCGGCCGAGCTCGCGTCGGCGGCGGGCGTGCGGATCGAGCCGATCGGGCTGGGGACGCCGGCGGGGACGACGATCAAGGTCGACGGCTTCAGCATCGCGACGGCGCTCGACGAGTCGTCGCTGCAGGCGGTGGCGGAGATGACCGGCGGGACGTACCGCCGGGCGTCGGACGCTGCGTCGTTGGCTTCCGTGTATGACGCGATCGAGCTGCAGTGGACGACGCGGACGGTGCCGCACGAGGTGACGTCTTGGGTGGCGGCGTTCGCTGCGCTGCTGCTGCTCGGCGGGGCGACGGTGTCGGTGCTGCGGCGGGGGCGGGTGATCTGACGTGTCGTTCGGAGTGCCGCTGCTGCTCGTGACGCTGGTCTTCGTGCCGGTGCTGCTCGGGGTCTACGTGTGGCAGCTGCGGCGTCGGCGGAGGCAGGCGGTGCGCTACTCGAACGTCGCGCTGCTGCGGGCGGCGGGGGCCGGGTCGGCGTCGTGGAAGCGGCACGTGCCCATTGCCCTGGTGCTCGGGGCTCTCGGGCTGCTGGGGCTGGCGAGCGCGCGGCCGACGGTGCGGGCCGAGGTGCCGACGTCGAGCGCGACGATCATCCTGGCCCTGGATGTGTCGGGGTCGATGTGCGCGACGGACGTGTCCCCGAACCGGCTGAGCGCGGCGCAGGCGGCGGTGCGGTCGTTCGTCGAGGGGCAGGACGACGAGACGAAGGTCGGGCTCGTCGTCTTCTCGGGGTTCGCACAGCTGGCGGTGGCGCCGACTGCGGACCGGGGCGAGCTGCTGTCGGCGATCGACGCGGTGACGACGGGGCGCGGGACGACGATCGGCGCGGCGATCCTGCGGTCGATCGACGCGATCGCCGAGCTGGACCCGAACGTGGCGCCGGCGGATGCCGTGGACGAGCCGTCGACGGACGGGCCGGGCCTGGCTGACCCGACTCCTGCGCCCACGCCGACGGGCGGTGCGGGTGGGGGCGGCGGTGGAGTGCCCGTGGACGTGGCGCCGGAGATCATCGTGCTGCTGACGGACGGAGCGAACACGCGCGGCGTGACGCCGGCGCAGGCCGCGGAGCAGGCCGCGGCGCGAGGAGTGCGGGTCTATCCGATCGGCTTCGGCACGACGAACCCGACGCAGATGGCGTGCACGCGCGACCAGTACGGCGGTTTCCAGCCTCGGGCGCGCGACTTCGGCGGTCCGGGCGGCGGGACGTTGGGTGGTCGCAACTTCCTCGTCGTCGACGAAGGTGCCCTGAAGGGAGTCGCCCAGACGACGGGTGGCGAGTACTTCGCCGCGACCGACGCCGACGGTCTGACCCAGGTCCTGGCCGACCTCCCCAAGCACGTCACGGTCAGCGAGCAGGACATCGACCTCAGCGCGGCAGCCGGTCTGCTCGCGGCAGCGCTCCTCCTCGCGGGTCTGGGCATCTCGATCCGCCGCTCAACCAGCTGAGCTGCTCAAGCCGCGAGGCGAGCTGCAGACCCACCCCATCGGGGTGATGCGCGCCCGCCCCGACCAGGCCGACCATGGTGACCGGTGCTCTCGAGCGGGAGGGGTTGACGATGACAACTGCACCAGCGCAGATGCCGGGGATGTCGCCCGTCAGGAGGGGCGAACGTCATGGCTGAGGGGCCACCGACGACCGGCGCGACCGGCGCGACCGGCGCGACCGGCGCGGAGGCATCGACCCAGCCCAAGCGCGCGGCGCTCGTCCTGCTCGCCCTGATCACCGTCGCAGCGGTCGCGAACCTCAACCTGTCCGTCGCCAACGTCGCGCTGCCATCGATCGGCCGCGCCTTCAGCTCCTCCCAGACGACGCTCGACCTCATCGCAGTCGGGTACTCCCTCGGGCTCGCCGGGTCGGTGCTCTACCTCGGAGCGATCGGCGACCGCTACGGCCGCAAGCTGCTGCTCATCCTCGGCATGGCGCTCTCCGTGCCGGCCTGCCTACTGGCGGCCTACGCCCCCTCCGACGTCCTGCTGTTCCTGGGGCGGGTACTCGGCGGCGTGTCCGCAGGGATGGCCTACCCGACGACCCTCGCGCTGATCGCCGCGCTGTGGGCCGGTCCGGCCCGGACCCGGTCGATCGCCTTGTGGTCTGCGGTCGGTGGCGGCATCGCCGCTCTGGGACCGCTGGTCGCCGGCTTCCTGCTCGAGCGCTTCTGGTGGGGGTCGGTCTTCCTCGTCACGCTTCCGTTGGCCGCGATCGCGCTCGTCATGGCCGTGATGCTCGTGCCGGCTCACGTGAACGAAACCACCGATCCGGTGGACAACCTCGGCGGCGTGCTGTCCGTCGTCCTCGTCGGCGCGCTGATCCTCGCGATCAACTTCGCCCCCGTCCCCGGCAAGGGCACGCTGGCACTCGGCCTCGCGGTCGTCGCGGCCGCCGCGCTGGTCGCGTTCGTCGTGCGACAGCGGCGGGCCTCCGTACCGCTCTACGACCTCCACATCGCTGGGCGCCGTGTCTTCTGGGTGGCGGCGTGCGCGGGGATCATCGTCTTCGGCTCGCTGATGGCATCCGCCTTCGTCAGCCAGCAGTACCTCCAGAACGTCCTCGGCTACTCCACCTTCGAAGCCGGTGCGGCCTTCTTGCCGGCCGTGGTCTTCATGGTCCTCGTCGCGCCACGCTCCGCGAAGCTGATCGAGTCACGCGGATCCCGGTTCACACTGCTCTCCGGCTACGTGTTCCTGTTCCTCGCGTTCGCCTGGATGCTCGGCTTCTGGTCCGAACGAAGCGCCTACTGGCAGATCGCCCTCGCCTACGCCTTCATCGGGATCGGCGTCGGGTTCGCCGGCACGCCGGCGTCGCACTCGCTCACCGGCTCCGTCCCGGTGCAGCGGGCCGGAATGGCTTCGGGCACCGCCGACCTGCAACGTGACCTCGGCGGTGCGATCATGCAGTCCGTCTTCGGGGCCCTGCTCACCGCGGGGTATGCCGCCGCCGTCGGTGCCAGCATCGCCGCCGCCTCGAACGGCGACGAGATCACCAGCAGTGTGCAGAACGAGCTCACGAAGTCGTTTGCCGGCGCCGACGCCGTGGCCGGGCAGTACCCGCAGTACTCGGCGCAGATCATCGCCGCGGCCCGGGAGTCGTTCCTGTCGGGCGCCGACTGGGCCTATACGGCGGGCATCATCGCGATCCTCGGGGGTGCCGTCATCGTGTTCACCCTGTTCCCGAAGCACGAGGGAGAGCTGGAGCTGCTGGAGCGGTATCGCGCAGAGGACGCCCGGCCGACCAAGGAGGGAAGCCGCACATGAGTACGGATCGGCCCACCAGCGCGTCCCGGCTGGCTCCGGAGTCGTTGCGTGGCTACCAACGATCGTGGCTGAAGGCGGACATCATCGCGGGGCTCACCCTCGCGGCGGTGGCCATCCCCGAGACCATGGGCTACACCTCGATCGCCCAGGTGCCGGTGATCACCGGTCTCTACACGGTTCTCTTCCCGGCGCTCGTCTTCGCGCTGCTCGGCTCGTCCCGGCTCCTCGTCGTCGGTGCCGACTCCGCCACCGCAGCGATCCTCGCTGGTGGCCTCGCCACCCTCGGGATCGCCGGGCTCACGCCGAACTCGCCGCAGTGGCTCGCCCTGACCTCGTTGACCGCGCTCATGTGCGGCGTCCTGCTCGTGCTCGCCCGACTGCTGCGGCTGGGGTTCCTCGGCGACTTCCTGTCCGCCTCGGTGCTGATCGGCTTCCTCACCGGCGTGGGCATCCAGGTCTTCACCGGCCAGCTGCCCGACATGCTCGGGATCCCCAAGGGGAAGGGCGGCTGGTTCGAGCAGCAGTGGTCGACGCTGACCCACCTGGGCGACACCAGCCTGCCCGCACTGGCCTTCGCCCTGGGAACGCTCGCGACCATCCTCGGCTTCAAGCGCTTCGTCCCGAAGGTCCCGGGCGCGATCATCGCGGTCATCCTGTCGATCATCCTGGCCTCGACCCTGCAGGTCTCGTCGCACGGGGTGGCGATCGTCGGGCCGATGCAGGGCGGCTTCCCGCCGATCGGACTGCCCGAGGGAGTCGGCTGGTCCGACGTGCGGCAGCTGCTGGGCGTGGCCTTCTCGTGCTTCGTCCTCATCATCGCCCAGAGCGCCGCGACCTCGCGCAGCTTCGCCACCCGACACGGCCAGCGGGTCGACGTCAACCGGGACATCGTCGGTCTGAGCGGTGCCAACATCGCGGCAGGCCTGAGCGGCACCTTCGTGGTCAACGGCAGCCCCACCAAGACACAGATCCTCGACGAGCAGAAGGGCAAGACCCAGCTGGCCAACGCCACCATGGCACTGGTGGTGCTCGTCATCGTGCTGTTCTTCACCAGCGCGCTGACGAACCTCCCCAAGCCGGTGCTCGGGGCGATCGTGTTCCTCATCGGCGTCGACCTCATCGACATCGCCGGGCTGCGCCGGGTCTGGCTGGCCCGACCCAGCGAGTTCTACATCGCGATCCTCACGGCGGTCGTCGTGTTCGCTGTCGGCGTCGAGCAGGGCATCGTCCTGGCGGTGGTGCTCTCCATCGTGGAGATGGTGCGGCGTCAGTACCGACCACACCGGTTCGTCATGGGCATCGACGCCGAGGGCGAGCCGACCTACGCCCGAGCGCAGCAGGGCATGCAGAGTGCGCCGGGGCTGCTCGTCTTCCGCTACGACGCCGACCTCTTCTACGCCAACGCCAACCAGTTCTCCGACGGGGTCCAGCAGCTCATCACGGCGACGCCGGACCCGGTGCGGTGGCTCGTGCTCGACTGCTCGTCGATCCCTGACATCGACTACTCGGCAGGGGCCGCGCTGCACCAGCTCGTGACGTTCGTCCACAACCGAGGAGCGACGGTGGCGCTGGCCGCCGTCGACCCGGACCTCCGCACGACCCTCGAGAAGCTCGGCGTCCTGCAGATGCTCTCCGTCGACCAGATCTACCCGACCGTCGCGGATGCCGTCGTTGCGTTCCGCTCGTCGTCGCCGAAGCCCGGCCCCGGCGCTCGATCAGCCGAGACGTAGGAGTTGTCATGACCGTTACAGGGACCCCATCGCACCTGAGCGCCGCCGAGCGACGGGCCCTCGGCAGGCAGGCGCGGCACCGCGTGCCGCTCGAGGCGCAGGCCGGCTGGCAACCACCGCCGGGACGGCCCGACCCGGTGGGCCTGCTCGAGGCCCAGAACGCGACCCGAGAACCTGACCTCGTTCCGGTCCGGCACGGCCGGATGATGGTGTCCGCGTTCACCTTCTACCGCGGCTCGGCCGCGATCATGGCCGCCGACCTGGCCACCAGGCGGACCGCAAGGCTCGATGTGCAGCTGTGTGGCGACGCCCACCTGTCGAACTTCGGGGTCTACGCATCGCCGGAACGGCAGCTGCTCTTCGACCTCAACGACTTCGACGAGACGCTGCCCGGCCCGTTCGAGTTCGACGTCTGGCGGTTGGCCGCCAGCTTCGTCATCGCGGCGCGCCACAACCAGTTCGAGCCCTCGGACGTCCGCGAGATCTGCCTGACCGTGGGCAGGTCCTACCGGGAGGCGATGGCGGAGTTCGCACAGCAGAACACGCTGGACGTCTGGTATGCCCGCCTGTCCGAAGCCGAGCTGCGAGCAGGGATGAAGCAGGCCCGCCGGAGCCTGGTGGCCCTGGACAAGGACAGCAAGGGCCACCAGCACGCCTCGGCCAAACACGCGGGTGCGTCGATCAAGTCGGGCGAGGCCCTGCTGCGGAAGGCACACCGCCGGACCAACCTGCAGGCGCTGGCCAAGCTCACCGAGGTCGTCGACGGAAAGCAGCGCATCGTCAGCCAGCCACCCGTGCTCATCCCGCGCCGCGAGCTCGAGAAGTACTACGAGCTGGACGCCGCCGACGTCGAGGACATCATCAGGCAGTTCTTCGCGCGCTACAGCGTGACGCTGAGCGACAGCCAGCGGCGCCTGCTCGACCGCTACACGATCGTCGACGTCGCCCGCAAGGTCGTCGGCGTCGGCTCCGTGGGGACCCGGGCCTTCGTGGCGCTGCTGGAGGGTCGCGACGAGAGAGACCCCCTGTTCCTCCAGGTGAAGGAGGCGACCCGGTCCGTCCTCGAGGCGCACCTGCCCAGAAGCGCGTACGCCGACTCGGGCCAGCGCGTCGTCGAGGGCCAGCACCTGCTCCAGTCGGCGTCAGACATCTTCCTCGGTTGGTCCGCGGGCATCGAGACGGACCGCTTCTACTACTGGCGCCAGCTCAGAGACATGAAGGGGGCGGCGGTCGTCGAGGCGATGATCCCGGCCGGCATGACCTTCTACGCCCAGATCTGCGGCTGGACCCTGGCCCGCGCACACGCGCGGACGGGCGACCCCGTCGCCATCGCGGCCTACCTCGGCCGCAAGCGGCGGTTCGACAAGGCGGTCGCCGAGTTCGCGGAACACTACGCCGTCCAGAACGACCACGACTACGAGGCCTTTCTGGACGCCATCAGCTCGGGCCGGATCGAAGCGCGTGAAGGGGTCTGAGGTGATGGTCGGATCCTCGCCGCAGCACGCTGAAGACCCCGCGCCACGAGTGACAGCGGTCCTGATCGCGCCCCCGCGTCGAGTGGTCGTCGTGGCGCTGCTCCGGGTCACCCTGTCGCTGGTCGTGGCCGTCGTCGTCTACTTCCGCATCCCGCTCACCGGGTCGTCGGACGCGCGGTCGATCACGATCTTCGTCTCCGGGTTGGTCATCGTCGTCGTGACGCTCGCCTTCCAGACCCGCGGAATCGTTCGTTCGCCATTTCCCCTGCTCCGGACGGTGGAAGCCCTCGCGACGACGGGTCCGCTGTTCCTCATCGTGTTCGCCAGCTCGCACTACGTCATCGACAACGTCGATCCCGGCAGCTACACCCAGCCGATGACACGGCTCGATGCTCTCTACTACACGGTGACGACGTTCGCGACCGTCGGTTACGGGGACATCTCACCCGTGTCGCAGACCGCGCGCCTCGTGGCAACGCTGCAGATGCTGCTCGGTCTCGTCTTCCTGGGCCTCGTGGCACGGGTCATCACCGGAGCAACGCGACTCGGGATGAAGCGGCGGCGCGAGGACCACGAGAGCTGACCGCCCGATCACGGCGGGACCACGACCCAGTTGCCCCTGCTGGGTCGATCGACCAGCGATCACCCCGGAGGAGCTGGCTGCGATGGATCGGGATCGTCCGTGGCTCCGTCGAGCCGGCCGGGTCGTCAGCCGACCAGCTCGTGGAGGTGGACGCCGTGGTCCGTGGCGATCAGCTCGGCGGCCTTCTCGCCGATCATGATGGTCGCGGCGTTGGTGTTGCCGCTGACGACGTTCGGCATCACGCTCGCATCGGCCACACGCAGGGCCCCGATGCCGTGCACCCGCAGCCGCGGGTCGACGACCTCACCGATCCGGCAGGTCGACGTCGCGTGGTAGACGGTCAGCGCGTAGTGGCGGGCCAGGTCCTCCAGCAACGCGTCGCTCGGTTCGGATCCGACCTCGTGGCCATGGGCCCTCGCCAGGTGCGGCGGGATGACCGGCTCACCGAGGCCCCCGCCGGGCCACGCCTTCGCGATCTCGAGGGCTCTGCGCATCACGGCGACCATGACCAACACGTCGTGCGGGTCGCCGAAGTAGTTGAACGCGATGCGCGGTGGGACCGCTGGGTCGGCGCTGGCCAGCGTCACCGAACCCTCGGAGTGGGGTTGCACCGGATTGGGCAGCACGACCACCTGGCCGTGCGTCGGGTCGAGGAAGGACTCCGGGTCCTCGAAGAACGCGGACGGCGGGAGTCGGAAGACGCCCTCCCAGATCGCCGGTGTGTACCCGGTCGCGAGGAAGCCGATCTGCGCGTCATGGGTGTGCTCGTCGCCCAGCCCGGTCGAGAAGAACGCGACGGCGTCGTAGAGCGAGGATGACGCGATGCCGCGGCCGGTCGTGAACCACTCGCCGATGCGGCGCTCGGCTTCGGCCTTGGCAGCGGCCAGGGGCTCGGGGAGGTCGACATCGTCGGCCGGGTCGGCCGGGAGCGGACCAGCCGGCGCCCGGAGCGCGTCCGGGCCGAGGGACATGGCGACCTCGGTCATCGTCTCGCCGATGCCGTCGGCGGCGAACATCAAGGGCGTGTGGAGGTGGTCCTTGAGGTGACGCCCCACGTCCGGGAGGTCGACGAGGCAGTCCACCCCGACGGTGGCGAGCTCGTCGCGGGCTCCGACCCCCGAGAGGAGCAGGAGGTGCGGCGACCCGATGGCGCCCGCGCACAGCACCACCTCGGCGCCCGCGGCCACCTCCTCGAGGGTGCCGTCCCCGGTGCGGTAGGCGACCCCGGTGGCGCGGGCCCCGTCCCCGTCCGCCTCGATGAGGATCCGCTCGACGAGCGCGCCGGTGACCACGGTGAGGTTCGGCCGGTCCATCGCCGGCTCGAGGTAGGCGTGGAAGGTCGAGCTGCGCCGGCCGTCCTTCGTCGTCGTCTGGAAGAGCGAGGCCACCCCCTGGGGTTCGAGGCGGTCGCGACCGTTGTAGTCACCCTGCTTCAGGCCCGTGACGCCCGCGGCCTCGACGAACTGGTTCGAGGCGCGGAGGATCGGCTGGCGTACCGACACACCCAGCGGTCCGTGGTGGCCGTGCACGTCGAGGTCGGAGTGCAGCTCGGGACTGTGCACGAAGCCCTCGGCCTTGCGGAAGTAGGGCAGGACCTCGTCGTAGGACCAGCCCTCCGCGCCGCCGGCGGCCCACGAGTCGAAGTCGCCGGGGTGCCCTCGCACGTATGCCATGTAGTTGAGGCCGGACGAGCCGCCGAGCATCTTCCCGCGCGGCACCATCATCTGGCCGCCGACGAGGCCCCTTCCGACTCCACCGGGGTCGCCGTTGTACATCCAGTCGGTCGCGGGGTCGTTCTGCAGGCTCGCGACCGCCGCTGGCACGAGCTCGGCGGGCGGGGGCGGACCGCCGGCCTCGAGCAGGCACACCGTGACAGCCGGGTCCTCGCTCAGCCGGGCAGCGACCACGGCGCCCGCCGAGCCCGCCCCCACGATCACGTAGTCGTACGTCGAGCCCATCGTTACCACCTCGTCGTGGTGCCTCGCCGAGCGGCGGGGACGGTCTCGCCACGCAACCACACTCCGGCAGGGGAGACAAGGGAGCCGGCGCCCCAGCTGCGACGTCGGTCAGCGAGTCAGTGGAGGGTCTCGTGGTGACGGCACATCTCGACGAACGTGGCGATGCGCGCGGCCCGGGTCTCCGGCTTCTTGGCGTCGCCGATGCGGTAGAGGATCGCGTAGCGGTTGGCTCCCGTGAGTGTCTCGAAGAACGCCTTGGCCTCCGGGTCGGCAGCGAGCGCGACCGCCAGGTCGTCGGGGACGGTCGCGCTCTTCTGACCGGCATACGCTGCCGCCCACCGACCGTCCGCCTTCGCTGCGTCGACCTTCGCCTGCCCTGCCGGGCGCATGCGGCCGGCCGTGATCAGCGCCTCGGCCTTGTCCCGGTTGATCTGGGACCACGTGCTCCGCGGTCCGCGCGGGGTGAACCTCTGCAACCAGTAGGTCTCGTCGTAGCCCCGCTTCTGCCCGTCGATCCAGCCGTGACAGAGGGCGACGTCGAGCGCCTCGACGTAGGTGACCGTCTCGGCCGCCCCCGCCTTGCCGATCTTGAGCCAGAAGCCGCGGCGGTCGAGGTGGTGCTCGTCGAACCAGGCCTCGCAGTCGGAGGCCGTGGCGAACGAGATCACCGGCTCACCGGCCAGCTCCTCCGGCGCCTGCTCGTCGGACATGCGGCCATCCTGTCATCGGCCGCCGACGGGGTGGCCGGCTGCCGCGGGACGCCAGGGCTCGTGCTGGTGCGAGAGCCAGACCTCGTCGGGGGCGAGTGCCCGGATCAGCCGCTGGCCCTCGGTGCGCGGATGGTCGAGCTCGTCGAAGAAGACCGCCGTGTCACCGGCGATGACGACGGAGCGACCGCCCGTCTGGACGACGACGACCTGCGAGCCTCGCGTGTGGCCGGGCGTCGACACGAGCCGGACTCCGGGCAGCAGCTCGAGCGTGCCGTCGACGGTCTCGTAGTGCACTCCCGGCGCCTCGACCCACTCGCGGATCGTGTAGTCGTCCTGGGTCCGCGCGTCATCCAGCTCCGCCCTCTGGACGTACACCGGCTTGCCGGCGAAGAGGTGGTTGCCACCGCAGTGGTCGAAGTGCAGATGGGTGTTGACCACGACGTCGATGCCGGCCACGTCGAAGCCGG
>Ga0164309_10001528_pt1 | contig 11241 bp, 8 predicted proteins | sample Whisoiple_247_MG_FD_109984 | JGI IMG/M metagenome (GOLD analysis project Ga0164309, IMG submission 109984) | Soil microbial communities amended with fresh organic matter from upstate New York, USA - Whitman soil sample_247_MG | ecosystem: Environmental > Terrestrial > Soil > Unclassified >... | reverse complement strand
TCGTTCATTCGACGATATGATCGAGCGCCACGGCAAGGGACAGGGGTGCGAAATCTGTAAGCCCGCGGTTGCTTCGATCTTGGCCTCGACTTGGAACGACTATGTGCTCGAGCCGCAGCACACTGGTCTACAGGACACGAACGACCGCTACTTGGCGAACATGCAAAAGGACGGCACCTATTCGGTCGTGCCGCGCATGGCCGGTGGCGAAGTGACCCCCGATCAACTGATCGCGCTGGGCAAGGTGGCCAAGAAGTACAACCTGTACACCAAGCTCACTGGTGGTCAGCGCGTGGACCTGTTCGGAGCGCGCCTCGATCAACTGCCGGCGATCTGGACGGAGTTGATCGCGGCCGGCTTCGAATCGGGTCACGCCTACGGTAAGGCGCTCCGCACGGTGAAGTCGTGCGTTGGCAGTACGTGGTGCCGATACGGCGTGCAGGACTCCGTGGGCGCGGCCGTGCGCATCGAGAACCGCTACAAGGGGCTCCGCGCACCGCACAAGCTGAAGGGCGCCGTTTCCGGCTGCGCGCGCGAATGTGCTGAAGCCCAGAGCAAGGACTTCGGCGTGATCGCCACCGAGAAGGGTTACAACTTGTACGTCGCCGGCAACGGTGGGATGAAGCCGCAGCATGCCGCGCTGTTCGCCACCGATCTCGACGAAGAAACTCTGGTTCGCTACCTCGACCGATTCTTGATGTTCTACGTGCGCACCGCGGACCGGCTGCAACGCACGGCCTCGTGGCTCAACAACTTGGAAGGCGGGCTCGAGTATCTGAAGAGCGTAATCATCGATGATTCGCTGGGCATTGCGGCTGAACTGGAAGCCGACATGGCGAGAATCGTGGGCACGTATCAATGCGAGTGGAAGACCACCGTCGAGAGCCCGGAAAAGTTGCGCACCTTCCGAGCATTCGTGAACTCCGACGAACCGGATCCGAGCGTGGCTTTCGTGCGCGAGCGTGACCAGCACCGGCCCGCGTCCTGGAGCGAAAAGCGAAGCCTGGTGGAAACACGCAAGATCCGCCTCCCTGTGTTGTCTGTCTGAAGGATCATTCGAATCATGTCCATGCAAGCTCTGGTTGAGTTCCCGAAAGTGGTCAGCGACGCCCGCGAATGGCGCGACGTCTGTGCGGTCGACGATGTGCTTCCCGGAACCGGAGTAGCGGCGCTGATCAACGGCGACCAAATTGCGATCATCCGCACGCGCGACGGTCGCTTCGCCGCGCTCTCGAACTATGATCCATTCAGCAACGCATTCGTGATCGCGCGCGGGATTGTCGGCGATCGCGCGGGCGTACCCAAGATTGCCTCCCCGATCTACAAGCAGAACTTCAGCTTGGAGACGGGGGAGTGCTTGGACGATCCGACCGTGCGCTTGGCGGTGTACCCGATTCGCGTGATGTCCGGTCGCGTGCAGATCTCGATCGCGAAAGAATCGGAATGAGCGCGCGTGCGGATGCCCCCCGGCTATCCGACGCTTTGCCGCGAATACTGACCGTGTCTGACCCGTCTGGCCCAATCAAAACCCACTGTCCGTACTGCGCGTTTCAGTGCGGAATGACCGTGACGCCCAGCGCGGCGCAGGGCGAAGAGCCCAAAGTTCAAGCTGACGCGGACTTCCCGGTCAACCGCGGTCAGATGTGCATCAAGGGCTTCACCTCGGCCGCGCTGCTGGATCATCCACAGCGCGTGCTTCAACCACTGATGCGCGACGCAAATGGGCGGCTCGTACCGACGAGCTGGGAAACCGCGCTCGACTTCGTGTCGACTCGCATCAAGGAGCTGCAAAAAGCACACGGCCACGCCGCGGTCGGCACCTTCGGCAGCGGCGCATTGACCAACGAGAAGGCGTACCTGCTCGGCAAGTTCACGCGCGTCGCCTTGAAATCGCCCAACATCGACTACAACGGACGCTATTGCATGTCGTCCGCGGCCGCGGGGCAGAACCGCGCTTTCGGCATCGACCGCGGCCTACCATTTCCGGTTTCGGACATCGCGGAGACTCGCACCCTCATGCTTTGGGGGTCGAACTGCGCGGAGACCATGCCGCCCATCATGCAGTGGGTGTACGAGCAGCAACAGCGCGGTGGCAGCCTCATCGTCGTCGATCCGCGCTTCACCGATACGGCGCGCACGGCCACCTTGCACTTGCAGCTCACGCCAGGGACCGATCTGGCGTTGGCCAATGGCCTCATCTACCTGGCTTTGGAAGAGAAGCTGATCGATCGCGCGTACATCGCAGCGCGTACTGAAGGTTTCGAGGAGCTGGAGCGCAGCGTGCGCACTAGCCAGCCGGCGTTCGTCGAGCGCATCACGGGCGTATCGATCGCGCAGCAACTGCGCGCGGTTCGCCTGCTGGCCGAAGCCGAGTCGAGCATGGTGCTCTCGGGCCGCGGCGCCGAGCAGCAGAGCAAGGGTTCCGACACGGTGATGTCCTTGATCAACCTGATGCTCGCGCTCGGCAAGGTCGGGAAGCCCGCCAGTGGCTACGGTTGCTTGACCGGTCAGGGCAATGGTCAGGGCGGTCGCGAGCACGGTCAAAAGGCCGATCAGCTGCCGGGTTATCGCCTGATCGAGGAGCCCGAGCATCGCAAGGCGATCGCCGCCGTGTGGGGTATCAATGCCGATGAACTCCCGCGCAAAGGCAAGAGCGCGTACGAGCTGCTCGACTCGATGGGGCCGCAGGGCGGAGTGCGCGGCATGCTCGTGTTTGGGTCGAACGTGGCGGTGGCTTCGCCGAATAGCGCCAACATCGTCAAAAAGCTCGCTCAGCTCGAGTTGCTCGTGGTGTGCGACGCGTTCCTGAACGAAACCTGCGAAACGGCGGACGTGGTCTTGCCGATTGCCCAGTTCGGCGAGGAAGAAGGCACCATGACCAACCTCGAGGGGCGGGTGATCTTGCGGCGCCGATTGCGCCAGCCACCCTCGGGGGTAAAGACCGATATCGAGATCTTGTGTGCCCTCGCGCAACGCTTGGGCGTCGAGCGAGGCTTCTCGTTCGCGTCGTCCGAAGCCGTGTTCGACGAGCTGCGCGCGGCGACGCGCGGCGCCAAGGCCGACTACAGCGGCATCGACTACGACAAGATCCGCGGGTCACAAGGCGTGTTCTGGCCGTGCCCGGCGCCCGAGCACCCGGGGACACCGCGGCTGTTCGCAGAGCGCTTCGCGTTTCCATCGGGGCGCGCGCGGTTCAACGCGGTTCATTACCGTCCGGCCGCAGAAGTGCCGGACGACAACTACCCGCTCTACTTCACCACCGGTCGTTACAAAGAACACTACAACAGCGGCGCGCAAACCCGATTGGTCGAGCCGTTGCGTGACGCCAAGCCCGAGCCGCTCGTTCAAATTCATCCGCGCCTGGCTGCCAGTTTGGGAGTCGCACCAGGTGAGGAATTGGTGGTCGAGAGTCGCCGAGGCAGCGTCTCGTTTCGAGTCCACATTTCACCGGATATCCGGCCGGATACGCTGTTTGCGCCGTTCCACTGGGGCGGCAGACAAGCCGCCAATCTGCTCACCATTCCCGCGCTCGACCCGTCCAGTCGTATGCCGGAATTCAAGGTCTGCGCCGTGCGCGCACGCGCCGCCAACGCTATACCGAAGGGATTGTCGTGAACATCCGCAAGAAGAAGCTAGCTATCGTCGGCAATGGCATGGGAACTTGTCGTTTGCTCGACGAGCTCGTGCGCCGTGACGCCACGAGGCAATACGAGATCACCGTGTTCGGTGAAGAGCGTGGCGGCGCGTACAACCGCATCATGCTGGGCAAGGTGCTCAGCGGTGAGTCACCGGACTCGATCGTGACCAAGACTCCGGAGTGGTACGACGCGCACGGCATTCGCTTGATCGAGAGCACGCGCGTCACCCGTCTCGATACGCTTCGCAAAGTGGTGGAGACGGCGGATGGTCAAAATCGCCGCTACGACGTATCGATTCTAGCGACTGGCAGTCAGCCATTGGTGCCGCCGCTCGAGGGCATGCGCGGTGAAGATGGCGAGCTGCGTTCGGGCGTATTCGTGTATCGCTCGATCGCCGACTGCATTCGCATGCGAGAATACGTGCGCTCCGGCGATAGCGCGGTGATCGTCGGCGGCGGCTTGCTCGGCCTGGAGGCGGCCAAGGTACTCAGCGATCTCGGCTTGCACGTGACCGTCGTGCAAGCGTCGAAGATCCTGATGAACGCCCAGCTCGACGAAATCGCCGGTGAAATGCTGGCGCGTCAGATCGATCGCGCAGGCATCTTCGCGCGCTTGGGTCGCACGGTCGAGACGATTTACGGTGATGAGCGCGTGACGGGCGTCGTGCTCGACGATGGCACTACGCTGTCGACTGATTTGGTGGTGCTCGCGTGCGGCGTGCGTCCGCGCGTCGACACCGCGCGTGCCTCGGGTTTGCCGGTAAATAAAGGCATTCTCGTCAACGACACCTTGGCGACCGAAGTGCCCGGTGTGTACGCATTCGGCGAATGCGCCGAACACCGCGGTAAGACTTACGGGATCGTTGCGCCGGTGTGGGAGCAAGCGGCGGTGCTCGCGGACATTCTCACCGGACAATCCAAGGAACGCTACCGCGGGTCCAAGTTGTACACCCGGCTCAAGGTCGCGGGGGTGGACGTGGCTTCGATGGGCACGCTCGAGGCCGAGCTCGAGCGCGACGAGGTCGTGCAAATCGTCGAAGAGCGACGTGATTGCTACCGCAAGCTGATCGTCCGCGACGGTAAGCTCGTGGGTGCCATGTTGGTGGGCAACACCGAAGCGACGGCCACGTTGGTTCAGCTCTTCGATCGCGGTGACGCGGTGCCGAGTGATCCACTCGAACTCTTGTGCAGTCCGCGTGCTGCGGCTCCATCGGGTGACCGCGTGGTGTGCAACTGCAACAAGGTGACCGAGCAGGCCGTGTGCGAGGCAATCGCGGCGGGCGCGGACTCCGTGGCTGCGCTGGGTGACTGCACCCGTGCCGGCACCGGCTGCGGCTCGTGCAAAGGGGAGCTCCAGCAGCTCCTGGCAAAGGCACCCAAGCCCGCCCAATCACTGCCGCTATTGCCGCTTTTGGCCTCAGCGTAGCATTAAAAACGTGGCGTTTCGGGCCTTGCGCCCGGGGGTTTAGCCGGCCATTGTCGGGTGACCCGCAGGCATGTGGACTTGGCGAAAGCAGTGGCTTGGCTACGCGGCCGCGCTGTGTGCAACGGCCGTGGCGACCGCGCTGGCCGTGTTTGGCGTGCGCTATGTGTCGCTCGCCGACGTCATCATCTTGTACCTGGTGGTCGTGGTGGTCGTGGCCTGGCGCTTTGGCCTGGGCCCTTCGATCATCGCCGGGCTGGGCGGGGTGCTGGCGTTCGACTTTCTGATTCTGCCCCCCAGGTTCACGTTTTCGTTGGAGTTTGGCCACGCGGTCACGCTCGTGGGCATGGTCTTCGTCTCGGCGTTGGTGAGTGGCCTGACCGAAAGTCTGCGACGCGAACAGGCGCGCGCCCTGCGCAGTGAACGGCGTACGCAGAAAGCGCGTCTGGAGGCCGAGGTGGAGCGCGTGCACGCGGCGTTGCTCAGCTCGGTGTCGCATGACTTGCGTACACCGCTGGCGACAATCTCCGCTTCTGCGCAAATGCTGGTCCGCAACCACGTGGGCATGGACCCTGCATTGCGAGGGGAAATGCTGACCGGCATTGCCGAGGAAGCGGAGCGCTTGGACGGGCTGCTCCGCAACTTGCTCGCGATCACCCGCGTCGAAACGGGAGAGCTGCGACTGCAAGTGCTGCCGGCATCCCTGGATGAGGTATTGGCGGACGCGCTCCGTCGTCTCGGTCATCGACTTGCGGGGCGCAACGTGGAGCTTCACGCGCAGCGCGGGCTGCCCTTGGTCGACCTCGATGTGCGCCTCTTCGAGCAAGCGCTGCTCAACGTGTTCGACAACGCTCTACGCTACTCACCCGCGGGATCGCCCCTCACGGTCGAAACTCAGCAGCTCGACGGCAAAGTGCAAATTCGCGTTGCGGATGCCGGGGTCGGTGTTGCCGAAGCGGATCGTGAGCTGGTGTTCGAGAAATTTCGGCGCGGTAGCAATGCTCCGCGCAGCGACGGCGGAGTGGGGCTGGGATTGACCATTTGCCGCGCCATTTTGCGAGCGCACGGCGGCGAAATCACGATGGCGGGTGCCGCCTCGGGTGGAGCCCTCGTGACGTTGAGTCTGCCAACCAGTAAAGTAGCAATCTCCGAAGCCGCTTTGCGGCTCCCCAATATCGAATGACCAGAGCAGCAGCAGCCGTCGAAGCCCGCTTCAGCATCCTAGTCGTCGAGGACGAGGCGCCCATGCGCAAAGTCCTACGCCTGATCTTGGAGGAGCAAGGTTATGAAGTCTTCGAATCTGGGACGGGCGAAGAAGCGCTGTCCTTCATTTCGCGCAGCCCGCCGTCCTTGGTTCTGCTCGACCTCGGGCTGCCGGATGTAGATGGCATCGATCTCGCCAAGCAGATCCGCGGGCACTGCCCGGTGCCAATCGTCGTGTTGTCGATGCGCGCCGACGAGCACTCCATCGTTGAAGCGCTCGACAACGGCGCTGACGATTACGTGACCAAGCCGTTCCGCGAAAACGAGCTGTTCGCTCGAGTCCGCGCCTGCCTGCGCAACGTGGCGCCAGGCGGTACACGGGAGATCGACGGCGTGCGCGTCGATCCCGTACGGCGCGTGGCCTTCGTGCGCAATCGAGAGATCAAGCTTTCGGCCACCGAGCATCGCTTGCTCTGGGTGCTGCTGCGCGCCAAGGGCAACGTCATGACCCATCAGCAGTTGCTGCGCGAGGTTTGGGGTGCGGCTTACGTTCGCGACGCAGGCTATCTGCGCGTGTACATGCACCACCTGCGCGAAAAGCTCGAGGCGGATCCGTCGAACCCGCGTTGGCTCTTGACGGAGCCGGGCGTCGGTTATCGCTTGGGCGGCGAGTAAAGCGTTTCCGGCGGAAGTCGCGCCGGCGCGCAAGGCGCGCGCGCGCAAAAAAGCAGCGCGCTCGCGTTGAACTGCGGGCGGCCGTTCGCGCTCACGAGCGCTCCAATGCTAGAGGTTTCACTTTGCCTCGAGCCACGGAGCCTGTGTGACCGCCGTTCATACCTTCCATGCGTTGGCCTTCGTCGAGAACTTCTCGCTGAAGGAGCTGGCTCAGCACTTTCCCGAAGCCAAACGCCAACATCACCAACTGTCTTATCCCGCGGCCGCGGGCGGCTTGGTGTTCCTGTTCAGCTTCGGCGTGGTGATCTTCTTCGACGTTGGACAAGCGGGACGGGAAGGGGAGCTGCTGCGGCTACGGCGCGCGCCGAGTTTGATGCGCGATGCGCAGGTGATCAGTGAAGAATTTACGGTACGTGAGCAGAGTGGCGCGCGGCCCGACGTCGAAGACGGCGTGCTCGTCGTCGATACGCTGACGCCCGAGCGCGCCAGCATGGTCGCGCTGACGGTCGCGCAGAGCGCGGCCATGGAATACTACGAACGCATCGTGGACCAAATGTTCGCGGATACCGACAGCTTCGTGTTGCGCTTGGAAAAGCGCGGCAACATCTCGATCTTCACCGCCGAACTCCACCGCTTCATTGGCGCCGCGATCAGCACGCGCAGCGAAGTCATCTCGGTCTTACACTTGCTCGACAAGCCCGACGTGGTTTGGGACGACCCCGGTGCAGAGCGCATCTACGAAGAATTGCGCTCCGAGTTCGATCTGGCTGACCGCTACCAAGCGCTAGAACTCAAGCTTCACAGCGTCCAAGAATCACTCAGCCTGCTCACGGACATCGCCCGCGACCGCCGCCTCGTCTTCCTAGAGACCTCAGTCATCGTCTTGATCCTGATCGAAATCCTGCTGAGCATATTCCGGCATTGAACGCCCAGTTCACAGCGGGTCGGCTCCCTGAGGGATTGAACCGCCAAGCCGCCAAGAAGAGGAGAATAGGGGTTCACAAGGTCAACCGTGCCCATCGAACACACGACTCAGCGCGACGCACCTCGCAACCCCAAAATTTCCGGTGGACACAATGGGCTCTGGGACGTCGAGCGGGTTTGGCGGCTTGGCGGCTTGGCGGTTTTCTCCCTCTCCCTCTCATCGTTCGCGACGCCGAGGGGCGTGCGTTAGGTGGTTTTGATCAGGCCGCCGTCGATCACGAATTCGCTGCCGGTGACGTTGGCGATTCGGCCGGAGGCGAGCATGACCACTAAGGCGGCGACTTCTTCGGGGGTGGTGAAGCGGCCGGTGGCGAAGCCGCCGATGCTGGCGACGACTTTGTCGCGCGCGCTGTCCGCGTCACTGCCCGTGGCTTTGGCTACGGTGTCGGCGACGCCGCCTGCGCCGAACCACAAGTCGGTCACGACGGGACCAGGCGACACGCAATTGACGCGGATCCCGCGAGGGCCAAACTCCTGCGACAGGGATTTGCTCAGGTTGACCAGCGCGGCTTTGGCTGCGCCATAGTCGATGGTGCCCGCGTCGGGCTGAAAAAAGGCGTTCACCGACGCCACGCTGACGATGGAGCCGGAAGCTTGGCTGAGCATTTGTTTGATCGCGGCTCGCATCGCGCGCAGGGCCGAATAAAAATTCATATTCATGCCCCACTCGAACTCTTCGTCGCTGGTGCCCAGAAAGCCCTCCAAGCGCAGGCGCACCGCGCCGACATTGTTCACGAGCACGTCGAGCTTGCCGTGAAGTTCGACGGCGCGCGCGATCAACTGCGCGGGGCCCTCGGGTGTGCTGAGGTCGACCGCCACCGCGGTGACCCCCGGCAAATCTTCCAGGCTTTTGGTGTTGCGCGCGCCCGCGACGACGAGCGCGCCTTCACTCGACAATGCGCGGACGATCGAAAGACCGATCCCTTTGCTGGCTCCAGTGACGACTGCGACTTTTCCGGCGAGTTCGAGATCCATGGTGGTCCTTTGGTTGCTCCGCGAGTTACCGCTCAGCCTCCACCATTTCGATGTCGCAATGCACGCGCTACTTGAAGCCGATCTCCGGGCTACGCGCCGCGGTGTGTCGCGGCGCGCCCGCTAACCAAAAGAAGACGCGGTTGTGTCGCTGTTATGGCGTGAGCGCGAAACAATAGAAGCCGCCGTAGCCGCCGCCGTCACCAACGGTGGTGCCGCTTTGGCTGGGCGGACCGTCGTCATTGGTGGTGATGTGGTAGCCGGCGCCGCAGCCTGATTCATCGAGCGCGGAGATCCAGCTGTCGCCGGACGACATGCCGCCGCTCATTCCGCCGGGACCGCCGCTGCGCGGCCACGAATGACCGACGCGCGGACTGCCCCAGGTGGTGGCTTCGTTCGTTGTCCAATCGTTGCAGGTGAATTTGAGATCGGCTTTGTAGAGTTTGCCGGTGGCGTCGGAGCCGGTCAGTGTGTCGTGATTGTCGACCACGGGCTGAGTCGGATCCGGCTGATGATTGGGCAAGCCATCTTCGTTCGGCAGATCTTTGGCGATCGCGGCGTCCGCGTTGGCGGGGCGCGTGTTTGCGAGATCGGCGGTGGTGTTGGCGACCAAGCGACCCAAGCGGTCGTACCAGGGGCCTGAGCCGACGCGATCGATGGCGTTGACTTGTTTGCCATCGCCACCGTCGACCGCGCTGAGGAAGGCGCGCCAGGCTTTGCCGTTCTTCGGCATGCTGCCCTCGGCGACGGCCGCGCAAATCTTGTCGGCGCCGCGCAAGCCGGCACCCGCGCCAGTTTCGCCGAAGCGCAAGTCGCCGCCAAAGCCATTGGGGTTGCCGGAGACGGCCTGCAGCGCGGCCATGCTGGTCACGAAGAAGCTGAACTTTTCGCCACTTGGAGAACCAGCGCCCGCTGCGCCGACGCTGCCTGCGGAACCGGTCGTGCTTCCGCCGCTGCTCGTTCCGCTGCCCGAGCCGCCTGCGCCAGTCGAGCCGCCGGCGGTTGCGCTCCCTCCGACCGAGCTGCTCATGCCGGCAGCACCGGGGGTCGTTGTTGAGCCGCCCGAGCCTGGATTGGGATTAGCGCTGCCCGAGCCGCCACTAGTGCTCGAGCTCCCAGCAGAGGTGGAGCCCGCCGCACTGGTACTCCCGGGTGGTGCGTCGGAACTGCCGCAGGCGGCGACCCCAAAGAAAAACAATAGGCTCAGCGGAACAACGTTAAAGTTTTGGGCTTTTTGCATGCTCTCGACGGACATGTGTCAGTCCCGTGACGAAATCGATCATCACATCTCGAAATACTTTAAGGATCGTCTCGGTCTGGGGTTCTATGACGGCGCATGCGCCAGGTTTGGATCACGAAGGCTGGAGCCCCCAAAGTCCTGCAGGTCCGAGAAGCCCCGGATCCCACGCCCAAGGCCGGCGAGCTGCGGATTCGCGTGCGGGCCAGCGGCATCAACTTCGCAGATCTGATGGCGCGGGTTGGCCTATACCCGGACGCGCCGAAACTGCCGTGCGTGGTCGGCTATGAGGTGTCGGGGATCGTAGACGCGCTCGGCGAGGGCGCGACGGGTTTTGCGATCGGCGACCGCGTACTCGCGATGTGCCACTTCGGTGGCTACAGCGACGTGGTGACACTGCCCAGCTCTCAGGCGTTGAAGATGCCGGATCGCATGAGCTTCGAAAGCGGCGCCGCGTTTCCCGTCGTTTACCTCACCGCCTACAACACGATGCTCTTTACCGGCCACCTGCGTCGCAAGTCGAGCGTGCTGATCATGTCCGCCGCGGGCGGCGTGGGCCTGGCTGCGATTCAAATCGCCAAGACGCGCGAGTGCACGATTTTCGGTAGCGCATCCGTGTCGAAGCACGACTTCTTGAAGCAGCAAGGGTGTCACCACACGCTCGACTCGAACCGCGACTTCGCGGAGCAAGCGCGCGCCATCGTTGGCGATCGCGGCATCGACTTGATCTTGGACCCCGTGGGCGGAAAATCCTGGACGCGCGCCTACGATCTGCTCGCGCCCTGCGGCCGCCTCGTGGCTTTTGGCCTGTCCGCGGCAGCGGGGGGCAATACCCGCAGCTGGCTCACCGCGGCGGCCTCCGTGCTCTCGGTCAAAAGCTGGAGCCCCATGCAATTGATGAGCGACAACAAGACCGTCAGCGGGACCAACATGGCTCGCCTGTTCGCGCGCCCCGACTTGGTCGAGCCGCAACTCGCCGAGCTGATGCAGATGTACGAACGAGGCAAACTCGAACCCCACGTCGATCGCTCATTTCCCTTCGCCGAAGCCCCCGCCGCCCACCAATACCTCCACGACCGCAAAGCCCGCGGCAAAGTCCTACTAGTCCCG
>Ga0164309_10001527_pt1 | contig 11242 bp, 9 predicted proteins | sample Whisoiple_247_MG_FD_109984 | JGI IMG/M metagenome (GOLD analysis project Ga0164309, IMG submission 109984) | Soil microbial communities amended with fresh organic matter from upstate New York, USA - Whitman soil sample_247_MG | ecosystem: Environmental > Terrestrial > Soil > Unclassified >... | reverse complement strand
CGAATATGTACTTCCTGGTGCGCTCGGCCAGTGAGCCGCCGCCCATCCAGTAGGACTGGCCCGGCTGGTAGAGCTCGTTGCCGATCTCCCAGTTCTGGACGTGATACGGCGCCCGGTGACCGTTCTGGGCGCGCACGCTGGCCCACGCGACCCCCCCGTTGGGGTTGGTACCGGCCGGGGCGTTCATGTACTCCACCCAATCGGCCGCCTCCTGCGCCGTCCCGGTGGCGAAGTTGGCCAGCATCATGGCCTGGAGGCCGCGGCTGCTCACGAACGACCCAAACTCGTCGGGGCCGAACCCGTTCGTCAGCGGCCCGCCGGTGTGGCCGTGCACGTTGAGGCCCCGGTGGGAGAGTGGGCCGATGGCTCGCTCCCAGTGGTAGGTGTTGGCGACCGAGCCCCCCGGGAACCGCATCGCGGTGAAGCCCGCGGCCGAGAAGCGATGGTCGAACCGCGGGTATGCGTTGTTGATCGCGGGGTCCCACATCCCGAACCCCTCGTACGGATAGCGGTGGTTGACGCCGAAAAGGCCGGGGTGAACGGTTCGCAGGCCCTCGCCGGGGTGGACGATGATCTCGGCTCTCTGCCTGCCCGCCGACGCCGCCGGCGAGATCGCGAGGGCGCCGAGCGCAACGAGCAGCACTCCCACGGCGGCGACCGATCGCCGACGTGCATTCGTCCTCTGTGCGGCGTGTTTGCCCCGCATTCCCGACCACGGCGACCCTACACCTCGCCGTCGGCGGCGAACGTGCCGAAAGACACGATGCTGACGTCGGCGCCGCCCATTAGTGTGCCCACTCGTAGAGAACACCTGCCGAATCCCTTCGTCCCAGACGGAGGGAGCGGGGGAACCGAAGGGGACCCGATCAGGGTCCGGGGGCGAATCGGAACTGATTCCGTAGCGCAACTCTTTCAGCGCGAGCCCGACAGCTAACCCCGTAGGCCCGAGAAAGAGAGGTTCTCGATGACAGAGCGACTGCTCAGTCTGTTCGAGCCACGTGGGGTCGGTCGAAGCGCCGAGATCGCCGGCTGGGTTGCCGGCGGCCTGGTGGGATCGATCGTCGCAGTAGCCGCGCTGCTCGCACTGCTGGGCGCTCACATCGGGGCGTAGCGCCGCGGCCCACCGGGGCCGGGGCCCACGACCCCACTCTCGCCGCGCGTCCCCCTCGCGCGGCGATCGAGGGCCACGGACGGCCCCTGCCCTTATATAAGTACGGCGACTTTGTCGACGCAGCAGCCTGTGTCGTCAGGCGGCGGAGCCGCGGTCAGTTTGTTCGGTAGGAATACGTCATGGACAAGGCGCGCTCGAACGACCCCGGTCTCCTCGACCCGGCCGGCGTCGCGCTCCTCGTCGACCTTTACGAGCTCACGATGTCGGCGGGCTATCTCGCCCGTGGGCTGAACCACGAAGCGGTGTTCGAACTCTTCCCGCGGCGCCTGCCTCTGCGGCGAGACTGGCTTCTTGCCGCCGGGCTCGGGCCGACGCTGGAGCTTCTGCGCGAGCTCCGGTACGGGGAGCGCGAGCTTTTGTACCTGCGCTCGCTCGGGCTGTTCGACGAGGAGTTCCTGGACTACCTCGGCGGCTTCCGGTTCACCGGCGACGTCGAGGCGATCCCGGAGGGAACGGTGACGTTCGCCAACGAGCCGCTCCTTCGCGTCACGGCGCCCCTGATCGAGGCCCAGCTGATCGAGACGGTCCTGCTCAACCAGATCAACTTCCAGACGATGATCGCCACCAAGGCGGCCCGCATCGTCCTCGCCGCAGGCGGGGGCGAACCGGGCACGGGAGATCGCGTCCTCGACTTCTCCCCGCGCCGAGACCACGGCGTCGACGCGGCGATGAAGGTGGCGAGGTCAGCGGCCGTGGCCGGCTGCGGCGGCACCTCGAACGTGGCCGCCGCGATGCGGTACGGGCTGCGGCCAGTCGGGACGATGGCCCACTCCTACGTGCTCGCCTTCGACAGCGAGGAGGAGGCATTCCGCTCTTTCATCCGGAGCTTCCCCAGCGGGACGGTGCTGCTGGTCGACACCTACGACACGCTCCAGGGCGTGCGCAACGCGATCGCGGCCGCGCGCGACTCGGGCGTCGGGCTCGCGGGCATCCGGCTCGACTCGGGCGACCTGCTCACCCTGTCCCGAGCCGCGCGCGAGCTGCTGGACGAGGCCGGCATGGAGGACACCAGCATCGCCGCGAGCGGAGACCTGCACGAGGGGCGGATCGGCGACCTGGTTGCGGCCGGCGCCCCGATCGACCTCTGGGGAGTGGGCACGGACCTCGGCACGAGTCGCGACTCCCCGGTGGTGAACGGCGTCTACAAGCTGGTCGCAACCCGGCGCGACGGCGAGTGGCACGGCGTGTGGAAGCGGTCGGCCGACAAGGCCACGGTGCCCGGCGCCAAGCAGGTCTTCAGGGCCTCGTCAGTCGGGACGATCACCGGCGACGTCATCGGCGCCGATGACGAGGACCTGGACGGCGAGCGGCTGCTGCGCCCGGCGATGCGCGGCGGCGAGGCCATCGCCCCCGAGTCGCTGGAGCAGATCCGCGAGCGCGCGGCGGCCCAGCTCGCCTCGCTCCCGGAGGAGCTGCGGCGCCCGGAGGGCGGCGCCGCGTACCCGGTGCGCTACTCGGACCGGCTCAGGGCGGCCACACGGACTGCCTAGCGCCGAGCCTTGAAGAAGGCCTCGAGCAGCGCCGCCGACTCGGCCGCCAGCAGGCCGCCGTCCACTCGCGGTCGGTGGTTGAGGCGAGCCTCTCCGAGAACGTCCAGCACGCTGCCCGCCGCCCCCGCCTTCGGGTCGGCGGTGCCGTAGATGACGTGGGGGACCCGGGCGAGGACGATCGCGCCGGCGCACATCGCACACGGCTCGAGGGTCACGTACAGCGTCGTCTCCGGCAGGCGCCAGCCCCCGAGCCGCTCGGCGGCCACCCGAAGCGCCAGGACCTCGGCGTGGGCCGTCGGATCCAACCGCAGCTCGCGCTCGTTGCCGGCTGACGCGAGCACGTCGCCGTCCCGGGCGACCACCGCCCCGATGGGCGCGTCGCCGTGCGTGGCGGCCCGCTCCGCCTCGTCCAGTGCGAGCCGCATCAGGCTCGTATCGGCGCTCGTAAATCCGTCCTCGTCCAACATCCGCGCAGCAGTATCGGGCAACTTTTCAACCCTGAGCCGTGTTACAAGCTATCCACACCATGGTGACGTCTTCGGTCCTGTCCTTGAGGAGGGCACGCGGGGCAGGCACTGTTCTCCTACTCGCGTTCCTGGCTCTGGCAGGCGGCCTGCTCGCCGCTTGGGCGGCGCCTGCCCGCGCAGCGGCCGCACAGCGCTCGACCGCCTCCGACGAGGTCCTGGTCCATTACCGCGGGGAGCCCGGCGAGCAGCGGGTGAGCGTCCCGGCCGGCGAGTCCGTCTCCGACACCCTCTCCGGCCTCCGGAGCGACCGGGCGGTGGGCTACGCGCGTCCCGACTACCTGGTGCACGCCGCCACGTTCTGGCCGGACGACCCCGGCCCGGGCGGGCGAGGGCATTGGTACCGGGACCAGTGGAACTTCCTCTCGCCCACTCGAGTGATCGGCGGGATCGGAATGCCCGGGGGATGGCAGCGCCTGATCGCGGACGGCCATCCCGGCGCCAAGGGCGTCACCGTCGCCGTCCTCGACACGGGCATCGCGTACCGGAACAAGGGCAAGCGCTTCCGCCGCGACCCCGACCTGCCGCGCACGAAGCACTTCGTCCACCCGAAGGACTTCGTGGACGGCGACAGCCTGCCGCTCGATCGCCAGGGCCACGGTACTCACGTCACGAGCACGATCGCGCAGGCCACCGACAACGGCCTCGGCCTCACCGGCATCGCCTACGGCGTGAAGGTCATGCCGATCCGCGTGCTCGACCGCCATGAGGTCGGCAAGGGAAGCGACATTGCGAAGGGGATCGAGTTCGCGACCGCGCACGGGGCTGATGTGATCAATCTCAGCCTGGACTTCGACCCCGACGTCAAGCACTGCGATCAGATCGTCAGCGTGTGCCACGCGATCCAGCACGCAACCCACAAGGGCGTGACGGTGGTCGCGGCCGCCGGGAACGACGACATCTCGCGCGTCTCCTACCCGGCCGCCGCGCGGGGTGTGATCGCGGTCGGCGCCTCGACCTACCGCGGATGTGACGCGGACTACTCGAACTACGGGACCGGCCTGGACCTGGTTGCCCCCGGGGGCGGGATGGACAAGGCGCCTGGGGTGACCGCCGACCTCCACTGCCAGCCGAAGGCGCAGGGGTACGAGATCAGGCAATACAGCCTTCTCCCGAGAGCCGCGAAGCACGGCAACTTCGCGAAGTTCGGGATCACCGGCCTGGAGGGCACCTCGATGTCCGCAGCACACGTGAGCGGGGTCGCGGCGACCGTGATCGCCTCGCGCGCCTGCGGCAAGCATCCGTCCCCCAGACGGATCGCCCGCCGGCTCAAGAGCACCGCCGTCGACCGTGGCGCCCCCGGCCGGGACGACGTCTACGGCGACGGGCTCCTCGACGCCTCGCGGGCGATCAGCCCGCGCACGCCCTGCGGCACCTGACCGGCCCCCGGCCGTCTAGGTCGTGCGAACGATGAACACACCGCACGGGGCGTGGTGGGAGACCTTGTTCGGCACGCTGCCGAGCAGGAACCGCTTCGCCCCGGTCATCCCCTTGTTCCCGACCACGATCAGGTCGGCGTTGCTCTCCTCCGCTACGTCGAGGATCGCGTCGGCCGGGTCACCCTCTCGCGGATAGGGCTCCGCGTCGACGCCCTCCTGCTTGGCCTGTCCCACGGCGGAGTCGAGGATCACGTTCACGTCCTCGCGCGGCCCGACGGCGTGGGCGACGTCGCCCGGCAGCTCCGCCTTCTCCTCGCGCACCCTGGTCTGGGGAACGGGCTCGAACGCAGCCACGACAGCGAGCTTGCCACCGGAGAGCTTCGCCAGCCCGACCGCCTGTCGGACCGCCTCGCCCGCAGTGTCTGAGCCGTCGGTTCCAACCACTATGCGATCGAACAAGCCATCCCCCTTCGTGTCGCGTGACTTGTGGGGCATCCTATCCCGTCCCCATGCGGGTTTTCGCCGGTCAGAAAAGGTGAACGAGGGCGATCACAATGGACGCCAGCAGGCAGATGACGAGAATGGTCATCGCGACGATCCAGCTGCGCGGCACGGCGCATAGAGTACGGGCGTGGCCGATGTAGCAACCGTGACTGGGGCGATCGATGCCGAGGAGCTCGGCACGACCCTCATCCACGAGCACCTGGTCTTCCGCGACGAGGCGGTGCTGGCCGAGTGGCCCCACGCGGGCACGGTCAAGGAGTCAGAGCCACCGGTCACCGTCGACGACGACGGCGCTTACCAGGCGGCGGTCGAGGCCGCGAGCGCGGCGGTCGAACGAGGCGTCAAGACCATCGGCGAGCCGACGGCGATGTTCGGCGGGCGGGATGTGCGGTTCTCGCGCCGGGTGGCCGAGGAGACCGGCCTCCAGGTCGTGCCCTGCACGGGCATCTACACGTATGACTACCTGCCGCCCTACTTCATGTTCCGCGACGAGGACGCGATGGCGGACCTCTTCGTCCACGACATCGAGGAGGGGATTCAGGGAACGGACATCAAGGCCGCGTTCCTGAAGTGCGCCGCCGACGAGCCCGGGGTCACGCCGAACGTCGAGAAGGTGCACCGCGCGATCGCACGCGCGAGCGTGCGCACCGGCGCCCCGATCATGGCTCACTCGCGCCCGGCCTCAGAGACCGGGCCGCGCCAAGTCGAGGTCTTCGAGGAGGAGGGAGTCGACCTGTCGAAGGTGCAGATCGCCCATACCGGGGACACGGACGACCTCGACTACATCGAGCGGCTGCTCGACAAGGGCGTCTACATCGGGATGGACCGCTACGGGCTGGAGATCTTCCTGCCCATGGAGCAGCGCAACCTTACCGTCACGGCGCTGCTGGAGCGCGGCTATGCGGATCGCATGTTCCTGTCCCAGGACTTCTGCGCGACGCTTGACTGGTATCCGCCCGAGGTTGGAAAGCAGCTGATGGAGTCGGGCGCGGCGAAGGACTGGAGCATGACGCTGGTGCACGATCAGGTGATCCCGGCCCTGAGCGAGGCGGGGATGACCGACGAGCAGCTCCAGACGATGATGGTCGAGAACGTGAAGCGCTGGCTAACCGCCTAGCGGCGGCTGAGCTAGCTCCGCGAGACCGCGAGCATCGCGACGTCGTCGGGGATCGTCTCGGGGCTGAAACGCTCCGCGAGCGTCTTCAGGCAACCCTCGGCATCGGCGGGGCCCTGCGAGACGGCCTCGGCGAGGTTCTCGAGCTCCTCGTCGAAGTCGCGGTCGCTGCGCTCGATCAGCCCGTCGGTGTAGAGGAGCAGGAGGCTTCCCGGCGGGAAGCCCACGCGGTGAGTCCGGCACTCGAGGTCGTCGAAGACACCGAGCGGCTGCGTGCCCTTGCCCGCCAGCTTCTCGACCGTTCCGTCGGGGAGCCGGAGCAGGGCGGGCGGGTGCCCAGCCCGCACATAGTCCAGGTGGCCCGACTCGAGGTCGAGCTCCAGCTGCACGGCGGTCGCCATCTGTGGCTGCGCCGCCTCGCGCATCACCCGGTTCGTGCGCTGCACCACCTCGTCCGGCGCCTTCCCGTCGAGCACGAATGCGCGAACCACTCCGGACACGTGCCCCATGACCGCGGCGGCGTTCACGCCGCGCCCTGCGATGTCCCCGATGGTCATCGCCGCCCGATCGTCCCCGAGCCTCGTGACGTCGTACCAGTCGCCACCGACCTCCAGTCCTGGCGCGGCTGGCAGGTAGCGCGCCGCGAACTGCACCCCGGGCAACTCGGGAAGTGACTCGGGCAGCAGCGAGCGCTGGAGGGTGACCGCCGCGTCGTGCTCGTGGCGGAACAGCATGGCGTTGTCGACGGCGAGGCCGGCGCGCCGCGCGAGGTCCTCGGCCAGCTCGAGGTCCGTCTGGTCGAAGAGGCGGTCCGGCGAGGACGACACGAAGGTGATCGCGCCCAGCACCCGGCCGCGCGCCCCGAGGGGGACGACCATGCCCGAGACGAGTCCGATCTCGCGCATCACCTTCAGGTGCTCCTCGTCCTCGGCGGCCTCGACGAGCAGCTCGTCAGGGATCTCCTCGTAGAGCTCGGACTTGCCGGTCCGGATCACGTTGGGCGCGCCCGTCGGGGCATCGGGGTCGACTGGGTAGCGCTCGCGAAACTCGCTCGCCAGCCGGACCAGGTCGGGGTCGACGTGGGCGGTTGCGACGTTCCGCAGCCCCTCCTCTTCGTCCGCGAGATCGATGGCGCACCAGTCGCCGAGCCCGCCGATCGCCAGGTTGGCGAGGTTCTGCAGGGTGGTATCGGGATCGAGAGAGCCGGACAGGAGCTCACTGGCGGCCGCGAGGAAGGTGACCCGCTCCGCCGCACGGCGCTGATCCTCGTAGACGCGAGCATGATCGAAGGTCTGGGCCGCGTGCTGCGCGGCGGTGAGCATGAAGGTCCGCTCCTCCTCGTCGAACTCGTGGGGCGTGCTGAAGCTCAGGGCGATGGCGCCGAACGGGCGGCCCTCGATCGCGAGCGGGATCACGGCAAGGGACGAGAACAGGATGTTCGCCTCGCTGAGACCCGAGTACCGGTCGCGGAGCTCAACGGCGGACTCTGTCCAGATCGGCTCGCCCGTCCGAACCGTGATGCTCATTGGAACATCCGCGTCGAGCGGAAAGGTCTGCCAGTCCTGGATTCCGGGAGCCGTGTACCCGACGCTCCCGGCGAGCTCGATCTGATCGCCGGCGTCGTCGAGCAGCCCGACGGCCCCCGCGTCCGCGCCGAGACCCGCCACCGACTGGTCGAGAAGCGCCCGCACGGCGCCCTGGCGCGTGATCTCACTTGCGAACGCGGCGGTGAGCTTGTGAAGCCTGGTCGCGAAGTCCCTCGAGCGGTGCTGCGAAGTGATGTCCCTGGCGATGATCGACGCTCCGACGATCGCGCCGGTCTCGTCGTTGAGGGGCGAGATGCTGAGGGAGACCCGGATCCGCCGGCCCGAGCGATGAACGCGCTCGCTCTCGTAGTGATCGACCTGGTCGCCACCCAGCACCTGCTCGAGGATCCGCCACTCCTCACCGGAACGGTCCTCGGGGATGAGGATCGAGATCTTTTGCCCGATCGCCTCATCGGCGGTCCACCCGTACATGCGCTCGGCAGCGGGGTTCCAACTCGTGATCGTCCCCTCGGCGTCCTTGGTCAGGATCGCGTCGTCGGACGACTCGATGATCGACGAGAGCCGGATCTCGGTGAGGACAGGAATGGGCCCGGTCACGCGTCCCCCGCCGGAACTCCGGTCGCGAAGCTCATCGAAACGACCGTCCCCTGGTCGGACGAGGTGAAGCGCACGTCGTCGCAGAGCTTGGTGATCAGCGGGATGCCGACCCGGAGCCCCGGGTTGCCGGGATTCGGCGTCATGCCGATGCCGTCATCCGCGACGGTCACCAGAAGCCGGCCGCGCTTGTACCGGCCGGTGACCCGGATCGTCCCGGTTCTGTCGCCCCGGTAGCCGTGAACGACGGCGTTCCCAACCGCCTCGCTAACCGCGATCTTTACGTCGTCGACCTCCGCCCCGACACGCTCGGCCAGCTTCGCCAGGGCGTCCCTGGCCACCGCGACGTTCGTTGCGTCGCTTGACAGGTCCAGCTGCACCTGCCCCTCATGGGGAGTGGAAGTGGTCAGGCCACCAATCTAGTGACATGCGTCACGGGGCACGGCAATCCGCGGTTCAAGGGCGGACGGATGTCCTTCAGCAGTTGGGCCGGGTGAAGATGTCGCTGCCAAACGATCGCAATCCGGCCTGTCCCGCGTAGCCCAGATATGGCAGCTGGAAGCTTCTCTCAACGGAGCGGAGCAGCGAATAGTGGTTGTACTTCTTCTTGCTCACCGTCCCGGGCCTGATGCAGGGTGAGACCATCACGGCGCCGACCCGCCCGCCGCCCGGTCCGGGGGTCAGGAAACCCGGGGTGTTGGGAGGCACGATGTTCGGTCCGGGCTGCTCGCCGCAGCAACCGCTGGAATCCCCCTCGGATCCGCTTGCCTCGGCCTCGTCGAAGGTCACGATCAGGAGTCCGCGGTGCTTGTAGGCCGAGGAGTGCAGGATCACGGGCATCTGCTGGCGCAACCAGCGGTTGGCCGAGACGAGACCGCCGGGCTGCCCGTTCGCGCACGGGGCGTCGTGGCCGTCGTTGCACAGGCCGGGAACGATCAACGCGTAGTTGGGGGACGTCTTCCAGTGCTTGAGGTCGTGACGGAGGTGCGAGTAGTCGAGGTCGTGCTGAGCGCACGTCCGCTTGAAGTCGATCAGCGAGTGGAAGTACACGAACGGGTTGTGGCGCGTGGCGTACTCGTCGGTGGGAGTCGCCTTCTGCCACGGGTCTCTTTCCCCGATCGCCGGATGACGGCACGGCGACTGTCCCCCCTTGGGGGCGTTGGCATTCATGTCCTCCATGTAGCCCTTCCACTGATAGCCCGCGTGGCCGAGCTGGTTCCCGACCGTCTGGACACCCGGTGGGTAGATGCATCCGGTCCCGAGGACCTGGCCGCCGGCCGTTCGCGTGCCTGGCGTGATGTCGTTGTAGACCTGGCAGTCCGCCTGCGTCTGGATGTTCGGCGACTGGCCGCTCACCATCGCCACGTAATTGCCGAGCGAGTTGTGCGCGATCCCGTAGTAGTTGGGAACGTAGGCGCCCTTGTTCTTCAGCGTCTGCGCGAGGTAAGGAGCCTGGCTGTTGGGGCCGAACGTGGTCGAGGCATTCTCGTTCTCGAGCACGACCACGAACACGTGCTTGAAGTAGGGGACCTTGGCGCTGGCCTGGGCCACCACGCCGCCGAGCGCCGCCACCGCGGTCAGCGCCGCGACCAGGGCAGCCCTGCGGATCACGCCGACCCCCTCGGCGCGGTCTGGAACACGGTCCCGAACCGCCCCGGATCGGGAAAGATCCGGTCCGGCGTCGCCGGCTCCCACTCGATACCCATCCGGCGGAGGTAGGTGCGGAACTCCGGGGAGTCGATCGAGGGCCCCTCGCGCTTCTCGCCCTTGGACTCCGGCGGGGCGGACCCCACGCAGGGCGCGCCCGGCGGGAAGACGGGCCGCGGCAGATCGGGCACGTCGAAGTTCGGGTGCTCGAAGTCGAACGTGCGGCCGATCTGCGACGCGTAGCGGTGTCGCTTGTTGAGGAAGCCGAGGCCGAACCTGTAGGCGATCAGCTTGAGGATCGACTCGTGGGTCAGGGTCGAGTGGCTCACGTGCCCGCGTCTCACGTAGGGAGACACCGCGACGCCGGGAACGCGGAAGCCGGTGACGCCGAAGTTCTTCGAGAGGTTGTTGCTCTGTCGGGCGTCCGGGACGAAGCGAGGGCTGACGTGGTCGAAGAACCCGCCCCACTCGTCGTAGTTGATGAACATCGCGCCCCGCCGGAACTGCGGCGAGTTGAGGAAGGCGTGCGTGATCTCCGACATGAAGGTCTGGCCGTACCTGATGTCGCCGTGTGGGTGCTCGTCGCCGGAGATGCCCTGCTCCTCGCCGTTGAACGGCGGGTCCACAAAGGCGATGTTGGGAAGGTTCCCGGCCTGCGCGTCGGTGTAGAAGTCAGCTACGTGGCGAATCCACGGAACCGCGCGCTTGCCGAAGAGCGCCGCAAAGGGCAGGTCTGATGCGTAGTACCCCACGCTGAGCCCGGCCGCCTGGGCACGGTCGAAGATCGTCTCGAAGTTGTTGCCCCCCGCGGGAATGCTGTTGGTGATCTGGCCGCCGGACTGCGCGGACCACATGTAGTAGCGGTTGGGGTACGTCGGCCCGAGGAGCGATGCGAAGTAGCGGTCATACAGCGTGAACGCCTTTGCAAGGTGAGGCAGGAACGGCAGGTCAGGCTCGTTGTAGTAGCCGATCGCGTAGGAGTCGTTGGCGATGTAGAAGCCGTCGAGCTTGCCGTGGTTGTACTCCTCACGGCCGCCCTCCCAGCTGTGGTCGGGATCCGCGAAGCCACAGCCCTGAAAGTCGGGCGCGAGCGGATGGGTCGCGTGCTGCTTGCCCTGCTTGTCCGGGTAGCTGAGGCCCTTGTTCTTTCCGTCGGCGTCCGGGAACCACCCCAGGTAGTGGTCGAACGAGCGGTTCTCCATCATCAGCACGACGAAGGTGTCGACCGGCATATTGCGCGGGGAGGGCAGGTGGACCGCGCCCTGCTGCTTG